>Ga0315282_10000116_pt1 | contig 157910 bp, 114 predicted proteins | sample YL17G07_20_MG_FD_203693 | JGI IMG/M metagenome (GOLD analysis project Ga0315282, IMG submission 203693) | Sediment microbial communities from Yellowstone Lake, YNP, Wyoming, USA - YL17G07_20 | ecosystem: Environmental > Aquatic > Freshwater > Lake > Sediment | place: USA: Wyoming | collected... | reverse complement strand
GGCCGAGGCGAACCAAGAGTCTTCAACAGAATGACCAGCGTCCGCGTGCCGCGGACGCCCGGCCGCAACGGAGCGGAGGCCTCGCGTCCCTTCGGGCTGCGCCTCGGGCCGGTCCGCCGCGGCGGACTGCGCAAAGACGTGTCGCTGTGCCTGAGCCTGGCACGACGCCAGCGCCGCTAATTGCATCCATCCAACTGGAGGCGCAACGCGGCTCACGCGGCATTCTGTTAGAGACTTCTATAGCAACCCCCCTGCCCCTGTCAAGGCGTCCACCTTGTGACCGTGCAGGGAATCAGGATCCGGATCGGCTCCGTTTCGCACGCCCGCCCCTGCCGCTGCACCCATTCCGTCGAGGGCGGTTTCCTTGACCGACCTCGACCAGCTGTCGCCGTCTCGGCGACAGCCCACCTGGAGGCTTGATACGCTAAAGGAAGCGGTTGCTGCTCTCCGAAGCAGCGCCTGCCGCGGAGCATGAGCCCTCGCTTCCCTTGCGTTCGTAGTCCGCCTTGCCGGACGAAGTAGGGCCGCGCCCGCTGCCACGGCCTTCCGCTCTGAGATCTTAGATCTGAGATGCGGTCGGCACGACGGTCCGCCCCCGGGTGAATCGCGGTACCCTTTACGCTGCGTCGCCCCACGTCCGGGGCAGGAGCATCGCGTCCGCGCCTTAGTGGACGTGCAGGCAGCCTTCCTCCGTGATCCCCAAGGAGAAGATTCGGGCACGGGCGGCCATTGGCCCGTGCAAACCCACCCCCGACTCCGCCTGAACGAAAGACGTCATCCCGAGTCCCGCTCAGGCGGGACGAGGGATCTCGGGACCCCGAACGGCTGGGGCATCCAGGAGTTTAACCCTGGCTCCCCCACATGCCAATCTCCGCGAGAAGCCTCGGCATGATCCCTCGGCGAGGGCCTCCTTCTCACGAACTACGGACCGTGCATGAGGACGTCGCGGCATCACTTGGGTTGCCGGCGCCAGCCGGCCACACCCGACTGGATGAACGCCCTCCGTGGCGTCTACGCGCGCCAACTGCGAAGCAGATTTCATGCACCAACCCTGTGAGGTGCCAGCACCTCAATCCCCAAAGGCCACCATGCAGTCCCAGCCGTACCAGCAAAAGCCAGCCAGTGCGAGGACATTGGCAATCACGGAGCACAAGGGCGGCAGCCAGTTGCGGTGCCGGATTCCCACCGCCGTCAGGAACAGCCCCAATCCTATCCCGATCAGCGTGAAAGGCAGGAACAGCGCCCCTACGAGCACCAAGAGGAAGTTCAGACCGCTGGCCTTGGAGATCAAGTCGCGTCGATGCACGAAGCCGTAAGCCATGCCGCCGACTGCCAGCCAGATGAGAAATGCATAGACCGGCGTGAACTTCCAGAGGAGTGCTGTAGCCCTTTCCTGGAGGTCCGGCCACGCGCTGACAGACAGGCCCCCAAAAGCCGTCGTGTGCCACAAATCCCACTTTAGGATGACATAGGCGGCTACCAGGGCCAAAGGAAGCGCCACAGCCTGGATAGCAAAAAATGCACCTCGTCTCTTCAACGGCCGCACCTCACAGTCCTGTGTGTAGCCGGCCCTGAAGCTCAGCGCGAACTCCCGGAGCGCTGCTCCGCACTCGCACATTCAGCCTTGAGCCGCCGTTCGCCTTCTCCGCGTCGCGTCGGCGAGAGCCCGACACGCCTCTGCGCGCTCTGCGGTGAAACGTGCCGTGCTCCTCAAGGGGCATAAATCACCTCGTGGGTTCCCAGGATGTGATGCTTTCGGAAGGGATTGCGCAAGGCTCGTTTCTCGACAACATCGACTTCCCGGCCGAACATGGCCCTCAATTCGTCCCGCATTTCCACGAGGTCCCAGAGGCTCCACGGCGCCTCCTCTTCGAACACGACGAGGACGTCCACGTCGCTGTCGGGCCTGAAGTCGTCTCGTAGCACGGACCCGAATAAGGAGAATTCGTTCACCTTCCACTTCCGGCAGAAGGCTTCGATCCGCTTCTCGTCAATGGCAATGTGAACCGTCATGTTTCGCATGCCTCTTGCATATTGTCCTGACCCTGTACTGGAGAGCAAGGCATCAGGCCGGTGCCGCCGGCCCCATATTCTACCAGAAGACCCGGCCCGACTGCGCGTTGAACAGGCCAACGACGGGACGGCCTCGGCACTTAAGCAAGTGACCAATAGACCTCAGGCAAGGGCTGCGGGCACTGATGAATGACGAATGATGAATGGAAAAGAGAATGGAAAGTCGGCGCGCGGAGCCGTTGGCTGAGAACGCAAACTCTTCCCCCCAAGCCGCATCGCTCACTCCGTGGCCCTTGGCCTTCTCTCCTGCTCACCTCCCTGGTGCCAGCCACTGTTGTGCTTGTCCGCCTCGCGGCTCACGCCTCAGCGCTTGCCGTTCCGCGCGTGAGCCACCGGCCCCGGTGGTGACTTCGCGACTCGTGTGTTGCGTTTCGGACGCCGGAGCAGGCTGGGGGCCCGCCAGGAGGCGGACTAACGGGAATTGTGTAGGGCGTTGAGACGCTGCTCCAAGTCACGTACGAGGGAATCGAAAGGCGAGCGCCGATGCGGATCCAAGGCGCGGTCGGAGGCGTTGGCTACCAAGCGGGCGACGCTCATCTTGACCTCAGCAGCGACAGTGTCCCATTGTTTGGCTTGGCTCTTGAAGGTTTCATACATCCGGCGAGACCACTTCTTGTTGGAACGGAACTTGGCGGAATCGAGGGATACTCGGTATCCGTTTTGGATCATCTGGGCATAGATGCTAGGATCGTACATGTCCTCAATCTCGGCATCCTTGCGTCCTTCCGAGGTGGCAAACGCGACCTCGGCAGGTGTCAGGATTCTCTCGTCGCGGCACCGGGCAAACGCTTCTCTTGCGGCTGAGTCGTCGTCAAGGAAGCAGTGGCACAAGCATAGCGCGTTGCGCAGCAAGGACACCTTGTACGCAAGGTTGTTGGCCCCCGCCAAAGTGTCTAATGCCAGGATGCCCTCTTCGAGTGCGCTGCGCAGTCTGCTGGAGCAATGCGCAAGCAGGGCAGCTACAGCGATCCGGTCGTCTTCGCCTTCGACGAGAAGCACAAGCTCAGCATGCAGCAGGTTGTCCGAAGCCCGGGTCCCGAGGATCTCCCGTATTTCGCGTACGTTCCTAGCCGGCCGGGCTTGTCGCTTGTTGACGATGATGTTACTGGCCACGGTCGTGCGATCCACGAAGAGTGGGCAGTGCGTTGAGACGACAACTTGGTGCCTCTCGGTCAACTCGTTCAGGACCCTGCGCAGTTCGTGTATTGCGCTCGGATGCAAATGTGATTCCGGTTCCTCTACGGCGATTATGAGGTTGCGGTCGCCAGCGCCACGATCAGACGCGTGCCGCATGATGGCAAGGGCTGCAAGGCTCTGAACGCCATCCCCCTTGTACTGGAGTTCGGTCGGTGTTCCATCGTTAATCACTATGCGACAGGAGCGGCGTAGTGCGCGGTACCGCTGCTCGCTCTCGATCTCGACCTTCACGTGTTGCACGGCAGGAAGGAATTGAACAAGCGTGGCCTGGATGCTCTTCGACAGCCTGTCGAGCACAGGCTGTTGAAGACCTGCGATCTGCTCTAATGCCGCTGAGAAAGCGGGGTCTTGCTCGATTGGCTGCAGTTCCCGCTCGACAAGCCCGTCCACCACATCCCGGGCTGAAGTCGCTGTGCGGATTGCCGGTATGTACTCGAACTGCAGTCGTTGAGATACGAAGTCCGCAATCTTGGCAGATTTCGAAGACAGGGTCTTCGCACCAGGGCCCTTCTTGGCGACGCTAACGGTGAGCTTCTGGCCACCGACGTGGATTCGGAGCGGCAGGGTTCCGTTGAGGTTGCTGCCGATCTCCTGTCGGAATTCCTGGATCTCGGCTTCGTCCAGTTCGAACTCCAGGAGCAGTACAGAGTTGCCCTCGGGATTCTTGTCCTGTAGGTGGACTGGATAGTCGCGCTCCCATTCGTAGATGCGTCTCATCCCGGGGAAACGGAGCATTCCTTTCGCGCCCACAGCGATAAGCCTTTCCTGCGTGAGGATCTGCATTGCTGTCACGAGGGCACGGAGAATGTTGGACTTCCCCTCATTGTTTGGACCTATCAGCACGGTCGAACTCCCCAATCCGATTCGCCGAGCCTTCGTAATGCTGCGGTAATTCTCAACGGTGAAGGATACCAAACGCATGTGATGCCTCCCGGTTGCATCCTTCTTGTAGAAGGTGCACAGTGCTGCTATTTCAACCGCGCCAAGAGAACTCTTACAGCGCCTTTATTGTCCAGGTAATGCAATTGAAGCGCAAGTGAGGAGGCCGGCGTGCGACCAGGACCGCATCTTTGACCGCTCTTTTCTCAGCGTTGAAAGCGGCCTTTATGGGTCCTGTGGCCGACCTGTGCCTGGAGGATGGGAAGGGGCAGCCTGTGGATTGTTTGCTCCCCGAGAACTGGTCCAGACGTTATGAGAGTCTGCGTGATAGAGTCTGCGCGATAAGGCAGAGTTAACCCGCGCCAGGTGGGCAAGCTCGGGCCCCCAGATCCACGGCAGGTAAACTCCGCGGGTAGGCCTCCGCGTGGCTCGGCCGGAAGCCTCCGACCGGGGCCCCTGCCTTTGACACCTTGCCTCACTCCCCTTAGCATGAAGTCGAGTTCAGGATGCCCTTCGTCTTCCATCCGTCCTCCGCGGGCCCCGCGCCGTGTCCGCCAGCGGAGGACACGCCTCGGCGGTGAATCCTTTTGCCGGTGTCAGCATGACAGAACAACTCCCGGACAAGCGCGGCTACTTCGGCCCCTTCGGCGGACGCTTCGTCCCCGAAACCCTCATGCCCGCACTCCAACAACTCGAAGACGCCTACGAAGCAGCCCGGAAGGACCCGTCGTTCCAGAAAGAACTCGACTATTACCTCCGCGAATACGTCGGCCGGCCGAATCCCCTCTATCTCGCCGAGCGCTTCTCAAAGCGCTCCGGCGGCAAGGTCTACCTCAAGCGCGAGGACCTCAACCATACCGGCGCCCACAAGATCAACAACACCCTCGGCCAGGTTCTGCTCGCCCTCCGCATGGGCAAGAAGCGCGTCATCGCCGAGACCGGCGCCGGCCAGCACGGCCTGGCGACGGCCACCGCCGCCGCCCTCTTCGGCCTCTCCTGTGACGTCTACATGGGAGAGGAGGACATCCGCCGCCAGATGCCCAACGTTCTGAAGATGCGCCTCCTCGGCGCCCGCGTCATCCCCGTCACCGCAGGCGCTAAAACGCTCAAAGACGCGATCAATGAAGCCCTCCGCGACTGGATGGCCTCCTTCGAGGACACGCATTACATCCTCGGCTCGGTGACCGGCCCGCATCCCTTCCCCCTGATAGTCCGCGACTTCCAGTCCGTTATCGGGCGCGAAGCCCGTCAGCAGATATTGGAGAAGGAAGGCCGTCTGCCCGATTGCCTCATCGCCTGCGTCGGCGGCGGCAGCAACTCCATTGGCCTCTTCTACCCCTTCCTCGAGGACAAGTCGGTGCGCATGATCGGCGTAGAAGCAGGCGGCCGGGGGAGCGGATACGGCGAGCACGCGGCGACCCTCACCCTCGGCCGGCCCGGCATCCTGCACGGGGCCAAGAGCTACGTCCTCCAGGATGAGGACGGCCAGACAAGCCCGGTCCACTCCGTCTCCGCCGGCCTCGACTACCCGGGCGTCGGCCCGGAGCACAGCTACCTGAAAGAGACAGGGCGGGTGGAGTACTGCTCGGTGACGGACGAGGAGGCGTTGGAGGCGTTCGAGTTTCTGACACGGACGGAAGGCATCATCCCGGCCCTTGAGACGGCGCATGCGGTCGCCTACCTGATGCAAGAACCCAACCGCCTGGGCAAAGACGAGATAGCCATCGTCTGCATGTCGGGCCGCGGGGACAAGGACCTCTGGGAAGTGAGCCGCATACGCGGTCTGGACATCTGAAAGCTGAGTCTGGCATCCGATGAACAGGATAGACGCCCGCTTCGCCCAACTGAAAGAACAAGGCAAGGCCGCGTTCATCCCCTTCTTCACCGCCGGGGACCCCGACCGGGAAACCACAGTGCGCATTCTGCGGGGCGCCGAGGCCGCCGGGGCCGACGTTATCGAGCTGGGAGTCCCCTTCTCCGACCCGATTGCCGACGGGCCGACCATCCAGGATTCATACCACCGCACGCTCCAGTCGGGGCAAACGGTGGAGGACGTATTCGACATGCTCCGCCAGGCCCGAAGAGGGGCCGGCGCCGAGGCCCCGGGCCGCGCAGGCGGAATGGACGCCGACGGATGCCGCTTGCCCGTCGTCGCCATGGTCTCATACAGCATCGTGTTCCGCATGGGCTTTGAACGCTTCGTTGCCACCGCTCTCGCCGCAAGCATAGACGGAGCGACCATTCCCGATCTGCCGGTTGACGAGGCGGAGGGCTTGTTCCGCCCTGCGGAGGAGCGCGGCTTTCGCCTCATCTGCTTCGTCGCCCCTTCGACGACGGGCAGCCGGCGCGCCCTCGTCATCCGGCATGCGCACGGGTTCATATACTACATGTCCGTGAGGGGCATCACAGGCGAGAGGGCCGCCCTTCCTGCCGACCTTTTCCAGAATATCCGCGAGCTGAAAGCGCTGACACCGGTGCCCGTCGCGGTCGGCTTCGGCATCTCCCGGCCTGAGCAAGCGAAGGCCGTCGCGCAGGCGGCGGACGGCGTCATCATCGGCAGTGCCATTGTGAAGAGGATGGCGGAGGCGCGCGAGCGCGGCGAGGCCGCGGCAGATGCGGCCCTCGCGTTCATCCGCAGGATGTCGGCCGCTGCCAAGGGTTGATTCTTGCCGGCGTCTGGCGCCTTCCGTCTGGTCGGCGATATAATCACGTCACCAGGCTGAGACAGGGCCTGCCTCCGCCCACTTTTGCCTCTGCCCAGAGGGGTCGCGCGTGCGCACACGATGTCCCCACTGCGGGTCCGAGCTTGAGGTGCAATCCACTGAAACGGAGGCCGTCTGCACCTCCTGCCGGCGGACGTTCAGCATACTGGCAGGAGCGGACACCGTCAGCAAGACCGTCTCGTCGGACCAACTCCCCACCCAGGCGAAGACGGTGACGCGCCCGCAGGTGCGGGTGAACTGCTTCCAGTGCAATTGTGAGTTCGCTATACCATTAGGCGAGGCGGAAGCCGTGTGCCCGCGCTGCGGCGCGCCGTTCAGCATGGCCGAGAGGAGCCCGAGCAAGGGAACGCCGCCGCAGCCGGCCGCGGAGCAGGTGAGGGGGGCGGATGAGGCGAGCATGCGCTGGATGCGCGCCCACTTCGAGGACAAGTACGAGATCCTCAACTACGTGAGCCGGGGCGGAATGGGGGCCGTCTACAGGGCCAGGCAGAAGCAGCCTACGCGCGAGGTAGCCCTGAAGATCATGCTCACGGGAACCTTCGCCTCTTCCGCCCACCGGAAGAGGTTCGAGCGCGAGGCCCAGGCTGTGGCACGACTCCAGCATCCAGCCATCGTCCCCGTTTACGAATGCGGCGAGGCGGGAGGACAGCCATATTTCACCATGGAGTTCGTCGAGGGGACGAACCTGCGCCGGTATTCCATCGAGCAGCAGCTGAGCCGCGAAGAGATCTGCCGGCTCATTGTGCGGGTGTGCGACGCCATCCATTATGCCCATCAGCACGGAGTGATCCATCGGGACCTGAAACCCGGCAACATCATGGTGGACTCCTCCCGGCGCCCGCGCATTCTCGACTTCGGCCTTTCGCACACCTCCGTCCAGCCGGATGGGCAGTTCACGGCGCTGACCGCGACCGGGGACCTGATGGGCACGCCCCACTACATGAGCCCGGAGCAGGCTGCAGCACGCCCGAAGGAAGTGGACGAGCGCACGGACGTGTACGCGCTCGGCGTGATACTCTACGAGCTGATAGTCGGGGTGCTCCCGTACCCGCTGGAACAAGCTCAGGGGCTGGGCGTGCTCGAAGTGCTGCTCAGGGCTCGCCCGCTGAATCCCAGCGCGCTGCACCCGGACTTGCCGCGCGACCTGGAGATCATATTGCTCAAAGGGGTCGAGAAAGATAAGGCGCAGCGCTACCAGAGCGCGGAGGCGCTCGCCCAGGACCTGGAGAACTACCTGGCCGGGCGCCCGATCAGCGCCCGCCCATCCACGATAAGCTACCGCCTGAACAGGTGGGCCTGGCGCAACCGCAAAGTCCTCGTGCCCGTTGCAGTAGTGAGCTTCGTCATGGGGATCACGACCGCCGTCCTGTGGCACAACCTGGCGCGGGTTGGGCGGACCGCCGACGCGCTCACCGTCCAGAAGGTGAAGTTCGAGCGATTCCTGGCGCGCGGAGAGAACGCGGCGGCGGGGGTGGACGAACTCATCAAGGAGGATAAATGGAGGGACGCGCTCGAACTCGCGCAGTTCGCGCCCCGCTTCTTCCCCGAGGAGGCCGGAGTTGACTACCTCGCGGCGAGAGTGCGCGACGACGCGGACGCGAGCGTCAACAAGGCGCTGGCGGCCTTTGCCGAATCGTTGGGTGCGCAGGAGTATGCCGCAGCCAGAAAGCGCGCTTCCGAACTGAGCGCGCTCGCCGCGCTCATGCCGTACGACGACCTGAAAAAGCGCACAGCCGAGGTCGAGCCCGCGTTCAACGAGCGCTGCTGGCTGAGCGCGCAGCAGGCATCGGGCCGAGCGTACACGCCCGAGACCGCGCTCGCGCCTCTGGACAGGTTCATGGAGGGCATGCCCGGCAGCCCGCACGTGGGCGAGGCAAAGGAGTTGAGGGCCATGCTCGCCGCGCAGGCGCCGGGGTATTTCTTGAAGAAGCACGAGGGCGCGTTCGACCGGGCGATGGCCGCGCTCGATTGGCCGGGCGCCGAAGCTGTGCTTCAATCGGCGGAAGAGATGCCGACCGGGCTGGACGAGCCCGCGCGCGGCGAATGGCGCACAAAGCTCGCCTTGTGGCGTGAGAAGCTCGGCTCGGTGATCTGGAAGGCGACCGCGCCGCGCCTGCAAGTCGTGCGGGCGCTGAACACGCCCTCGGGGCCTTTGCCGGAGCCCGGGCGGGTCAAGTGCGCGGCGTTCTCGCCGGACGGTGCGTCGCTCGTTGTCGGCGCGAACAACGGCACAGTGACGTGGTGGCGCGTTGCCGACGGGACGCCCGTTCACACCTTTGCAGCGGGCGCGGGGGTTCGATCCATCGCCATATCGCGCGACGCGACAATGCTGGCAGTGGGCGCGGAGGACGGCTCGGTTACCACGCTGTCGCTGCCCGATTTCGGGCTCGTCCGCATGCGGACGTTGGGCCCGGAGAACTGGGTGACCTCCCTGCAGTTCTCGCCGGACGGGTCCGTGCTGCTCGGAGCGAACGTGAAGAAGGTCACCATGTGGAACGTCAAGAGCGGCAAGGAAGTCGCCCTTAAGAGAATAAGCGGCGAGAGCCCGGCCGCGTTCTCGCCTGACGGGCGCCTGCTGGCAGCGACAAAGGGAACGACGGTGCGGATTTGGAACGTGGCGGGCGATTACCTGGTACGCGAGGTGCCGAGTCTGAGCATCCCCCTTCTTCTGGCCTTCTCGCCTGACGGATCAGTGCTCGCCGTTCTGCTTGACGACAAGACGGTGGAATTACGCAAGGTGGAGTCGGGAGCCGTCCTGGCCCAGTTCGTTGCGGGCGAGCGACGGCTGGAGGCCGTGGGATTCTCGCCCGACGGAAGACTGTTGGCCACCGGAAGCGCGGACAGGTTCGCCGCGCTCTGGGACGCCGGGCTGGGCAGGCCGATCCGAACGCTCGGCGGGCACGAGGGCTGGGTGACGGCTGTCGCGTTCAGCCCGGACGGGCGAACGCTGGCAACCGGCGGTAACGACGGGCGAGTGCTCCTTTGGGGGGTGCAGTCGCCGGAGACGCCGTCTGCCGCCCCGAACGGGTCTCCACCCGAAGCGGGCGGATGAGAGCCCGCCCGGACCGGGCGGTCGGCTGACGAGCCCGGCAGCTCGCCGTTTTCGATTGACAGGCCGGCGCCTCGCAAGATAGAATCGTTCGAGTTGAAGACCCGCATCGGGGGTTGATCTGGCGCCTCCTGGGCCGTGTTTTGGGTTCCGGCGAACGGCCTACGTGTAGTTTTCTTGCACTCGACTCCTGTCAATTGCGCGGCAGCTTCGCTGAGACTTAAGCCAGCGGCGCGTTCGGTGTCTAATTCTGAGGATTTGGGACAGTGGCCTTACCGAAAAGAAAACATAGCAAAGCGCGCAGGGATAAGCGACGGACCCATGATGCCCTGGTACTGCCCAGCTTGCCGAAGACTCAGAAGAGCCGGGCCGAGGGCAGCCGTTCGAAGCGGTTCTTTTGCAGCAACTGCAACCAGCCGAAGACTCCCCATGCCGCCTGCCCCAACTGCGGCTACTATCGGGGGCGGGCGGTGATCGAAATTGAGAGATGAGTCAGGTATCCCGGCGAATGAACGTGCCGGCCCCAGGCCAGACAACTTCGGAGCCCGCCGGTGCGGTCGCGCCTCCCGCAACCGGTAAGTCAAAACGGGCCCGCATCGTGCTCGACGCCCTGGGAGGCGACGCCCCGTTGGGCGAGCGGGTGGCAGGAGCGATCAACGCCGCCCGCCTCTATCCGGACATTGAAATCCTGGTCTGCGGCGCCGAAGACGACCTGAAGCGGGAGATAGCCGCGCTCGGAGGGGGGCCGGACAACATCACCCTGATCCACGCTCCCGAACCCATCGGCATGCAGGAAGCGCCGGTTCAGGCGCTGCGGTCCAAGAAGAAGTCATCCATCGCAGTCGGCATGGAGATGGTCGCTCACGGCGAGGCGCAGGCCTTCGTAAGCGCCGGGAACACGGGCGCCGTGACGGCAGGCGCGGCCCTCAAACTGGGCCGCTTAAGAGGCGTCCAAAGACCCGGCATCGCCGTAGCCATGCGGGTCTTTGACCACCCCGTGGTTGCGATAGACGTGGGAGCGAATGCGGACAGCAAGTCCATGCACCTGCTCCAGTACGGAATTATGGCCAGCGTCTTCGCCCGAGAGGTCGTGGGAGTCGAGAATCCGCGAGTCGGCCTGCTGAACGTCGGCGAAGAGACGTCCAAAGGGACGGAGGTGGTCAAGCAGGCTTACGAACTGCTCTCCAGCGCGGACTTGAATTTCATTGGGAACGTTGAGCCGGAGGGACTTTGCCATCACGCGTGCGACATAGTAGTCTGTGACGGCTTCGTCGGCAACGTGGTTCTGAAGCTTGCCGAGAGCCTCACTATGACGCTAATCGGCTGGATGCGCGAGGAGGTCCAGCGGAGCTTCCGCTACAAGGTGGGCTTCCTGCTGTGCAAGAGCCTTTTCCGGCACCTGAAGCACTGCGCGGATTACACCGAATACGGCGGCGCTCCGCTCTTGGGCATCAAGGGGGTTACCATCAAGACCCACGGAACGTCGGACGCTCGGGCCATCCAGAACGCGATCCGCGAGGCCCGCATGTTCGTCGAGATGCACGTGAACGAGCAGATTGAAGAGGCAGTCCAGAAGGACGCCGCCGCACGTGGCCTTCGCGCATGACCCGTTGGACCCGTCACATCTCCCCACTCAAAGCGCGGTGACAAGCTGACCATGGACACTCGGCAACGCCTCCCTGTTGAGATCGCGGGCCTCGGCGGCTACCTGCCCGATAGCGTGCTGACCAACGGGGACCTCGAGAAGATGGTCGAAACGTCCGACGAGTGGATCGTCAGGCGCACGGGAATCAAAGAACGCCACATAGCGGCGCCCGGTCAGGCAACCAGCGACCTGGCCATCGTGGCCGCCCGGCGGGCGCTGGAGTCGGCCGGCGTTCAGGCGGCCGAACTGGACGCCATCCTGGTGGCCACCTGCACACCGGATTACATTTTCCCGGCGAGTGGATGCCTCGTGCAAGCTGCGATCGGCGCCACCAATGCCATGGCTTGCGACCTGGAGGCCGCGTGCAGCGGGTTCCTGTATGGGTTCTCCTGGGCGGGCGCGATGGTCGCCTCCGGCATGGCCGGCAACGTGCTCCTGATCGGGGCCGAGACGCTTTCGCGTTCGACGGACTATACCGACCGCCGGTCGTGCATACTCTTCGGCGACGCCGCAGGGGCAGCGGTCCTGAGGCCGGCCCGCCAGGGCAGCGAGGTGCTTTACACGGAGCTTGGTTCAGACGGCTCCAGGCCTGAGCTTCTCAGAATACCGGCCGGGGGCTCCCGGATGCCTGCCTCTAACGAGACGGTCGAGCAGCGCGCTCACTACATGCACCTTGAGGGCAGGGAGGTCTTCAAGCTGGCCGTCGGCAAGCTGACGGAACTGCTGGAGAGGCTCCCTTTGCGCACCGGCATCCCCTTGACTGACGTGGACATGGTCGTCCCTCACCAGAGCAACATGCGGATCGTGAAGAGTGCGTTCGAGCGCGTGGGCCTCGATTTAGGCAAAGCCTGCACCAACATGGAACGGGTCGGCAACACTTCCGCCGCCTCGATACCGCTTGCCATGGCCGAGGCCGTCGAAGCCGGGCGAATCCGCAGGGGGGACCTGGTGTTGCTGTTGGCCTTCGGGGGCGGGTTCACATGGGGGTGCATCCTCATCCGGTATTGACGGCACTCCGCGCCTCTCAGGATTTCGGGTAGAGCAAGATGAGCGGAAAGGGTTTTTTCTTCCCCGGCCAAGGTGCCCAGACCGTCGGCATGGGCAGGGACGTGGCTGAGGCGTACGCCTCCGCGCGTGAGGTCTTCGACGCGGCGAACGGCGAGACGGGGCTGGCACTCGACAAGTTATGCTTCCAAGGGCCTCTTGAGGATCTCTCGCGTAGCGATGTCGCCCAGCCTGCGATCCTGACCGTCAGCATCGCAGTGCTGAGGGCGTTAGCCGAGGCGACCGGCAAGCCGGCCCCGGCGGCAGCAGCGGCGGGGCTGAGCCTGGGCGAGTATTCGGCCCTCGTGGCGGCAGGAGCGCTGGGGTTTCCGGAAGCCGTGCGCCTGGTGCAGCACCGCGGCGTCTACATGCAGGAGGCGTGTGACGCCAGCCCGGGCACCATGTACAGCATAATAGGCCTGGAGGACGCCCAGGTTGAGCACGCGTGCGAGACTGCCCGCGGCAAGACCGGCGGCGGCATCTGGCCGGCCAACTACAACTGCCCCGGTCAGGTCGTCATCAGCGGCGAGGAAGGCCCTGCCCTGGAGGCAGCCGAGGCATGCGTTGCGCTGGGCGCGCGGCGGGCGATACGTCTCAACGTCGCAGGCGCTTTCCATACGCCGCTGATGCAGCCGGCAGCGGAGAAGCTGAAGGCGGAACTGGCGGAGGCTCGGATCCAAAGGCCCGCATATCCAGTGGTGGCCAACGTGACCGGCCAGCCTGCGTCTGACCCGGAGGAAATCCGGGCCCTCCTGGTGCGGCAGATCACCAGCCCCGTCCGCTGGCTGGATTCCATGCGGTGGCTGATCGGTCAGGGCATCACGGAATACTACGAAGTTGGCCCCGGCCGTGTGTTGCAGGGGCTGCTGAAGCGTACAGACCCCTCAATGGCCTGCGTCTCTGTGGCCGGTGGAGGGGACATTCGGGCTCTGGCAGAGGCCCCCACCGCTCCCAAGACGGAAAGGAAAGTGCAATGAAGCCCCTGGAAGGGAAGATGGCCCTCGTCACCGGCGCTTCCCGAGGCATTGGCAGAGCCATCTGCCTCAAGCTCGCCGAGGCAGGCGCGAACCTTGCCGGTCTGGACGTTATAGCAGACGCCCTTGAAGAGACCGGAGCGCTTGTGCGCGAGAAGGGAGTGAAGTACCTGGCCCTCCAGGCCGACGTGACCCAGATCTCCCAAGTCCAGGAAGCCGTGGCGAAAGTGACCGAGGCTTTCGGCGCGCTGGACATATTGGTCAACAACGCGGGCATTACGAGGGACAACCTGCTGGTCCGCATGGACGAAAAGGACTGGAACCTCGTCCTTTCAATCAATCTGACGGGCGTCTTCAACGGCATCAAGGCGGCAAGCCGTCCAATGGTGAAGCAACGCAGCGGACGCATCATCAACATCGCAAGCGTCGTAGGCATCATCGGGAACGCCGGCCAGGCCAATTACTCGGCGAGCAAGGCCGGGGTGATCGGCCTGACAAAATCGGCGGCCCGCGAGTTGGCGTCGCGCAACATCAACGTCAACGCTGTTGCGCCGGGCTTTATCTCGACGGCCATGACGGACAAATTGAGCGAGGAGGCCCGCAAGGCATCCCTGACCCAGATCCCCGTCGGCCGATTCGGCCAGCCGGAGGACGTAGCGGGCGCCGTCCTCTTTCTGGCAGGCCCGGACTCGGCCTACGTGACCGGCCACGTAATCCTCGTGGACGGCGGGATGGCCATGTGAGGGGCTGTTACGCTTGCAGGAGTCGCAAGGTTGCCCGTAGAATGGTCGGCGCCTTAAACGAGGGGCTCCGCAGGCGGGGGAGCCCCTGTCTGGTAGGAAAACCCAAGAACCAAGACCGGGAGGCACTGAAGTGACTGAGGACGTTCGCGGCAAGGTTATCAGCCTGGTGGCGGAGCGCATGGGCGTTGAGCCTGATCAGGTTACTGAGAACACCCACTTCGTCAACGATCTGCAGTCGGACTCGCTCGACATGGCAGAACTGGTCATAGACCTGGAGGAGGAGTTCAGCCTGAGCATCAGCGACGAAGAGGCACAGAAGATCGAAACCGTCGGGCAGGCCATTAAGTACATCGAAGACAAGCAGCAGCAACAACAGCCACAGAGCTAATGGACATCAAGCGCGTCGTAGTCACCGGCACCGGCGCCGTATGTGCCGTCGGCTGCTCCAAGCAGACGGCGTGGCCGGCCGTCCGCGACGGCCGCAGCGGGATACGCCCCATCACTTCCTTCGACACATCCCGGTACGAGGTGCATTTTGCAGGCGAGGTCCCCGACTTCGACCCCCTGAAGTACTTCGGCAAGCGCGAGCTAAACCGGCTGGATCGCTACGTGCAATTCGCTGTCGTCGCCGCGGACGAGGCATTCGCGGAGTCCGGGCTGGACCTCGAGAGGGAGAACTGCGAGCGTATCGGCTCGTTTATCGGAACGGGCATCGGCGGTCTGCACGAGATCGAGGCGCAGCATGCGCGATTGCTGGAAAGCGGTCCCGACAGGACCAGCCCGCTCATGATCCCGAAGCTCATGACGAACGCTGCTGCGGGGCAGGTCTCCATGCGGAAGGGCCTCCGCGGGCCGAGCATGTCCGTCTCCAGCGCCTGCGCGTCAGGCTCGCATGCCATCGGGGAAGCGTTCCACTGCGTGCGCTACGGCATGGCAGACGTCATCGTCTGCGGCGGAGCCGAAGCGGCTGTCACGCCGATGGGACTGAGCGGCTTTCAGCAGGCCAAAGCCCTTTCCACGCGCAACGACAACCCCCAAGCTGCCAGCCGGCCGTTCGACCTGCACCGCGACGGCTTCGTCATGTCCGAAGGCGGGGCCATTCTCGTCCTGGAAAGCCTGCAGCACGCAAAGGCCCGCGGGGCCAACATCCTGGCCGAGATTGCCGGCTACGGCGCGACCAGCGACGCGTACCATATCACGCTGCCCGATCCCGACGGCAAAGGCGCGGCACGGGCCATGATCAACGCCCTGGCCGATGCCGGCATCGCGCCGTCGGACATAGATTACATCAACGCCCACGGCACCAGCACCCCCGCGGGCGACGACATAGAGGCAAGAGCGATTTGCAGCGTCTTCGGCGAGCACGCGCTGAAGTTGGCCGTGAGTTCGTCCAAAAGCGTGTTCGGCCACTCCCTGGGCGCGTCGGGCGCAATGGAAAGCGCCGTCTGCATCTGGGCGATGCTCAATAATGTCTGCCCGCCGACCATAAACCTGGACGATCCGGACCCCGAATGCTGCGGGCTGAACTTCGTGCCGCACAAACCACAGGAGCGCGTGCTCAACGCGGTCGTCAACAATTCGTTCGGCTTCGGCGGACACAACGTCGCCCTCGTATTCCGCAAATTCAAAGGCTGAGTCGCTGCGTGCGGCCCTTATCCGCGCTTGTCCGGAAACCTGCCCGAGCCCTGCCATGGGAACCGGCCCGGTCCGCGTCGCGCACATCATCACTCGCATGATCCTTGGGGGCGCTCAGGAGAACACGCTCCACACCTGCGACGCCCTTCACCGACGCGCGGAGTGGGAAGTCCTTCTCATAACCGGCCCCCCTATCGGCCCCGAAGGCGAACTGCTAAGCGAAGTGCGGCGGCTCGGCATCCCACATGTCGTCGTGCCCCAGATGCGCAGGGCAGTTAACCCCTACCTCGATGCAATTGCCTTCCGCAGGCTGCGGAAGATCCTGGGCGAGTGGCGCCCCACCATAGTCCAGACCCATAGTTCGAAAGCCGGCATACTCGGGCGTTTCGCCGCCCGGCGAGCAGGCGTCCCCATCGTCATCCACACAGTCGAGGGTCTCCCCTTCCATCGCTACGCGCCGTGGTATGAGAACGCAGCCTTCGTCCTGGCGGAACGTGCGGTGGCTCGCGTGACAGACCGCACCGTCTGCGTCGCCCAAGCCATGGTTGACCAGGCCGCGGCCGCCGGCATCCGCCCGAAGGGCGGCTACACGGTGATTTATAGCGGCATGGACGTAGACGCTTATGACGATGCGGGCCGCGACCGCGACGAAGTGCGCAAAGGGCTCGGTCTGGCGCCAGATGACGTCGTGATCGGCAAGATTGCGCGCCTCTTCGGCCTCAAGGGCCATGAGTTCGTGATCAAGGCCGCCCCGAGGGTGCTCCTGCGTTGCCCCCGAGCGAAGTTCCTCTTCGTTGGTGACGGCGTCCTGATGGATGACCTGAAAGCCCTTGCAGAGCGCCTCGGCGTGGAGGAACGTGTCGTATTCGCGGGCCTAGTGACTCCGGAACGCATCCCTTCCATGATCGGAGCGATGGACATAGTCGTCCATGCGTCGCTTCGGGAAGGCCTGGCGCGAGTGCTCGTGCAGGCGCTGCTCTGCGAGAAGCCTGTCGTCACCTACGCGCTGGACGGCGCCCCCGAGGTCATAATTGACGGCGTGACAGGCAGGCTTGTGTCACCGGAGTCCGTGGATGAACTGGCAGAAGCAATGGTCTGGGCCATAGAGCATCCTGAAGAGGCGCGCGGCATGGCGCGGGAAGGGAAGCGCCGCTTCGCCGACCGCTTCCGCATCGAGACGATGGCGGATGACACCGAGCGCCTATACCGCGAACTCCTCAGGGAGAAAGAATGCGGCGGGCCGGAGGTGGGGTGAGGCGTCAGACGCGGCGTGCCTCCGAGAGATGACGGAGGGCGGCGCCGAGGTTTCGACGCGGCACGTCGCAGGTGGTGAGTGCAAGGCGCGTTGACCGGGGCGACAGCGCGGGCGTAGAATGCTGCCTCGACAGCCCTCATTCGTCAACTCATGCGAGCGCGGTCGGGTACTGAACCCCTGTCAGGAAAGGAGGAGAGCCATGCGGCTGCACAAACGATATTGTATATGGGCGGTAATGGCGGCGGTGAGCCTGACGGCCGGATGCACATCTACCACACGGATGCCGAGCTACGAGCGATCCCAGCTCTTGCTGATGGTGGGGTCGGACACGCTGACGGCGGCGGTCGCGGCGGAGAGCAAGGGCACCCTAAGTGAACAAGAGGTGCAGCGTGAAGTGGACAGGCTTCTGGCGCTGAAACCAAAGTCGCGCACCCCGGCGAAGGTCGTCATATTTGAGCTGCCCAGCGCCGGTGCCTCGGAGATCAAGAGTTCCCTGAAGTGGCTGGCGCTGCGGCAGCAGACCTCGAAGGAGATGAAGAACGCGCTGGAGAAGTCGGGCATCTTCGGAGCCGTGGATTTTCTGCCCGAGATGCTCCTGCCGGCGGGCAAGACGGCAAACCTGAATATGGTGCGCATCGCGGCAGCCCGGGCGCAGGCAGACGGCGTACTGATCTACGCGACCGAGGCCGGATACGAGTACAAGGCGAAGGCGGCGGCGATTTTCTACCCCACGCTCATCGGCCTGTTCGTGGCGCCGGGAAGTTCGCTATCCTCCATGGCAATATCGAAGGCTGTGCTGCTGGATGTGCATACGGGCTACATCTATGCCGTCATGGAAGGCTACGGTCAGCAGTCAGAATCCGGCGCGTACGCGAGCCTGGATTGGGAGGGTCAGGAGTTCGCAGCAAGGGCACAGGCCGTGGAGGGGCTGGCACAAGAGACGGCCGCGAAGGCCAAGGCTCTTGCCACACGGGCCCAGTGAGGGGAGAGCGGCCACAAGCAGGCCGGCGAAGGGGCCAAGGCGATTGGCGGGCCGATCATCCGGGGGCAGGCCAAAACAAGAGGACGTCCGAGCGGGGCCGCTGCCAGCACGGGCCTTGCGGCCTCCGGGCGGGAGGCTCTCACGGGGCCCTGCCTGCGGGCCTGGGCATTGACATGTGCATTTCATCGGACTCGTATTACCCGGGCTTCGCAGTCGGTGCGGATTGACAATCAGCATTCCCGGTGGTAATAGACAGGCCCAGACTGGGCGGGAAAGTCCGCCTCACCTGCAAAGCCTGACACCATGCCAAACCTCTGAAGAGGTCCACCTAAGAGATAACCATGACCCCTAAAGAACGTGTCCAGGCCGTGTTGGAAGGTCGGGCCCCAGACAAGGTCCCGATAGCCCACATATCGGTGTCCAGCCGCGTTGCATCGCGCATACTGGGTCGCGATGCATACGTGGGCGGCGGAATAAACCAGTGGCGAGAGGCGACGGCGCTGTGGAATGGCGACGATGCCCACGCTGAGTTCGTCGAACGCACTCGCCAGGATTCCATCGGCATAGCGCTGGCCCTCGATCACGACGTGGTGAGGCCCGACTACTGGCGCGACTCACGCAAGCCCGCCGCCCGGCTGGACGAGCACACATTCAGGTATGAAACGGACGGCGGCTCGCGCTGGGAGGTCATGCGCTTCGATCCTGATACGGAGCTTTACAGCGTGGTGGCCCGTTCACCTCGACCTGAGCCAGGAGCCGACGACCTCGACGCATTGGTGGCAAGAGCCGAGGAGGCCGCCGAACGTTACAGACCAAGGGCAGAGGACTTCGCGGACGCCTGCTACGCTCTTGAGAAGGTGGGACACGAGCGGGAAGTGCGAGGCCCCGGCGTATCAACCGCAATCCCACACAGCCAACCGGCGTGGCTTGAGGCAACGCTGCTGCGGCCTGACCTTGTAGCACGTTATCTGGATGCGCAGGTGACGCGCTCCCTCAAGAACATCAAGGTCCTGGCGCCGATGGGAGTCCGTCTGTTCTTTGGCGGAGGGGATTTCGCCTCGAACCAGGGCCCCATGTACTCGCCGCGGGTTTTCCACGACCTCATGCTGCCTCGTCTGAAGCGAGTCTCTGAAGCGTGTCACGAGGCAGGAGCGTACCACCTGTTCGGAACCGACGGCGACGTCTGGCCGGTCGCCGAGGACTTGTACGGCCGCTCCGGCGTTGACGGACACTACGAGTTGGACCGCAGGGCCGGCATGGACATCGTGAAGATACACGAACGGTATCCGCACATCACGATGGTCGGGAATATCTCGAGCTTCATCCTTCACATGGGAAGCCCGGAGGAGGTGGCGGCGGAGACCCGGGCGTGCCTCGCGGAGGCAAAACAGACGAATAAGGTGGTAGCCGGTTGCTCCAACATCATCGTCCCCGAAACGCCTTTGGAGAATATGGAGGCGATGTTGGACACGATCGCCGAATACAGATGACAGAGCGCGCCCGCCCCGCACGTCCGTGGCGCGATAGTGGAAGGGACCCCGTAGCGAGGCTATCATACCGTCGCCGAAGATTCGGGAAAAGACTCACGGGCAACGTGGCCCACGGGAGGTTCTATGCTGAACCAGCGGATCGAGAAGGCGCGTCAGGCCGCACTTGCAGTGCTGAAGCCGCGGAAGAAGGACCTGAAGCACGGACTGGAGCTGCACGCGAACTCCCTCGTGATCGAGGCGTACGGCCTCGCCCCACGGGCGGCGCCAGATGGCGACGTGCTCAAAGCGGCGGTCGAAGAGGGTGCACCGGCCACCGAAGTGCGCGAGATGCTGGAGCAGATGCACATGACCCGCATGGTGACCGATGAGCATCAGCGAGCGGAGTATGAGGAGGCCTGGGAGGCCTCAGGCGTGACGTGCATGTTCGTCATGGCCGGCGAGGAGTGTCAGGCCCCGCTACGCATCATGCGACGTCTGGCCCACTACACTTTCGCGGCGGACATGAGCGACGTGGTGGACAGGGCGGTGACGCCGGACGACATCGTGGCCGCAAAGGAGAACGGCCGCCACTGTTTCTACATGACGGTCAACGGCGTGCCGCTGACGCAGAACTGGGAGTCGGTGGAAGAGGAACTCCAGTACATTCGCATCTTCTTCGAGCTGGGCGCGCGCATGATGCACCTGACGTACCAGCGGCGCAACATGATCGGCGATGGCTCCGGAGAGACGGCTAACGCAGGGCTGAGCGACTTCGGGCGCGCGGTAGTGAAGGAGATGAACCGAGTGGGCGTCATTGTGGACGTGGCGCATTCGGGGTGGCGGACGTCGTTGGAAGCCGCCCAGGCGTCCGGGAAGCCGGTGGTGGCCAGCCACTCAGGCTGCGCCGCGCTGTTCCCCCACATACGCTCCAAGCCCGACGAGGTCATCAAGGCCATCGCCGACACGGGCGGTTACATCGGAATCTACGCCATGCCTGGCTTCCTGGGCCTGAGCAACGACCTGGCGGCCATGCTTGATCACATTGACTACGCGGTCAAGAAGTTCGGCGCAGAGCACGTGGCGATCGGGATAGACGGGTGCCACACGGCCTCGACCTATCACGCGGAATTGAAGAAGATGGGGAGACTCCAGGAGCGCGCGCGGTGGCGCTGGCTCTGGCAGCCAGGCCCCGAGGGGAGCCCGCCCGAGTATTCCGACGAAGCCTACCTCTCGGTTGCCTGGACCAACTGGCCTTACATAACCGTGGGCCTTGTGCAGAGAGGCTATTCGGACGAGGACATTCGGAAGATCATCGGGGGGAACGTGTTACGCGTAGCGCGGGAGGTTTTCCCGAGCGCCCAGATTGTGGCGCGGAAGAGGTGACGATGTCGGCTGCACACCCAGGCGGATGCCTTGCTGTGGCATAGCGAAAGGAGTCAGAAGAAATGGTTGGTGCTCGGAGAATGTGCGTGAGTGCGATGTTAGCGGGCCTGTGCCTGGTTGCCGTGCAGCCGGCCTTTGCCGCTGGAGAGGCTGCGACCTCTGCGCAGGTCGAGGCAGCCACGAGGTTAAGCGACATAGTCTTCTTCAAGGAGCGCTCGATGGCGCCCGGCGCCCGAAGCGGGTGGTTCGTATGGGGTGAGACACTCTCAGGCCAGGTGCAGGGCCTCGAATCCCCTTCCGACAAGTTGCCATCGCGGGAGGCGGCAAGGACGGGAAATCTCGGCCTCAGGCTCGACCTCACGATCCAGGGGGACAATCCGGCCTGGCGCGTCAGCATTGAGCCGGAGATCAACCCGCCCACAGATTACGCGGCGCGCACAAGGCCCTTCTTCGATGCGTATGCGTACCGTCCCCGCGGCACGCTCGAGTTCGACGTGCGGGGCGCCGCCAAGGGGAAAGGACTCGGGGTGGCCTTTTGGTATCCTGACTCCCGAAGCGCGCTGGCCGAGTGGACGGCATTGGACCCTTACCTGGCGGAGACGGCTGACTGGCAGCACGTGGCCGTGCCGATCGCAAAGATGGACCTGAGCAATCCCACGGCGAACCTGCACATTGCGGACCGCCTGATCATCGGCGGGAAGGGCTACGGCGGCAAGCTTGCGATTGACCTCGACAACATCGTGCTGCACTCGGACGGCCCTGAGCCAGAGCGAGGCCCGGTGCGACTGGACCACGTCGGCTATTTGCCGGCAAGCCGCAAGATCGGGCTGGTCGCAGGCAGCCGGTTGGTCGGCATTGAGGGCCGGCCGTTTATGGTCCGCACGGTCGGCCCCGACGGCAAAGGCCAAGGGGCGCCCGTTTTCCAAGGCGCACTGAAGTTCCGCGGCCAGTTCGAGCCGAGGCTGTACGGCGAGTTCGTCTATGAGGCGGACTTCTCGCCGGTCCGCGCGCAGGGGCGCTACGTGCTGGAGGTGCCTGGCGTGGGGAGTTCCGTGGGATTCTATGTGCACGACGCCGTCTACGACTACCTGTTCTATCACCTGGCACGCTTCTACTTCTTCCAGCGCAACGGCGGCCCGCTGCCGGAGAAGAACGCGTTCGAGTGGGCACGCGGCGCTGCCTACGCGAAACCCATCCCGTTCGAGCACGATAAGACAAAGACCAAGACGATTCTGCACGGGTGGTTCGACGCGGGCGACGCGCGGTGCTTCCCCGACAGCCTGAGCGTCGGCCGTCTGATGCTGGCATGGGAGATTTCGAAAGACAAGCACTTCGACGGGCAGTTGAATATTCCGGAGAGCGGCAACGGCACACCGGACATGCTGGACCAGATCCGGTGGCAGGTGGAGTACTACCGCGAGATGCAATTGGACAACGGTGCGTGTCTGGGGTACGTGTTGCCCGACACTCCAAGCACCAATCCTGTGCTGGGCCGCGACAAAGGCTGGGACAATGATCCCGACCCGCGCCGCATCAATGACCGGGTGGATTACGAGGAGAGCGTGCGCATAGGGGCGTGCATGGCTGCGATGGCCCGCAACCTGCAGGCGTACGACCGTCAAGGGGCCGCGGCGTATGCGGCGGCCGCGCGGAAGGCGTGGGACTGGGCCCAGCAGAACGTGCCTGCGGTGCCGCAGGGCAGAGAGCCTTCCTGGCGGGGCCACGTGCTGTGGGCCGCGGTGGAAATGTGGCGCCTGACCGGCGAGGAGCAGTTCCATACAGTCGTGAGGAACCTGGCCGACACCCAGGGGAAATGGGACAGCAATAGCTGGAAGGAAGATTCAGCACCTCATGCCTGGGTTTCTTACGTGCTTGACCCCAAGGCCGACCCCGCCCTGAAGGAGAAGTTCCGGACCAACTTCGTGGGGCAGCTCGACGTCGTCTTCAGCCTGTCATCGAGCGATCCATACGGGGTGGCCGTCTGCCCCCACGGCTGGTACCACAACCCGGGGCGGATGGGCGAGACGGCCTCGTTGCTCCTGACGGCCTGGAAGCTGACGGGGCAGCAGAAGTATCGAGACCTGGCGGAGGAGTACATCCACTACGTGTGTGGGCGCAATATTTACCGCCTCTGCGACATCTCGAACGTCGCGGAGGAGACTTACAGCACGCCGTTCAACATGTATGAGTGGAGGCCGGGCCGCGAGGTCTGGATGCCCGGCTATGTGCCGTATACGTGCGTGGACCACGGCGGAAACCTGTCGCGCTTCATCGCACGACGCCTGCGCGTGACGCGGTTCTGGTGGTATTTCGGCGAGCCGGCCGTGGGCTTTAACGACGGCATCACGGCTGCGGCGATGATGCTCATGGAGGGGAAGCACTATGAGGACCTGATCGGACAAGGCGCCTTCCCCGGCGTGAGACCCGTGCGGCCGGGCCTGCCGTTCGCGCCCACGCCCGTTGGAGGGCCGTGGGGTGCCGAGCCTGTAGTGCCCGGGCCCGTCCAATAATCTCCGTCCAAGAACCGCCCACAATTACAGGCCGTGGGTGCACAGATGCGCGTGCTGAACGGTTCTCCGTTGCATGGGACAGGTTCGCCCTCTAATCGTGAGTTGGGGCTGCTCAATAGCGGGCTGAAGCTCGCATATGCACAGAGCATCCTAACACAGCCATGAGCGGTAGTATACTTCCAAGAGTTCCTCTCAAGAAGGCCCGCGGATGGGCGACATCCTGCACATAGGCATCGCAGTCGGATTCTTTGTATTGACCCTGGCCGTGATTCGGGTTATGGGCCGGTCGCAGGGGGGCCTATGACGGTAATCCATATTGTCTGCGGCATCATCGCCCTGGGGCTTCTGGTCTATCTGTTCGTGGCCTTGCTGAGGCCGGAGAGATTCTGATGACGGCAAACGGGTGGCTGCAAATCCTTCTTTATGTTGGCGTGCTGATTGCCCTGGCCGTGCCACTGGGACTGTACATGGCGCGGGTTTTCGAGGGCCGGGCCGGATGGCTGGAAGATGCCCTCGGGCCGATAGAGCGGCTGATTTACAGGCTTTGTGGTGTCCGGCATGACCAGGAGATGAACTGGAAACAATATGCCGTAGCAATGCTGGTGTTCAACCTGGCAGGTTTGCTGGCGGTCTATCTCCTGCAACGGCTTCAGGGACACCTGCCGCTGAACCCGGCAAATCTGCCCGCCGTGCCGCCGGATTCCGCGTTCAACACCGCCGTGAGCTTTGCCACGAATACGAACTGGCAGGACTACGGGGGCGAATCCACGATGAGCTACCTGACGCAGATGCTGGCGCTCACCGTGCAGAACTTCCTTTCAGCGGCGACCGGCATTGCCGTGCTGATAGCCCTCATCAGGGGTTTGACTCGCAAGGAGACCGACCGGATCGGAAGTTTCTGGATTGACTTCACCCGCTCAACGCTCTATGTGCTGCTGCCCCTGTCGGTCGTGTGGGCGATAGCCCTTGTGTGGCAGGGGGTCCCGCAAACCTTCGGGCCCTATCCGTCCGTGGCAATGCTGCAAGCGACGAAGGATGCCAGCGGAAGAATGGTCACCGAGCAAGCGTTGGCCGTGGGGCCGGTCGCCTCGCAAATGGCCATCAAGCAGTTGGGCACTAACGGCGGCGGCTTCTTCAACACCAACTCCGCCCACCCGTTTGAGAACCCGACGCCGCTGTCCAACTTCCTGGAGGTGCTGGCTATCCTTCTCATTCCAGCAGCGCTCTGCGTCAGCTTTGGGAAGATGGTCAAGGATATGCGGCAAGGGGTAGCCATCCTGGCAGCGATGCTGGCGCTGTTCGTGGCGTGTGTGCTTCCGTGCGTGCTGGCCGAACAGCGCGGCAACCCAATGCTGACTAAGCTGGGCGTGGATCAGGAGGCACAGGACAGCATGGTGCTCCTGCTTAGTTCGCCGCATGCGCAAGCGGGTGGAAATATGGAAGGCAAAGAGGTGCGCTTCGGCCCAGTCAATTCCGCCATCTGGGCCACCGCAACAACGGCTGCGTCCAACGGGTCGGTGAACTCGATGCACGATTCCTTCACACCTCTGGGCGGACTGATCCCGATGTGGCTGATCAAGCTCGGGGAAGTAGTCTTTGGAGGCGTAGGCTCCGGCTTGTATGGCATGCTGGCATTTGTCATCGTCACGGTCTTTGTCGCGGGGCTGATGGTTGGGCGAACGCCCGAGTACCTGGGCAAGAAGATCGAGGCGACGGAGATGAAGATGGCGTCGCTAGTGATCCTCATCGTCCCCCTCCTGGTTCTCCTCGGCTCCGCGGTGGCAGCCGTGACAACCGCCGGCACAAGCAGTCTGGCCAATCCCGGCCCTCACGGGCTCAGCGAGATCCTCTATGCGTATGCTTCAACGTCCAATAACAACGGCAGCGCGTTCGCGGGCTTGAACGCCAACACGCCTTTCTACAACTTGACCACAGGCGTGGCCATGCTTATCGGGCGGTACTGGCTGGCGGTGCCGATTCTGGTCATTGCCGGTTCCCTGGCGCGGAAGAAGGTCGTGCCGGTTAGTTCAGGCACCCTGGCCACGCATACGCCCCTTTTCGTCTTGATGCTCGTCGCTGTGGTAGCTCTGGTCGGGGCGTTGTCGTTCATCCCCGCATTGGCCCTGGGGCCGATCGTCGAATACCTGCAGATGGTCCACTGAGACCAGAGGGCAGGCGTAAGATGGCCATGACCGACAAGGCGAGGGGGCGGCCGCTCTTCGATCCGCCCATCGTAAAGCAGGCGGTCCTGGATGCGCTTCGCAAGCTCCACCCCCGCCATCAGATCCGCAACCCGGTGATGTTCACGGTGTTCGTCGGGAGCCTGCTGACCCTGGCGCTTTTCGTTCAAGCGATCTTCGGCCGGGGCGAAGCGCCTGCGAGTTTCATCTTCGCCATCTCGCTCTGGCTTTGGTTCACGGTGCTCTTCGCGAACTTTGCAGAGGCCATGGCGGAAGGCCGGGGCAAGGCTCAGGCGGATACGTTGCGGAAGGCCCGGCGTGATCTCCAGGCCAAGAAACTGTCTACGTCGAACCGCGATGCCACTGTCATACGCATAGCATCATCCGGACTCCGTCAGGGAGATGTCGTGCTGGTGGAGGCGGGCGATTTTGTTCCCGGCGACGGCGAAGTCCTGGAAGGCGTCGCCTCCGTTGATGAGAGCGCCATCACCGGCGAAAGCGCGCCGGTCATCCGAGAGAGCGGCGGCGACCGGAGCGCGGTGACCGGCGGCACGCGGGTGCTCTCCGACTGGCTCATCATCCGGATCACTGCTAACCCGGGTGAGAGCTTCCTCGACCGCATGATCTCGATGGTCGAGGGGGCCAAACGCCAGAAGACCCCCAACGAAATCGCGCTGAATATCCTTCTGGCCGCGTTGACGATTGTGTTTCTGGTCGTCTGCGCCACCTTGTTGCCTTACTCGATCTACAGCGTTAAGGCCGCCGGGCAAGGAATTGCGGTCAGCGTCACGGTCCTAGTCGCCCTCTTCGTCTGCCTGGCGCCGACAACGATCGGCGCGCTCCTCTCGGCAATCGGCATTGCCGGCATGGACCGGCTGATCCAGGCCAACTGCATCGCCATGTCGGGCCGCGCGGTGGAGGCAGCCGGGGATGTTGATGTTCTCTTGCTGGACAAGACAGGCACAATCACGCTGGGCAACCGGCACGCCACGGAGTTCATTCCCGCGCCAGGGGTCTCGCTTGCGGACCTTGCCGATGCGGCACAATTGGCTTCTCTGGCGGACGAAACGCCGGAGGGCCGCAGCATCGTCGTCCTGGCTAAAGAGAAGTACGGCCTGCGAGGCCGGGACATCGGCCAGTTGGGAGCGACGTTCGTGCCGTTCAGCGCTCAGACGCGCATGAGCGGCGTCAACGTGCAGGGCCGCCCGATCCGCAAAGGCGCCCCCGACGCCGTCCAAGCTCACGTTGAGCAACTGGGCGGCGGGGTTCCAACGGAGATTCAGCAGACGGTCAACGCCATCGCCCGGGGGGGAGGAACCCCACTGGTCGTCTCGGACGGCCCGAGAGTGCTTGGGGCTATCCGGCTGAAGGACGTCGTAAAAGGCGGGATCCGGGAGAGGTTCATGGAACTCCGCCGCATGGGGATCAAGACGGTGATGATCACGGGGGACAACCCGCTGACCGCGGCGGCCATCGCTGCCGAGGCCGGCGTTGATGACTTCCTGGCGGAGGCCACGCCTGAAGCCAAGCTCAGATTCATCCGCTCGGCCCAAGCCGGCGGCCGGATGGTGGCCATGACGGGCGACGGCACGAACGACGCCCCCGCACTGGCGCAGGCGGATGTCGCCGTGGCAATGCACTCGGGAACACAGGCCGCGAAAGAGGCCGGGAACATCGTGGACCTCGACTCCAACCCGACGAAGCTCATTGAAGTCGTCGAGATCGGCAAGCAACTGCTTATCACGCGTGGCGCGTTGACCACGTTCAGCATTGCCAACGATGTAGCTAAGTACTTTGCCATCATCCCGGCGGCCTTTGCCGCCACCTATCCGGTTCTGAACGCCTTGAACCTGATGGGGCTCGAAACGCCCCAGAGCGCGGTCCTCTCGGCGGTCATCTTCAACGCACTGGTCATCATATTCCTGATTCCCCTTGCACTAAAAGGGGTACGTTACCGTCCGGTCGGAGCCGCCAAGATACTGCGCACGAACCTGGTGATCTACGGCCTCGGGGGCCTGATCCTGCCTTTCATTGGCATTAAGCTGATAGACTGGATTCTGGTTGCGCTGCGACTGGTATGAGGGAAGGGCATATGCTGCACGAGATCAGGCGTGAGGTCCGCCCGGGGCTAATCTTGTTAGCCGTGTTCTCGTTGCTCATGGGCTTAGCCTATCCCACGGTCATCACCATCATCGCCCACGTGGTCTTTCCCCGGCAGGCTCGCGGCAGCTTGATTGTGAGAGATGGGCGCGCGACAGGTTCCGAATTGATCGGCCAGCCGTTCAGCAACCCAGATTACTTCTGGGGCCGCCCTTCAGCTACGGCACCTTTTCCTTACAATGCGGCGGCTTCCGCGGGGTCCAACCTGGGTCCTACGAATCCTGCCCTGACGGATGCCATTAGCAGTAGAATCCAAGCGTTGCGCAAGGCAGACCCAGGACATAACGTGCCGGTGCCGGTGGACCTTGTGACGGCCTCCGGGAGCGGGCTCGACCCCCACATCAGCCCGGCCGCGGCGGAGTTTCAGGTGCGCCGCGTCGCGGCGCTGCGTCACCTGGATGAGGCGACCGTGCGGCAGCTTGTCGCTCGCTACACAGAGGACCGGCAACTGGGGATTCTGGGCGAGCCAAGGGTAAACGTGCTGAAACTGAACCTGGCCTTAGACGCCGAAGCAGGGCGATCCCGGTAAATGCCAATGGAAGCGACGCGGCCCAATCCCGACGAACTGCTACAACAAGTCAAGGAAGAAGAGCTGCGCCGCAAACGCGGGAAACTGAAGATCTTCTTTGGCGCCGTGGCGGGCGTCGGCAAAACATACGCCATGTTGGAGGCCGCCCAGGCACGCAGACAAGAAGGCCTGGATGTTGTCGTGGGCATCGTCGAGACGCACGGGCGCCAGGAGACCGAAGCGCTCCTCAAAGGCTTGGACATTCTGCCTCCGCGCCTTGTGGAATACCGGGGCACTAAGCTGCGCGAGTTTGACCTGGACTCGGCCATGGCGCGCAAGCCGGCAATCCTTCTCGTGGACGAGTTGGCGCACACGAACGCCCCAGGCAGCCGGCATCCCAAACGCTGGCAGGATGTCAACGCCTTGTTGGACGCCGGAATCAACGTCTATACGACGCTGAACGTGCAGCACTTGGAGAGCCTGAAGGATGTTGTCTTCCAGATCACAGGAATTAGCGTGCGAGAGACGGTCCCGGACTCCGTCGTTGAGCTGGCCGACGAGATCGAGCTGATAGACCTTCCGCCGGATGATCTGCTCCAGCGTCTGAAGGAGGGCAAGGTATACGTCCCAGAGCTGGCGGAGAGGGCTCTTGAGCACTTTTTCCGCAAGGGTAACCTGATCGCGCTGCGTGAGCTTGCGTTGAGGTGCGCGGCCGACCGGGTCAACCTGCAGGCACTGACCTACCGGCAGGAGCAGGCCATCACGCGGCCCTGGCGCACCGTCGAACGGCTGTTGGTCTGTGTCACCCCGAGCCCTTTCTCCGCGCAGCTTGTGCGGGCGGCGCGGCGCATGGCTGCAGGACTCCATGCGGAATGGATTGCCGCCAACGTGGACCGCCCAGGCCTTTCTGAGGAAGACCGGAAGAGGTTGGTCGAGAACCTCGGCCTTGCGCAGCAATTGGGAGCCGAGATTGTGACGTTGAACGGGACCAACGTAGTGGAGGAAATCGTCAACTACGCACGCCGACACAATGTCACAAAGGTCGTCGCTGGCAAGCCGGGACGTCTGGGTTGGCGGAACCGACTGCGCGGCTCGTTCGTTGACAACTTGATCCGCGCCAGCGGGGATATTGACGTGTATGTCATCAAAGGTGAACCCGAAGGGGCGGAGATCACACGTGCAATGCCCGCCCAGGGACCCAGTCGGCGGACCGGATACGGCTGGGCTGTTCTCGCGGTCGCGCTATGCACGGGCGTCGCATGGGCGATGCGCAGCGTGCATTTCGCGCCGTCGAACCTGATCATGGTCTACCTGCTCGGAGTGGTCGGCATCGCGGCCCGTTTCGGCCGCAACCCGGCGATTCTTGGCTCGGTTTTTAGCGTAGTGGCGTTCGACTTCTTCTTCGTCCAACCGTACCTGAGTTTCGCAGTCGCGGACTCCCAGTATCTGATCACCCTCATGGTAATGCTCGCAGTGGCTGTCATCATCAGCTCTCTGACGGCGCGCTTGCGGCGGCAGGCACAGGACGCCAATGAACGCGAACGGCGCACCGCAGCTCTCTACGCCATGAGTGGCCAGCTATCCCGCGCGCGGCAGCTCGATAGGCTACTGGACATTGTCGTTCGCCATGTGGCGGAGATCTTCGAAAGCGACGTTGTAGCCTTCATGCCGGATCTGTCCGGGCATCTCGCGGTGCGCGCCGGAAACGAAGCCGCGTTTCCCATGAATGCTCGCGAACGAGCCGTGGCATACTGGGTCCTTGACCTGGGCCGCCCCGCCGGACTGGGAACCGACACGATTCCCGGCGCCGAAGGCCTGTACTTGCCCTTGAACGGCACGCGCGGCACCGTGGGGGTGCTGGGCGTGCGGCCGGTGCGGGCCGGGCGCTCCTTGACCCCGGAACTCTTGCAGTGGCTCGAAGCATTCGCCGCTCAGGCGGGACTGGCCATCGAAAGCGACCGTTTTGCCGGGCTCGCCCGGCAGGCGGAGGTAAACGCCGAGACGGAAAAGGTGCGCAACGCGCTCCTGACATCGATATCACACGCACTGAGGACGCCCCTCGCCGCCATCTCCCGTGCCGCAAGCGCGTTGATAGAGCGGAAGGACGGACTGGAACCGGCGGCCCGTCATGACCTGGCGGAGGTCATCAATGAAGAAACGGCGCGCCTGAACCGCCTGGTCGCCAACCTTCTGGAGATGACGAGGCTTGAGTCCGGCTCTGCAACGCTGAGAAGGGAGCCTCAACGTATTGAGGGGGTCGTGGCGAGCGCCCTGGCCCGCTTAGAGAAGCAGTTGAGCCGGCATCGGGTGGTCACAAGGATACCTGCCGATCTGCCCTTGGTCCCCTTGGATGCCGTCCTCATAGAGGAAGTCTTCATCAACCTGTTGGAGAACGCAGCCGAATACTCCCCGTCCGGCTCCGAGGTTGAAATCCGTGCGACGGCCGCCGGCAGCGAGCTGACTGTCGAGGTAGCCGATCGCGGGCCTGGCATTGTCCCCGGTGACGAGGAGAAGATCTTCGAGGAGTTCTATCGGGGGGACCTCGCCGGCAGCACCTCGGGCGTGGGGCTCGGTTTGACTATCTGCCGTGCTGTTATCGAAGCCCACGGCGGAAGAATCTGGGCCGCGAACAGGAGGGGCGGAGGCGCCTCCTTCCGCTTCACGCTTCCTGCAGACCATCGAGCTGATTCAGGATAGCGTGCCCATGACGTTGCATTCGCGGGCAGTTTTGTGGAAGATAGGAATGGAGTAGCGACCAGTGCCGGCCGAGCTGACTTCCCCGCTTGCCGAGCCGGGCGCACGAAGGCGTGACTTAGAGGAAGGCAGGACCGGCCGGCCGTCACGATTCGCAACGGTTGCAGCCTTCCAGGTCGGTCGGAGCCCGGCGCGACCGGCCGGCGACGTCAGAGCAAACCTCGAACCCTCCACACAAATGCGGAGACCGTCTGCAAGATGCTTTTCCACACATGGATATTCGTCTTGTTCTTCCTCGTTTTCTACCCCGTGCACGTCTTGCTGCGCCGCACGCCTTATATGCTGCCCTGGCTTCTCCTTGCTTCCTACGTGTTCTATGCGTGGTGGAACCCCCTTTATCTGACGCTCCTCGTCTATGCGACGGTGGTGAACTACTACGCCGTCGTGCTGATGGAAAAGACCGGGCGAAGGAAACTGTGGCTTGCCGTGAGCGTCGTGGTCAGCCTTGGGCTTCTGGGATTCTTCAAGTATGCCGGTTTCGTCACCGACAACCTGAACTTCCTCCTCGCCCACCTGGGCACGTCCTACAGGATCCCCGCGCCAGGCATACTCCTGCCCGTCGGCATCTCGTTCTTCACGTTTCAGGGTATGAGTTACACCATAGACTATTACCGGCGCCAGGTGCCCAGGGAACACAGTCTGATCAGGTTTGCGACGTACAAGGCTTTCTTCCCGCAACTCGTGGCCGGACCGGTGGAGCGTTCCACCACTCTGCTGCCTCAGTTGTACGGCGTGCCGCCCATCACGCGTCGGGACATCACAGACGGCCTGTCAATGTTCGTGGTGGGGCTGTTCAAGAAAGCCGCCCTGGCGGACTACCTGGCTCTTTACGCGGACAAGGTGTTCAACGCCCCGGACCAGTTCAAGGCGCCAGCTCTATTGCTTGGCATCTTTGCTTTCGGCTGGCAGATATACTTCGACTTCAGCGGCTACACAGACATGGCACGCGGCGTGGCCCAGATGATGGGCATTAGACTCAGGCTCAATTTCAACAACCCCTACCTGGCCACCGACCTGGGCGACTTCTGGCGCCGATGGCACATCAGCCTCTCAACCTGGTTCAGGGACTACGTTTACATCCCTCTCGGCGGCAACCGCTCCGGCCAGTTCAACACGTACAAGAACATGATCCTCACCATGGTGATCTCCGGACTGTGGCATGGCGCCGCGTGGACCTTCGTCATCTGGGGAGCCCTGCACGCGGCGGGGCGCGTGGTGACCCGCGAATTGGAGCGAGCCGGCTTCTATAGGGAGAAAGTGCCGAAGCTGGCAAAGCAAATGGGCGTCTTCGCGTTTGTCAGTTTTGCGTGGATATTCTTCCGTGCCCGCTCCCTGCACGATGCCTGGTTGATTATCACGCGCATATTCACGTCAGGATGGGCCGACCCTGCTTTCCCAATGCTGGCCCTGATTCTGGTGCTCGCCGTCTGGCTCTACGAGCATCTTTACGAGTCCCAGCACAAGTGGGTGCTGACGTTCGCACCAGCGCGGGTCTCAATGGTCGTGCTCATGGCCGTTTACCTTACCATCTTCGCCGGCTCCGGCTCACAGCCGTTCATCTATTTCCAGTTCTAAGGGTCTCGAGAGGCCGAACGCCATGAACGAAGCGACGGTTGCCGAACACACACATGCCATTCCCGAGGCCATCTTCGCCTCTCACGAGGTGCGCCTCGCCGGACAACAATGGATCGTGGCGGCGGCTCTCATCGTGCTCGCCTTCGCGAGCATGCCCTCAATGTGGCAGGAGGTCGAGAAGTTCCTGCCCGGACCGGATTACCGCACACCGTACGCACTCAGCAACGACTACTGGCTGTTCAGCCGCTATTCGCGGTGGGCGGCATCCCGGGCTGACACGCTGGTGATCGGCGATTCGGTCATCTGGGGACAGTACGTGGGCAAAGACCAAACGCTGCCCCACTACTTGAACCAACTGGCCGGCCAGGACCGGTTTGTGAACATGGGGGTGGATGGCTTGCATCCAGCGGCCCTCGCGGGCCTGATCAAGCACTACGGCCGCCCGATCTCCGGCCGCAAGGTTATCGTGTACTGCAACCTCCTATGGATGAGTTCCAAGAGGCATGACCTGCAGGTGGAGAAGGAAACCCCCTTCAACCACCCTGCATTGGTTCCGCAGTTCTTCCCCCGCATCCCGTGTTACAGGGCGCCGTGGTCCCAGCGCGTGGACATTGTGTTCCATCAAAACGTGCCGCTGCTGGGCTGGACGGACCACCTGCGTGTAGCGTATTTCGACCAGATGAGCATCCCCGCCTGGACCACCAAGTCCCCCTACCAGAGCGTTTCGAAAACAGCCCTGCGGGGTCTCCCTCCTCCCGATGACGGTCCCCACCAGGAGCCCATTCCCTGGACGGAGCGCGGCATGGAGAAACAGGACTTTCCGTGGGTGGAACTCGACTCGTCTTTCCAGTGGGGCAGCTTTCGGAAGGCACTCGAAACGCTTCAGGCGCGCGGAAACAGGGTGTTCGTCGTCGTCGGCCCATTCAACGAGCACATGCTGCAACCGGCGAGCCTGGAGGCCTACGCTCGGCTGAGAGAAGGGGTCGCAGGTTGGCTGCGCGAGCATGGAATTGCGTACTACATGGCACCAGCTCTGCCAAGCAAACACTACGCTGACGCCAGCCATCCTCTCAGCGAGGGATATGCTGCGTTGGCAAAAGAGCTTTATGCGGACCCGGCGTTCGCGCGCTTCGACGCGGACGAACGGGGCATTGCGTCCCCCAAGGGAGGTGCTTGATGAGATATCTGACGGTTTTCAGCTTGGCGGCCCTCTTGTGCGCAGCGTCGTTTGCCGGGGCTTCCGAGCCCGCGGCCGCTGCCGAAACCTCTCCTAAAGCCGGCGAGCCCGGCGCTCGGCCCGAGCGAATCGTCCTTTCGAGCAACCGCTCCGGCGAGTGGCGCATCTGGACTCTGAATCCGGACGGCTCTCAGTTAGCCCAACTGACCCGTGGCACGCCGGACGATAGCGATGTTGACCCCGCGTTCAGTCCCGACGCGAAGCGCATCCTGTTCACATCCACGCGCGGCGGCACAATCGGCCTGTGGCTCATGGCGACCGACGGATCCGGCCTGAAGAGGGTCTGCGACGGCGACCAGGCAGAGTGGTCTCCCGACGGCCTGAAGATCGTTTTCCGGCGCAACGGCAGGCTCCTCACGCGCGATCTTGGCACAGGCGCGGAAAAGACGATCACCCCCGAAGACTGGACCCTCTGCTCCGGCCCATCCTGGAGCCCCGACGGAACCACGATTGCGTTCGCCTGTCGGTGGGAAGCTGGCAACTCGGTGTTCACGGTGGCGCCGGATGGCGGCAAACCGACAAAGGTCTATGGCGACGTTCCTGCGTGCGAAGCTCACTGGTCACCGGACAGCAAGATGCTCGTCTATGAGACGGAGACTCACATCTGCACCATCAAGCGCGATGGGACCGACAACCGGCTGATCACGTACTTCGGCGGTGTGCAACGGTACGCCCGCTGGAGTCCGGACGGAAAGAAACTGATATTCTGCCAGGGCGCATCGGAGACAGGGCCCTGGGAGCTGTACACAATCCCGTCGGACGGCGGCTCGCCGACTCAACTGACCGAAGCCGGGTCGGACATGTATCCGGACTGGAAGTGACGTTTACGTTCTGCGAGAATCCCGGGCAGCCGACGAGAGGCACTTGCGAGACAATGAAGAAGCCGGCAATCCTTGCGTGCATTGCAGTGGCGACCTACGGGGCGCTGGCGCTGCCTTCGACAGCGCAGGAAACGCGTGCCAGCGTCTTGACGGACACCAGAACGCCGTACGTGCGCCTGTTCGACACGGTCGCGCCATTGCCCGGTGGGCTGCCTGTCACGGCTGACACCGCGGCGTGGGCAGTTGTGAAAGATGGTGACCTTGCGCACGCATTCACGGGCGACGCTGTCTTCCTCAACGACAGAGTGGTTGTGCTCCTCAGGGCCGGCGCCACCGGCGCGGAGGTCTACGCGAAGACGCCGGGCGGGCCGAAAGCGCTGGCGCAGACTGCGCCCTGCCTGTCGGAGGCAGGTGACATCGCGGCACTCGCGTCAGTCAAGGTTCTGGAGAATAAGGCGAGCGCGGTCACGATGGGGGCCTCGTTCAAGACCAAGGGGGGCGCAGGCTGCTCGGCGTCGTTTCGCCTTGCCACGGGCGATGTGCTCCTGGAAGCAAAGGCCGGGGCAGGAACGAGCAGACTTGCCCTGCGAGGGAGCATGCGCTACATCGTCATTCCCGATTACTTCGGGGACGACATGGTCTTTGGCGCCCGTACGTCCGATGCCCCCCGCGTCGGGCTTCCGGCTGAGAACTTCTTCCTGAACCTGGTGGAAGGCGGCGATGCCATCGTCATGTGCGTGTGGCCTTCCGGCCAGCGGAACGCTGACCTCGTGCTCTCCGGCGCCGGGCGAGACCGCACCATCAGCGGTTGTGAGGTCGAAAGCAAGGAAGGCGAAAGCATGTGGGTTGCGTTCCTGGAGGGCGCGGGCATCTGGTACGACAAAGCGCTTCCTGCCGAGAGCCAGGCAACTGACGTGGCCCTTGAGTGGAAGCCCCCCTTCCCGGCGAAATGGCGTGCCGACCTCGTCGGCCGGGACGGCCTCTGCGAGTCGTGGGAGCTTGTGGACCAGCAGGAACACGAGCAACAATTGAAAAAGGCCGGTTCCTCATCTGGCCTTGCCCAGACGGCGTGCCCATGCTGGTTCGACCCCGCACGCACGCATGTAGGTGTCCCGCCCATTCGCCCGGCCGGCGGGCCAGGCGCACCGGAGTCCGTGGTCATCTACCCGATGGACCGCGACCGCGCCACGCCGCTCACCCGGTTCTGCCCTGTGGACATTATGCGAAACGCGCTTGGCGTCGGCCCGTGCCAGTACATCCTGGACCTGGAAGGTTTCCCCCAGGGAGATACCGCCACGGCAGCCGCGGTGACGCAATGGGTCGAAAAACAATTCGAGAAGAAAAAGGATGAACAGGAGTCGGCGACGATCAAGGAGCGCCTCGCGCAGTTGATTGGCCACGTTGCGAATGCGCGGGCGCGAGCAGAACAGTACGGCAATTTCGCCGGCCAGGTGCAAACCCTCTCCAAAGCACAAGAGGGCGATGCCGCAGTGGCGGGAACCGCTCGCATCCTGCAGCGCATTGCCGAAGACATGCAGCAGAGCGCCGCAAAGGGACGCGACGCGGTGAAAACTCCGGACTACGTCAAGGGCCGCACAGACGCAATCGTCGCCTCCATCGGGCAGAACCGTCCCCTGACAGAAGTTCAGACTATCGGCGAAGAGCTGCGGGCCATCGGCGCCGCGCAGGATCGGGCACTGTCAAGGTGCAGGCTCGCAGTCAGGAGACTGAAGCAGGAGTGCCGGATGGCGGTGGCCGCGCATCCCGAGGCCGCCGGCTTCGTGACTTCAATCCGCGACCAGGCCGACAAACTCCTGCAGAAGAAATGAGGCCGCCGGTCGTCCTCCTGGAAGGATATCCGGCAGCGCAGCCGGAGAGCGCTGCGTAACCCCGTTGCTCGCATAGTTCCGAGGAACTCACGCGATGAAAGACTTATTTGAGACGAGCGGCAAGCGCTCCGTGTGCACTTGGACTTCGTCGGCACTGTGGGTGATTGCGCCTGCTCTGCTGGCCCTGATTGTCGCCGGCTGCGGCAACAAGGAACAGGCGGCCCCACCGCCATCTGCCCCTTCCACGAGCGCTCCTAAACAGATCGTCACGGAGACCGGCGTCAAGATGGTGCTTCTGCCGGCCGGGGACTTCCTCATGGGCGATGACGGCAAGGAGCCCGACGAGAAGCCCGCACACAAGGTGCACCTCGACGCCTTCTGCATTGATGCGTACGAAGTGAGTCAGGCGTCCTACGAAGGCCTGATGGGAAGGAATCCGTCCAAATCCCAAGGACCCGACAAGCCGGTGGAGCGGGTGAGCTACTACGCCGCCGTGAAGTACTGCAACATGCGCTCTAATAAAGAAGGCCTGAAGGAGTGTTACGACCCCGAGACGCTGGCGTGCGATTTCAGCGCGAATGGCTACCGCCTGCCCACAGAGGCCGAATGGGAGTACGCCTGCCGCGCCGGGACGAAGACGCCGTACTCGTTCGGCAAGGACCCCGCCGCCTTGCGTGATTACGCCTGGTTCAAGGACGACTCCGACGCGGACACCCATCCCGTCGGACAAAAGAAGCCCAACGCCTGGGGCCTCTATGACATGCACGGGAATGTGGCCGAATGGTGCAACGACTTCTATGGCCAGGCCTACTACCAGGGAAGCCCGCAGGACAACCCGCGCGGCCCGGCGTCTGGCGAGGAACGGGTCCTGCGCGGTGGAAGCTGGCGGGGCACGGCGGAGAGCTGCCGCTCATCCGCGCGCGCAAGCGAGCCCCCGGGCTTCGCCGACGTCTGCTTCGGATACGAAGCCTACGGGCTCCGTTGCGTGAAGAAAGCGCCCCAGGCGCCTTAGGTGTCCTGCACGAGTGCGAAGATGAGCTTTGGTTCGCATCCCCGGCGCCCCCCAGCCGGGTGCCTCCCACACGCGCAGCCAGCGACGGTCCTCTACAGCAAGTGCTCGTTGTTGAAGCACTCGGCGCGCGTGCGAATGCCGAACTCCCGCAAGATCCCCTTCGCTGAAGTCTCCGTTCCGCGGTACCTCAAGATCGCGTCGCCCTCGGCCCGGTGGTTCTCCAATTCGAGGTCCGGGCCGTACTTCTCCTTGGCCGCCTGTATCGCTTTACGATTTCCCCAGTAAGGCACGACCGCGCTGTCCAGCTCGAACTCGTGCGTCAGAGCCTGCGTGAACATGTTCGCGCGCGCCACCACGTGGCCGAGGTTGTTCACGAACACGCTCTCGTGGCCCTGCGCATGGCTGCTGACCGCATGGAACGTGTACACGAAGGCCCATGACTGCAGCAGGAGCCCGCCCGGGAAGTAGCTCGGGAACAGCAGCACCTCCATGCCCTGCTCGTAATAATGCTTGAACAGCGGCTGGAAGTTCAGGTCATAGCAGATCGCCACGCCCACGCGCCCGAAGTCCGCCTCGAAACACGGCTGGTTGCGCGCCCCGGGCGAGACCCCCTCCTCGATCTCACCGGGCGTAGGAAAAGTCTTGTGATAGCTGAAGACCGCCTTGCCCTTGCGGTCGAAAATCACAGCGGAGTTATGCACGATCCCATCCTTGCGCGTCAGGAGCGGGGCGACCACGTAGGCTCCGTACGCTTTTGCGGCCGCCCCCAGACGCCGGTGAGTGTCGTTCCCTTCTTCCTCGATGCCTGCCGGATCTGCGAACATGCCCGGCACATCGTTCAACAGGAAGGCCTCCGGCAGCACGAAGAGGTCGGGCTTGTCGAGCGCCCCCATCTTCAGCTTCTCCTCTGCTTCCCGGAATCGGTCCTCCTTGGATGAGCGGTCGCCGTGTACCAGCGAGTTCATCGAGATTGTGCAAATACGCGCCTTGCGTGACATTGCATAGTCCTCTCACTACGAGCCGACGCCTTGCGCCGGCATAGCGTCCGGCTTTCAACCGCCCGATCAGTCCAGACCCGTTGCGACTATCCACTTTACGACGTCGCACCGGCGTTCGGCGCACGCTTCTACCGTGAACTCATCTACCCGCCGGACACCGGGCTTCTTTGCGACGGTCTCCGCGTCCTCAGCCAGTCTCATCCGAATCGTCACGGTCATCGGCAGCGTGGGCTGGAACGGCTTGCAGCGGCCCGCGCGCAGCTTCTCAACGGCTTCGGCTACTTTCTGCGCCGTCAGCCGGCGAGCCGCCTCCGGCGAGGGTCCGGCGCAGAAGTCCCGGCTCTGAGCATGTTTGACGCACGCCGTCACTATGCCAGGGAACTGCTCCGCCGCTTCCTGGCAGGCAGTCTCGTCGCCTTCCATCATGGCAACCGGAATGTCCCAGTGGCCCGCAAAACAGGCCTCGATCCCCATCTCGCCCACGCTCTGCCCGTTGATGCTGAAATCCGACCACTCAAGCGACCACGTGTGAGGCAAAAACGCCCCTTCCGTGCCTGCCTTGGCATGGTGTCCCGGGACCATGAAACCGTCAACCGTCTCGTCGAGGCCGGGCATCCACCGGAGCTTCCCGTTCTGATAGCCTCTGGACTTGGGCAGGTACGTGATGCGCGGGTCGGAGAGCATCCTGTCCAGCACGATGTTCCCGCCGCCGTGGTGGGTGTCGCAGACGATCAACTCGTCCACTCCCGCCTCCAGCGCAGCCGCGGCCGCCGAATTGACGTCGGCAATGATGAGGTCGCGCCCCTCGTCGGCCTTGCGCTGTCTCACCGCTGGTTCCCAGAACCAGACCTGCTCGCGCTCGACAATGCCGCTTACCCCTTCCATGTCCCAGTGCATGAACACCTTCACGATTCCCTTCTCCTTTCCGTTTCCCGGCTTCTCAGTTCAGCCATCCGCCCATTGCTGCGACGCCGATGCACGGCGAAGAACGTAGACCGTGCGCCGGCCGAATTCGGGCCCGGCCGAGCTACTCTCCAATCAGTGATGAGGCAGCGGGGCGCGAAACTACCATAACGCTCTGTCTGAGGCAACCGCACGCGGCGCAGCGGGTGGCACGGCAAGGTCGGCAGGCAGGGCTCTGTGGCGGTCAACCAAGCGCCACGCTAAGGGCGGCACGGGCCAACAGGCGCGTCGAGTCCAGCGTGGGGAGCGGCGAATCACCCGGCCGCACAATGAGAGGTATCTCAGTGCAGCCGAGCACCGCTGCCTCCGCGCCCCGCTCTTTCAGGCGAGCCATCACCTGGTTGAAGTAAAGGCGGGAAGGCTCGATGAACTGCCCCTTCACAAGCTGCCTGAAGATGATCTCGTTGATGCGCTTCCGCTCGGCTTCCGCCGGGACCACGGCCTCGATACCCACGTCCTTCAGCGCCTGTGGGTACACCGGGCCTTCCATGAGGTACGCCGTGCCCAGGATGCCCACGCAGCGGAACCCTCGCTGCTGCGCCTCCTGCGCAACCACGCGCGCAATATGCAACCACGGGATGGGCGATCCGGCCTCGACCACCTCGAATGCCTGGTGAATCGTGTTGTCCGGGCATATGGCAAACTCAGCCCCCGCCGCGGCCAGCTTACGTGCCGAGTCGAGCATGAGGTCGGCCACCTTCGCCCAATCGTCGGCGCGGACGGCTTTCATATACTCGGCTAACGGCTGCGTGTGCATCGTCACTTCGGGGTGGTTGTCCTCGCCCATCCGCTCCTGCGCTTCCCGGCAGATCGTTCGATAGCAGAGCGCCGCGCCCTCATAGCTGCAAGCCACAATGCCAATGTGCTTGGCCATCCCGTCTCCTTATCGCACCGTTCAGGATTGCGTGAAAGTGCCCTTCACACTCGCGAGGCGCCCTCTCGCCCCCGTCTCTGGCCTCGATAGCTATCCCTTTCCCAGCGCTGCCTCAAGATGTTGAGCGGCGTCCTCGTCTTTGGCTCGCGCTTCCCGAACGACGGAAACGATTCTCCGCCGAACGTCGGCATCCGCCAGTCTCCGCGCCTTTTCTTCTGATCGTCCGATCCCTCCCACCAACCCCCAGGCTTTCCACATCAGGTCATGCTCGGCCGCATAGCATGACGCGGCGTCATAGAGGTGTGACGCAGGCAAACGCACACCGGCTGTCGCCGCCTGCGCGAGGAACACCGAGGCGTACCATCTTCCCTCGGCAACTGTCCCCACCGCGTCGTCGTGCACCCCTAAGCGTTGGTTGAGTATGCTCTGGTCGTCAGTGGCGAAGTCTTCGTCCCGGAGCAGGTGCTCCGCCCACGCGTCGTAGGCCGCCAAGCCGTTGTGGTGGTCGCCGTAGCGGACCGGCGTCCGGACAACGTCCAGGGCGAACGAAAGTGCATCGCGGATGACCAGCTCGCCGTCAGGCGGTTCCAGCCTGTCGCCGATGAGGACCAGGCTCCACGTGTCCTGGAACCAGTTGCTCTTCCGGAAGTAGCCGCACGGCTCGAAATCAACTCCCGTGGCGAACTCTCGAAAGGACTGGAAGAAATTCCACCCAATGACCACGTCGCCGCCTTCATCGTAGCCCGTAACGATGCATTCCTCCGGCGGACCGATGACGCCATGCGCGATCAGGGGGCGACCTTTGTCGCGGATGCTTTCGATGATGCGCGATCGCACGTGCTCTTCGGTGTCCGCGCCTTGCTTGCGTAACTCTGCGCGGCACACCACCTCGCAACCGTAGCCGACAGAGGCAAGTCCGCGACGAAAGATCTCAGCCGGATCATCGGAAACCAGAAAAGTGGCCACATTGTCGCCGTGCCACCCAGGTTTCCAACTCAGCCGAAACGCCGCGCCGGTGGTGCCCATCAGGTACGCGTACCCACAAAACAGCCCCCGCTTCGGGCTGCAAGCACCGATCTGCCGGCAGCCAAGCCCATCGCCGAGATACTCAAGACAGGCCCGCAGGCACGAGGGGAAACACACATCTTCCGGGCATCGCATCTTGCTGTCCTCGTGCTTCTGCTGCTCGTGGTAGAAGCCGACTCGAGGCACGTCCTCGAGCACGCACCGTCTTGCGCTCCCGGCTTGAGCGTTTCCCATCGTCATCTGGGGTCTTTCCCCTTCGTTCATGGATTTGCTCGTGACGTGCCATCATACCGGGGACTGAGTTGAGTTGCTCTGGCGGGAAGGCCCAGACGCCGGGAAACTCTCGGTCAGCGAGTCAGTCAGACCGGCAGAACCGAGGGCCTCTGGCCGACCGCGGGTTCGTGGGAGGCAGGCGTGGACTTGATTTGAGTTTCACTCGCCGCAGGCGAGCCGGAACCTCTTCAGCAGAATATCGCCCGCCCAGGCTAAGGCCGGTCAGGATGACTGGCCGAACTTCGAACCGCGCCCTGAAGCTATTGTGTCATCTGTAACGCCGTTTCTGCAACCTCTCGATCCGTATCTCCTGGCTGTTGGCCGCTTTGTGCCGGTCCTGGAGCAACAGCGCATCTTGAGCCGCCCTGGTTTCAACCTGCCTTTGGCCTCCTGCAGCGGACGGTCACCACGTCGGAGCCTTTTCGGGGCGGATCCCCGCTCAGCCAGTCAGTCGCACATATCTCCGCGAACCCCGCCGACTCACCGAAACGGACGACCTCCTCGACCGTGTAGTAGCGTCCCGTCCTCTCATCTGCCTCCGTCTCGACCAAGCGCCCATCCATGAACTTGTCAATCACCCACAACTGCTCCCATACGTGAATACTTGCATCGTATTTTCGTAGTCTTCTTCGAACGATCACTGAGCCATCTGCGCCGTCCCACCAGTCCCCCGTCCAGATACCGTCCTTCTCGCTGCTTCCTTCCACGGGCACGGGTTCGAACTCGCAGAGGAACAGCCCACCCGGCTCCAAATGCGCCATCACCCGCTCGAACAGGGCATGGATGTCCCCGTCGAAGACGAAAAGGCTTAGACTGCCTGAGCTGAGGAGGATCACGCCGAATTTCCGCGGGAGCTTGAATTCCGTCATCGATTGTTCATGTAGTTCGGCTTTCAGGCCCTTGACTTGGCATGCGGCCAAGCATCGGGCCATCATGTCCGTCGAGGTGTCGATTCCGACGACAACGAAGCCTCTTTCCAGGAGAGGAATAAGAACCCTACCTGTGCCGCTTCCCAGTTCGAGTACCGGCCCCTTCTCTGCTTGGAGGGTTTTCTCCAGAAAATCGATTTCCTTGCGGTGGTCAACTTTGGCGGAAGCCAGTTCGTACCATTCCGCGTGTAGTTTCCGGTATTCCTTGTGCTTCATCGGGCTCCTTTTAGCGGCATCGGGGCGCCGGGTCCCACCCAGGCGGACAAGATTTGGACTTCACTCGCCGCAGGCGAGCCGGGACCTCTCCAGTACAAGATCTTCCCGAACCTGAGAGTTGGTCGGGGCGCCGGGATTTGAACCCGGGACCTCTAGCCCCCCATGCTAGCGCGCTAGACCAGGCTGCGCTACGCCCCGACCCGGTGCTTCCATTTTAACCTTTCGGGCCGTGCCGTCAACCCAAGATCGCCTTGCCCGCGTTACGTCCGTCTGCCACAATATCACAAAAAGCACCCCTTCACGTTCTCTTCGTGCGAGCGCTCACGGTCTTACCAAGAGTTGCACGCAACAGTGAAGCTACCTCCGACGACAACAGATCGCTGCACCGTGGTCTATGAGGCCGGCAGATCTCCTTTACGTCCAGACCTCGGTGATGCCAACGGTCAAACGGCGCTTTCACTTGGCCGCCGCCAGCTCGAAGGTCGCCGACACCGCCACCACAAAGGTCAGGGGCCGCAGCGCCGGCGAGACGGCCTCCTTCTCTCCCTGCGGCTCAGCCACGCCCATCATCCTCATTGCGTAGCGCCACTCCGGATGCTCCTCGTCGCCGGCGGCGGCATGGGATTCCACTGTCTTCAAAGGACCGAGCGTCGCCCCGGCGGCCTCTGATATCGCCTGGGCGTCTTGCTTCGCCTTCAGAAATGCTTCGTGCCTGGCCTTCGCCAACTGGTCGTCGGGAAGCGTGGCCACAAACAGAAACTGCGGACGGCCCGGCACCGCCTCCCCGCCGTAGGCCTGTTCCATCATCATGGCCATCTCGTCGCGCGTCTCCTCGTCCGTCTTCTCGCCTGCAGCCTGGGCAGGGACGGCCTTCTGAACCGCCTGCCGGATGCGGTCCTCTTCGCGGAGCATAGCCACAATGTCCCCGGGGGCGACGGGCCATTCGGCCTTGACCGTCGTCGTCAGCGTGACCTTGCCTTTCGCCTGCTCTTCCTCGCCGAATCGCCGACGGTCCATCATCCGCCGCATCCTGTCTTCGGCGCCGCCCGCCGGCCCCGCATATGGCCCCTGCGTGACAAGCGTGCCCTCAGCCGGCTTCAGCTCGGCCAGCTTCTTCGTCAGTTCGTCCGTCTTCTTCTGGATGTCGGCAAGTGCCGCTTCCAGCGTGTCGCCCTCGCCCTGAACGGCGACGACCAGCCGCATCGTCTTCGGCATCACCTCGACCTTCTTCTCACCGCTGCCGGTCACTTGCGGCCCCGTCTGGGCGACGGCTGCCAGCGCCAGCAACGCGCTCACCATCAACGTGCAAGCGTTCATGACGCGCCCTCCTTCCCCTAACTTGACCTCTTGCCTTCGTCACCGCTCAGTCGAAGAGCCGGCGGCCGAGCTCATCCCGCATCTCCTTGCGCAACTGCTTGGCTTTGGGTCCCTCCATGCGACGGATTGCCCAGTAAAACTGGGACCCCGTGTACTCTCTCATCGTCGTCTCCAGCGACTGGTAGATCTCTCGCACCAGATCAACAGCGTCATCATTATCGGTCGCCGCCACAGCCTGCGCCAGCGCCAACTGCAACTCCGAACTGTCTTTCCCCGCCCGCCACGCCGCGGCGAGGATCGGCAAGGCCGACGGGTCCTTCATGAGCACCAGCAGGTAGGCCGCGCCCGCCGAGAATTCCGGATCCGATGAAGACAGGAAAGGACGGACGATTTCCGCCGAGAGTTTCGCCGGCAACTTGGGAGGCTCCCATCGCTTGTCGCGCTGATCCGCACTGCTCACGATGACCTCGCGTCTGAAGCGGGAGGAGCCCAGAAATTCGGTCCAGACAACTTCGTCGCCGACGTGCACCCCTGCGCTGACCCGCAACGGAGTGTAGGTCCTGAGCACCGATCCGAACGCAGCCTTCCGCAGGGACTCATCGGCTGATTCAAGCCCGCTCATTACCGCGGCCTCCTCACTCGGGCAGCCGATCCACACCAACATCTCGCGGGCAGCCTTGCGCAAGTCGTCCTGAGTGCCGGCATCGGCCGGCGCCTCCGCGATCTTCTTCGCCTCAGCCTCACCTTCCGCCGGCTTGGCTCGGCTGAGCAAGAGCAGCCCCATTGCCGCCCTTCGGCCGTTTGCCGATTTCAACTGCACCCGGGCCTTCTCCGCCAAGCGAGCAACGTCCCGGCCCTCCCCGGAGCTGCTGTCCGGGCTCCACAAGCCGCCGCCCAACCCGTAGTAGCCCAGAATGGCCTCCAGCACCGGGCTCGGCGACGCGAACACATGCGGGTCCTCCTCAAAGACTTCCCAGATGAAGCTCTCCGCAGAGGTCGGCGCCTCCCGGCACAGGGCGCTGAAGAGCGAAGCCCAGGTGCGGTCATCTAAGGGATACTGCCGCAGGAGCACAAATTCGTCCTTTCGTTTGGCCCACGGAAGCAACGGGACCAGCGCGGCAGCCCTTGGCGCATACGAGACGTCCTTGCTAAGCACCTCCTGAATCCCGGCCAGCGCAAAATCCCAGTCCCCCACACCCCCGAGTGCCACAAGGGCAGAGAACCGCTCCGAAAGGCTCTCCGATGCTGCAGCCTTCCGCAGGGCATCCGTCAAGCGCTGACGCTTCTCAGACTCGATCCGCCGTCGGCCCACGCCGGTTTCCGACTCCGTCCAGCTCCAGACGGCATCGCATGCAGCCACGCGCACCAACTCTACCGGGTCCTCCAGCGCCTTGGGAAATTCGTCCACGTCGAAAGACTTTGACCCCGCCAGCGCGCGCACCGCCCCCGCCCTGATCTGAGGGTCCTCGTGCCGGCAAAGCTCCTTGATTGTTCGCGTCGCCTTCCCACGCATCGAAGGACTCGCAGCCATCGCTTCAAGAGCCTGTAGGGTCACGTCGGGATGGGCACGCGCCGCGTCCGCCAGGTCAGTCACGCAGTCGCCCAGATTCAGGTCAGGCAAATCCCCCATGAGGTCAATGGCCTTGGAGATAACGAACACGTCGTCGTCCTTCAGCGCCCGCTTGACCATCTGCAGGATCGCCTCGTTCTTCCCCTTCGGCAGCTTGCTCAGCTCCCTCCCGCTGGTGCTGACGTTGCCGAAGGATTCGACCGCAGCGGCCCGCACCTGCCAGCTCTCGTGCTCGGTCAGCTTCACCAGGGCCTCGAAGGCTTTGTCGTTGTTGCGCGCGCAGCGCAACGCCTGTGTCCCCTGGACCACGAGGTCCTCGTCCTCCTCGGCCAGGACGTAAGCGGCCAGCTCTTCGGCGAGATCCGGCAGCGGCGACTCCACGAGGCCTTTGAGGACGGTCACACGCACGTCGGGCGACGGGTCCGCGAGCAGCTTGAGCACGTGCTCCTTGGCTATCTGGCCCCCCGTCTTCCGCAGGCCGCGTAACGCCGCCTCCCGGACCTTGGGATCGGAGTCGCCGAACGCCTCCAGGAAAAAGCCGTCCAGGCCGGAGCCCCCCGCCTGGGCAAGGCTGCTAAGTGCCGCAACCCGCGTCGGCACGTCGCGGGCCGCCATCTGGAAGGGCACCTGGGGCAGACGCAATGCCTGCGCGGCCGGCATAAGCAGTCGGTAGCGCAGGGCCGCGAGGCGCTCGGCACGCCTGTCCCATGCGGATGGCGTGAGCGCCCGCACGCGCGGCAGAAGCTCCGGGCCGGCCTGAGCGAGCCGTTCGTAGGCTGCACGGCCCTCCGGCCCTTCGTCTCCGTCGGTCCAGAGCGACAGATCACGCTCCAGTTCCTCGGCCGGTGGCTTCGGTCGCGGTTGCCACTTCTGAGGGTCCTTGGCCCAGTCGCGCAGGCCCTCCATGGCCGGGGCCACTGTCTCCGGCTTCCAGGGGTCCAGGTCCGCGGCTGGGGCGCCCCAGAGCCGCAGCAGCTCCAACGCGCCGAGGTGCACGGCAAGGCTGCCGCCGGCCAAGGCCTCCACGACCGCCGGCGCCGTTGTCGGTTGAGCGGCCAGCACCTGCATGGCGGCCTGCCTCACAACGGGGTCGCGCGCTGCCAGCAGTTGCACCAGCTCCGTCGGCGGCTTGGCGGCCAGTTGCGCCTGATCGCTCTGCGATGCAGCCTTGCGTGCCGTCTCGAGCCACTCCACGAAAGCCGCCGCCGGCTGATATCCCTCCGCACGCGCCGCCGTGACGCCGTTCGGCGCGATCATGAGCACTGCCGGTGCGACGCTCACCCCCAGTCGGCGGGCCGTCTCCCAATCGCTATCCAGATCGAGCCGGAAGAGCACGAAATGCGCCAGCTTCTCCTTGACCTCGGGGGCCGACAGGGTTCGCGCAAACATCCGACAATACGGGCAGCCCGCCATGTTGGAGACGGCGAGGACGGGCTCGTTGCGGATACGGCTCTGGCGGGCGGCATCTTCAAAGTCCTTCAGCCACGCCGGGGCTGACGCCGCTGCGCCGGGCTGCAGGGCGGCGGCCGGCGCCGCGCCGGCAAGCAGCGTGAGCAGGGCGAAGCCGACCCATGCAAACATGCAGGGCGCCGTTGACGTCCGCCGACTTTGTTCAGAATGCGAGCGCATAGGCCAGGATGTTCACGTTGATTTCTTCGGCGTTTGATATCTCGTTGCCGCCGCAGCAGCAGCAACCCCGCACGTTCGCCGTGTTATTCAAGCCGTCCTGAGAGTAAATCAGCACCAACTTGCCGTTGTAACTGATGCCCTCGACGGGCCGGGGTTTGCCATGCTTTGTGCGGACGTCCCTGATGTCGCTGACGCTATGGAAGACCGGGTGCGTCATGGGCAAAGCTTGCAGCCCGACATCCGGCCACATCTGCCTCAGCTCGGCCCGGAAAGACTTATCCCACTCCTCCGAAGAGCAGCCGGCCGAGGCAAGGAGAAAGCCGCCGTTCTCGCAGTACTTCTTCAGATTTGCGCGCTCCTTGTCGGTCAGCTTGAAGGAGCCCTCGCCGGTCATGATGACGAACGGAAATTGGAAGACGTCGTCCGACTCGAGCTTTACGGAATGGAAACGCCGACTTGTCGAGATGGCGGACTCGTTGTCTGCTTTGACCAGAAAGTGGTCGCTGAAACACTTCGAACTCTTCACCCGCGCATAGATGAGGTTCGCCACCTGAACTACGGAACCGTCCTCCCCGCCGACCTGGCTCGGGTCGGCGATCGGGGTAGTGTCGGCCGCTCCTCCCGCGCTGGAGCCGTCATCCGCGCAAACCGCCGCCGCCCAGACAAGACCCGCGAAACACATGATGAGCAGTAGCTTCTTCATTTTCCCTCCTCTGGTGGGCCGCTGCCCCGGTCGGCCCCATGGGCGGTCGGCTCGATGACGGCGCCTGTCGAAGCCTCTTCGGCAACGCGCCGGAAGTAGTCCTGAACGCCCTTGCGGTGCTGGGGCGGCACTGACTGGAGCGGCACTCCGTCATAGCCCGGCGAGCCGGGTCGGCTGCCACCGATCCCGCCGGCCATGGAGCCACCCGTTTCCCGCGATGCGAAGGCCGGCGTGTGGGCGTCGCGGCCTCCCCCGCCACCCCTCGCCATCGTGGCAGGTCCGTACACGCCCACGTTCGACATCGTATTAGCGCGCATGCTGGAGCCGCCGCGTCCGGCTCCAATGCCCTGGCCGCCCTCTTGCCCGGCACCAAGGTTCGCGGCACGAAGCAATTGTTGCGCAGTCGTAGCGGCATTCTCCTGCATGGACGGCTGGAAGGCGAGTTTGCACTGCCTGCGCGCCGCGCCCGCGCCCGCCCGGCACTTTGCGATGAAGCTCCCCAGCACGTCGGCTGCCTCCGCGGCGCGCGCAGACGCGGTCGTCCCCGCGTTCTCACCCAGGCCGAGCGCCGCCTCTTGCATCGCGGGCGCGGCTCGGCTCGCCTCCACGGCATCACAGAACTGCTCGGCCGTTCGGCGCAACTGTTCCAGTTCCGGGTCTTCCGGAAGCTCGGCCGCGCGCGCTCGAATCCCGTCGAGGACCTCCGCCAGTTCTGCCCGGGCGGCTTCCTGTTCCTCTCTGAGATCCCGCATCCGCACGCGCAAGGCCGGGTCGTCTTCGCCGTCCCTCCCCTTCAGGTCCGCCATGCGCTCGGACAATTCCCTCTGCCGCTCGTAGAGCGCCACGAAACGCTCCTGCATCTCCAGCAGCGCAAAGGACTTCATGAAGTTTTCGAGGGGTTTCTGGACTGATTCCCGGTAGTCCTGCCGACTCTTACCGAGCGCGCCAAGTGCACTGTCGAGCGCTTTGCGCATTTCCTGCGGCGGAGAGGCCGCGGCGTTGCTTGCCGCGCCTGCGGCTTTGCCGAACTGCGCCGCCAGGTCCTTGAGCGAGGCGGCCAGATCCGCGTCGAGTGCATAAAAGGGCTGTTGCTCGGCTGCCGCTCTGGTTTCTTGAGCAGCCTGGTTCAACTGCTCCGCAAAGGACTTCAATTGCTCGCGCATTTGGTCGCTGACGCTCTCGCCCGCCTCCTTCTTGGCCGCCTCTGACAGACGCTCGCATTCGGCCAACAGGTTCTCCAGCCGGCGGGCTGCGGCTTCGTACTTCGCCTCGAAGTCGGCCATCGTCTGCTGGGCGCGCATGATCTCCTCATACGTCTCGGGAGAGATGATCGTGATGCGCACGATTTCGCTCTCGCTCCCCTTGGGGGCGGCGGGGTCCGTATCCTCTGCCCTGGCAAAGAGCGTGACGACGTCGCCCGGCGACAGCGAATACTGCGGCAAGGGCAAGGTGTCGCCCGCTTGCACACGGGCCTCGGCCGGGATGGGTACCATGAGTCCAACCGGCAGGTGACGCGATCCGTTAAGCGACCTGTAGAGTTTCAGAGAGCTGATGCCGTAGTCATCCTCCGCCTCCAGCCCGACCGGCAAGGAAACGTCCGGCGTGGCGAAGGACTCGGCCATGGGCTGCACGATGCGGACAAACGGTCGCTTGTCCTGCAACAGCAGGAGCGGTGCCGACACATCCGTCGCGGACTTTTCTCCCGCAACGTCCACCACCCACAGCGACAGGGCGCCGGCCTTCTCGATTTTGAACTCCCAGGTAACAGCCTTCGGCGCTCCCGCACCCGGTTCCGCCAGGAGCATGTGCGGCCCCCCTCCTTCGGGGATGATGCGCAGTTCTCCGCGGGATAGCGGCCGATTGCTTTTCGCCGTGATCTCCACCGTGGTGCCTGGGAGGCCCGCAACCCCTGCTTGCGGCAGCGGCCCTTCGATAGCCGGCCGGTTGGTGTAGGCCGGCGGCGTAGTCCGAACAATCAACTCATCTATCCGTGGCGTGTTAATCACCGACACGTGGAAACGGCGGCTGCGGGAGGGACCTGTCCGCACCCAGTACTCCAGCGGAGAGGCAACGTCCGTAAGTTGCGCCCGCCAGGAGCCGTCGCGCTCTTCGAACATTGGCATCCCCTCCTCGGCGCCGCCGGGCTGGCGCACTACAAGATCGAGGTTCTGGAGCGGCGCGCCTTCCACCGTAGCCGTTACGGTGACCGAGGCCCCGTAGGCCAGCCTGGTGTCCCCCGGCTTGACCTTGAATGCGTAGCGTGAGTAGGCTGGATGGTCGCCCCACGGGTCCACGAGGCGCAGGAACTCCGTTCGAAAGGCCCGCGGCCACAGGCACGCAAGCACGACGGCGCTCGCCCCAACTCCGATCAAGCACCGGAAAGCTTGCCCGGCCGTGCTCAGCGCCTCTATCTTCTCCTCGGGGACGCCCGCCGTGACTTCGTGGGCCCGGCGGACGGCCAGCCGCGCCAGGCCGGTCGTCAGCGAGGGCCAGCCGGGGGACGGCTGCGTCAGGTCCAGCCCGACCGCAACCTGCCCACCGGAGCCAGCCAGTCTGTCCACGTCGCGGGCAATGGCGGCCGGACGCGCCTGGCGCCGCGCGCGCAGCAGCGCCCTACCGACAAAGGCGGCCGCCAAAGCGAGCGCAGCCCCCGTCCCGGCGACGCGCAAACCGGGCGGGAGCGCGGCGAGCAGGTCCAGCCAGCCGACCACGACCGCGCCCGCAAGGATAAGAGCGAGCAGCCAGAGCGCGCCCCGGATGCGAGCGAGCGCTCGCCTGCGGCCACCGAGCGCCCGCAGCCGGCTCACCAGCCATTCTGCGGGCTCAGAGCCTTTCGGCGCCGGTCTCAGTACGGTTGTCATCTCAAACAAGCCCTCCTCGCCTGCGCACGACCCATGCCGCGCCCATCACGGCCGCCAGCGTCAACAGGAAACCCAGCCTGTCCCAAGCTGGCGTGCGGCGGAACTGCTCCGGGTGGCGGTCCTGCCATTGCTCCAGATAAACCGTGCGTATCTGCCTGGCCGGGCTCTCCGACAGGGCCTCGCCGCCCGATTGCTCGGCCAGGCGCTTCATAAGGCCCGGTCTGGCGCGCAAATCCAATTGCTCCTGCACAGGGGCCTGCACATCGAAGGCACAAGCCACCTTGCGCGACTGCCCGCGCCGGATCAGTTCAGCCACGTAAGGCCCGATCGGCAGAGGCCCGACTGTGGCCCTGAAGACGCCGGGAGCGTTGCCCCGAGGAACTGCCGCGACCCGTCCCACCTCCTTTGCGTCCGCAGCGCTGCGCACAACGATCAACGGCGTCGAGTCCGGCGATGCTTCCGGGTCTTCGCGAACCATCAACTGCATGACAACGCGGTCCAGGGTCGTGTACACGCTCTGAGTTGGTCGCAGGGAGGCGGTTTCGCCGGGGAGGAAATCTGCAGAGGCGGCCAGCCACCTCAGCAAGCTGTTCCAAAAGCGCCCGTAGGTCTCCCCATGCGGCCCGCCCCCGGTCGTCAGGAGCGCCCACCGCCAGAGGCCGGAACCTTCGACCACGACCACGCGCCCCGACCCATAGGGCTGGTAGGTGACTGCCGCCATGCCCTCCAGGGCACCCTGGGTCTCCGCGCGGGCGACAATGGTAGCCAGCGGCTTTACCGCTGTCACCTGGGCCCCGGTGGCAAGGCTGGGCATCAAAGCCGCCACATTGGGGAACCAGCCCATGAACTCACCCTCAGGCGACAACTGCACCCGGAACCGCGTTTCGGCGATCCCCTTCCAGCGAACGGGCATGACGGCGTCCAGCTTCTCGGGCATGCTCAGGAGCGGCCTCCCGCGCGCACAAACGAGGGCCCCTCCCCATTCCCCGATCCACCGACACAGGTTTTCCGTGTTATTTGCAGGCAGAAATGCCTGCGCGTCCCGGCCGAGCACGATGACTTGATATTGCTTCAAGGCGTCATAAGAGGCCAGAAACGACGCGCCGCCTTCCAGGATTGTAGCCTTCTCCTGCGGCGGCTGGTCCGTGCCTGCTTCCTTTTCGACGCGGCCGAACTCCCTGAGGACCACGCGGCCATCTTTGATGCGCACGGCGCCCGTGACGGAAATGCCCGGATCCTCGGCCAGGTTTCGCAGGAGGAACTTAAAGTCCCAATAGGGCTTGCCCTCCAGGACGAGGACGCGAATGGGCGTGTCTATAGCCCGCAGGTAGAACACGCGCTCGTTGTTGGCCCGCACCGTCTCCTGAGGCAGCGGCGCGACCTTGACGACGTAGCGATACAGGCCGGGCGCATCCTGCTTGACGGGGAACTCCACGCGTCCGGGCTCCTGGCCGTGGAACTCCGCGCGGCGCTCGCCCAGCACCTTATCCCCCGCTTGCAGTGTGACGTCCGCGCTGCCCTGCACAAGTCCGGTATGCCGCACGAGAACACGGATGGGCACCTCCCGTCCTACGAACGCGACGTCATCCGGGGTGGCCAGCTCGACGCTCAAGTCCTCCAGGGCCGCGTCCGCACCGAACGTGCGCGTGAATATGGGCACCGCCATGGCGCGGGCCGTGCGCGCCACTTCGTCCAGGTCCCTCGCCGTGTCGGCCACATTGTGGATCCCGTCGCTCAGAACGACAAGGGCCGCCTCCTCTCCGAGCCCCGAGCCGAGGGCGCTCCGCACAGAGCTTGCCACGTCCGTGGCAACGCCTTCGGGCCGAAGCGTGCCGAGTTCCTCAGCGGACAGAGCGCGCAGGTCCGTGTCAAAGCGCCACATCCGCACGTCGAACTCGCTTCCGAGCTGATCGCGCAACCGAGCGGCAAGATCCGCCGCCGCGCGCAGGCGAGTCGCGCGGTCGCAATCGGGCGTATCCATGCTGCCCGACGTGTCAACGAGCACGCCGAGCGCCGGTCGCGCGAGGCGGCTCTTGTCGAGTTCCTCCCACGTGGGGTTCAGCAACAGCGCCAATATCCCGGCCAAACCGGCGGCAAGCAAGATGCCGATCGCCGTCCGCCGCACGGCGGGCACGCGCGGCGGCTTCACGAACAGGTAAGCCGCCAGGACCGCGAATCCCCCCACCGCGAGCGCCGTCCACAGCGGGCCCGGTATCAGGGGGTCAGTGACGAGCGTTCGCATGAACGCGTACCTTTCTTCGGCTACACCCGGAAGAGCTTGAGCGCGCACAGCTCTACCATGAAGAATACCACGGCAGCCACCAGTATCCACGGCCAGACCTCGGCCGCTTCTGCACGTTCGGCTTCACCGGCCATCCCCACGATTCTCACCGGAGGCGAGCCGCCGGGACCGGCATTGAGCGGAGCAAGTCGCGCAACCAGCTCTTCCGCCTTCGCCGGCCGCAGGTCGCCCTCGGAGGGCGGGCAGTCGGTGGCCACGGCGAACACGGTGTGCTCGCCCTTCATGACGGAGTAAACTCCCGGAGGCCCAGTCGTCGTCCAGCGCCAGGTGACGCCGGCGGCACTCTCTTCCATGTCGGCGGAATCAAGGGGCCTCCCTTCGGCGTCCACAACCTTGAGGCCGGAGGTGGACTCGACTTCCGGCGGCAATTGGACCACTCTGGCCGTCCCCACCGGCAGCGCGTCCTGGGAACCCAGACGGGCGGCCAGCAGGCGCTCGGCAAGTTCGCGAACCAAAGCAACAAAGAAAGCGCTTCGCGGCAACGTAGACCGCAAGAGGTCGCCGTTCCATATCAGCAACCGCCCGTTGCCGACGGGAACGTCCATCACCGCGGCCGAGCCATCGCTCCAGCACGCCAGGATCTCGTCGGGCAGCCCGCCCGGCTCGGGGGAAGTCTTGAGAATCCGCCACGCGATTACGCCGTCCGTCAGACGCCCGATGCTCTCACCGAACACACGAAATGGATCCGTAGAGGCCTTGATGTCCCGCAACGATAGTCCCGTCTCGCCTGCCCCTCCCGCAGGGGCGGAGGCAGTCCAGGCCGTAAATCGCACCGGCAGCTTCAGCGCCTCGCCGCAGGCTGTCTTCAGAGCGCTCAGGTTCTCCGCGTCAGCGGGCTCACCCGCCACGTAGAACACCGGCCGGCCGCGCAGCAACAGCGCCGCCACTTCCGCGACGGCCTCAGGCTTCAGGCGGCCGGGCCGATTGACCACCAACAGGTCGGCCTGCGCGAGTTCGGTTGCACTGACGAGATCGGGGCTCACATGCAGCACCTTCGTGCCGGCGGCTGCGCCGGACGGAGGCGTCGGACAGAGCATGCGAGAAAGAAAATAGGAGGACGTGCCGACGCGGCGCGGATCGTCCAGGCTAAGGACCACATAAGCAGGCGCCTGGCCGACGCAGAAGGCGAAGTAACGGATGTCGTCCGCCGGCAGGGCATCGCGGGCCTCGATGATGCGCGCAGCGCCCGTGATCCAGCCCGCGTCTGCAGCAGGCAAGTCGAAGAGTGCCGCTGCGCTCTGCCACGCGGGGCACCGGATGTCCTGGCGGTAGACGCGGGTGTTAGCCTTCAGCTCGACGGTGCGGAGTTGGTCGGAGCCGGCAAAGTTCTGGACCTCGACCCGAATCTGCGCCGGCTGCCCGGCCTCGATACGCCTCTGGCTCGCCACGCCGGACAGAGCCAGGTTCCCGGCGTCAGGGCCAAGGCCCACGTACTCAACCACCACGTCAACGTCCGGCTGCAGAGCGCCCCTGCTCACGTCATGCCAGTTGGTCTCCTGCAGGTCCGTGACGATCACGATCTGACCCCGGCCTTCTCCTGCCTTCGATTCGAGGAGTTGTGCAGCACGCGCCAGCGCAGTGCGCGCGTCCAGTTCTTCTTCGAGGGGCTCTGCGCGGCGGACCTCCGCCTCGAGCGCAGGATGGTTCGCGGACAGAGAGTCGAAAACGGCACGGGGCCTGGCCCCGGCGAGCACGACGTCGGTTCGCAGGCCGCCGCCCTGCCTGAGATAGCGCAACGCCTGCGCCTTCGCGCGGTCGAACGCGAGCACGCCGCCCTTTCGGGCGTTCATACTGCGGGAGACATCAAGGATTATCACGCGCCGGGTCACGTCCTTGCCGGTCTGGATAGCAGGTGCTTTCAGAAGCGGCCGGGCGAACGCGGCCGCAATGGCAGCCAGCAACAACGCTCGCAGGCCCAGGATCAGCGCGTCGCGCAACCGGGCCAGAAAGCGTCGCTGCTTCAGCGCGCTGTCCAGGAACCGCAACGCCGAGAAAGGAAAACGCAGCGGCCTGGGACGAGTGAGCAGATGCACGGCCACGGGCAACGTCAGGAGCCCTGCGCCAATCAAGAGCGCCATGGGATGCAGCATGCTCATGCGCTCACTCCCAGGCCAGAGCCTGCGACGTCAGCCTGTCTCAACCCCTTATCCATGCCGCTCCACCAACAGCTTCTTCAGGTGTTGCACGTAAGGAACCGCCGTGGGCAGAAGGTAGTAATCACAGCCCGCCGCAATGGCGCGCGCGCGCAAACCCGTCAGGAAGGCCCGGAAGCGGCGCTCGTAAAGATAAGCCACTTCCTGGGGCGAACAGATGCGGAAACCCTCGCCTTCGAGGCCCTCAAAGCGATACGCCGGCCCCGTGGGGAGCCTCTCCTCCTGCGGGTGCAGAACGTGGAGCAGAAGCACGCCGAAATGCCGATGCCTGAAGAGCTTGACCGCCGCGAAGAGCCGCTCGAGGTCGTTGTCCAGGAAGTCGCTCACCACGATAAGGACGCCACGCTGGCTCAGTCGCGCGAATAGCTCCCGGAGAGGCACCGAGAGCGCCGTATCCGGGACGGGCTCGACCCTCTCGATCGCGGACAGGACGGCGTCGAGTTGGCCCGAGGTGGACCCGGCCGGCAAATAGGTATTAAGCCGCGACGATGCCAGGGCAAGCCCGAAACGGTCCCTTTCGCGGATGATGATGTGCGCAAGCGCGGCGCAGATGCAGCGCGCGTAATCCAGCTTGGACCCGGCCGTGTCGCGGCCCGAACGGGCCCCAAAGAGCATGGAGCGGCTTATGTCCAGCACCATCGTCGCCACGAGGCTCGTCTCGTCTTCATAGAGGCGCACGTATGACCGCCCGGTCCGCCCGAGCACCTTCCAGTCGAGCCGGCGTACGTCGTCCCCGGGACTGTACTGGCGGTGTTCCAGGAACTCCGCCGCTCCGCCGCGATGACGTGACCTGTGCCGGCCCGAATAAGTGCCCTCAACGGTGTGTTTCGTGCCGAACCGCAGATGGGCCAGCCGGCTCAGGACGCCCATGTCCAGAAACCTGCTCTTTACGCCGGTATGCTCCAAGGCCCAGCGCCTCCCTGCGCGTTACTCCTGTACCTGCTCCAGCAGGCGCCTGACGATCTCCGTGGCATCCACTCCGTCGCCGACGGCCTGGTAGTTGGGGATGATCCGGTGCCGCAAGACCGGCAGCGCCACGGCGCGCACGTCCTCGATGGTCGGCGCCGTGCGCTGCAGCAGCAGCGCCCGAGCCTTGGCGGCCGTCACCAGGAACTGCGAGCCGCGAGGGCCGCAGCCCCACTCCACGTACTTCCGCATGTCAGGCGTGGCGCCCGAGCCGTGCGGTCGAGACGCGCCGCAAAGCCGCACCGCGTACCGGACGACACTCCCCGGCACGGGGACCGCAGCCACCAACTCTCTCAGCCCCAGGAACTCCTGGCGATCCATCGTCGGCTCCGGCAGGGGAGGCTGGCCCGCTGTGGTCTTCAGCACAATCTCCTCCTCCTGGTTGGGCGTCGGATAGTCTATCCGCACCTCCATCATGAACCGGTCCAGTTGTGCCTCGGGCAGGGGATACGTCCCCTCCTGCTCAATGGGGTTCTGCGTGGCAACAACCACGAATGGCTCCTCGAGGGGATATGTCTGACCCCCAACGGTGACGTGCAGCTCGGCCATGGCCTCAAGCAGAGCGGACTGAGTCTTGGGGGCGGCGCGGTTTATCTCGTCGGCGAGCACGAGGTTCGCGAAGACCGGCCCGCGCCTGAACGCCATCGTCTGCGGCTGCGCGCCGCCACGGGCGTCTATCTGCAGAAGCTCGTAGCCCGTGATGTCAGAGGGCATCAGGTCCGGAGTGAACTGAATCCGGCCGAACTTCCAGTTGAACGTGGAGGCCAGCGCCTTGACCATCAGCGTCTTGGCCAGACCAGGCACCCCCTGCAACAGGGCGTGGTTGCACGTGATGGCGCACATCAGCAAGAGGTCTATCGTCTCGTCCTGACCTACGACAACCTGGTGGAGCGAGCCGCGAACGGCCGCAACCTGCCTGAGAAACTCGTCCACCTTCGCCTCTGCCACGGCCTGCATCTCGTCTCGCATGTCTGGCATCATTGCTTCCTTTCGGTAGATTGGAGCGCGCCTGCCTTCAGAGGCAGCAGAACCTGGAGCGGCAGCGATCCGTCGCCGCCGGCGCTCTGGGCCCGGACCTCCACCGTGCCGGACTCGCCGGATGCGAGGATGAGCGGCCCGCTCCCCTGCCCCGGCCTGGCGACCGACACGGTTGTCTCCTGATTGTTTGTCACGCGCACCGCGACCAGCTCCGCGCCCGGCGTCTGAGCGCGCTGGGGCACGATGACGACGCCCGGCGCGAGGCGCTCCACCTGTTCAGCAGACGCTGCGTAGCCGTATATGGGCACAGTCAAAGTGGGCTGCTCGGGATCATTTGTCGCAATTGTGACGTTCGTGCGCACAATGCCTCCCTGCACGCCGCGCAATTCCAGCACGATCTCGCGGTCCTCGCCCGGAGGCAGGTCACCTGCAGGCCGGCCCTGCACCAGCACGAACGGCCCCGGCGCCAGCTCATCCACCCGGAGAGCGGCGGTGCCGGTGTTGCGCACTTTCAGAACGCGGCGCACGGGCGCATTCAGCAGCACAAGGCCCAGGTCAATCTCGCGCGGCGCTATTTCCAGGAAGGGCGCGTCTCCCCTTTCAGTGACCTGCACCTCCAGGTAGATGCGCTGCAACGGCTCGGCAAGATTCGTGTGCAGCGTGACGTGGGCCGTGTACTTGCCCGGAACGGCGGTGGCGAAATAAGTGACGGGCAGCTCGACCTGCTCCGCCGGCGCAATGCGATAGGTGGCTTTCTGATCAACCACGCACTCTGCACAGGAGGGCCGGACCTGTTCTATAACCAGGGCCTCGTCTCCCGTGTTCCGCAAGACGAACACCTTCCGTTTCTTCTCGCCCTGCCGCATGGAACCGAAGTCCAACTTCTGCGGGCTCGCCTCCAGCCGGGGTCCGATGGCCGCACTGGACGGCAGGCACAGGCCGCCCAGAAGCACCGTCAAAACCAGCATCCACCCCGCTGCGCCAGTCCTGTAACGTCGCACGGTCGCTCCACCTCCGCTCTCAAAGCGCCCTGCCGAGTTCGACGTGAAGCAGCAACACGCCCAGCCCGACAAAGAACGCTGCAAGCAGGAACTTCGCCGCCGCCACGTGGCCCTTCAACGCGGCCACCAGCCGCTCCGACCTGAGCCCGAAGTACGTTGCCGCGAATACGATTATCAGAGGCACGACGAACGCAACGTCATAGAGCACCAACAGCCCGAGCGCCCTCAGGCGCGTCTCTGAAACCGCCGTCATATAGCGGATAAGAGGCAGGTACACCTGCCCTGTGCACACGAATTCGAGCAGGGACACCACCATCCCGACGCCAAGCGCGCCGATGGCCACCGAACCGGCGCGCAGGCGCCGGGAGATGATCGCATTGATCCGCATGCGCACCCGGTGCGGCAGCTTCAGCTTCATCTGGCTCGCCCCGCCGCGCAGAGCAATCACAAAATCCCAGAAGCTGACGGCCGCAAGCACGAACGTGCCGGCAATGATGATCCACGTAAGCGCTTGCGAGGCCAAAGGAAAGTGCTTGAGCCGCAGGAGGGCCTCGCTCAGCCCTACGCCCGTCAGGAAGTAAGCAATCATCACGCCGAGCGTGAAGAATATGCCCATCGCCAGGATGACGCTACGGGTCGTCCCCGCGCCCGTCAGGCAGCAGACAAAGAACACCAGCGTAGCGAACGCGCAGGGATTGATGCCATCCACCAACCCGCCCACTGTAACCGCCGCCAGGCTGACGGCCCGCGCCCGTTGCCAGAGGCGGCCTGCAGCGGCCGTCCGCTCATCCTGGGTCGCGTCCCATACCGAAGGGGCCGCCCCGTTCGCAGGGTCCAGGCAAAGGGCAGCGACCCTGGCGTCGCCGATGTCCTCGCGGATCAGAGCCTTCGTCCCCGCGAATACGGCGGGCACAACGTGTCGCTGGGATGCAGGCACGGCAGCACGCTCGCAAAGCACCTCCAGGAGAATCCTGTCCTGGCTGCTGCGGGCGTTGAAACGCCGCACCTCAAGTTGCGGGAACTGGGCCTTAGCCAATTCGAGAACGCGCTCTGCCCGGGCGCACTGCCGGCATCCCAGCTCGTCGAAATATGCAAGCCGGACAGGCCCCTTGCCGGCCTTCCCCGCGGCCGCCTCTGCACGCAGCGTTGAAGCGGCCTCTTCAACTGTCGGCACCTCGATGGGTGGGAGGCCTCTATCACGGTATTCGACGAGGATCTTCTCAAGTTGTGCCGTTATCTCCGCAGTCCCGCCCAGCACGCGGTTGCCGAGGATTGCCACCGGTAGGTCGTTGCCCGTGTCTCCCAGGCGCCGCTCCAGGACCACCAGCCGCTTGTACTCATCCAGGGAGTCCACGTCGTAGTAGTGCGGCACGATGGTGCAGCCAAGCTTTTCAGACAGCCGGCGAAGGGAAGGCTCTTCGACTGCCTCGCAATGAGGGCACGTCTTGGACAAAAAGACGTGAATGTGAACCTCGCGCCCGGGCGTTGCGGCGCCTCGCGCGGATGTTGTGACCCAGCAGGGAATCAGAAGTGCGAGGGCGATGAAGCAGCCCCGAAGCGGGCGCGCGGCGGCACGACACACACCTCGACCCGCCGGACGAGAAATGTAACCTGACGCCGGCCTCTCCATATGCATCCACCCCGCAAGGAGCGCCGTTCCCGGAAACCTGCCTGTAGCGGTCGTATAGTATACCTGACTACAAGCAGAATGTGAAGTCCGTACACGGAAACGATGCATGAAATCGGGATCGGGATCAAATGCGTTTCGCACAGGCGTGACTGCGCTGCCCCCCGACGGGTAGGTCCGGGCGTCCCACCCGGACACGCGGCCGGGACGGCCGCGCTACCCATGGGGGAAAGGCTGGGCCAGGCAAGCCGAGTAGTGCGATGGACTTTTCATGCACGGTCACAGAATGACCCCCGCGTAAGACGAGGTCCAGGGATGGAACCGGATCACAGACTCTGAGGGGTCAACCCGCATCCGTGGGTGACGCGGGACGGCACCAGACCCCCATATGACACGCATCGTGACGGGCTGTTGCCACCAGGAGACGACCGCTTGACGACCTCGACGGCCGAGCCACGACGCCCGCGCGCCTAAAGTAGACTCTCAAGTTCCTCGGTGGACAGCCGCGCTTGTTTGAGGATGTGCGCGAGCGTCGAGCGTTTGATCGGGCGATGGGCAGGAACGACGAGTTTGAGTGTCTCTGACGGCGTGTGCTTCTGCAGCCGAATATGACTGCCGCGTTGGCGCACAACTACCCATCCGTTCCTCCGGAGGGCAGAATGACCTCTGCGTAAGAAAGGATTGGGACCTTACTCATAACGCTATCTCGAGTTGCTCGGCATCCGGGGCAAACGAAGCGTCATCCTCTACGGAATCAAGATACAGCTCAATTGCCTCGCGAATGTTGCGAAGAGCTTCTTCCTTGGTCTCGCCCTCGCTAATGCAGCCGGGCAGACTGGGAACCGTAGCCGTGTATCCGCCGTCCTCGCTTGGTTCGAGCACGACCCTCAGTTGCATCCGTCACCTCCCACGGCATAATGCTTGACTGCGGGCTGGCGGCAATCCGTCACCGGCATGTGAAATGCATACCCCGTTCTCTCAGCAGTGGAAACGCACGAGTAGAAAGGAAATCGCAGGAGAGAAAGCCGCTGGCATCGGTAGGACCTGTGGCCCTTGTGTGCCGTTTTGCGGTTCGTGTCTCCTCTCTACTTTCTCCTCTCTCCTGCTCTACCATTTTCCGCCCGGGGCGGAAAATGGTCAGTCCCCCACGATCTGCAAGAAAAGCTCCCGCTCGCGCGCCCGCACGTCGAAGTCGAAGAACACGATCTGCTGCCACGTCCCCAGCAGCAGCCGCTTGTCCCGGAACGGAATCGTCACCGACGGCCCGACCAGCGACGCCCTCACGTGGCTGTGCCCGTTCTTGTCGTGCCAGCGCTCCTCGTGGTGATAGTAGTGGTCGCGCGGCGCAAGCTTCTCGAAGGCCTCTTTCATATCGGTGACCAGCCCGGGCTCATATTCCATCGTCGTCAACGCGCCCGTGGAGCCCGGCACGAAGACCGTTACGATCCCGTTCACCACGGACGAGTCGGCAAGGATGTCAGCCACATCCTTCGTGATGTCCACCACGTCCATCTCGGCTTCGGTGCTGAATACGAAGGTTCTGGTCTCTACCATCACCGTGTTTCCGCGCGCTTGGGTTTAGGTGCCGGCCCTGAACGCGACTCCCGTATCATACACGACGGAGCCCGCAATGGAAAACGCAAGGACCGCTTTCCGGCGCCGCCGGGTTGCGCCTGTGGCTGGCACTATCTTTGGCTCCGTCAAGGGCCGCTGGCAGTGGCCCGGCGGTCCATCGCTGGGACGTCGAGCACCCCTGGATGCATGGAATCTGCCTCGCATTTGGCGCGCCCCTAGGCGACGGCTCGTGCTTCGGAGCGAAGCCGTGCTTCGCTACGAAGCGCTGCTTCGCTGAGTAGCAAGCGCCCTCCTCCAGCCGTGTGGCGCCCGCCGGTCGTCATGGAGGGCCACGCTCTGTCGTGGCCCCACTTCGGAACAACGCCACGATTCGGAAGGTGGGCGCAACGACGCGGACGCGACGGAACCCACCCATAGCACCCCGGGGTGCTATAATGGCCGGCGGTCCACAACGCGGAGGCGTGGAAAATGACAACTCGCTTGGTGACGGCCGCCTGCCCTCCATAGCTTTAGCGAAGGAGGGTCCTCCCCTCACCGTCGGCCGCCCTGCTACTTGCTCCACGACAGGTCCCAGACAAGGATCGTCGAGTTTGCCATTCCTGTCACCAGCCGTCTCTTGTCCGGTGTAAACGCCAAAGAAGAGACCCCGCTCTCCTCCGTCGTATCAAAGTTCGCCACCTCGCGGCCGGTGGCCATCTCAAAAACGCGCAGTAGCCTCGTCAGCGGCCGCCGCGGCTCCCCTGAGGAGGCCGTCTGCGAGGGGATGGCCACGAGCGCGTTGTCCCCCGAGAAGCCGACGTGCCACACCACCTCGCCGGTTGTGGAGATGCTTCGGATCATCTCGCCGGTTGCCGGCTCCCAGAGGCCGACCGCCTCACCCCTGCCGTCGAAGTATGCGATGATTCCTGCATCCCGGGAAAACGCAATAGGCTGCCAGGAGGCCTGGCCTGGCACCTTAAACGGCGGCCTTTCGGTGCCCGCCGGGATATCCCAGGAGCCGAGGGTGCCCCTGGCGCCGTCACAGATGACGACCTTGCCGTCGGCAGAGAAAGATAGAAGGCTGCCCCATCCATCAACGGGACCAAGTGCAAGGAGCTGTTCTCCGGTGCCGGTCTGCCAGACACGCACGGTCGAGGTCCGTTCCCTCGGGGAAGACGTCTCTTTGGAGTAATACAGCGCCGCGATCAGGTTGCCGTCCGGCGAGAAAGCCACGCGATATGCCTGAACGCCGTCTTCGCCGGGGAAGCTTCGGACCTCCTCGCCTGATCCCGGGTCCCAGAGGCGCACCACACCCTCCGAGCCGGCCGCTGCCAGGACCTTCCCATTTTCGCCGAAGGCCAGGGCATAGACCCACTCATCGCTCCCCCGCAGTGCCCGCAGTTGCTGGCCGGTTGAGGAATCCCAAAGCCGGATGGTCCCCTCCCCGCTGCTGGAGCCGACTAACCTGCCATCCGGGGAAATCGCCACGCACTGCACCACATCGCGGTGTCCCGCCGGATCACTGAAGATCGGTTCACCCGACGCAACATTCCAGAGGCGGATCACATTCCCCGGGCCTCCCGTGGCCAAGAGTCGGCCGTCCGGCGAGAAGGCCACAGCCCCGTGCGAGGACATTCTGTCCTGCTGCGCCTGAACTGTGCGTACGCGCCGTCCCGTCGCAGCGTCCCAGAGAGACACAACGCTGCCGCTCCCGACGGATGCAAGGATTTTGCCGTCCGGCGAGAACGAGACGCCCTCAATACACCGCTCTTCTGCATCCGTCTGGAACTCTACGCGCTTCGCCCCAGTCTCAATGTCCCACAGCCGGATCTCTCCTGTCATGCCGCCCTTGCCTGCGGCTATCCGCTCGTAATGCGCCCCACCAGAGGCGAGTGCCTTCCCGTCAGGAGCGAAAGCGATTGAACCCAGCCGGTCGCTATGAGCCTTCACGGTGAGCGGCTCTTTGTCCGAACCCACTTCCCAGATCTGAACCGTGCCCATGTAATTCCCCGCCGCCAGCAGCTTCCCGTCAGAGGAAAATGCAAGGCACCATATCCCTGGTCCCATTGCCGATACGCTGAGCGGCGTCTGAGAGAACTCAAGCCCATTCTCCATCTTCCACACGTATACGTTGCGGTCCTGGCCTGCCGTGGCGAACGTTTCCCCATCCGGTGACAACGCCAGGCAGTTGATGCCGTTGTGGTCGCCAGGGGCTGACATGAGCACAGTTCCAGCGGCGAGGTCCCAGACGCGGAGCTTGTCGCCGGGCGCACGCCCTACCGTGATCAGCCGCTTTCCGTCGGGGCAAAGAGCCAGGGCGTATGTCCCTTCCAATTCCTCGCCCAGCGCTCGGATCTGCCGGCCGGTTGCCGTGTCCCAGACGCGGACCGCGTCTATGAACGCGGTTGAGACCAGGGCCTTGCCGTCTGGCGTGAAGGCAAGTGACCTGACCGTGTCCGAGTGCCTCAGCCTCGTCGTCCCCAGCCGCATCACCGCCCCCGCCGGCAACGGCCGCTCGACGCCGGCCGCGTCCCCTTTGCGCTCTTGCGCGCCGCGCGCGGTGAGGACAACCCCAGGTAGCGAGATGCCCACAATCAGCGCAAGGAGCAGCACCACTCTCGTCGAAAGCCGCGCCGTGCGCTGCAGGTCCGAGCAGATAAGGACAATGCGCCGCCTCAAGTCCTGGAAGGACTCGGTCGCAGTCACAACCGGCAAGACGTGATGCCGGGGCTTGCCGCATGCCTCTGCGGCCGCCACGAGCGTCTCCGCATACAGGCTGCGCGGCGCGTTGGCAAGACCCAGGGCGCAGTCGTCGCTGGCAGCCTCGCGCTCAAACATCAGGCGCCTCTTTGCTAGGTGGAACGCGGGATGGAAGAAGTACGGTACCTCGCAGAGGGCGAGCAACCAACCCGTCACGGCGTCCCGGCGCCGAAGGTGTGCGAATTCATGGGCCAGCACCGCCCTCAGTTGCTCACGCGACATCCGCCCGACCAATCGCGCCGGAAGCACCACAACGGGCCGCACAAGGCCCCACACGAACGGCGCCTCCGCCTCTTGCGTCACGAGCACGTGAGGCACCCGCCCGAAGCCGAGGTCCCGCGCGACTTCGCCGGCGACCTCAGATAAAGCCGTGTCGAGCGGAATGGCCGCCTGCATCACAACGCGGCGCATCACATGACATCCCCTCAACAGCCTCAGGAATGCGAATGCCATGCCCCCGATCCAGGCCGCCATCAACAGGCTCCAGATGGTCACTTTCGTCGGCATAGTCACTGGCTGCGATGGGGCGGGCTTGGGTTCAACAGCCGTCGCTGGCGGTCCGGTGGCTGCATGTCCGCAGGCGCTTCCGCAGTTACAGAGCCTGGTGGCGCCTCAACCGCGGCCATTGCAGAAGGCGACGCCGCGCCGACCGGCTCGCTCGGCAGGATCGGCAAGCTCACCGTCAGCAGAGGCATTGCCATCAGCCGAAGAGGCACCAACATCCATAGCCAGAAACGCACGGCCGCAGGCAACCGGCGAAGGATGAGAGTCGCCAGCGCCACGACCAGCGCCAGCAGAGCGCTCTGCCACAGGACCGGCCACATGCCGTGAGCCCACTGCTCGGCCACACCATTCACGAAACCGACGGAAGCGTTCATCGTACTCCCTCCCCCGGTCCTTTCTCCATGCTGCGCATGATCTTGCGCAGCGTCTCTGCCTGCTCTTCGGTCAGGCTCCCCGCCTTCGCCAGGTGCGCGACGAACGGAAGCGGCGATCCGTCGAGCACCTTCTCCACGAAATTATCAATCAGGTGCCCTACTACCGTGCCGCGCTCTTGAGTCGTGGAGTAACGGTAGATGCCAGCCCGCTTGCGGCGTCTCAGGAAACCTTTTGCATGAAGCCGCTGCATGACCGTGAGTACTGTCGTCGGCGCATTCCCCCGCCGCCGTCCTATGATCTCTGCCACGTTCTGGACCGTGCACGGCTGGCGTTCCCAGACGACCTTCAGCACCTCCAGCTCCAACTCTCCCAGCGTGCCTTCTCTTCTCCCCATCCGGCGCCTCCGATCCCTCGCGGGATTCCTGATTGTACTACGCTTGTCGTCAGGTAGGCATCATACTACTCTCGTAGTCTGATGTCAAGGCGAAAAACTCGCTTGATGTGCGGAACTGTGGGGATTTGTACTCCTGGCCTTCCGCGCCGGCGTGCGGAAGGATGACCATCAGATTCCTGCGGCTCTCCATGGTTACACAATCCGGCAGCGGGCCGTCCGGGGGAAAGCGACTCCAGAGACCCGCTCCCCGCGGCGCACGCTCACTTCGCTGACGACAGGTCCCAGACCAGGATTGTTGAGTCTCTCATGCCCGAAACCAGCCGTTTCCCGTCCGGGTAGAAGGCAAGCGACAGCATAGTCCCCTCGTCCTTTACGTCGAACTTCATAACCTCCCGCCCCGTCGCCGTCTCAAAGATGCCCAGTTTCCGCATTTCCTCGGACAGAGCCGCCCCTGGCCGATACACCTTCCGCAAGGACGCAGCCAGCAGGGCGTCATCCGCTGAGAACACGACGCAGTACGAACATTCGCCGCGCGCAGAGGTGCTGCGAATCGCCTTGCCGGTAAGAGGATTCAAGAGACTGATCTCGCCCATGTCCGGATCCATGTCAACGAGGATTGCAGCGTCCCGCGATAGGCCGACAACGGTTCTGGGCAGATTGCCCGGCAGTTCCAGAACCGGCCTTTCGGTCCCGGCAGGGATATCCCAGGAGTAGACCGTGCCACGCCCTGCGGTGACGCAGACAAGCACCTTGTTGTCCGCCGAGAAAGCCATGCGCTCGCCCCGTTCCTCGATGGGACCAAGATTCAGGAGTTCCCGCCAGGTGCCGACCTGCCAGACGCGCACCGTCGAGGAAGGTGGCGTCGGATAGTCGTGGTACGAGACGTACACCGCAGCGAGCAGGCTGCCGTCCGATGAGAATGCCATGCAGTGCGGAGCAGTCTGCCAATCGCCCGGAAACCTTTGGACTTCCTTGCCCGAGCCGGCATCCCACAGGCGCACCGATCCGTCCGACCCCGCCGACGCCACGAGCTTCCCATCTGCAGAAAGCGCCGCGTCATTGAAGCCACCCCGCTCGCAACTGAGCGCTCGAAGCTGCTTCCCCGTGGTTGCGTCCCACAGGCGGACCGTCCGCCAATCGTATGAGGAGATCAGCGTGCCATCCGAGGAAACGGCGACGCCCTTCACAACATCCACGTGAGCCTCGGGATTAGCGAGAACCTGCTCCCCCGTCGCGACCTCCCAGATGCTGACAGCAACGCCCTCGCCTCCCGCGGCAAGGAGTTTTCCGTCTGGCGAAAAGGCGATAGCTCCGTAAGAAGCCCTCGAATCATGGCCCGCGTCCAGCGTGCGTATCCGGCGCCCCGTCGCCGGGTCCCAGAGCGTTACGTTGCCGAGTGTGGCGACTGAAGCCAGCATTCGGCCATCAGGCGAGAAGACAATGCCACCGACAGGTTCTGACGGGGTTGCCTCGAATTCGATGAGCCTCTGCCCAGTGCGAGGATCCCATATCCAGACCTGTCCCACCGCGCGATGCTGGCCTTCGCCTTGCCCGGTAAACTGCCCCCCGGCAGAGGCAAGGAGATTCCCGTCTGGGGAGAAGGCGACTGACAGAACGTACCCCTCCTGGACAGCCATCGTAAGCGGCTCCTCGTTCGATCCGACCTTCCACATCCAGACCTTCCCGCGAACGGAGCCTACGGCCAGTAGCTTGCGGTCAGGCGAGAAAGCCAAGCCCCCGATCTCACTACCTGAGGTCAGGGGCCGCGTGAACGGCGTCTGGATCAGTTCCAGTCCGTTTTCCATCTTCCACAGGTATACGCCGCCATCTTCTCCGGACGTGGCAAGGGTCTGGCCGTCAGGAGACAAGGCCAGGTGATCCAAGCCCCATCGGCCGCCGGGAGCTGACATGACCAGGGCTCCCGTCGCCAGATCCCACACACAAACTTTGTCTCCCCGTCCCGTGCCTCCCCCGAACAGGCGCCTGCCGTCGGGAGACACCGCGATAGCCCTGAACCATCGCCAAGAGTCGCTCAATTCGGCCGTTTGCCTGCCGGTTGCCAGGTCCCAAACGCGAATCTTGTCGTCGAATGCGCAAGAAACGAGGCTCTTGCCGTCGGGTGTGAAGACGACTCCGGTAACCGCACCATCATGCCGCAGCCGCGTCGTCCCCAACCGCATCACCGCCCCCGCCGGCAACGGCCTCTCCGCCGCACCTTCCCCTACAACCGCCGCCACTCCGGCGACGGGCGCAACAGGCGCCGCCCCCTCCGCGCCCAGCAATCCCGCGGTCACCCCAACTCCAACAAGGATCGCAACCATGCGCCAACAGCGCGCCATCTTGGGCGCCGCTCTGCGGACCATCCGGCCCTCCCCAACATCACCAATTCTGCTATCGGCCATTGTAGTCCCCTTCCGCGAATCACACGTCCAGCCGGTCTGTGCAGTGTCCTGCTACTTTGCGGATGACAAATCCCAGACCAATATTGTCGTATTGCTCATGCCCGTCACAAGCCGCTTTCCGTCCGGCGAGAAGGCCGCCGCCAGCACCGAGCCATCCTCCTTCGTGTCGAACTTCACAAGCTCCCGGCCTGTCGCCGCATCGAGCACGCGCAATACCCTTGGGCCCGTCCGCAGTCGCTCGGCCGAAAGCACCATCGAGGGGACGGCCACAAGATCGTTGTGCCCCGAGAACGCAGCACGCCACACCCGTTCGCCAGGTACGGAGATGCTTCGGATCATCCTGCCGGTCGCCAATTCCCAAAATCGAACTGCTCCACTTCCACGGTCGAAGTCAACCACGATTCCTGCGTCGTTGGAAAGCCCGACTGGCTTCCACGGAGGCTGGCCGGCCACATCAAACGGCGGCCGTTCGGTGCCCGCTGGGAGATCCCAGGAGAAGACCGGCGCGCTCCCTCGGCAGGCACAGGCAAGCATGCTTCCATCAGGAGAGAAAGCCAGCAACCATCCCGCCCCGTCAACTGGTCCAAGTTCCAGAAGCTGCTCTCCCGTCCCCACTCGCCAGAGGCGAACGTTAGAGACATCAATCCCCGGCAGCGTCTCGCGTCTATAGAGGGCAGCCAGCAGGTTGCCGTCAGGCGAGAAAGCCACGCGGCAGGCCTGCACCCACTCCTGACCAGGGAATTTTCGGATTTCCTCGCCAGAGGCCCAGTCCCACAAACGCACGCTTCCGTCCAGGCCACCCGACCCCGAAGCCAGCAACTTGCCGTCCGGCGAGAATGCCACATCGTAGACTTCATGGCCTTGCAGAACTCGAAGACGTCGGCCGGCCGCCGCATCCCACACGCTGATGGCATCTGCGCAGGCTGCGAACTGAGACCCGTCCGGGGAATAGGCGACACACGAGACAGGAGTAACGTTCCCTTCGGGGTCCTGGAAGAGAGGCCCACCCGTGGTGACGTCCCAGAGAGTTATCACGTCTCCAGGCCCTATTGTGGCCAGCAGACGGCCGCCCGGCGAGAAGGCGACGCCGGAACCGTGATATGCGCTCCCGGCGGCCTCCCGCCCCTGAAGCGTCCGCGTCTTGCGCCCCGTAGCCGCGTCCCAGAGCACAACGCTGCCAGCCCCCACCGAAGCCAGCGTCTGTCCGTCCGGCGAGAAAGCAACAGCCGCAACCGAATCGCCGGGCTCGACGTCGTATTCCAACAGCTTCTCTCCTGTGGTTGCGTCCCAAAGCCGTACCTGGCGTGCTGAGCGTCCCTTGCCCTCGTAGTGCCCTCCGGCAGAAACCAGCCCCTTCCCGCCCGGAGCGAAGGCGATTGAGTGCACCCAGTCCTTGTGGGCCTCTATGATACGCGGCTCCTTTTCCGAACCTACCTCCCAGACGTAAACCTTGCCGCCGTTGCCTCCTGCAGCAAGCAGCTTGCCGTCGGGCGAGAAGGCCAGACAACTGACGGTCTGCCTCCCGACGGGCTCGCCCAGCGGCGTCTCGATGAACTCAAGCCCGTTCTCCATCTTCCACAGGTACACGTTGCCGTCCCAACCTGACGTGGCGAAGGTGTGCCCATCCGGCGAAACGGCCAGACGGTTGACAACGGTGGAGTCGCCGCGGGCCGACATGAGCAAATCCCCGGTGGACAAGTCCCACACCCGGATTCTATCGGCCGCCACTTCGCCCCCCGTGATCAGCCGCTTACCATCGGGGCAAATGGCAAGAGCGTAAGTCCCCTGGGACTTCCCGCCCAGCGCTTTGATCTGCCGGCCGGTCGCCAAGTCCCAGATGCGGACTCCATCCATGTCCCCGGCAGAGACCAGACTCTTTCCATCAGGCGCGAATGCGGCTGCACTCACTCCGCCCTCATGCCTGAGCCTCGTCGTCCCCAGCCGCATCAGTGCCCCTGCCGGCAACGGCCGCTCCACCGGAGCATTGGCCTCAGCCGCGGTGGCAGCTGCTCCTGTGCCGGACGGAACAGGTTTGGCTCCCTCCGCGTCCAACGTCGTCGCCGTCACAGCGGCCGCAACAAAGGCAGCTATCACGCAAGCACAAGCTGCGGTTGAGCGAGCCGCTCTGCCTGCCGTCTCGACCCCGGCCGAGTTGCTGTCACGCCTATTGGCCATTGCCATTCCCCTTCCTCAACCCACGTAACGCCCGCTCCCGCGTTTCCTTGTCACTTTGTCAACCCCAAGGCCCAGACAAGGATGGTAGAGTTCGCCATCCCCGTCACCAGCCGCTTCCCGTCCGGCAAGAACGCCAACGACATGACCATGCCCTCGTCCTTCGTATCGAACTTCGCAATCTCCCGCCCCGTCGCCGTCTCAAAGACGCGCAGAGGGCTGACGAACGGCGCCGCCGGCGCCGTCCCCCTCACCCTTGTGTTCGAGGAGACGGCCACCAAGGCACTATCCGCCGAGAAGACCGCGTACCTCACATACTCACCCGGAATCGGGATGGTCTTCATCATCCTGCTGTTCGTCAGATCCCACAGCCGGATCACGCCGTTTGCGGGATCCTCCTCAACAAGGAACCTCGCGTCCGGGGAAAGACCGATTTCATGCCAGGGCGCCTCCCCGGGCAGTTCGAAAACCGGCCTCTCCGCGCCCGCCGGGAGGTCCCAGGAATGGACCGTCCCCTTCGGGCCCTCACAGGCAAGCGCCTTGCCATCGGCAGAGAAAGCCATCAGCCTGCCCGACCCCTCAATGGGACCAAGTTTGAGAAGTTCATCTCCCGTCCCAACTCGCCAGACGCGGACGGTGAAGGTCGGACCCGGCGTGTAAGGGCTATCCTCGGCGGGACACAGAGCCGCCAGCAGGCTGCCGTCGGGAGACAAGACGATTCCCCGAACCCAGCTTCGCGCCTCGCCCTTTAAGGTCCGCACGTCTTTTCCGGAGAAGGGATCCCATATCCGCACCACCCCGTCCGGGCCTCCCGATGCGAGCAGCTTCCCATCTGCTGAGAAGGCGACAGCGTAGACAGTCCCTTCGGGCCCTTCCAGCGTGCTCACGTGCCTCCCTGTGGCTCCGTCCCACAACTGGACCTTGCTCTCTCCCCCACCCGAGGCGATCAGTCCTCCCTCCGGAGAAACGGCTACGCATATTACGTGGCCCACGTGTCCATCCGGTTCTTTGAAGATCGGCGTGCCGGTGCCAACGTCCCACAATCGCACTATGTTCCCGGCACCGGCCGTCGCCAGGACACGTCCGTTCGGCGAAAAAGCAATGGCCTGATATGGAGCCCGAGCGCCTTGCGCAGTCTGCAATGTCCGGATCCTGCGCCCACTGGCCGGATCCCAGAATAGGACGCTGCCGTCGGCTCCGACCGACCCGAGCACGCGCCCGTCTGGAGAGAACGCGATAGCCTCGATGCCGCGCGTAGGCGGCCACTCCTCATCCTGTGCGCCAGTCTTGAACTCCAAGAGCTTAAGTCCGGTGGCCCGGTCCCATAGTTTCACCTCGCCCGTCTCGCTGCTCCCGGCCGTGGCAAGCGCCTTGCCATCCGGCGCGAAGGCGATTGCCGCGACCCGTTCCCGGTAGCCCGCCATCGCGAGGGGCTCCTTGTCACTTCCCATTTCCCAAATCCGGACGGTGCCCTCTCCGTCCCCTACCGCAAGCTGTTTCCCATCCGGCGATAGGGCCAGGCAAGTAACTCCAGGTGCCCAAAGCGGTGACTCGATCTCTTCCATTCCCTCTTGCACTTTCCACAGGTGCATGCCACCACCCCAGAAGCGGCTCGCTGAGGCAAGAGTTCGCCCATCCGGCGAGAGAGCAAGGCACCCTACCGCCTCCTTGTCGCGGGGCGCTGACATGAGCAGAGAGCCCGTGGTCATATCCCAGACACGGATATCGGGGCCGCCTGTGAACAGCCGCGACCCGTCACGGGAGAGGGCCAGGGCGAGCACGCCCTCTCCGCGTTCGCCGATGGCGCGAACCTGTCGCCCGGTTGACACGTCCCATATGCGGACTTGGTCGCTCGTCGAGGATGAAACCAGCCACTTGCTGTCAGGCGTGAAGGCAACTGCCGTCACCGAGCCGCTATGCCGCAGCCGCGTCGTCCCCAGTCGCATCACCGCCCCCGCCGGCAACGGCCGCTCGACCCCCGCCGCGGATTCCCCGCCAGCGGTCGGCATTGCAGAGGCTGGCCCCGCAGGTTTGACACCTTCCGCGCCCAACACTGCCGCGGACAGGCCAACGGCCATGAATGCAGCCATCAGGGCCCTTAGCCAATGCATGCGAAACTGCACCGCCATCGGGACCACTCGTCGCTCTCGCTCAATCGCCATTCCCCGCCCTCCTCTTCCAGCCCCCGTCGTCCTTCCCACCTCAGCAAACGCGGCAAAGCTCTTCCCCCGCCGGAGGTACCTGTTCCTATAACCTAATCCGAAGCAGCCGCCTCAAGTATAACCGAAAAACCGCCAAAACGGCCGGCACGGCCGTGGCACCCTTCGCGGCCGGGGCCCCCGCCGCAAGACGGCACCAAGTGTGTCCTCATGTCAGGGCCGGATCCCTGAGCCTCACGTAACCCCGTGCACGTCTCCAGTTCCTGCTCGCCTGCCCCTCCCAAGCCTCTTGTCCCCCGAAGCTTCAGCGAAGGAGGATGGCGAAGGTGGGTGCTCCTGCTCGTCCTCTACGGCTCCGCATTCATCATCGCGGCGACCGCCCGCATCCTCTTGACTTCTATTCCCAGGACGAGTAAGCTGTACAATGGCCCCGGGGTCGGACAGGCTGTGAGGCTTGAGTCGTGAGACGTACATATTTGCCCCATCCCTCAGGCCTCAAGCCGGACGCCTACCCCGAGGGGCCGCGCGGGGCAGGGAAACCTCGGGGGCTGAGTCGTAGGACCAAGACTACGTTCCTCAACTCCTGCGCCGCGGGTCTCATGCTCGTTGGTCTCTGGCTGGAATGTATCCGTGTGCATCAGGTGCGCCAGGCGAAGCCCGGCGTCTCTGGCAGCATGAAAGGAGGTTGCCCAGTCAATTTCTCGTTCAACTGGTAGCCAAGCGGGCGACGTCGGGAGCAATCCCGCAGCGAAACCTGCCACCGGAAGGCTTCGCCCGAAGCCCCGCGCGGCGAAGGCGTGAGCCGTAGCGAAAGCGAACCCGTTTCGGCCCCGTTACACAGGTGGAAGCCGGCCAGCCTGCCTGATTGGGTGAAGCCTGCCACCGGTGGGGATGGGAAGCGAGAGCGTGTCCCCATCGGGCTTCCCGGGGTGAGAGAGGACGGCATGCGCCGAAAGAGGCGTCGGGAACCTGGGAGGCCCGGCGGGGTGTCCGCCGCAGGGCGGGCAACGGGCGGCGAGAATCCATAATCGCCGCGCGGCCCCGCGCGGGAGTCGGAGGGGTCCATAGTAGCGATGAAGTGGCTAACCACCACGGAGCGAAGGGACCCTGCGTGAAGCGCGGTTCGGTCAGATGAGGGGAGAGCCGATTGGGTGACGAATGCCCAATGAGGGGAGAAGCGGCCAGTCTGCCGCCGAGACTCTCTTCGCTGAGGCCGAGTCTGGGCCGCAAGGCCAAGCAGGAGCCGACGTACCGCTTCTACACTCTGTACGACAAGGTTTGTTGGGCAGAGACGATGGGAGCGGCGTGGGCGCAAGTGCGCCGCAACGGCGGCGCGGCCGGAGTCGATGGCGTGACCATCGAGCAGGTGGAGCAAGGCGAGGGAGGGGTGCAGGCGTTTCTGGGCGCCTTGCGCGCCGACCTCCTCGCCAGACGGTACCGGCCTGGGCCGGTCAGGCGCGTCTACATCCCGAAGGCCAACGGCAAGGTGAGGCCCCTGGGCATTCCGACGGTCAGGGACCGGGTGGCGCAGACGGCGGTGCTGCTGATCGTGGAGCCGATCTTCGAGGCGGATTTCCTCGACTGCTCTCTGGAGGATGGTCTTGACGTCCCGCTCGGTCATCTGTTCGCGGATCTCCCAGTGGACCACGTAGCGGCTGAAGCCGTCCAGAACGCCGCAGAGGTAGTAGAAGGTCCCGCAGATATTGATGTAGGAGACGTCCATATGCCAGTGTTCGTGGGGCTTGGTGGGCTGCTCGAAGCCACGGCCTTCCTGGAGGGAGCGGCGGCGTAGCGCCGCAGGAGCCCCCGGCCCTTCAGCACTCGGTAGACGGTGCTGGGGCTGGCGCAGGCGACGTCGTCGTCGAGCATCATGAAGGCGAGGCGCCGATAGCCCTCGACAGGATGCCGCGCGTGGAAATGCACGATGGCCTCCACTTCAGCCGGCTCCAGCCAGAACCAGCGCGGCACCGGGGCATTGTGGCCTCTGCGTTCGCCGCGACGCCGCCAGCGGTAGAACTTGCTTCGGCCGATGCCGAGCCACTCGATAAGCGTGCCTTCGGGCAGCTTCGCTCTGTCGGACCAGTATCCCACGTAATCCACCACCTCGTCTCTGAGGGCGGGGAGCGTCCAGGCGCCCCTCAGGCCTCCCCAAGACTTTTTCTTAACTGCACGTGGGACTCCATGATCTCGGCGATCACTTCGTCCTTCTTGGCGAGCTTCTGCTGGAGGTCGGCGAGTTTCTTTTCGAGCTTGCGCTCCTGGGGCTTGCCGTCGCGCTCGAAGCTTGCCTGCCTGTGGCAGGGCGGCGGCGCCGCCCTCGAAGAGCTGCTTCTGCCAGCGGTAGAAGAGGTTTGGATTCAGCCCCTGCTCATCGCAGAGGTCGGAGACGGGGACTCCCTCCAGCAGGTGCCTGCGGAGGATGTCAAGTTTCTGTTGAGGCGAGAACTGCCTTCGCGTGGACATGGGCATCTCCCTGGGTCAGTGAACATACCAACCGCCGACCCCGAAATGTCCATTTCCGTCTGAAGCAGAACACGACGACAGGACAAGGGACACGAACGGGAGGCGGAAGGGAACGCTCTGCTTGCGATGGTGACGCGGGGCCTTCCCCACGATGATGTGCGGGGCTTGGGCGGTCTTAGCAGCGGCCTGGAAGGCGTGCGGTGGAGGTTGTTGCGGGAGAGTACAAAGAAATGCCCGGCAATGACCTACTTTCTCGATCCACGAAGGACCAATATCATCGGCGCGGAAGGCTTAACGGCCGTGTTCGGGATGGGAACGGGTGTGGCCCTTCCGCTCTGGTCACCGGGCAAAGACGTGCTATGCCCTGCACAATACAGTTCTCACGGACCGACGGGGATCTCGAACCCCGGTCGTCCCGTTCCGCTCCCCGCGGGACGGGGTCGTTTTCCATAAACTACGATCCGCGAGCACAGCCGAAGGACGTGACCCGGGCCGAAAGCAAACAGGCCTGGGGGTATCACTGCCTTCGCGCTTCCCTGCGCCGGTCGCTCAAAAGGGAGGATGTGAAGTCTCTTCTGGCGCATTTACGCAGGGTCTGCCCTGTGCAGGGCAATAGATTGAATGAACAGAAGGGCGTCAGTGGGTTCAACCACTACGAAATGCCGGACGAACGGTCAGTTTGTGCCAGCTTTTCGGCGGATTAGTACCGGTCAGCTAAGTGCCTTTAAGTATACGCACTTACACCCCCGGCCTATCAACCTCTTAGTCTTAGAGGTGCCTTATTCCCTCGAGGGGAACGGATAGCTAATCTTGGAGACGGCTTCCCGCTTAGATGCTTTCAGCGGTTATCCTTTAGGAACATAGCTACCCAGCGGTGCCCCTAGCGGGACAACTGGCACACCATAGGTTCCCACTTCCCAATCCTCTCGTACTAGGGAAGAGCCTCCTCAGCTATCCAACGCCCACGGCAGATAGAGACCGACCTGACTCACGTCGGTCTAAACCCAGCTCGCGTACCGCTTTAATCCGTGAACTCCGGAACCCTTGGGACCTTCTCCAGCCCCAGGATGCGATGAGCCGACATCGAGGTGCCAAACCTCCCCGTCGCTATGGTCGCTCGGGGGAGATAAGCCTGTTATCCCCGGGGTACCTTTTATCTGTTGAGCAACGGCCCTTCCACACAGAACCGCTGGATCACTAAGCCCTGCTTTCACATCTGCTTGACTGATATGTCTCGCAGTTAAGCTCCCTTATGCCTTTACACTCGACGTGCGATTGCCGACCGCACTGAGAGAGCCTTTGGGCTCCTCCGTTACCCTTTAGGAGGAGACCTCCCCAGTCAAACTGCCCACAAAGCATTGTCCCCCGCCCGGCTTCACGGGTCGGGGTTAGAACACTAACAGAACAAGGGTGGTATTCCACCGGTGGCTCCGCCCCTCCTGGCGAAGGGGTTTCAAAGCCTCCCACCTATCCTACACATGCCCAGCCAGAGTCCAATGCCATGCTGCAGTAAAGGTCCACGGGGTCTTTTCGTCTAGCCGCGGGAACGTGGAGTCTGCACCACGACCACAATTTCGCCGAGTCCACCGTTGAGACAGTGCCCAAGTCGTTACGCGATTCATGCACGTCACCAGTTAGGTGACAAGGAACTTCGCTACCTTAGGACTCTCATAGTTAGAGCCGCCATTCACCATAGCTTAGGTTGGGAGCTTTTCCCGCCGAAGCGGAATAACCCCCTTCCGTGACTTTATGGCATCGAGCACGCGTCAGTCTGTATACGTAGGCTTGCGCCTTTGCACAGACTTGTGTTTTTAGTAAACAGTCGCCCAGGCCTCTTCGCTGCGACCTCCCGCACTGTCCGTGAAGACGGTGCAAGAGGCGGTCCTTATCCCGAAGTTACGGACCCAATTTGCCGAGTTCCTTAACGGTGGTTCTCTCAAGCGCCTTAGGATCCTCTCCTCACCCACCAGTGTCAGTTTTGGTACGGGCGCAAGTAGTCTCTGCCTGGTGTTTTTCTCGGCTGTCGGCTCGGCCACATACGGGCTTAGAGCCCTTCTGACCATGTCTAATGGATCGTGCAGCTCCGCGCGACCGCGTCAACCAGACAGCATTCACGACTACCAGCGGTGCAGGAATATTAACCTGCCCTCCATCGGCTACGCCTTTCGACCTCACCTTAGGTCCCGACTAACCCTGGGCGGAGTAACCTTGCCCAGGAAACCTTGGGTTTTCGGCGAGGAAGATTCTCACTTCCTTTAACGCTACTCATGCCGGCATTCTCACCTGTATGCGGTCCAGCGCTCCTTTCGGTACGCCTTCAACCCTGCATACAGCGCTCTCCTACCGCTCCGTCCCGTCTTTCGACGGGACGAAACCCGCAGCTTCGGCAACGCGCTTAAGCCCCGGTCATTTTCGGCGCGGAAACGCTCGACCAGTAAGGATTTACCCACTTTTTAAATGATGGCTCCTTCTAAGCCAACATCCTGGCTGTCTTAGCGTCTCCACTTCCTTTGATGCACTTAGCGCATTTTAGGGGCCTTAGCTGACGGTCTGGGCTGTTTCCCTCTCGACCACGGACCTTATCGCTCGCAGTCTGACTCCCCTGCTTACGTGCAGCGGTATTCGGAGTTTGATTCGAATGGGTAGCCTGGTGGGCCCCCGAATCGATTCAGTGCTCTACCCCCGCTGCCGACAACAGGAGGCTAGCCCGAAAGCTATTTCGGAGAGAACGAGGTATCCCCGGGTTTGATTAGACTTTCACTCCTATCCACAGCTCATCGCCCAATTTTGCATTATTGGAGCGTTCGGACCTCCACGACCTATTACAGTCGCTTCATCCTGGCCATGGATAGATCACCCGGCTTCGCGTCTAAGCCACGCCACATTGTCGCGCTTTTAACACTCGGTTTCCCTACGGCTCCGTGCCTGAGGCACTTAACCTATCGCAACGTAGCTTAACTCGCCGGCTCATTCTCCAAAAGGCACGCCGTCGCACGGGAAGCCGCATTCGCCGCTTCCACAGTGCTCCGACTGCTTGTAGACGCAGGATTTCAGGTTCTATTTCACTTCCCTCGAAGGGATGCTTTTCATCTTTCGCTCACGTTACTGCTGCGCTATCGGTCGCCAACGGATACTTAGCCTTGGAGGGTGGTCCCCCCGGATTCACGCCGGGTTCCACGTGTCCGGCGTTACTTGGGGTTCCATCTGTCCGCAGTTCGCCTTTTCCGCTACAGGGCTATCACCTTCTTTGGCCGGGCTTTCCAGTCCCGTTCCCGTAAGGTTCCCTGCGGATTTAGCGATGGCCCCGCAACCCCGCCCGCGTCCGAAGACGCGGACGGTTTAGGCTCTTCCCCTGTCGCTCGCCGCTACTGAGGGAGTCGCTTTTGCTTTCTTTTCCTCGGGCTACTAAGATGTTTCACTTCGCCCGGTTCGCTTTCGCGTCCTATAAACCGCCTTGCGGCGGGCCTTGAGACGCGAATGTCGCCGCTTCCGCAGCGACGGGTTGTCCCATTAGGAGATCCCGGGATCTAAGCCTGTTTGGCGGCTCCTCCGGGCTTATCGCAGCCTTCCACGTCCGTCATCGCTCGTTGGCGCCAAGACATCCACCCTGCGCCCTTGGTAGCTTGGCACTTGACAGTCCGCTACCCGGCTATCGTGGTGGCATTCGCCACTGACGCCACTTCTATTCACATGTCAAAGAGCAGATCAATCGTGCGCCTCATCGGCGCTCAGCTCTATTTCGACCCGCCCTCGGGCGGCTCATTGTCTGCCGGAACAGCCTCTCGCGGCCATCCCGGCCCATTCAGCTCGCTTTGTCTCTGGTGGAGATGACCGGGATCGAACCGGCAACCTCTGACTTGCAAAGCCAGCGCTCTCCCAGTTGAGCTACATCCCCGCCCGGGTTCCCCTCACGGACCAGAGGGTGCTTTGCTCCACTCTGGTGGGCCTAAGTGGACTCGGACCACTGACCTCGCCCTTATCAGGGGCGCGCTCTAGCCAGCTGAGCTATAGGCCCTGACGTGTCGAAAAAAAGGAGACGGAAGCGTTCCAGACCCCGCTGTAAGCTGCTGCGGCCGAACGGCGCGATCACCGCAATCGCAGGGGACCAGGCTGGAGACATCTTCTCTCTGGTGGAACGCCCCGGACATGGTATCGTCCGTTTTGTGCGGGCGTTCCCGGACATTCAGTCCTTAGAAAGGAGGTGATCCAGCCGCAGGTTCTCCTACGGCTACCTTGTTACGACTTAATCCCAGTTGCCAGGTTTACGGTGGGCGCGGTCCTCCCGCCGAAGCGGGTTAGACCCACGACTTCGCGTACCCCCGGCTCCCATGATTTGACGGGCGGTGTGTACAATGCTCGGGCACTTATTCACCGCGGCGTGGCTGATCCGCGATTACTAGCGATTCCTTCTTCACGGGGGCGAATTGCAGCCCCCGATCTGAACTGGGGCCGGTTTTTAGAGCTTCGCTTCGCCTTGCGGTTTCGCTTCCCTTTGTACCGGCCATTGTAGCATGCGTCCGGCCCAGGACATAAGGGCCGTGATGACTTGACGTCATCCCCACCTTCCTCCGGTTTAACGCCGGCAGTCTCCATAGAGTCCTCGGCTTAACCCGTTAGCAACTATGGACAGGGGTTTCGCTCGTTATGGGACTTAACCCAACATCTCACGACACGAGCTGACGACAGCCATGCAACACCTGTGTAGGCTCCACGGCTGACCCGTGGTCCTCGCCCTTTCAGGTCCGTACCACCTACATGTCAAGCCCTGGTGAGGTTCCTCGCGTTGCCTCGAATTAAGGCGCGTGCTCCACCGCTTGTGCGAGCACCCGTCAATTACTTTGAGTTTTAGCCTTGCGGCCGTACTACCCAGGCGGGGCACTTAACGCGTTAGCTCCGGCAGTGGAGAAATCCCCACTACCAAGTGCCCATCGTTTACGGCTAGGACTACCGGGGTATCTAATCCCGTTTGCTCCCCTAGCTTTCGCGCCTCAGCGTCAGCAACGGCCCAGAGAGTCGCTTTCGCCACCGGCGTTCTTCCTGATATCTACGCATTTCACCGCTCCACCAGGAATTCCACTCTCCCCTACCGTGCTCCAGTCGGACAGTTTTGGACGACATTGCCCGGTTGAGCCGGACGCTTCCACGTCCAACTTACCCGACCGCCTACGCGCGCTTTACGCCCAGTGATTCCGAACAACGCTCGCCATCTCCGTGTTACCGCGGCTGCTGGCACGGAGTTAGCCATGGCTTCCTCTGGGGCCTTTGTCAACCGTACGGATTTCTCCGCACGGATTTCATAACCCCTGACGGGAGTTTACAACCCGAAGGCCTTCTTCCTCCACGCGGCGTCGCTGCATCAGGCTTTCGCCCATTGTGCAAGATTCCCAACTGCAGCGCCCCGTAGGGCTCCGGGCAGTGTCTCAGTCCCGGTGAGGCCGGTCACGCTCTCACGCCGGCTACCCATCATCGCCTTGGTGGGCCGTTACCCCACCAACAAGCTAATAGGACGCGGGTGCCTCTCCGGACAGACGCAGGGACGAATCCCTACGACCTTTGAACGCAACGGCTATCCGCTTACGAGTAAGAAGATGCCGTCACATCATCATGCGGTATTAGCGGCACTTTCGCTAAAGGCCGCTTGCGCGGCCGCCGTTATCCCGCTTCCGAAGGTAGCTTGCCCACGCGTTACTCACCCTTTTGCCGCTTTACTTTCCCGCCGAAGCGGGATTTCTCGCTCGACTTGCATGTTTAAGGCACGCCGCCAGCGTTCGTTCTGAGCCAGTATCATACCCTTCGAGAAAGCATCTTTTTGCTCTCCCCACACGTGCTCGTAAGCCTTCACGTGCGTGGTCAGTCTGGCTCCTGCGCTTTCGGATCTACGTCATCTGGCCGCAGTGCTCACGCGGGTTCCTTCGCGCTTCCATCTCCGGTTTGTCAAAGAGCACACAACCCCACTCTATTAAGTATACTACATGCCCGCGCCTTGTCAACCGCCGACAACATTTCCCCGGCGAAGATTCAGCAAGACGGGGCCAACAGCTACTACCTGCCAGCCCCTCGGGCAGAATGGGGACTTCCGGCCCCCGAAACGTGCTCCCCGGTGGCCGATACTCCCCTACTCTACCCACTTCCTCTCCCCCTGTCAAGCGTCCGTTCGGAAATTCCGCAAGAAAGGCAAAAAGCCCGCCGAAAAGGCCCCACACGCCGCTTCCAAGTTGTGGCGCGCAGGCCTGTCAAACATTGGAACATGCTGCACGCCGACGCGCCTTGTGCGGGCCCCGCGCTCAGCCTCGGCTGGCCGGTCCGCGCGCGGCCCTATGAGGCCCCTGCCAACTCCACGCCGCCCTGCCGAACGCATGCCCGCCTGGGCTTCTGGGCCTCGGAAGGCGAGCGCCCGCGAAGGCAACTGCCTGTTTCCGCGGCCTTCCCACTGCCGAACCCCCAGCCCGGGGAACGAACGGTGGCCCGCTGCGGCACCCGCGAGTCTGAAGCGCGTAATAGCATCCCCGACACGGCGTTCAGGTATCTCGAAGCCCGATGTGGATGATAGCCCGATTGCGGCCCTCCGAGGCGGGCGGTAGACTGACCCGGTTGTTAGGAGGCTCCAGAGAAAGGCTGTGAACATGAGAGAACATGGGAGCACTAACGAATGTGGCAAGGCCACGGCGGCACCCGTCGGGATAGGTGGGGACTTGGCGGTTGCAGGCCGGTCGGCGGGAACGGGCGCCACCGCCGGAATGGCATTTGCTATTGAGGTGGGCGCGTCGGAAAGGAGGCAGTTGCCATGAAAGCCAAGATCAAAGCAAAGACCACGAAGGGCCAGAAGACCTCCGGGGATAAGACCATCGAGAGGCAACTGATGGCGCTTGAGCGCCGTCTGAGGGGAGAGTTGCAGGAGAAGCTCGGCAACGTGCAGAATACTTCTCGCACGGATCCGTCAGAGCTGCTGGACATCGCGGCCGAGGGAGAGATTGACTTCATGTCCGCCGTGTCTGCGGAAGCCGGGTCGGTGACCTTGGGAGAGATACACAGGGCCCTGCAGAAGCTCCGGGAAGGAAGCTACGGAGTCTGTGAAGCCTGCGGGAAGCCCATCAAGAAGCGGCGCTTGCAGGTGCGCCCGTTCGCTGTGCTTTGCATAGGCTGCAAGGAGAGAGAAGAGCGCCGGCGCTACGGCCGGATGCCGACCCAAGCCTTCGCAAGGCCTGATAGCGGCATTACGGTGGATCTGACGACCGAGGACTTGCACGAGACGGAAGAGCCGATTGACGAGATTTTCAGGGACGTCGAGGACGTTGAGATCAACGAGATCTACTGACCGGCGTAGCCCAGGGCGCCGAAGCTTGGGCCCGCCCGAGCGCCTCGTCGTTCCCTGACACACGTTTCGTCGAGGGGCGTGCGATTGATGTGCGCGCCCCTCTTTTCCTTCGGACGCGGCCCTGCCAAGAAGGCATTCCTGAACTGCGGAAAGGTCTCGGGCGCCCAGGAATACCGAGAAACAGGGTGATCAAGAGCCTTGGATGTCGTAACGCCGGAGCGTTACACATCCTCCCACGGGGCGGGCAACCATGCCCGCCCCGATTGTTTTGGGTGCTTCTGGGATTCGGAAGGCGTAACCGTGCAGGTCACACTGTGACGCAGTCGGTACCTTGAAGCGGTGTGCAAACAGGAGGGAAACCAGGTGGGTTTCGTCCGGCCGAGGAGGCTGCACATGCCCGCCAGGCGGTGCAGGAACGCCTATCCCCCTCAAGCATGGGGCTCCAACTCGCCCCGAGGCGCCGGTTCGAGAGAGACCTCAGAGACAACGGGCTCCTGTTGGCGGACGGACAGAGGCACGACAGCGGACTCCCATCGGATGCCGAAGAACATCGCCAGGGCTATGGCCGCGGAAAACACGTTGGCCAATGCCATGCCCGTGTAGATGCCCGTGCTGCCCATCTTGAGCACAAACGCGAAGAGATAGACCAGCGGTATGCGCAGAACCCAGAGCCGGACAACGGCCAGGATCATCGTGGGCATCGTGTGCCCCGAGCCGACGAAGGCCGCGGTCAGGACCATGAGCACGCCGAAAAAGTAGGACGACAGGGGCACGAGCAGAAAGAACTTCCCCGCCTCCTCTATCACCTCCGGCGTCTGCGCAAATAGTCCGGCCACCAGGTGCCGCTGCCACGTCACGAACGCAAGCGGAAGGAACATGATGACGGCCACCCAGATGGCGCTCGTCCAGGCTGCCTGCCGCGCGAGCTTCCGCTTGCCCGCCCCCAATGCCTGACCGACAATGGGCGCAGTCGCGCTGGCCATGGCCTGCACCGGCACGTCCAGCACGTGGATCGTGCGGAAGCCGATCGTGTAGGCGGCCATCACCACCACGCCGAGCGTGTTCACCATGGACTGCTGCAGGGCGAACCCGATGGAGGTGCTGCTCCCGCCAATGGCTGCCGGAAGCCCGACGGTCAGCGTCTTCCAGATCAGCGGCCCATCGGGCTTCCAGTCGCTGCGCTTGATGTTCAGGCCCGATCGTCCCCGCCGCAGGCACTCGTAGCAGGCCATGGCGGCAGCGGCCTGGCATATGACTGTGCCGAGCGCCGCTCCTCTCACGCCCATCCTCGGCAAGCCCAACCAGCCGAAGATCAGGAAGGGGTCAATCACGGCGTTGGCCACGTTCGCGATAGCCACGATGACAATGACCGTCACGGTGTCGCCGACCGCCCGCAGCGCTCCTCCGTAGCCCATCGTGAATGCGCTGACCGGCAGCCCGATCAAAACGATTCGCAGGTAGGCCATTGCCTCCGGCCTGGCTGCCTCGGGCACCTGGAACAGCGTGAGCAGTTCAGGCGCGAAGGCAATCATGGGAACCACTGCGACCGTGATCAGAGTGGACAGGACCAGTATCGTCTGAGCCGCGGCCCGCTCGGCACGCTCGTACTGCTTCGCGCCGGTGAACTGGGCCACCAATGCCGTGCCGGCGTTGGCAAACCCCATCCCAAACGCCACGGCGATGAACTGGAAAGGCGAAGCGGCCCCGGGTGCAGCCAGCGCCGTCGTCCCCGCCTTGCCCAGCCAGTAGGCATTGACGAGCGCATAGGCCGATTGCAGTATCGTGCCCGCCGCTATTGGCGCGGCCATGCCGATCAGAGTCGCAGCTAAGGGCCGCGCCGTCAGATCCTGCTTGAGCCGGATGTCCTGAAACTCGTCCGCCATCAAGAAGTGCTCAATAAGGTACCCTGCGCCTTCGGGTTTTCGGCGAGCAGCCCGGGGCAGGTTCAATGCATGCCCCGCCCGCGTGCTCCCAAACTCGTCGGCCGACAGCGTCAGGGCGGACGCCCCGCAGAGTACGGCGCCGTGCCCCGGGGCCTGTCGCGTTGCACGAGGGCCGTATGGCCGTCGGCCAGCACAGGAATCAGCCGACCACACCCGCGAAGGATACGTCCCTCCGACGCCCGGTGACCGCCTGATGAACCCGGTGCACAGGCAGGCGGGCAAAGTCCGGGAAGCCCGTTATTATAGCACAAAGCCGGCGTCGGAACCGCAAAACGAAGGGCACGGCTCGCGCTCCCCTCAACGCAAAACCCGCCGCCTACGCCGTGTCCGGAGCCGCCCCGATCTTGTCGCCACAAGGGGCAATTCGTATTATGGCACGGCACTGGCGCAAGCGGACAGCCTAACTGAGACCGGAAGCGGCCCGAACGCCGCTCCTTTCAGCAGGTCCTCAGCCCGTCCTTTGCGCAGCGTCGCCGAGCGTGAAGTCGGGCGGAATGCCCAGTTGCTTGTAGAGCTGCCCGCGGCGTTTCTGATCGCGCGTCACGATGTCTTTGGCGATGGGCAGGGCATCCGCTATCCTCTTGACTGGAATCACAATGACGCCGTCGCCGTCCGCCACCACCAGGTCCCCCGGATGCACGTAGACGCCGCCGCACTCCACCGGTTGCTGAAACGAATCAATCTCGATGCGCCCCGGGCTGATCCCGCGCGAGAATTTGCGGCAGTAGACGGGCACCTTCTGCTTGACCACCTCATCGGTGTCTCGCGCCCCGCCGCTGCTGACTATCCCCACGGCGCCCTTGCTCAGCCATTGCAGGGAGTTCTGCGAGCCGATGAAGCCGCAGTCCCGCGAGACGCGCGCGTCAACCACGATCAGGTCGCCCGGCTTCAAATGGTCCGACCAGCGGCCCTCAGCCGCATACCACTCGCGCTCCTGCCGGCGGAAGTCCTCCGGATCGCGCGCCACGATAGCGTTGCTTGACGGCACGGCGCGGACGGTGAAGGCGAAGCCGCGGATGCAGTGCGCGAAGGACTCGAAATCCCGCCACAATGGGCGTATGTCGGGACTCATCAGTCCGCGGTCGAACAGCCCTATCATGTCCATGGCATCGTGCCAGTCGGTGACGCGGATGCCCTTGATCTGCTCCAACAACGCTCTCCGCTCCGCAGCCTCCATCGTGTCGCCTCCCTGATGAGAAAACACGGGCCTCGCAGCGGATTGTATCGGTGCCTGCTAACGGTGTCAAACTGGACGCATCTTCCATGCTTGGCGCCGCCGCTGTGCCCAATTGCCATACTTATGACGCGCCGAAAGAAGCAGGACTTGACAGACGCAGACCGGCGGCCGATAATCTCGGCCGCTGGTAGACGGGATGATGTGCGGGGTCCCATCAACTCAGGGACTTCCTGCGCGCAGTGATCAGCCCCATCAGGAGTCAGCCCGGTTCATGCTCAACCGAGACACACGCCCGTCGCGATACGCCGCAGTTCCATTAGCCGCAGAGCCGGCACACCTCCCCATGACGGTCTCCTCAGGAACGAGCGCAGGTACGATTCGGGGGTTCATACCGGCCCTGGCCTTCCTCCTGCTGGTGGCGTTCTTTTGCGGGTGCGAAACGTCCGCTCCAAGCGGCATCACCCAGGTAGCCACGATGGATGCGTTGCTCGCCGGCGTCTACGATGGACATATGTCCTTGAAAACGCTGCTGGGATACGGCGATTTCGGGATCGGAACCTTCGAGGCATTGGATGGCGAAATGGTCCTCCTCGACGGGAAATTCTACCAGGTTCGAGACGATGGCAAAGTCTATCGGCCGAACCTATCCATTCGCACGCCCTTCGCATGTGTGACCAACTTCGCTCCCAATTGCATGGCGACCGTCACAAAGCCAACGGACATGCAGGCGCTGGAACAGCAAATCAACGCCCTCGTCCCCTTGCAGAATCGCTTCTGTGCATTCCTCGCGCGGGGTGAGTTCAATTATGTCCGCGTCCGCAGCGTTCCGCCCCAGAAGAAACCTTATCCTCCCCTCGTGGACGTCACCCGGAATCAGCGGGTCATTACGCTCTCAAATGTCCGTGGCGCCCTCGTCGGTTTCCGCTGCCCGGCTTTTGTGAAGGGCGTGAACGTGCCGGGCTACCATCTGCACTTCCTGGCTGACGACCTTTCGGGCGGGGGGCATGTGCTTGAGTTCGAGCTGAACGACGGAATCCTGGAGGTTGACGCGGTGCATGAATGGCTCAATATCTATCTCCCGATAGATAGCCAGTCCTTTGGCGCAGTTGATCTGACGCAGGACCGCGCTAAGGAACTCAATTCCGTCGAGAAAGAGCTGCGTCCAGGCATGCCGGCCACGGCGGGTGCGGCTGAGAGTCGGTGAACCTCATCGCCCGCGAGGTGCCCGCCGTAAGAGATCGTGCTCTACCAGTCGCGTATCTTACGGAGCGAAAGGAATGATCGCCAAATTCGCCTTGTGGTGTGCGCTTGTGTCCATTGCGGCAGTATCGGCAGTTTCCGTGTCTCAGCCCGGTCGCGATGCGTACGGCCAAAGCTTGCTCTCCGCTTTTGTGGCGTATGCAGATCTCCGCATTGGTTCCGTCCAGCAGACCGTCAGGGTCCTCTCCTGCACGACGGAGGTGACATCGGGAGAGTGGAAAAACATGGAGGCTCTGCTTGCCAGCTACCAGAAGTCGGACGCGGCTCTCGTTGCGTGGTTTGCGCTTCCCGACGGCACATATTACACCGGCGACAAAGGCCTGATGGATGTGTCACTGAGCGATCGGGCTTACTTCCCTGACCTCATGGCGGGGCGGGAAGTCACGGCCTTCCTCGTCGTCAGCAAGAGCACCGGACAGCGTTCCGCCGTCATCGCCGTTCCGGTGAAGCAAGGAGGCAAGGTCGTCGGCGCGATCGGCACGTCGCTCTTCCTGGACAAATTCTCCGAGCAGATCGCTTCTGCCCTCTCCCTTCCGAAGGACGCAAGCTTCTTTGCGCTTGCCCCGGACGGCCGGACTACGCTGCACAAGCAGGCGGATCGCCATTTCCTCGATCCCAGAGAACTGGGCAGCGATTCGCTCAAGACGGCCGTGAACCAGATGCTGTCCCGGACTTCGGGGGAGGTCAGCTACGAGTTTGACAATGCCGCGAAGACAGCGATATACCGCACGTCCCCTCTGACGCAGTGGAGATTCGCGATAACGCTCAGTGCAGCTTCACAGAAATAGCCGGAGTCAACGGACTTGAAGGTTACCTGCCCCATGTCGCCGCTGGCGGGAATGACATGGGAGTCTGGGTTGTAGGAATACACCGAGAGGACAGAAGGAGAAGGAGAGGAGGAAGGCGCAATGACAACGTTCATCATGATGGGCAGGTATTCGGCTGAGGCGATTCGGCAGATCAGCGGCAAGCGCACCACGAAAGCAGTCGGGATCGTCGAACGGTGCGGCGGAAAAATTGTCGCTGTCTACGCCACCCTCGGGGAGTACGACCTGCTGGCGATCACGGAGTTCCCCGGCGTAAGCGAGGCCATGAAGGCTTCCGTGGCCTTGAACAAGGCGCTGGAGATCTCCTTCTGCACTGTGCCCGCCGTGCCGGTGGAGGCCTTCGACAAGCTGGTCGGCGGCAAGGCGTAATTGATCCAGCAGCCCTTGAGGGAAATAGCGCTTAGGTGCTGCGCCGGCGGGGGGGCCACGCAACTGTTTGTCCTGCGCTGCACGCACCGCCGATGCTTCTGGCGGTTACCGACACGCCCCTTTTCGCCCTGAGGCGAGGCCTCATAGCGTGCTGGCGCCATGGATGACCAGCTTCGTCGCCAGCGCGAGCACGCCAATGAAGACCCCGATCGCTTTCCATGACCGTACATTACACGAGGCCGCGAAGCTACAGTACATCAGCGCCACCATCCCGCAAAACCTCGGCAGCTAATATCTCAACAAGCGCAATGCATGGAGTTCCTATGGACAAGGTACAGTGGACTGAGGGCGAATGGCGGGCGTCCGGGTCGCCCCAGTGCACAGTGACGGTGTGCGGCGATTGGGCTCCCTTCCGGAAGTTCGAACAGGTCATGTTGGGCGACCCTGAGGCCGTTTACGGTGACCTGCTTCCGACGCTTCGACGGGCGGACCTGCGCATCGTGAACGTCGAGTGTGCATTCAGTGAGACGGGCAAGCTGATCCTGAAGGGAGGGGCGGAGATCAAGTGCCCGCCGGCAGCGGCTGAGGCCCTCAAGGTCGTGCCGTTCGAGGTGGCGTGTCTGGCCAATAACCACACCTGTGACTGCGGTCCCGAGGGCCTGAGAGAGACGATCGAGGTTCTCCGCAAAGCAGGCATCCGGCACGTCGGGGCGGGGATGTGCGAGGCGGACGCCGTGGCGCCTCTCACGGTCGAGGCCGGCGGGGTGCGGCTTGGAATCGTGAACTTCTGCGAAGGCGAGGACTGCACGGGCTCACACGCCGGGCCGGGCACCTTTGACTGGGACGTGGAGCGCGCGGCGGCCACTGTTAGCAGGCTGCGTGCGGACGTGGACGTCGTCTTCGCCATTGTCCACGCCGGGCGGGAGCACACTCCCCTTCCGCCGCCGTACCTCGTCCAGGCCTACAGGCGCATCGCGGAGGCCGGCGCGCACGCGGTCATTGGCCACCACCCGCACGTGCCGCAAGGGATCGAAATTCACCGGGGCGTGCCCATTCTCTATAGCCTCGGCAACTTCGTCTTCTACCAGGACGTGCCCTTCTTTTACCGCAAGAGCGGCTACTTTGTGGAGTTCCAGGTGCGCCGCGGAGGCCTTGCCGGCTTCCGCCTGACGCCTTACCTCGTTACACCCGAGGGACTGCGGCTCATGGATGGGAAACTGCGCGGATGGTTCTTCGAACGCCTCCAGCGCGTCTCGAAGCACTTGGATAACGCCGCGTCCGTGCAGGCGGCGTGGGAGGCGTTCATTGACCACCTGGGACCGGGGGAGCTGCCGCTGCGGCTGAGCGGTTTCCGGGAGATGTTCGAGCAAGACGCGCGGGTCGGCGCGGCGAAGCTGCGCAACGTCTTCATCACGCCGGCCCATCGCTGGTTCTGGGTTGACGCTGCCACGCGCCTCGTGCAGGGCCAGTACGGCACATCACCGGACTGGGCGCGGGCGCTGGTGGCGGAATGGTGCACGCTGCCCGTCGAAGATGGCCTGGCCATGCCGGCATAAGGCGGCCGCCGTGGGCCACGCATAGACGCCCTATCCATCTTTGGCTTCCCGCGGAGGCAGCACCCAGAGGTCTTTCTCTGCAATCCCGACGCTGTCGAGCATTGTGGCGGCAGACTCGAAGTCCACGTCGTAATGCACATCATGACAGTCGGAGCCGATACAGAGGGAAACCCCCGAGGAATTGAGCCCACCCAGGTATTCGAGGTACTGCTGCTTGAACCGCTGGGGATAGGCGGGGTTGAGCAACATCGCGCCGAGGTTGATCTCCACGCGCTTCCGGTTCTGGATAGCAGCCGCCGCGAATTCGACGTGCATGCTCTGCGGGATGCACCCGAAATCGTCGAACCACGGTTCGTCCGAAAAATGACCGCTGTCGTCTTGCCAGTGCCCGTGCCACCACCAGGGATGCGCCACAATGTCCACCAAAGAGTGGTTAGCAAGGAACATGTTCTGACGGTGATAGTCGCGGATGATCGTCTCGCGCTGCATGGGAACGTACATCGGCCAGTGCGTCCCGCCTACCACAAACTCGACGTCGAAGCGTTCGAGATCGGCCTCCGCCAGGCCGATGGCCAACTGGCAACCAGCGGGGCCCCCAGTCCGTATGCCGTACACCGGATTGGCTACTGCGCCTCTCGCGATCTGCTCGATCTCCCACTGCGATACGCAGCTCACCTCAACGCCAAAATGAAACCGTCCGGACGCGCCCTCTCTGTCGAACTCCGCCCTGGAGTTCGCAAGATCCGGCAGATTGAAAGGTGTATGGATATGGTCCGTCAGCCCGAGGTCCCGAATCCCCTTGGCGGGCGCCTCGCGCAGAAGATCCCAGACGGAGAGTGCCGCTTCGTCGCAGGAATTGGCCGAGTGGATGTGCCAGTCCGAAGTGATCTTCATTGCATCGAGCCACCTATCATCTGACCTGCGCTGGAAATATGCCACATACGCGGGGCGTCGTCAAACCATCAGAACCCACGACCCGCCCCGGGACCTACGGGAGCCTGCCGCACTTGCACTCGCTACCAGACGACTACCACGTTGGGCAGGGACTTCTTCAGTCGCGCAACACCCGCGTCCGTAACCCGCGTGCCCACGAGGTTGAGTTCCTGCAGCGCCGTCAGCCCTTTCAGGTGCTCCAAGCCCGCGTCCGTGACCTGTGTACCGTAAAGGCTGAGCTTCTTCAGCCCTGTCAGGCCCTGCAGCTTCCCCAAGCCCGCGTCCGTGACGTGCGTTCGCCCGAGCTCGAGGTTCTGCGACGCCGTCAGCACCTCCACCTGCTCCAGACCTGCGTCCGTGACCTGCGTAGCATAGAGATTCAGGTACTGCAGCTTGGTCAGTGCCCTCAGGTGCTCAAGGCCAGCGTCCGTGGTTTTCGTCCACAAAAGGTCGAGCCGCTGCAACCCGGTAAGCCCCTTTAGGTGCTCCAAGCCCGCGTCCGTGACTTTGCCACCAATGAGATAGAGGAGGTGAAGCTCCTTCAGCCCCTTCAGGTGCTCAAGGTCCGCATCCGTGGCATCCCCGAGTCTCAGCCCCGGAATCCTTTGCGCCTCGACCTCCTGACGCACCTTCTCCATGTCCACGGTATGCCGCGGCTCAACGTACCACCACTTGCCCGCCGGTATCGTCAGAGGCCGCTCGGAAGGAGTGCTGCCGACGAAATGCCGTCCTTCACCAACCAAAGTGTAGACATCGAAGGCCATGTGGGAGTTGAAGGACGTCGGACTGGCTTTCTCTTCTGCCTTGGACGAGCCGGCGGCCCAGAGCGCGCCGGCCAGGATTGACGCAACCAGTCCGCACTTCCATGCCGTGTTGCCCATATCAGGCCTTCTGTCAGGCGTCGGCGGTGCCAGATCGCGTACTTCCACGCAGGCGCCCTCTGCAAAACTACACCTCTGGCCGGTTGCCGTCAAGTGTCTTGCCCCCTGCACACGCAGGCTGCACGCCCGAAGAGCCTGCTCCCCGTGCCGGCCAGTTGCCTCGGACCTCGAAACAGCCCAGGCCTTCGCAACGTACCGCCAAAGTGTGCGCTCCTTGGCACTTTCTCGCGGAGCCGTCATCTGCCGGATCGTGATCTCCTCCGCCCCGCTGGACAACCGCAGCCACGCCGTGTATCCTGTCGCCCGCGTAATGCCCAGCCCCCTGAACGCAGAGGTGATGCCATGGACGAGATGACCTCCCGGGAGCGTTTCGCCCGGATGTTCGCCCATCAGGAAGCCGACCGCGTGCCCATCATAGATAGTCCCTGGCCGGCCACGATCGAGCGCTGGTGCCGCGAAGGGATGCCGGAGGAACTCGGCTTCGTGGACTTCTTTGGCCTGGACCACGTCGCCACCGTCAGCGTGGACAGCAGCCCCCGCTACGAAGCCAGGGTCGTGGAAGAGACCGACCAGTACAGGGTGCACACGACGAAATGGGGCGCCACGCTGAGGGACTGGAAGCACGCCGCCAGCACTCCTGAATTCCTCGACTTCACCATCAAGGACCGCCGCACCTGGCAGGAGGCGAAACGCCGGATGACGCCCAGCCGCGACCGTGTGCCGTGGGAGCGGCTGAAAAGCGACTACCCCAGGTGGCGCGAAAAAGGGCACTGGATCTTCGGCAATCTCTGGTTCGGCTTCGACGTTACCCATAGCTGGACCGTCGGCACGGAGCGCCTCCTCGTAGCGCTGGCCGACGACCCCGACTGGTGCCTCGACATGTTCAACCACTTCCTGGACGTCAACCTGGCGCTGCTGGACATGGCCTGGGAGGAAGGATACACCTTCGACTGTGCCACGTGGTGTGACGACATGGGCTACAAGCACAATCAGTTCTTCTCCCTGGGCATGTACCGCGACCTGCTGAAGCCGGTCCACAAGCGCGCCATTGAATGGGCGCACGCCAAGGGCGTCGTCGCGCACCTGCACTCCTGCGGCGACGTCAACCCCTTCGTGCCGGAACTGGTCGAGATCGGGCTGGACGCCCTGAATCCCCTCGAGGTCAAGGCCGGCATGGAGCCGGTAGAAATGAAGGCGAAGTGGGGACGTGACCTCGTGCTGCACGGCGGCATCAACGCCGTCCTCTGGGACAAACCCGACAAGATCGAGGCCGAGATCCGGCAGAAGGTGCCCGCGCTGAAGGAATCCGGCGGCTACATCTTCTCCTCGGACCACTCCGTCCCGTCCAGCGTAAGCCTGGAGGACTTCCGCCGCATCGTGGACCTGGCGAAACAAATCGGCAGCTACTGAAGCCCCACGCCCTCGTGTACTGAAGGCTCCTAAGATGACCATGCGGAACCCGGGTCCTCGTCCGGCCGTTCTCGGCACGTGCACATTCAGTCCGTACCCGCTGCGGGGCCCGGACCACCGCGAGGTGTTGCTGCGCGAGGGTCTGCAACTGCTGGACGACATGGCGCGCGAGGCGGACGCCCAGGGCCAGGCCCTCGACCTCGTGGTCTGGCCGGAGTACTTCGCGCAGGGCGAGCAGGGCACGCTCGCGGAGAAAGCAGAGGGCTTGGACGGCCGAACGATCACCGCTGTGGCGGAAAGGACGCGCAAGCTCGGCACCAATGCCGCCGTGCCGCTGGCGCTCAAGGAGGACGGTCTGTTCTTTAATGCGTTGGTCTTCCTTGACCGCCGTGGCGAACACATCGGGACTTATCGGAAAGTGAACCCGGTTCCCGGCGAGGACGGCCTATGTGAAAGTGGGGTAGCGCCAGGAACAGAGGTGCCGGTCTTCGACCTGGACATCGGCCGCGTCGGCGCACAGATATGCTTCGACGCCTGCTTTGAAGCGGCATGGCCGGCGCTCGCGCGTGCCGGTGCCGAGCTGGTGGTTTTCTCCAGTGCCATGCAAGCCGTGATGTGGCTGAAGGCCTACGCGCTCATGAATCAGTACTACGTGCTGGCATCAACCTGGACTGCGCCGACCGTTATCGTGGATCCCGTTGGCCGGGAGGTTGCTCGCACACACGAGCGCAATCAAGTCCTCGTAGCCAAAGTAGACCTCGACTACCGCGTGTATGGCAACCACCGCGTTGAGTTTGTCACAGAGCTTGTGCAGAAGTACGGGGGCCGCATCCACATGGACTGGCACCCCGAGGAACTCATGTGGCTCGTGACCTCTTCCGACCCGAGTCTGCCTGTGGACGAATTCATGAAACGCGAGAAGCTGCTCACCATTTGCGAACACCTGGCCGGCGCGGGCGCAAAGCTTGCGAAGATCAAAGCACAGCAATCAGCGCCCCGCACCGTGCCCGGCCGCTCTTAAAGCTACTTTGTCAACTCTGGGAGACAGGGCCGCCCAGAACGTCCGACCGCACAGCGACAATCGGCGGGTGCGTTTCAGGCGTCCCTCCCGCACGTTTGGGTAAAGTACCATACGGTGATTCCCAGCCCGTCTTCGTCATTCAAGGCACGGTACAGCAACATGAGCGGCTGAAAGTAACTCTAACTAAGCTCAATCTCAAACTCACAACTATCTGCCCCTTGGATGATTGACTGCTTCAGTCTCACCTTCACCGGCTTATCGAACGCGGCTTCGAAGAGGGACTTATACCATCCCGCGGAGCAATGGCAATAGGTATCGGTTGGGAACGGTTGCTGGGTCTGCTTCACCCGTCCGCAGTAACACCAGTCGTAGCCGCCCACGATCGTGTTCCGGTTTTTCAGTTTCAGCCTTCCTCCACCGATGCCTCTTTCATTCAGCCTGGCGAGCAGTTCCTTGACCGATTTCGATTCCTTCATGAACTGCTTGGCGCGTTTCTGCTGTGTAGGACCGCAGCATTTCATTCCGCAGGCCTGCATTACCTTTCTCGCCGTGGGTCTACCCGCTTCCTTCTCAAGACGCCGGACAGCATTCTTTATCCATTCGGCTTTCTGTGCGTAGTCCGATGTCGCATCAAATCGCTCAGTTTCGATGATGACCTTCTCAGATACCGCTGCGCCAGCTTCAGCGTCGATGCAGCGCTTGAACCTGGTCATCCACCCGCCGGGTCTTTGGGCCTTTGCCATTTACTATGCCTCCTTCTGAAGACCCACGTATCGATTTGTCACGAACTACTTGGGAAATCCAGGCTGGTCATTCCTCCGTAGTCCGCACTCCTCAATCCACAATCCCCAATGCTTCCTGAGGATCGCACAATAAAGTGACCGCCCCGCATGTCATGAAGAGCCCACCAGCCTGCCTTTCTCATTGTGCTGGCCGGTCACGGTAAAACGCGAGACTCAGTAGTAAGCCCCTCCCCCGTGAACGTATCCACGCCCATCCGTGTTGATCCGCGTCCAAACTCGTGGCCGTTGCGATGCGTACCGGATCAGTGGCCATCAGTGCGAATCAGTGGCTCGCTTCCCCGGTCCTGCGAGGGCCCGCCCATTTGGCTCATTCTCTTCTTCCCTCGTATCGCACGGGTCGGCTGGAGCATGGGCTTGGGGCTACGACGGCCAGCCCGACTTTTGGGAATACGTCCGCAATACGTCGCGTCACGACGGCGGCGAGGAGCTATCCGCTCTCCTTGCTGCGCACCGGCTGGTAGAAGTATACGATGTCGTAGACCTTCTGCTCTCCCCACGGTTCTTTCAGCCCGCCGGGCAGGCGCCCGCACTCTATGAAGCCTAACCCGCGGTATGCCTGCTCCGCGACCGTCCCCGCCCGGGCGCTGACCTCCAGGATCTCAATCCCCATGCGCGCGGCCTCCGCGCGGCAGCACTCCAGCATCCGGCGCGCGATCCCCCGCCGCTGATAGTCGCCCCCGACCACCACGTCCTCGATATCCGCGCAATGGGCACAGAGAGGATTTGAGCTGCGCCGCAGCAACGCTGTGCCGACCACGACCCCGCCGACCTCGGCGACGACCCGGACGCCGCCGCCCTCCTCGCGCAGCCGCAGGGACTCGCGGACCCGGTCCTCCACCTCGTGCGGCGTATTCGCCGAGAAGCACCGCTGCTGCAGGCCCGGTGCATCAGCCAACCGGACCGGCCTTATGAGGATGCGATCGTCTGTCATGGCATTCCTCCCCGCACGCCCCCCGCCCACACCGCGCCGGCCAGGATGGACGCAAGCAGCCCATACTTCCGTGTCCCTTTGAACCCCTCAGCCGGCAGGCGCGGATCCGATTGCGGCATCTTCAGTCTCATTCAAATCCCAGCTTAGCCAGGTCTTCTGCACTCAGGCCGAGCGCGGAGAGCTTCTCCTTAGTGAGGCCGGCAGCTTCCAAAGCGCTGCTCTGCATCCCCGATTCCATTACCTCATCGTGGAACGAGAGCGTTTCAGCACCTCGAAGGTCCGGGTTCAGGAGCCGGAAGGGAATATCCCAGCCTGCGCGCAACCAATCACCTTCTTTGCCAGCGCGCTTCCGTGCTTCCTCTTCCCTGATCCCGCCGTTGTCCGTGCCGTCCTCCCCGACGCTGTAGACGACCACGCCATCCGGCGTCTTCGCGGACCGAATCGGCGAGTCCGAGAAGGGATCGTCCGGGACCGCGTCCAGTACCTCCGGGACCAACTGCTCGAGCGAATCCGGCCACCGGCCATGCCGGAGCCGCCACTCCTCGACAGCCAGCCCTGTTCGCCCCACCTCCAGTTCGGTTCTCGCCTTAATGCATTCTTGCAGTGCTCGTGAAATCCCAGGCGCAATGATAGTCGTGACGAGATGGCTGTATGGCGACTGTACGCGATCCCGGCCGAGATCGGAGTGCCAGGCCTGTATCTCCCTAAATGCCTGGCGAGGCGGCTTGCCGACGGCGGAGGCCGCGCGTGTCAGGGCGTCGTACATGCTCAGTGCGTCCTTCTCTCGCCAACCGGGCAAAGTGAAGTAAACCCGAAAGATCAGGTGTTGCTTGAACTCGCTGTCGGGCTTGACCGACATTAGATCGTCTAGGGCCTCCACCGAACGGGATTGGAAGAGCCATTGGTAGCCGGCCCTGCTGGAGAACATGGCTGGGACCATCGAGAAATCTCGCATCTCACGTTCCAGCCGGAGGCGCAGAAGGCGAACGTCGTCCCCTCCCATCTCGCAGACTGCCAGTGTGCTCTCAATGCTCGCCAGCCAGATGCGCTCCGCTGCTATCCTGACGAGTGCTTCGATCGTGAGAGGAGAATCGCCAATTGACGCCGGCAGGATATGCGCATCATCGAGTACCCGGGCGGATTCCTTCGCCTTCCCATTCTCCGCCAGAAATCGAGCTTCGACGCCACAAAAATACGTGCCGTGCCTGAGCGGGGGAAGATGCGGCAAGAGGAGTTCGTACGGCGTTCCCGCCGTGTCAAGCGGGTAACATCCCCGGTCCAGCTTCGCTGCGTCGTGGATGAGCCGAAGCGCCTCTGAGTCGGCCTCAAGCTGGGAACCCATCAGACCGCGCAGTTGCTCAGAGTGGCGCGCCCCTGGCCTGCCTCTCCGCCAGAGGTCGCCGAGCCCTGACTCGTAGTCGGAGGTCTTTGCGAATTGCTTGAATGCCCCTAACAGCACTAATGCCGCATTCTGGTCATCAGGTATCTTCGGGCGCCGAGCCAGAACATCGTCCCACGTCACGGGCTGGCCGGCAGCGCGGTACTCGGCAAGCTTCGCCTCTACCTTGTGGTGCCAGTGCAAGTCGTAAAGATAGCCAGCCAGGACGACGAGCGCTATCAAGCCAACAAGGATGCACACCGCTATGCCGCAGCCTTTGGCTTTTCCGCCCATATTGCGTCCATTCCTTCGCGCCGGGCGGTCGGAGGAGTTCGGCCAATTGACGGGGCCACTACAATTGGATCAACCCAGATGTTCCGGCGAGATCAACGGCTGCGCCTGGCCGCCGCTTCAGCCCAAGCGTCGGCTTCGCCCCTTCATCGCAGGCCACACGGTGAGGCCCAGTAACTGGAGACGGTTGTTCTCAGATCATTCGCTCTGCCAACTTCTGCACGCACGTCTGCAAAGCCCACATCGCGAAGACCAGCCAGATTGTGGCCCAGAACGATATCTCGTACATCAACATCAGGAGCACGAACGACACTACAAGGGTCAGAATTGCCAACACTATGAAGAGTCCGCCCAGAGCGCCGGCTCCCGTCGAGAGGAAAACCCATGCGACGCCTGCTAAGATCGCCGTCAGGGCCATCATGATGGCGTTGTACTTCGCCGCCGTCTTGATGTTTCTGTGCGGCGTTTTCACAGTGAACGAGCACAACCATAGAACCACCGTGCCGAGGACAAACCCAAGAACAAGCTGCACAACGAGGACAAGCAATCTCATGGAAGGATTCTCCGGGGGCAAGGTAGTGCGGTGGAAAGGCCCACCTCCTAATCAACGCCGCTACGACGCCGCGCGTGCGCAACGGCCGGCACCGGGGCCACAAGCAAGCGCTTCTTTCAAAGAGCGCCCGGGGGCGGCTGCGATCAACAGCCCGCTTATTGCGCCTCACTGTCCTAAGCTACACCCGCGACTGGCTGCCGTCAAGCGTCTTCCCGGTGCGTTAGCCAAGCCGCTGCAGTTATGACGCCACGCCCTTTGGCGTGCATTCGACAGCGCTCTGCTGGCCAAATCCGTCCGGCAAAGGAAAAGAGCCGTCGCCGTGCCGTCGAAGGAATCTGTGCACATTTGCGGCGGCAAATGTCCATCTGCACCCTCTGCGGACAACCCCGCCGTACGTCGTCCGTTGGCCATTACGTCCACCCGAATGAAACACCATCCTTTCAATGTACTTCTGGTGCCCAAAAGAGAATTCGGATCACACGGGCATCTATCCCAACCCGCCGCTTTCAGTCGTTCCGCTCAGCAGTGGGCACGTACTTCTGAAGCAAACGTATCCGTGAATATCCGTGTTAATCCGTGTCAAACCCTCGTCGCCGTTGTGTAGTTCAATGCATCAGTGGCCATCAGTGCGATTCAGTGGCTCAGTGCCTTGCGTCGTTGGCCTACGCGTTCGGAACGTACCGCCACAGCGTGCGCTCCTTGGCCCTCTCCCGCCGACCCGTCATCTCCCGGATCGTGATCTCCACCGCTCCGCATCCGGCAACCCTCTCCGGCGCCAGGTCCGTCGCGTCCGGCCGGAACCCGCGGTTGAAGCGGTTGAGTACTTCGGTGCGTTCCTGCAAGTCCTCCACGATCTTGGCCTTGCCATAGCAGATGACGCTGTCGTTATCAACATGGCAAGGGCTGCCCCCTGGGTGGTCCCGCACCGCGCCCGGCTGGCGGGCCACCGTGAAGCAGACGTTCGGGTTGGCCCGGATGCAGTCCAGCTTCTTACCTTCCAGCGCGCAGTGGAACAGGATTTTGCCCCCTACGTAGGCATAGTTAACCGGCACGACGTAGGGCTGTCCGTCCGCTGTGCAAACTCCGAGACATCCCCACACTTCGCGGCGGAGTATCTCTTCCATCTCAACGCCACTCTCAATGAATTCGGGCTCCGTCATATCCGTTCTCCTCAAGCTTTGATGCGCCCGGCCCACGCCGCAATCTCAGGAGGACGGCTTTGCCCCCAGGCGGAGTCAAGCCCGACCTGCATGGCTCGTCCGCCTTCGGCAGCGGCGGCGCTAACGGCCCCGGATTGGCTGCAAGCTTCCGAATCTGCTCGCGTGCCGCCCCCCTGCCCTTGTCTTCATGCGGCGGCATCCCACCCTGAAGCGCCCTCTTGGCGGTCTATTCCCGTGCCATCTCACTCCTGTTGGGGCAGGACGAACGGCCCCAGCAAGCGAAGCAACTCAGGGACGCTGACCGTCGCCACGTCCCACATGACCTCATCTTCGATCTCGCCGTACTCATGTGTTAGGACGTTGCGCTGAGCGATGATCTTGCGCCACGGCACTTCCGGATGGGCGTCCCGGAACGCCGGCGAGAGCCGGCGAGCTGCCTCGCCGATGATCTCGATTCGCCGTTCAATGGCCAGGCGCAGGTCTTCGTCCCTCGCGTAGTCTGCGAACGTGCGCCCCTCCACAGCCCGGACTACGCCACGCGCGTACTGAAGAATGTCGAGGAGGAAGGCGGCGTCACGCCTCTCAGGAAGCATAGACTACCTCCGCCGTTCTCAGTATCTCGCGCCGCATGAGGGGGTTCTTCAGGCCCTTCTTAGCGACGAGGTCCACGTCGCGTCCAAACATGGCCTTCAATTCGTCTATCATGTCCACCCAGTCGTAGAGGGTAAGGCCATGGCCGGGCTGGAGGTCCACCAGCACGTCCACATCGCTTTCAGGCCCGAAGTCGTCGCAAAGGGCCGAGCCGAAGATGGCAAACTCCCTCACCTTCCACTTCCGGCAAAAGGCCTCGACCTGGCTTGGGGACACGCCCAGTTTCTCTGTCACCATGCTCGCGTCCTCCGGACTTGATCGGCGGGGGACATTCTACCACAAGGGCCGCCCTTGCGGAGGTGGAAAGCACGGGCTGGCCGCCTGTGGCGGCAGCGCTCTCTTACCCGCCCCAAGGAGTGCCCCGCGCGAAGAAAGCCAGCCTCGACAGGGAGCAGGCCCGCCTGCGCTACGATGGCCTCAGGGGAGTCGCACCTCGCTCTTGCGAGGTCGCAAGGGCCGCTATGCGGGACCGAGCAACCCCCTTTGCCGGGACCCAGGGCCTGTGGCGAACGGCCACTATGACGGGGGGCTCCGCAGGTTCAGCGGTCAGCCTTCGGCTATTAGCGCCCGTGTCGCGGCCCGGCCTTTGAACGAAAAAGGCCCACGCCATGGCGGCGCAGGCCTGTGTCTTCTTTGGTGACCCCAGGGGGAATCGAACCCCCGTTGCCGGATCGAAAGTCCGGTGTCCTTGCCGCTGGACGATGGGGCCACAGAGTGTATGAACGCCCCCGAAGCCTTGATTATACCCGGCGATGGCGGCGAATCAACTATCACGCGCTGACAGCGCGAACGAGCGACGGCGCGCCGGACAGCGATGCTTCCACCTCCACCTCGAGGAGCTGCGTGCTCCCGTCCTGAAGCCTTCCTACGCGGCGGCTCACCTCGACGCACACCTGCTCTTCCGCCGTGCCGAAGCGGCGCGCTTTCGTCCTCACGAACTCGACCGCGCGGTTCCGAGCCGCCCGCTCGGCGTCGTCAAGGCGCGAGAACTCCGCCCGCCCGTCCGGCGCATAAAGGACGTAACTACCTAATTCTCCAGGCCTTATGCGAACGCGGGCGCCGACCACGATGCGGCTTGTGACAGCCCCCAGGGCGTTCGCCACGTCCGCGTCCGGTGGGATGATTGCGTCTGTGCCCAGCATCCGGCAGGCGCCCGGCAAGAAGGCCCCGACCGGCGCTCCGATGCCCACCACGGGCCGGAGCTGGCTCCACCGCAGCCTGAAGGGCTCCGCTCGCTCGCCACCGAGCGCCCGTTCGAGGAGGCCGCGCACCCGCTCGAACTCGTGCGGCGAGCGCGCCGCGCCGTCCTTATCCAGCTCGTGCCGCATGATGGCCAGCGCCAGTTGCCGCTCCACCTCGTCTTTGACAAGCCCCGCCGCCACGGCCTCGTCGAGGCCCACGAAGCGCCCCAGGATCCGCATGCCCAGCCGCGCCGCATCCTCGTCGTAGCGACAATACTCGCCGAGCACGTGGAGCGCGTCGGTGGGCGTGACGCCCGCCCTGCGCACGAGCCCGATGAGTTCCAGCCTTCTGATCCTGAGCAACTGAGGCGCGAGGAGCCCGCAAGCCCTCCCGAGCGCCGGGCGCGAGTGCGGGCGCTCGGCGAGCAGTTCGACTATCTTGTGCTCCTGGGCATCCAACCCGAGCCCGGCGGGCCGCCCGGCCAGGACGAAAAAGTCGAACTCTTCCGGGACCATGGAGCCCGCAAGCTGCTGCGTGCTCAGGTCCGCCAGTTCGTCAAGCACGCACGGCCATTGGGCCGCAAGAAAGCAGAGAGGCACGACCCGCTCGGGGCCCACCTGGACCCTGTGCCCGCCGGCGGGCCGGACCGAGCTGTCACCGCCGAGGCCCGTCGTCTGGATGTCCGCCGCCGTCACGCTGGTCCGCCAATGGCCGACCTGTGCCCCTTCCCGACTCAGCGCCATCCTGCCGTCGTCCAGAGCCGCGATATCAGTCGTCGTCCCGCCCATGTCCACCACAAGCGCGTTCTTCCGGCCGGTGAGCAGGCGCCCGCCGACTGCGCTCGCTGCAGGACCGCTGAGGACGGTCTCAATCGCCCGGGTGCGCGCCGCCTCCGCGCGCATGATCGAGCCGTCGCCGCGCACGACGAAGAGCGGGCCGCCGATGCCCGCGCCGGTCAAGACGTGCTCGACCGAGCGCAGCAGGTCCGCTATAAACGGCAAAAGCCGAGCGTTCAGTACGGCAGTATGCGCCCGCGCAACGAAGTCGAGCCGAGCCGAAAGCTCGTGCCCGCAGACGACGGGCAGCTCGTACTGCGCCCGGAGCACGTCGCGGACGTGCAGCTCATGCTCCGGGTTGCGCACCGAGCCAAACCCGCTCACGGCAAACGACGCGGCTCCTTCCTGAAGCATCTCGCGCGCCGCGCGCAGCACCTCCTCTTCGTCTACCGGCGCCCCCGGGACACCTTCTATGGTCATCCGGGCGCTGATGCACCGGAAAAAGGGCGTCTTGATGCGCACGCAGGCCCCCTCGTGGTGAGGCATCAAGATCAGCCCCACCGGAAGCCCCCGCCCTTCGACGATTGCGTTCGTGGCCAGCGTGGTCGAAAGGCAAGTGTAGCTCACGCGGCCCAGAAGCGATGCGTCAAGCCCGGAAAGCGCCTCGCTGATGCCTTCGACGAGGTTGTGGTGCGTGGTGATGGCCTTCGCTTTGCAGAGCAACTTGCCCGTGCGGAATTCGTAGAGGACCGCGTCCGTGAAAGTCCCCCCGGCGTCTATGCCGAGGCCGAGGTCGGCCGCTGCGTCGTGGGCGGCGCCGGCCTCGCCATAGAGGAAGATGCCGGTTGCCACCTGGTGAACGGAAGCCGCGGCCTCTGCGAGGAACGCCTCGGAGACGTCTGCCCCGCTCGCCGCGCGCTCAAGCCGAAGGGCAGTGAGGACGCGCTCGTCGTTGGTCGCAACGGCGACGTGCCCCGGCTCGACGACGAGGAAGCGCTCGGCGTCCCAGTCGCCGCCGGCCATCGCCTCAAGAAGCGCCAGGCTGCCTTCGAGTCGCTCGTAATCCCACCCGGCTGCCTCAGCGATGGCCTGCGTCGTCTCCCGGTGCTCGGCGGTTGCGAAGCCGTGGTCTATGAGGGCGGCACGCCGGTAGTTCCTGCGCCAACTTTCGAGGAACTGAACGATGTAGCGTGCATTATCCTCCCCGTGCTTATCAGCGAACTCGCGGTAGTGCGGATGCGCCGTCGGATCGAACCGCCGGAGGGCGGCCATCCGCGTCAGCTCGGGGTGGGCCTTGTGCTTGTACCAGCCGGTGGTGAAGTAGAAGGTGCCAGGGTGGCGCGAGAACTGCTCGGCGTAGGCGCGGGCGCTGCCGAGGAACAGCGATATGCAGTCGTGAACGCGCGGGATGACGAGAGGAATCTCGCGCGCGACCAAGCCGACCGTGCCGCGTCCGCAGAGCCCATAGGCGAAGCACACGGCGTCGTAGCCGCCCGAGCGCGACGCCGCGTCTATGGCCTCCTGGGCGCGCAGGCGGAGCTGATCGGGCGCCGCGTGCAGGCCGGCGTCTAAGAGTTCCACGTCTATGTCGTTGGGGCTTCGGGCCGCAACGGCGCGCAGTTCGTCCTCGAAGACGCCACACGCGATGATCTTAAGTCTGAGCTTCCTGGTCACGAGGTCCGCCGATGGAACACAAGGGAACGGCCGAAGAGAAGTCAAGCCTTCCATCATATTGGGGAGAGGCCGCGGCGGCAAGTAACGCGTGAGCGCTCCGCCCGGCCGAGGCCGGTGCGCGGAGACGGGATGTGACAGGAAGCGGAGTGGAGTATAATTGTAGTGGCTGGAGACGGAGGCCGGTTTGCCGTGACTAGAGACGACTGGGACCCGCAGAAAGTGCGGCGGAACATCAGGATTGCGTCCGCCTTCGGGCGTGCATTGCTGGGAATGGTCTTGGGGGCGATGCTTTGGGTCGGCGGATGCTGGGCTTATTACGAGTTGGCCCGGTGCGCTAATATGGTCGGCCTGATTAGCTTTGACGATTTCTACGAGATCCGCTTCCCTCTCGACATCGTTTGGTTCGCCCTTTTCGAACTCGGCTGCGGCCTGCTTGCAATCATCATCGGCGACCGTTTCTTCGACCGCCTCGCAGGGCGGCCCAACCAGGGTCCTCCCCCGCGCGCAGGCAAGAAGTAGCGCATTAGTCAAACGGCGGCGCAGGGAAACGGATTGTGGGGACCAGCAGACAGCAGTACAATTGCGGTAGTTGCGGACAGGGGCCCCGCGAAATGACTAACGACGACAGAGATCGGAAAAGGGAACGACGCGAGTTCGCGATCGGGACCGCCCTGGGGCGCGCATTTCTGGGGATGGGTCTGGGCCTGCTGCTATGGGTCGGCGGCTGCTGGGCTCATTACTACATGGCAAGGAATCTTGCCAGGGTGGGCCTGATTAGTTCCGACGAGAAGGTCAATATCCGCTGGCCGTTCAACTTGCTCTTGTTCGCCCTTTTCGAACTCGCCTGCGCTTTGCTCGCTTTAGTGATCGGCAACCGTTTCTTCGACCGCCTCGCCAAGCCAGAGGAATAGAGCCCTCCTGCACGGGCCACCGGCGCGGCCTCCGATCTGGCCCCTGGCACGCTCGGGTGATTCACTCGACGGGGCGCAATGGCAGAACAGAACCGGCAAAGAGACAAGCGAAAGGCCAGGATAGCCTTCGCCCTGGGGCGCGCATTCCTTGGGGCCCTTCTCGGTGCTCTCCTCTGGATAGGCTGCTGCGCGAGCTTTGTGCCGGAATGGCAGTGGCCGTATGACCCCCTGTACATGCTGCTGTTCGCGCTCGTCTGCGCTCTTCTCGCCGTCATGATCGGCAACCGTTTCTTCGACCGCCTCGCCAAGCCGGAGGAATAGAGCCTTCCTGCACGGGCCACCGGCGCGGCCCCGATCTTGTCCGCGGGGCCCCTCGCGCCCCCGGTGATTCACTCGACGGTGCGCAGCGGCAGGTGCTATACTGGCCGGCGTTGCCTCAAAGTCATCCTCAGCGGCCCCCGTCTCAAGCCGGTTGCCTGCAAGAACATGCGAAAGGCCTCAGCGGCCAAGCTCTGCTACGGGCTCCTCTTAGCCTGCCTCCCCGCGTCCATGTTGTGCGCGGTCTGGCTTCCCCCCGCTACACGTGACTGGCTGCTCGCTCACCATCCGGCGCTTGATGAGTTCCTGCGCGGCCACGTCTACCCGCTCATGCCTTCCTGGCCTCAGTACTTCGCCGTGCAGACTCTGGCGGCCCTGATCGCCGTCTGCGCGACCCTGTATTGGGCCGGCACAGGACTGGAATGGCCGCGACCAACCCGGCGCCACGTGTTTCCCGCGCTGGTGACGGCCTACGCCGCCTGGGCGGCCCTGACGTACCTGTGGTCGGCGTGGCCCTACGGCACGCGCGGCTATGTGATCAGGGAGCTGCCCTTTTACTTCCTGTGCGTCGCGGCGATGACGCTCTCCGGACAGGAGAGGCGCTGGCTCACCTACGCGAAGGCGTTCGCGGCCGCCGCGTTCTTAGAGGCGGCGCTGCAGGGTGCCATCCTCCTTCGCCTGTCGCACACCGAGGGCAAGCCGCTGGGGCGGACGTTCCAGGACTTCGCGATCTTCTATAGCAACAAGAACGCCGCCTGCGCGGTCGTGCTTACGGCGAGCTTCATCGTCATAGGCTTTGCCATAAATAGCATGGTCGAGATGCGCCGGGGCGCGAAGTGCCCGGACCCGAAGAGAGTTCTCCTCTGGACGGCGCTTCCGTTCGTGCTGGGGACCTTTGCCTTCATCTTCTTCGCGGCCGGGTCTCTGGCCGGCTACGTGGCGGCGGGCGTGGGGCTGTCGGCCTATGCGCTCTGCGTGCTGCCGCTGCGGCGGCGGTGGCCCGCCGTGGTGGCCGCGTCCGGTTTGGCGGCTGCGGTCATTATCGCCATTGTGGCTTCGGATACATTGTGGACGAAGGCCCTCCGGTTCGTGCTCTTGCCGGAGCGGACGACGAGCGTGCGCATCATGGACTGGATAGCCTGCAAGGAGCTTTACGTGCGCAGGCCGGTGCAGGGCTGGGGCATGGGAACGTTCCCCGCTACCTACTCGCAGTTCCTGCCGCCGGTGTCGCGCAGGATGCCCTTCACCAGGGACCTGCGCGGCACCCATCCCCACAACGAGTTCGTGCGGATCGCCGCCGATCAGGGCCTGGTGGGTCTCGCGCTATATGCAGGCATACTCATCTATGCGTTCACCGCCTCATACGTCGCGCTGCGGAGGCGGCCGCTCAAGATGCAACTGGTGGGCTATGCCCTGTGGGCCGGGGGTCTGGCCTTCGTGGTGCATTGCACCTTCGGCAAGGAGCCGATGATGTGGAGCTTCGCGGCCAACTACTGGCTGCTGCTGGGCGTGCTGGCCTCCAGCGTGCGCTGGCCGGACGGAGCAGCGGCAGCAGATGGGCCGCATGCCGGCGAGCCCGAACCCGATAGGGACGAACGCCTGAAGATCGGGCCCGAGGGCTGGGCGGTGCTGGCCGTTGTCTTGGGCGCCGTCGCCTGGGCATGGTGGACGTGGGGACTGGGCGCATACGAGAGCACGGTGGCCCTGAACAGATCAACGGCGGCCCAGCTTCAGATGCACCGGGCCGAGGTGGCCGAGCCCATGTTCCAGGAGTTCCGGCGGAACGTGGAGCAGGCGCGCGCGCGTTGCCTCTGGCCGGACGAAATGCTGCACGCGGACTACGTAACCGGCTGGTTCGAGGCCCGCCATAACGAGTGGACGAAAGGCGCTCAGCAGCTTCAGAAGGTGCTCCAGACGGCGCCGGAGTTCCTCGACAGCCGCCTGCTCCTGGCCGAGTGCTACGTGCACCTGGAGCGTGACGCGGAGGCGGCGGAGCAGGTGGAAGAGTTCCTGTCGCGGAGCCCCTACCTGATTGATGACGGCCCGCTCCCCGGGAGTTCGCCGGCTCAGGTGAACGACTACCTAATGCGCGATGCCCGCAAGGTCACGGCCTACGACGTCCTGGCATCGGTGAGAGGGCTTGATGCCGCAACGGCCGCCCTCGAAGAGCACGTCCTCTCTCGCCTGTCGCTGCCGAAGGATTGGGTGATAGAGGACTATGCCACCACCCGGGAGGTGCGCAAGCTGCTTGACTTCTATGTGCAGGGCGGGCAATGGGAGAAGGCGCATCTATTGGTCGGGCGAGTCGAGGAGTTCTTCCGCACCGCGGGCCTCAAGCGCGCATACGACGTGCGCAGGCAGGTGCGCTTCCTGGCGCGCACATACTCGTTGACGGACAGGGAGGCCCTATCTCAGCAGGTCCAAGCGGCCTTCCCGGAGGCGTTCGCGACAGGCCCGGCGCCGCGCCAGTAGCCGCGGTCTCCGCCGTTAGCAGACTGTCCAGCAAGTCCCGCTTGCTCGTGGCGACCTGGCCCAAACGGGTCCGGCAAGACACTTGACGGCAGCCAGCGAGAGGTGTACTTTTCGATGGGGCGCCTGCGCGTGACAGGCACTTATCCTCTTCAGTACGGGGAAGGCGGTCAGCCGCACAAGGTCCAGAGCGCCGGACACGTCGAGCTGGCAGGAGCTGCTGCAATGAGATGGGTGCTCAGTGGGATGACGCTGACGATGGCATTGTTCATCCTGGGATGCACCGGCGTGCCGAGGGGTCTGAATCCAGTTACTGGCTGCGACGTCCACCGGTACATGGGGAAGTGGTACGAGATAGCACGGCTCGACCACCGCTTCGAGCGCGGCCTGAGCGATGTCAGCGCCACCTACACGCAACGGGACGATGGCACCATATCCGTGCTCAACCGCGGGTTCAGCGAGGAAGACGGAGCGTGGAAGGAGTCCAGTGGCGCCGCCCGCTTCTGGGGCGACCGCACGGTTGGCTGCCTGGACGTGACGTTCTTCTGGTTCTTCCACAGCGGCTGCTACATCATCGCGCTCGACAAGGACCAGTACAGCTACGCGATGGTCGCGGGGCCCAGCCGCTCGTATCTGTGGATAATGTCCCGCAGGAAGCACATGGACAAAGCCACGCTGGACGGACTTGTCCGGCAGGCCGCCGAACTGGGCTTTGTGACGGATAAACTGATCTACGTCCCGCAGTCCCGCCCGGAAGGTTGACGGTGCCCGCGGCATCGTACACCGCATGACACATTTCCGTCCGCGTTGACGGACAGGGAGGCCCTGTCCCGTCAGGTCGAGGCAGCCTTCCCGGAGGCCTTCGCCCCCGCTTCGCCGCCGGCGAATTAGCCGCTTTGCCGGCCCTTCGCGGACGGTCCGGAAGCTCTCTTTTACCCCTGCTGACGGGGGGACGTGGCTTGGGCAGTGGCAATTCGTTCAAGCGATATTATAATAAGTCGGGGTGGCGGCCGGTTGTCTTAACGCACCGTTATTCACCCAGTGGGAGAAGAGCTGTGGCAGACCTGTCCCTGCCGGAACTCAAGGACATCGCCGAGCGCGCGGAGATGATCCTGACTCTTGAGGCCAGCTACCTACCCGAGTACCTCAACAATTCAAGAACGGGCTTTCGGGCGGATGAGAGGCGAGGCCCTGACGAGACGAACGTCACAACAACGTCCTTCTGCGTTTTCGACGCTATCGAGAGCCCGGCGCTCCGCCGCGCGCTCGCTGAGAAGTGCGGAGTACCGGACGATGACTCGTTCTTGGTCCGGATCACTCGGGGCTTGGTTAAAGCACGTTGGTCATCAGAGGGTCTGCCCGAATTCAACATCTACACGACACCCATAGTCTTGACAGCTCTGTTGCGGCTTCAGAGTATCTTCGAGCCAGGTTCAAAACTAAGAGAGGCAATCCTGGAAGCTGGGGGGAAGGAGAAGCTAGTCAGAGCATTGAAATCCGTGTCCAGGAATGTAAGCTCTCACCGTGCCGCGGCTTTCGATCCATACGAGCCCAGCGGGTACCTCAGTTTCTGGTCCTGGGAGGCCATGCGGCTCGGCGCCAAAAGCCCGTTTGTTGATAATTCGCTCAGAGAGCTGTGCAATCGCGCCGCCAGAAAACTTGGCGATTGGGCCGAATCCGAGGTTTACCGGCAGATCGCGCTCTCCGCGGCTCGCGACTCCTCCTCGTTCGACGCGACGCAATTGGCCTATGCCTTGGCAATCCAAGTCGGCAACCGGTCAACCGGGAGAAAACTGCCAGTCGACAAGCTCACCGCCCAGGCAATTGACACAGTATTCGGAGCTCAGCTTGAAGATGGGCTCTGGCCCAAGTCACACCCCATATTCCATTTCAGGAAGCGCGGCACTGTGTACTCGTTTTCCCTGGAAGTGGTGCATGTCTTGCTTTCTCTTCAGGAACAACTGGAAGCCGGCGCCTTCGACGGGCAGTTAGCGCGCCTAGCGGCATGCCTCCGCTGGGCAGAGCAGAACAAAAAGGAGGAGAAGCCCCCGGGGTGGGGGTCGGACCATCAGCCGTTCCCAGGCGGACCTCAAGCTTGGAGCACCGCCACGGTCTTCATGGCGGTGCGCCGCATAGCCTCCCTTGTCGACGCTCGAAAGAACGACCTCGTACTGTCGCACTTCAGAGCCACCCGCTACACAACGCCAGACGCGTCGGCCCTAGGACGGAATGAGTTCTACGATTCCGAAGTGACTCTTTCTGGTACGGCTAAACCGTGCAGCCTCAGAGGTCTCATCCTGAAGCACTTCATTGACTGTCGCCCGGGCAATGCTGCCATTGAGGATCGAAAGTACCTAGGGATCTTTTTTGGCCCGCCCGGAACGGCAAAGACTAAGCTAGCCCGCGCGATCTCCAAGGCCTTGGGGTGGCCATTCGTGTACCTGCAAACAAGTGACTTTGCGGCAAAGGGAAGAGACCGCGTTTGCGCAGAGGCACGTGACATTTTTGGGCTCCTGGGCGAACTTCGGCATGTTGTCGTGCTTATCGACGAGGTGGAAGAATTCGTAAGGAACCGAGGCGCTGAGGACGACGCTGGGACACGCATGACCACCACGGCCATGCTCTCTCTGCTGCAAGAGTTACGTAGCAAGGAGCAAGTCATACTTATCGTCACGACAAACCATATGAGGGATCTCGACCCAGCCGTCATTCGGCCTGGCGGGAGATTCGATGTTGTGCTTCTCGTTGGACCACCTTCGGTGACCGAAAAGAAGCGAATGTTTGGCGACGCATTGGCGAAGACGATATCTGACCAGGACGTTAGAACGTCTGCCCAGACGGTTCTTGACTCCCTGGCCGACTCCGACCAGAGCGTCCCTTTTTTCACCTTCCCGGATTGGCTGGCTTTGGTCAACAAAGCATGCAAGGAAGTCCTTTCCAGGCGCACTCTCACCAAAGATTGGGTAACTCAGGAACTGAGGAAGGCCCGGCAGGGCATGACCATCAGCGGGGAGGTCCAAAACGAGTACAAAGATTCAATGAGTCTTTCCCGTGTATACTAAGAAGGTGGGTGCAATGGTGAGAAGGATCTCCTGCACAATTTCTGGCAGTTTCCGGCGTTTCCTGCCGCAGATTGCCGCCGCAATGCGCGAGTGTAACGCGCTCGGGGTCACTGTGCTGTCTCCACGCTCAGGTTCACCAAGTCGGCAGGTTAACGGCTTCGTGTTCGTGGAGGGAGATCGGGGGGCGGTCGAGGATGTGGAGCGACGGCACCTGCGGGACATTAGAAACAGCGACTTCCTATATGTGGTAAACCCGGGCGGGTACACTGGCCCGAGTGCTACCCTCGAGATAGGCCACGCACTTGGTGCATCAGTGCCGGTCTTCTGCATGGAGCGCCCCGAGGATCCTGTCATAGCACGGTTTGTACACGTATCCATTAGCATAAGCGAGATAGTGTCTGGACTCGCCGCCCCATCAGTACCCCAGATTCCGCCCGGCGCGGGCCTTGGGCAGCTGCAATCATACATAGCAAAAGTCGTGGCGCTAAGGGGTTTCCAAGAGGAGACTCTACGCGATGTCACTCTCCTTCTCATGGAAGAGGTAGGCGAACTCGCTAAGGCTGTCAGGCAGGAGAGCGGCCTCAAGGTCAGTGCTCGGCAGCCTGGTGCGCCAAGGATCGTTGCAGAGGAACTCGTAGACTGTCTTGTCTACATCCTTGATCTAGCTAACCTTACGGATGTCGATCTCGAACACGCACTCCGACAAAAAGAGGCTTTGAACGCCAAGAGGGTATGGCGTGTTGAGGCAGACAGGGGGCATCCGCGGCGAACAGAACCATCGCACGCACAGGGGGAGGAACGAGAGCGCACACGCGTCGTGCGCAAGAGCAGGGAGTGAGGCTGCACGGGACCAAGACTTAGGAGAACCGCGCTGAGGCAAGTGGGCGGGCGGGGTTCCGCCGCATCATACGCCACGACGGAAAGCGTGATTTCGACAGGATCCCGATGCCCGGTTTCGCCAATTCGGCGCGGCTCTCAGACTGGCTCAATCCCTCGACGCCCTGGCCAGCGCAATCCGCCCCGTGCGCGCCATCTCGCGAATGCCGTAGGGCTTCATCAGGTTCAGGAACGCCTCGACCTTATCTTCCGTCCCGGAAAGCTCTATCATCAGGTCGTTGTGCCCCACGTCCACGACCCTCGCCCGGAAGATGGACACGAGTTCCAGGATCTCCCCCCGCTTGCCAACCGGCGCGCGGACCTGGATGAGGGCGAGGTCGCGCTCGACGCAGGGAACGCCGCTGAAGTCCTGCACCTTCACGACGTCAATCAGCTTGGCAAGCTGCTTGCGCACCTGCTCCAGGATGGCCTCGTCACCGGCAACGACGATGGTCATGCGGCTCAAGTCCTGCTGTTCGGTCTCGCCGACGGCGAGGCTGTCAATGTTGAACCCGCGCGCGCTGAACAGGCTGGCCACGTGGGCAAGCACGCCGGGCCGGTTCGCCACCAGAGCCGAGATGATGTGCTTTTGCATGGGACTCCTCGGGAACAGGTCAAACCGGGTGCGCGCCTAAGCTATGCCGTTGAGCATCTGGTCAATCGCCCGGCCGGCCGGCACCATCGGGAACACGTTCTCTTCGGGGTCAGTGTGAAAATCCAGCAGCACCGGGCCGTCAGTTATCTTCATGGCGCGTTCGAGCGCCGGTCGCACCTCATCCATCCCGCGAACGGCGATCCCCACGGCGCCGTATGCCTCGGCAAGCTTGACGAAGTCAGGGTTTGCGTCAGCGAGGTACGTAGAGGAGTAACGGCGCTTGAAGAACAGCTCCTGCCACTGACGCACCATGCCTAAGTAGCCGTTGTTGAGCAAAGCGATCTTGATGGGCAGCTTGTGTACGACAGCAGTGGCCATCTCCTGGATGTTCATCTGGAGCGATCCATCGCCTGCAATCACGAACACGGTGGCTTCGGGCCGGCCGAACTGCGCACCAATGGCAGCCGGAAGCCCGAAACCCATCGTGCCGAGGCCGCCGGAACTGATGAACGAGCGCGGCTCGCTGTAGAGGTAATATTGGGCGGCCCACATCTGGCACTGCCCGACGTCCGTGACGACGACCGCCTTGCCGCCGGTCACGTTGTATATCTCCTGGATGACGGCCTGCGGTTTGACGATGTTGTCCCGGTGCTCGTACTTGAGCGGGAACTCGCGCTTCCACTCGCCGACGCGGGCAAGCCACTCCGTTCGATCCCGGTGCTCGACCTGCGGGATGAGGGCGGCCAGGATCTTCTTCGCGTCGCCGACCACCGGCACGTCAACCGGGACGCTCTTGCCGATGGATGCAGGGTCCACGTCAATATGGACAATCTGCGCCTGGGCGGCGAATTCATCCACCTTGCCCGTGACCCTGTCGTCGAACCGCGCGCCGACGGCGATCAGCAGATCGCAATTCGTGACGGCATAGTTGGCATAGACGGTGCCGTGCATGCCGAGCATGTTGAGGGCCAGGGGATCCGTGCCGGGGAAGATCCCGAGCCCCATGAGCGTGGTCGTCACCGGAATGTTGGCCTTGTGCGCCAGTTGCCTGACCTCATCGCTGGCGCCCGACAGGATGACGCCGCCGCCGGCGTAAAGGACCGGCCGTTCCGACTTGTTGATCGCCTCGGCCGCCTTCTGTATCTGGCGGGCGTGGCCTGTGACGCTGGGCTTGTAACCGGGGAGCCGCATCGTGTTGTCCGTGTCTCCCTCGACCACCTGCGCCGCAACGTCCGAGGGCAGGTCAATAAGCACGGGGCCCGGCCGGCCGGTCGAGGCAATGTAGAAGGCCTCGTTAACGGTGCGGCCGATCTCTCTGGCATCTTTCACAAGGTAGTTATGCTTGGTGACGGGCCGAGTGATGCCGGTTATGTCGGCTTCCTGGAAGGCGTCATTGCCGATCAGGTTCGTCTTGACCTGTCCGGTGATGGCGACCATGGGGACGCTGTCCATATAAGCCGTGGCGATGGCTGTGACCAGGTTGGTGGCGCCGGGCCCGCTGGTGGCGAGGCAGACGCCCACCCTCCCGGTGGCCCGGGCATAGCCGTCAGCCATGTGGCCTGCGCCCTGCTCGTGCCGGACGAGGATCACCTTCAACGGAGCATCGTAAAGCTCGTCGAAGAGGGTGAGGACCTGCCCGCCGGGAAGGCCGAAGATGTACTCCACGCCGTGGTCCCGGAGGGACTCGACCAGTATCTTTGCTCCCGTTCTGCCCATCTCAGAGTTCCGCGACAGTATGGTTAGGGTGCCGGCAATGAGCGGTCAGTATAGGCCGCCCGCGCCGCAGAGTCCAACGAAAACGCATCGTCCGACAGCGCCAGCTTCTCGGGATGACCTGCTACTGCCGACCTGCAGATCGAAAGGTGCAGCCGGCTCGGCGTGACACCGCGCTGTCGTCCCGAGTGGGTTCCAGAACCAACGAGGGACCTCCGGACGCCACATCGCTCGGCAATGAATGAGGAGGCCCGCCTGAGGCGCAGGGACGAGCCTTGCCGCCTGCAACTCAGGTGCATCTGCCAGGAAGTCGAAGAGTTGCGTCGTTCGTGACTTGGAGATCCCTCGTCGTCCGCCGGACTCCTCGGGATGACGGGCTTCCGGCAAGCCCGGATCCACATAGTATGAGGGATTCGGGCCCGGCGCATGCAGTCGTCCCAACTTCGACCGCCGGACACTGGATGCAGCCACGAGGTTCGAGGGACGAGGTCGCGGAGCACCTGAAACGTTCTGCGGCTTTAGAGAATCCCCTGATTGAAGCCGCCGGGTTCCCGTTCTCTCCTGACTCGGCGCGGCTTCCGTTCGTCAGAGCCGGTCTCTTCCTCGGCCTGCACCGGTTCGGCTTCGGGCTCTTCGGCATCGGACAGCGCCTCGGCTTCCACCTCAGGAGCTTCTTCAAGGGCTTCGCGCTCGGCCTCCGGGGACAGTTCCACCTCGAGTTCAGCTTCGCCCGCCTCCAGCGGCGGTTCCACCTCGACCTCAACCCCGGCCGCCTCCGGTTCCGCGGGCAGCTCGTCCCCCGCGCGAACTGCCACGGGCTCTTCGTACTCGGGCTCGCGATAGCCTCCCAGTTCCTCGACCTCATCCACCTCGACGTATTCCTCGGCCAACTCGGCCGGCTCCCCCTCGGGGGCGTATTCGTGCAACGGCGCCAGGCCTTCCTGGGCGCGCTTCTCCTCTTCCTTGTAGGCCGACAGGACCGTGGTCTGAAGCACCTCGCGGCAGGGAGTGTTGATCGGGTGAGCCACGTCCACGTGGTACTTTTCTCGACCGGCGCCCCTGACTGACCGGGTCTCTTCCAACTTTGCGCCGCACTCGCTGCAGAACTTAGCGCGCAGGTCATTCTTCGAACCGCACCGGGGGCAGTTGTCGCTGAGCTTACGGCTCGGCATCGCGACAAACAGCCCCTTTCGCCCCTCGATAACGCGCAGGTCGTGCACGACGAAATCGTTGTCTATCGTCACGCTGCAGAAAGCGCGGAGCCGGTCCGTCCGATGATGCATCAACTTCACACGCACTTCGGTAATATTCAAGGATGTCACCTCCCAAGTGTCAGCCTGCTGAGACGGCCGTCCCACGCCGCAAGGCTGTGCACCACGGCGCAGGGCACCCCCAACTTTGACTTCACATAATCCGCCGCCCGTATCGCGTCACGTTCCCCATGCATAAGCATGAAGAAGCTGCATCCGCTGCCGGAAAGCAGCAGCCCCTTTGCATTGCACACCTTTCGATATTCCTGCAAGCCGCTCCAGATTCGCCGCAGCTCTTCATGCAGGCTCAGCGCCGCCTCCTGCAAGTCATTATGCAGCGAAGCGCCGAGCAGCTTGACCTCGCCGCCCTCCAAAGCCCTGAGTACATTCTTACTTCCGTCTATAGATGGTGTCAAGCCGCTATTGACCGCTGCATAGACTTCTGCGGTCGAGACAGCGCACGAAGGCGTGACCAGCACATAGTCCATCGCCCTCCGGCACTTCAGCGGAGTGACGCGCTCGCCGCGGCCCTCGCAGAGGGCCGTGCCGCCCCAGAGGAAGAAGGGCACATCCGAGCCAAGCTGGGCGGCCATCTCGGCCAGCTCGCTCATCCGCGCGTTGAGCCCCCAGAACTCGTTGAGTGCAAGCAAGGCGACGGCGCCATCGGAACTGCCGCCCCCCAGGCCGCCGCCCAACGGGGTCCGCTTAAGCAGAGAGATGGCGACGCCCTGCCGGACGTCATAGCGGCGCCGCAGGATTTCCGCCGCGCGAGCGACCAGGTTCCGCTCGTCAACGGGCAGGCCCGGATGAGCGCACGTCAGGACGATCCGGCCCTCCTCCGCCGGCGAGAACTCCATCTCGTCGAAGAGGCTAATGGCCTGCATCACGGTGCGGATCTCATGGTAGCCGTCGGGGCGCCGCCCAAGCACCTCAAGGGACAGGTTCACCTTGGCTGGAGCCTTGACCCGCATGCCCATCGGCCGCTCGTCGCGTTCAGCCACACTAACTCCTCGCCTGCATCTCGAAGAAGGTCAACTGGCTCCGCCCGTAAATCCTTTGGTCCGTCTGGCGCAGGCAGCTTGTCGGCCACACGGCATATGGCATGGGACGATGGTGGACGACGACGAGTGCGCCCGGCCTGATCCAGAGCCCGCAGAGGTCCTCCAGGGCTTTGAACAGTTCCGCTCGCTTGTTCGGATCGTCAACCATCACATAGGGCGGACCGGCAAGGGCGATGTCCGCCGGCACGCCTCCGACCATCGGCCGATAGCGCGGCAGCTCAAGCACGCTCGCCTGCATCAGCTCGCAACGATCGGCGAGCTTGCAGCGCCGGGCGTTCTCCATCACGAGCGCTGCAAGGCGAGAGTCATTTTCCACAAAGACGCAGCTTGCGGCGCCGCGGCTCAGCGCTTCCAGACCGAGCGCGCCGCTGCCGCTGAACAGGTCCAGGACCCGGCTGCCGGCGATGTCCTCGCGCAGGATGTTGAACAGCGACTCCTTGACCCTGTCCAGCATCGGGCGCAGGGTCGCCACGGGCAGAGACTGAAGCCTCGTCCCTCGGGCGGTGCCGCCGATGATTCTCACGGGATGCCTCCTCCGAGCGGGATTGCTGACGGCCCTGGCCGGCCCGCTCCTTATTCGCTGCCTCCGGCCACATCATCCGCACTGACCGCGATGATGCACACTCCCGCCGAGTCGGCTCTCCTTATCACCTCGTCCCGGTCCAGCAGGATGGTACGCTGTGCCTCAAGCGCCAGCAGGCTCACGCCGGAACGCCCGAGCTTTCCCACAGTGTCGGGGCCGATGCAGGGGATGTCGAAGCGTTCGTCGTGACCTTCCTTGAGCACCTTGACGCCCACGGCGTCGCCGCCCGCCAGAGCCCCGCCCCGCTCGAGCGTTGCATCGGTACCGTCAATTCCCTCAACGGCGACCACCGCCCGGTCTTTAACGATGATGCATTGCCCGATCTGGAGGGCCGCCACTTGTTTTGCGATGGGCCAGGCAAACCGGATGTCCCGCCATTGGCGCTTGCTCGGCCGGCGCCGGGTGAGACAGCCCTGCTCGATGAGCAACTCCGGGCAGAAATCTCGGACCGTCCCGACCGGAATTCCCTCCTTCTCGAACTCATCCGCCAGGGCGCCCAGGATGGTATGATCTGCCCTGTTCTGCAGCCGGCCGAACCAGAACCGTATGGTGCGCCAATCGGGAAGCATCGCAACCTTGCCCGCGAACATCCGCTGCTTGCGGATGGTGCCGAGCATCAGGAGGGCGTCCACGCGCGCGGCCTTGAAGACCTTCACCCAGCGGCCCAACTTGGCGAGGCCGGTCCGGTGCACCTCCGCCGCAAGGCGATCGAGCGCGGGATCGGCTTCTCCTTCCACGCTGACCGCGATGATCCGCGATCCTCTTGCCTTCAGGGCTTCCGCTACCCGCACGGGCAGCAGGCCACCGCCGCACAGGAGCCCCACCGTCTGCGGCGCCCGATCGCCTGCCCCGCGCACCGCCGACCCGTGACCGGCCGCCTCGCCCGCCATCTCACGTCCTCAACTGGCCGTTGCCGATGATGCGCCACTTGTAGGTGGTCAGCTCCTCGAGGCCCATCGGACCCCGCGCGTGCAGCTTATCGGTGCTGATGCCGACTTCCGCGCCGAGTCCCAATTGCTCGCCATCGTTGAACCTAGTCGTGGTATTGACAAACACGGTCGCCGAATCCACCTCATCCAGGAACCTCTCGGCGCTGAGGAAGTCCTGCGTCACGATCGCATCGCTGTGGCCCGAACCGTGGCGGTTGATGTGCTCGATGGCCTCCTTCACGTCCTTCACCACCCGCACGGACAGGATCAGGTCCAGGTATTCGGTAGTCCAGTCCTCGGGAGACGCCTCTTTCATGCCGGGCACAATCTGGCGCGAGATATCGCAGCCGCGCAGTTCCACGCCCTCCCGATCGAAGACGGGATACATCTTCTTCCAAAAATCGCGGGCTATGTCCTGATGGACAAGGAGCGTTTCCATGGCGTTGCACGTAGCGGGCCGCTGACATTTCGCGTTGTGGCAGATCGCCACGGCCATGTCAAGGTCGGCGGTCTTGTCCACGTAGGTGTGGCAGATGCCCTCGAAGTGCTTGATGACGGGGATGGTCGAATTCTCCACGACGGCGCGGATGAGTTCCTTGCCGCCGCGCGGAATGACGACGTCAATGTGCTTATCCGCGCGCAACAACTCGCCCACGACCGCCCTGTCCGGCGTCTCGACGACCTGTATGGCCCGGGCGTCTATGCTCGTGCCTTCGCATGCGCGGGCGAGCTGGCGATGGATAGCCAGGTTCGAGTTGAGTGCCTCTTTGCCTCCGCGCAGTATCACCGCGTTCCCGCTCTTGAGGCATAGGGAGGCCGCATCCGCAGTCACATTGGGGCGCGACTCATAGATGATGCAGACGACCCCGAGCGGCACCCTCACCCTGTCCACCTTGAGGCCGTTGGGCAGCACCCAGCCATCAATGACCCGCCCCACGGGGTCTCTCAGAGCGGCAACCTTCTTAATGGCGCCCGCCATGCCTTCGATGCGCTTGTCCGTCAGCTCCAGGCGGTCGAGCATGGCGGCGGTGAGGCCCGATTGCCTGCCCGCTTCCATGTCTGCTCGGTTCGCCTCCATAAGCTCGGCTCGCCCGTGCAGGATGTTCTCCGCCATCCTCCCGAGGATCCGGTCCTTTTCGGCAGTGGAAGCGCGCGCCACGGTCCGCGAGGCGTCCTTGGCCCCCACGACCAGCCGGCTGACGTACTCCCTGACATCCATGATTCTGTCCTCAAAGAATAGCGCCCGGGAATCCGGGTTCTGCGAGGCGCGCACCTGCTGCCCGGGCTCGCCTCCGCGGATGGGCTGACCTGTGCGCGACTTATCGCCCGGCTCTGGCCCTGGCGGCAACTCGCAGCCAGGAGAGCACGAAGGTCGTCATGAGGAACACGGCAGCCGGCAGCGCAAGGGGCAGCAAAGGCCACATCAGCGCCTTCTGCCACCCAGGGACGGCAAGTCTGACCGGCGGCTCCGCCCTCAGCGCCAGGGGCGACGATGCGAATTCGCTCACTTTTTCGCCCGGTGCGGCGAAGCCGTATTCCTCCCGCGCCACCCTTTCGATGGCTTCCGGCGAGCTGAGCAGCGCGTTACGCTCGGCCCTCGCCTGCGCGTTCTCGCGCTTCAGGCGCGCCAACTGGGCCTCAAGCCGGGCCTGTTCGTCCAGTATATCCCCCAACTGCTGCCCACGCCAGGCCAGGATGCCACCCACCAGCGTGGCCGCCAGCGTAGCCAACAGGACCGTCCGCCGGAGTGACTTCGCTGAGTCGAGTTCCACTGAGGTGCTCCGAGACGAGGGACCGGCTTGCCTGTATAATGCATATTGCTATAACAACAATTGCTCGGAGATGTCAACACGAGGGGCTTCGATGCGGTCTGCGGACGTGCCGGGCTGTTCGCCGCGCCTTTCGCAACCTGTGGCCCCCATCAAGGAAAACTCGGGGAGATGAGGCCTTGCGCGTCCCGCTGACCAGGTACGGCCGCGACACGATGCTGTACGCGACAGGAATACTCGGGGGCCTGGCGGCCCTGCAGATCGTGACGGGCACGTGGCCCGCCGCCCTCTTGTGGGGCCTCATGTGGATCGGGATGCTGTCTTTCTTCCGCGATCCGGAGAGGCACGCTAAGTGCTCGCCGGACGACCTTCTCAGTCCTGCCGACGGCGTCGTGCGGGATGTGGAGGAGGTCAGCCCGCCGGCGTTCCTGAATGGCCCCGCCATCCGCATCGGGGTTTTCATGTCGGTCCTGGACGTTCATGTCAACCGCTCCCCCGCGGACGGAGTAGTCCGCTGGGTGAGCTATCATCCAGGCTCTTTCCACGATGCTCGGGCCCGGGATGCGGTTACGCAGAACGAGCACAACTTCCTGGGCCTGGAACTTAGTGAGGGAAGACGAATCATGGTTAACCAGGTTGCGGGCGTCCTCGCGCGGCGGATCGTGTGCGCGGCGGCCGTCGGCGACAGGCTCGAAAGGGGCCAGAGGTTCGGCATGGTCAAATTCGGAAGCCGGGTTGAACTATACCTGCCCGTGGCGGACGAATACGAGGTAAGAGCCCGGCCGGGCGATCGTGTGAAAGCGGGCCTCACCGTCCTCGCCACCCGGGCGGACCGGCGGAGTTCTCCACAGCCCGGCTCCCAAGGCCGGACCGGCGCGTAAGATGCGACCCATATGACGGGAACCAAGTCCAAGGCATTTCTCAGCCTCACATTGTCAGCCTTTGTGCTCTGCGCGGCCATCGGAGCAACTGCAGATCCCGCCGGCGCGCCCGCCGAGCGCTCGCTGGAAGTGGGCTCGGTTCCGCCCGCCGCGCCTGCCGACAGTGCCATCCTCGATGCAGCGCTTCGCGTAGCACGCACGCTCGTGGACCCTTACGCACGGGCGCACTTCACCATCACGATCGCCGAAGCATACGCCGCGCAGGGCTCTCCGGATCAGGGGGCGCAGGCCGTAATGGAAGCGGTGAAGGTTTCTGAGGGCTCGCCGCTGCACAACCACATCCTCCTCGAGGCCGGCGAAGCCTGCATAAGGGCGGGGCTTCATGGACTGGCGTGCCAGGTTGCCGGGCGGATGTCCCAGGACCAGCATGCGGTTTACCTGCTCTGCTCTACCGCGTCGGCTCAACTCAAAGCAGGCCGCCGCGCAGAGGCGCTCGCAACAATCGAGCAGGCGCGCGCCCGAGGCGACGGCATGCGCGAGGGTGAGGAGGCGGGCAGCGCCTGGGTGAAGCTGGCGGCGGTCTATGCCGAGGGGGCGATGGACGCGGAGTTCAGCGCTGCCCTGAATCGCGCCGCCGCTCAGGCGGCTCTCGCCCGGCCGGTCTTGGCGGGCGGCATACTCCTGGAGAATGTCACCGGGGCTTACCTTGCGGCGGGCCGGGCTGACGACGCCTTGCGCACGGCCGAGGCAGTCGCCGCCGGCGACGTGAAGGTTCCCCTGCTCTGCTCGGTCGCACAGGCGTACGCGCAGAAGAACGATGTGGCGCGAAGCGTCGCCGTCCTGGAGCAGGCCGAGAAAGAGGCCGGGGCGCTGCCGGATGCCTATCAGCGAGCAGCGGTGCTCACGGGAGTGGCGGACGCCTGGCGCGCCGCCGCCCGCCCCGACCGGGCCAGGGGGGCCCTTCGTGCTGCCGAAAGAAGCGCGGCGGGCGTAACCGAGCCGCTGCGCGGCGCTTCGGCGCGCGACAAGGTGGCAATCGGCTACGCCGCGGCCGATGACATGGACTCGGCCGAGCGCGTCATCCGCGCGGGCGAAGACGCCGCGCGGCGGGCCGAGCAGTTGGCAAACCTTGCGCTCGAATACGCAAAGCGCGGCCAATATGGGCAGGCAATCGCCGCGCTCAAGGGCACCGAGCCCAAACTGCTCGCGCTCGTCGGCGCGCCCAAGCTAACGGGATTGGCGGACGCATACTACCGCGCGTGGGGCGCGGGCGCGCCCTTAGAGAAGATCGCGGCGCTCCAGCCGGTCGAGCTTCGAGACGCCGCGCTCGCTCGGTATGCGGATGCGCTCGCAACGGAGAAGGACTACGCGAAAGCCGTTCAATTCGCCCAGGCGATTTCCTTTGCCGTCACACGGGACGACGCGCTGGCGGGCGTCGCCACGCGCTGCCTCGGGGCTGCCGATTCTGCGCAGTCGGCCGGTCCCGCATTCGAACTGCTGGACAAGCTCCAGGGCCGCCTGGACAAGCTCAAGCTCCGCTCCAAACTTGCCGCGAAACAGGGCGATCTTGGCCTGAGGGACGAAGCGATTGCCTCTCTGCGCGCCTTGAAGAAAGACGCCGAGGCGGAGACCGTCTACACGGCTCAGGCGGAGGTCCTCGGCGAGGTTGCTGTGAGCTTCCAGAAACTGGGGCTGCCGGGGGAGGCTCGGGACACCGCCGCCAAGGCCATCGCAGCCGCGCTGAAGGTCGGTTGCGCCAGTTGCCGGGATGACACGGTCCAGGACCTGTTCAAGCGCCTCTCGGGCGCAGATTACGTCGAGCTGGCCCTTGCGGCAGGCCGGGAGATAGACCTGCCGGAGCTTCGCACGGACAACTTCATCAAGATGTTCGAGGTCAGCAAGGGCCTGACGCCGGCCCAGGCAGAGAAGCTGCTCCGCGAGGCGCTGGCCTCAGCCTCCGAGGCATCCGCGTCCTCCAAGCGCGTGCAGCTCCTCGTGCGCGTGGCGGCCTGTTACCGAAAGGCCGGCCTCCAGGTCACCGAGTCCGAGCGCGACCTGCTCCGAAAGTCCTACGAGTCCATCCCCGTGGTCGCCCAGCCGGACACGAGGCCCCCGCGAAGCGGGGCCGAGGGAGCCGCGGCTCAGCAAGTGGCCGAGCCCACGCACCTCGTCTACTTCGACAGGCCGGGCTGCAAGCTCTGCGACGAGGTCAAGGCCTCTTTCGAGAAGCTGCGGACGCTGTACCCTGCGCTGATCATAGATGTCTATGACCTGACTACGTCCGAGTCGGCACAGCTTCTGAACGCGGCGATCTGCGCGGGCCTGAACATCCCGGAACGGCAGCGCCTCATCGCACCGTCCATCTTCTCCAGCACTGCCGGCCTCGTGGGATCGGATATCTCGCTCGCCTCCATGGCGGAGCTTGCGGGGCGCGCGGCAGGCCTGCCCTCTCCAGTGACCGTGTTCGGGCCTCGGCGGGAGGAGGCACGTTCCCAGATCGCACAGTCGTATGAGCGGCTCGGCCTCCTGGTGGTCGCCTGGGCGGGTCTGGCGGACGGCATCATTAATCCGTGCGCGTTCACGGTGATCATCTTCTTCCTTGCTTACCTGGCCCACATCGGCAAGAGCCGCCGCGAGATCGCTACGGCGGGCATCGTCTTCACGGCTGCGGTCTTTGTGACTTACTTCTGCGCCGGGCTGGGGATTGCGTGGCTGATGGGGATCGTGCAGAAGTGGTCGGGCCTGATATCACGGGTCATCTATGCGGGGACGGCGGCGCTCGCGCTGGTGGCGGCGGTGCTGAGCTTCCGCGATGCCGTGCAGTGCCTGAAAGGACACACAGGCGACCTGACGCTCAGCCTGCCCGAGTCCCTGAAGAGCAGGATAAGGCTGACGATTTCCAGGCGCGCGCGGCTGGGACTGACCGTGGCGGCGACGGCCGTGCTGGGCGCGTTGGTGGCCCTGTTCGAGCTGCCGTGCACGGGGCAGATGTACCTGCCGGTGATCGTGTTCGGGCTGAAGCACCTCTCGCAGCCCTTCTGGGGGCCGGTGGGGTGGCTGCTGCTCTACAATTTATGCTTCATTGCGCCGCTCATTGTGCTATTCATAGCTGTATTCTTCGGCCTCACCTCGGAGCGGCTGACCTCGCTGTTCCGGCGGCACATTGCGAAGACGAAGTTCGCGATGGGAGCTGTTTTCGCGGCGCTCTTCGCCGTCATGATCGTATATCTGCTCTGATCCTACAGTGGGCCTGCAAGGGCGATCTGCACGAGCCGTTCGAATTGGCAGCAGAACGCCGAACCCCCTCAGGCCATATCAGATACGACAAAGGCGCTCGATATTACACCTCGCCTGCCGACGCGTTGAAGGCCCGATCTCTTCTTGTTGAGTCGCTGCATTTGACGGGCGCCATGCGAAGGGGTATATAGGTGAATGATTTGCCGAGTAAAGCAGTGAGGAAGACAGACAGGTTCATAACCTGAAGGTCGCGGCCCGCCACCCGAGCGGGCGGGTAAAGTTCAAATGGAGCCCCCGCTACCAGTATTAAAGAAGACCTTGCGGCGCTGGGGGCCACCCGCCTCTGGCGCCGCAAGCGTTTGAACCGCAAGGCTGTATATGCACCGAGGTGGGCTGGGGCGTATGGCTCGGCGTTAGGGGCACACGCAACCGCCGCACTGCGAAACGCGAAAGTGAGTCGCTGGAACCCTGTTTGCACATGTACATCCGCGATGTCCTGCAGCGCCGGGTTGCGGGGCCAAGGATGAACCGTACCAGGGCTCGCCGAACGGACGTTTCAGTGTCCGCGCCGGAGCGCGACCACTGCTGGTTACGGCCTGAGATGCGCGATGCAAAACGATCACCACAGGACAGTCACCATCCGGCAACGCTTGAGGCCCCTTCGGCTCGCCTTCCTAGTGCGGCCAGGCGACAAAGATGCCTTGCGACGCGCCTTTCAGATCAATACAGCTCTTTGGGGGGGCGCGTTCAACCCTATCATCCCGTTCGTGAAGCGCGCTCAGCCGCCACTCTGGCCTGACTATGACGCAGCGCAATCCATTGTCCAAGGGTACATTGACGCCTTCGAGCCAGACTACCTTGTCGCAATGTCAGGGGGGACGCCAAGCTATCTGAGTTTTCCAGACGAACGGATACTGCGTGAGGCTGACGTAATGGATTCTTCTGGCCCGAACCCTATGGTCCGCGGCGTAGACGTCGCAGATCTCTACGCGCACATGTACGAGAAGGAATTCCAGTTCAAACGCGAGCATCCGTACGAGGTCGTGCTGCCGACTCCGTGCTCGCCCGGGATGGCATGCTTTGTCGCGTCGTGTTTTGGAGAGTTTCCGCCTGACAAGCGGCTTGCGTACCTGCGCGGGTCTTATACCCGCCTGCTGAACGCGCGCGAGACGATTGTGGAGCCCGGGAATCTGTTACAGCTTTTCCTCGACCGAAAAGGCTTCCCGCTACGAATGGCTGCCGAGGAGCTCAGGGCCCGCCCCGCAGGTTTTTCACGGGACCCCGTGCTTCACTTCATCGACCACACTTCGGCACTCGACCTCATCGATTTCTGGAATCTGCGGTGTCTGGGCTGGTCGGCCGTTCCCGTGCCACGGAACTGGGCAGATAGCTTGACACTGCAATGCACCGAACTGATCAAGAGACACCGGGCCGATTACCCGGATGACGAGCACTTCATGGGTCGGACTACACTCCTCTATTCGCGGTCGGTCGCCAAAGAGGAAGTCGAACGTTTCGCAAGGCGGATTCCTATGTCAACAGCTCGGTGGCTCGTCCACGACCACAACTACCCTCGGATATGGGACCAATTCGCAAGAAGGTCTGGTCAGGCTTCCCGCTGCACAGTCACTATGGCCCAAGTGGACCGAGAGGCATCCGTGGCGGGCACCCAGATATCCTTCGTCGCACTTGACCCTCCTTTCGCACAGCATGTCAAACCCTTGTTTTCGCCCAAGTGGGCTAATGTTGTATCACTCACCGAGTATTCGTCCACTCCTGACTCGGCCCCTGTCATCCCCTCTGACATACCGCACCTGGACCAGCTTCTTGGCCACACCATGTTTGAGGACAGATGGGCGACACGGGAAGGCATTGTGGCCGTCTGCCGCGCGCCTGGTCGAGATCGTCGGTGGAACCTTCCTTCTCCCCATGAGGTGTTCACCTCCTGGGCGAGGGCACGTTCACTTGAGTTGGAACTGTCGGACGCAGGGCGAATCGCGGACCAGCTAATTCGCGCGCTGGGGGGACTACCAGGGGTGCGCCTTTTTCTGCCCGAGGAGGTATTGGGGCTGCTGAACAAAATGGCGTCCGGAATGCTGGAAACAGAGGTGGGCGAGCCGCCGGACATTACGAAACGCAAAGCAATGTGCGGGCACATAACCAGCGTTGCCGAGTTCCGCTCGCGTCTTGAAGCCTGGCTTGGCGGAGACAGCGTCAGGGCCGAGAATAGGCTCCGTCTCCTGGTGAAGCACAATGTCATACAGGTCGGGCTTCGGCTTCAGTGCGATATTTGCCGACAGCACAACTGGTATGCGCTCGATGATCTAGGGCCTGTGCTGCGGTGCCAACGGTGTCTACAGGAGTTTCAGTTCCCTGCGGCGCACCCGCCACCGAAGGGGTGGTACTACAAGGCGACCGGGCCGTTCAGTGTGAGTAACTACGCAGGCGGAAGCTATTGCGTGGCGTTGGCGCTCCGATTCCTGAGCGAGTTGATCGGCGCAGAGTGCACGTGGATTCCCTCCTTCAGCTTGAAAGAGAAAGGCAAGTGTGACTTGGAGGCAGACTTCGGCATGTTCTGCCGACTGGGCAGATCTCAGGAAGAGGAAGCACTGCCCGTCTTCGGCGAGTGCAAGACGTACGGCGAATTCAGGCCGGAGGATGTCCGGAGAATGGAACGGCTGGGCGGGAAGTTTCCAGGGGCCACGCTGGCCTTCTGCACCCTCCGGGCCGAACTTGCGGACCGTGAAAAAAAGCGCATTGCCCCTCTGGCCCGCCGTGGACGTGGGAGTCTGCGGGGGGATCAGTGGCGGAGCCCGGTACTCGTGCTGACCGGCGCCGAACTGCTCAGCGAGGTCCGGCCGCCGGAGTCATGGCAGCAACTGGACCGACGCCACTCATCCTATGGTGGCTTGAGCGACCAGTGCGACATAAGCCAGCAACTCTACCTCGGCATGCCTTCCTATTCTGGATGGCTGGACGCGAAGTACGCGAAGAAAAAGGCGAAGCAGATCAAATGGACCGAGGTGAAGTAACGAGTGCGCCCCCTTCCGGTGGCGTCTCCCTCATGAGCCGTTGGTTCGTCGGAACGAATCGGCGGTCGGTTCAGGTTCCCAGTTCTGAGGTGTTAGCCGGAAACGCCAGGCGGCGGCACCTCCGGGAGCCGGAGGGCACTCCCGCGCCAGCAGAGCAGGCGAGGTGAGCCTCCGGACATTCTGCGTCACGGGGATGCGAGGATGACGGCCAACGGTCGACAGCCCCACACTAACACGCGGATGTACGCAGCATTCAAGAGAACCAGAAACAGTCTCCGCAGGTATCGGCCGCGAGATGTAATCCTGAGGTGCATGGAGCTCTTGAACAAGGCGCAGACAGCCGAACAGACCCGGTACTATCCTCCGCACTTCCTCCTCCTGCTGATCAAATGGGCGTTCCTGTACGGTCGGCACTATGCGGCGGGCTACCAGCCGTTGACTGGTCGCGCGTTCAATCGCCTCATGAACATGATTCACGAGTTTGACGCGACCGCGAGGGAGCCTAACGATTACGTCGACGTCCTCCTGTTCTTCAAGACCCTTAGTCACCAGCAGTTCTATCTGCAGCACGGCCTGTATCAGATGAGTTGGGTGAGGCCCATGGCCTTGTTCGGCAGCGCCAGTCTGCCCGAGTACATCCCCCGCCGGTTTGAGGCACTGACAGGCGTGGAGCTGGACCTGTTCCTGGACTTGGCATCTATGCTCGTTGCGTTATGCGTCAAAGGTGATGGACTCGCACCGGTATCGCCGGCTTGCTTCTCCGCCGTGAAGAGAGCCCCGACCGGGGCAGTCGACAGGTTTCTGAGAACAGTCTCGCTGCGCTTCGACGAGGTCAAGGCATTCGTGGAGCGGATCGAGGGTAAGCCACAGTCCTGGGACTACGAGCTTCACAAGGAATCCCCATTTGTCAGGAAGCCGCTTCTTGAGCTGAATGGCTTGTACTACCCGTTCTCTCGCAACCTCTTGGCTTACTCTGCAGAGCACTTCGTGTACGATCTACTCAAAGCTGATTCGCCCAACGAGTTCGCCAACGTTTTTGGCGATGTATTCGAGTCATACGTGCGGACGGGGCTCGGCGTGACGGGCCTCAACTTCGTGCCCGAATCCGAGCTTAGGGACTGCTTGCTGCCGGGTAGCAAGGTGGTAGACTTCCTCACGGTCGACGCCGGAGCCAACGTTCTGATTGATGCCAAAGGCGTGGAGATGCACCACCTCGGGCGCGTTACCCACCTCGGCGACGTTCTGGAGAGTAAGGTCAAGAGCTCGGTCACGAGCGCTATCGTCCAAGCGAACGAAACGCTTGATGGGCTCGCGGCGTCAAACGGGCGCAACTGTCTGCAACTGGCCAGCGGCCCCTCGTACCTCTTGGTCGTCACTTACAAGCCGTTATACATCGGCAACGGCAACGATTTCGTCAGGATGATCGGCCCCGAGCGCGCCGAGAGCTTGAAGAGCAAGGTGGGCGACACCCCGCGGATTCCATGGAGCCACATGTACTTCTTGGACGTCGATGCGTTTGACACACTCGTAGGCTGTCTCGAACAGGGGCAAAGCCTTGGTGGCATACTGCAAGACGCCGTAAAGGCAGATAGCCAAACCGCCACGCAGAAGTGGGTTTTCGCGCTGCATCTCAGGGATCGAACGCCGAAGGAGCTTCCCAGCCACATTCGGGCGGCCAGAGATCTCATGTTGAAGCGAGCGCGTTACCTTCTTGGTGAGCAGTGATCTGGTCACCTTCTGGCTGAGAGGTCACTGCTTGTGCCCTGCGCCCTGGATCAAGTCGTACAGAGACAGGCGCGCATGACGGCTCTCTGGCTCAATGTCGATTCGCTTCACGAACGCCCGGATGAGAGCGCGCTTCTCGTCCACGGTGCCTTCCGCCACGACGTCTTCGAAGCTCCCCATGTAGCCCAGCAGCGCGTCCAAGTCGGGCGGGGCTTCTGAAGGGCCCTCGAGTTCTGCTATTTGTTCCCGGTCAGGCGGTCAAGGAAACGGTCGCCAACTAAGACGGCGACGAGGGCGCAGCCCAGTTCGAAAAAGGCAAAGCGGAACAGATCGAGCGGCCAGCTTATCTTGAAGATTTCTTCAAAGCCGGGCAGGCAGTAAGTAAAGCGGTAGAGATAGCATTCAGCACAGCATCCGCCGACCCAGAGGACTGCCCGCAGGACCGTTCCGAGAAACGCGCGTCCCAAGGCCGTGCCAATCTGGAACTGCCTTCGTTCCTTCTGCGGATCTCTGTCGTCCGCGGCCACTCTTGGGGACCCCCGTCTTCAACCACCACAATTATACTGCAGCCTGCCGGGCGTCACAATCCGTGGGCGGGCACCGGTGGGACGCGACGAAGCGCGTCCCTTGTATCTTGGTTTTGGGTGTGTACGATGTGGCGAGAAGATTGGCTTGCGGGAAGGACGGCGCGGGGCGGCCGGGCCACCGAGGCTGAGGCGGACGCCACGGAGGGCGTCCCTCCACAGGCGGGCAAGCAGCGGCGTCCTTCCCGTCTTCGGAGGCAAGCGCCTCCTCCAAAGCAGCCCGCAGCCTTTCCTTGCCATCGGCTGTGCGCACGTACTGCCGGACGCGCTCTCCGATGGCAGCAAATCCGGTAGACCTTAGACGGCCTGCAACCTTGATACGGATGGCATCAGTTGCTATGATTCGGTCAAAGTCAGGCCCAGGCCGTTGCTTGGGAAGCGGAGCCGATCGACCCGAGGAGAATGGACGTGGGGGGCGCGGCATCAGTGGTGATGGCAGCAACGAGCGTCGCCGGGCCGGCGGAGAGCGGGGGCGGGCTCTCGTCCCTCGCACCCTTTCTCCCGGCGCTGCTCCTGCTCATCGCCATCCTGTTTGTGCCGTATCTCTTCGTGAACTCCGTGCTGGCATGGCTGGCATCGAACCTCATGTCATTCAGGGAAGCCACTCTGGGCAGAGCACTGAAGCTGTCCATCTTCCAGTTGGTTGTTCCCGTCCCGATCGCCCTGGCGGGGAGCGTCGGCCTATACCTGGTGCTGAAGGACCAGCCTTTCCTTGGCCGGCATGCGGATCTGATGAGCTTCCTGTATCCCGTGCTCTGCTTCCTCGTAATCGCCTGGGTATTTGCGGTGCTCGTGACCATGATGGTCTACAAGGTGGGATTCCTGCGGGCAGCAGCATTCAACATTGTGCTGTGGCTAATCCAGGCGGTTGTGGCGTACATCATCCGTGCCGGGCGTGCCACTTAACGTTTCCGTCTTCCTGGTCTTGGAGCCGGGCTCATAGGTCCCGTAGGACGGACGGGGCACGCGAGACGTATCGGCGGGTTGCCCGCCTATCTCCGCTTCAGAGGTACCTGGTTCCCACTTATCTCGCAGACCATCCCTTCCGGTCCCAGCATCTGGTCCATCGCCAGAGAAAAGGGAGTACTGGCGATGTCAGGGGTGATGCACTTCCGGTGCACCGTGAACGAGTGGTGCCGGCAGAGATGGGTCGAAGAGACTGATGGGGGGCTCATTCTGAGGGAAGCTGAACTGAAGCCTACTCGCATTCCGAGTGCCAGTGAAGAATGACACTGGTCTGGGCTAACGATGGGCTCTGGCGGGGTTCCATGCTCAAGACGGGTCCGCACCTGTAGAGGGGAAGGGGCTGAGGAGAAGTCTTCTGGCGCGCGTCTCGGGCTCAACCTCGATCCGCTGCACGAAGGCCCGGATGGAGGCGCGCTTGTCGTCCACGGTGCCTTCGGCTACCATCGTTCCGAAGGTCTGCATGTAGCCGAGCAGTTCGTCTGTGAGGGCTCCCAGATCGGGGGCGGCCCGGCCCCTGAAGAGCGCTGAAAGGAGCGCAGGCATGCGGGCGAGGCACATCCTGGACAGCCACGCGGAACTGGCCATCAGGAAGCAGGTTGAGCCGGTCGGCCGCGAGGATTACTTAGACTACATGACGTTCCAGCGGCTGATACCGCCCCTGTTGACGGAGCTATTCGGTCCGCTGCCCGGGCTGAAGGCTGAATGGGCGGCGCAAGGGGCCAGCCCCGGGGAATTAGACTTCTCGGCGTTCAGGTACCGCTGCTGCATCGAGGGCAGCCTGCCCGTCAACTTAGGCTGGATGGGAGGAACGCGAGAGGAGGTGCTGGAGGAAACGGAAGAGCACATCATCGCGCGTGACCGGATGGGGCGACGGGTGAAGCTGTGCAAGGGCGCTGCAACGCTGCCCCTGCCGCTGGACTACCCGGTGGCGAAAATGGACGACTGGTTGAGGGTGAAGCACCACTACGAGTTCTCGGAGGAGCGGCTTGCAGGGGAGTGGGAACGGCGCGCGGAAGAGCACCTGAAGGCGGAGCGGGTGATCATCGTGGGAATGCCGGGCGGGTTCGACGAACCCCGTCAGTTAATGGGTGACGAAATGGCCTGTCTCGCTTACTACGATCAGCCGGAGGTGCTCCACGACATGCTATCCACGATGGCGGAGACGGCTTACAGGGTGTTAGAGCGCGTGACGGCGGTCGTTGTGGTGGACGAGTTGGCGGTGCATGAGGACATGGCGGGGAAGAGCGGGCCATTGGCCGGGCCGCGGCAGGTGATGGAGTTCATCGGGCCGTACTACCAGCGGGTCTACGACATGCTGCGGGACCGGGGGACGCGGCTGCTGGGGCAGGATTCGGACGGGAACATGAACGCCGTCATTCCGGCGTTCCTGGAGCACGGGCTGAACCTGATGTATCCGATGGAGCCAGCGGCGGGGATGGACATAGTGGCGGCGCGTGCCAAGTACGGAGCCCGGCTGGCTTTCATGGGAGGGATTGACAAACACGTGCTGCGGCGGAGCAAGGAAGAGATACTCGCGGAGCTGGAGTATAAGGTCCCGCCGATGGTGCGGACGGGAGGCTGCGTGCTGGGCCTGGACCATCGGGTACCGGGGGGCACGCCGCTGGAGCACTATCGTTTCTATATGCGAAAGGTGTGGGACATCATGGAGGCGGAGAGTCGCTCCCTCGGCCTCGTCTGACGCGCCCGCATCACATCACGAAACGCCGGCCCCCGGGTCGGACTTGCCCGCCGGCGACCGGGCTTTGATGTGGGCCTGCTCAAGCATCCTCAACCAGTACGTTCGCCGCGATAGTGACTCGACAATGCCAGATGGTCTCTCTGCCGGCGCCAAGCAGCTCAGCGGGCAGCGACACTGGCCGCCAGCGGGGCCTGCCTCTCACTGGCCGCACCACACCAACGGGTACCCGTGGTCCGACATCCGCTTCGGTACGCCCGCGAACTCGATCTTGAACACGGTCGTGTGGGCAATGTGGTCCGGGTCCTTCTCCGGGAGCCCCTTGAGCACCAGCTTTCCCGGCTCCCAGGTGAACTTCACCGGCTTGCCCGTCTTCAGGAAGCTGATCCGCTTCGCTCTGGTCCTCTCGTCCACAATGACCAGCTCGCGCCCGCGCCAGTGTCGGCACCAGAAGTAGCCCACACTGCCCTTGCGCGTCCACTTCCCGTATTTCAGCCAGGGATGGAAGTGCTCCCGCGTCACGCGGTCGGCCATGCCATACACTGCTTCCTCGTTTCCTTTCAACCACTTCCCCACCTTGAGCAGGCGCTCCTCAATGAGCTTCGGCGGCGTGCCGTCTGGCTCAGGGCCGAAGTCGAGCAGCAGGTTTCCGGCGCCGCTCGTGGTCAGCCGGATCATCTCGACGATGGCGCGCGGGCTCGCCCAGTCTTCCTCCGGCTCCCAGCGCCAGCCCCACAGGCCCGTTCCGGTCAGCGTCATACATGACTCCCACGCCCGGTCCTGCGCGGTGATATGGCCTTCCGGCGTGCCGAAGTCCTCCGGCAGCATCAGGCGGTTGTTGATGATGATGTCCGGCTGGAGTTCCCGGACCATCGCGATGGTCTTCTGACTCTCCCACAGTTCGGGCGTCTTCATGGCGGCCGGGTAGTCGGGCCAGAAGATGTCGACCTTTCCGTAGTTCGTCATCAACTCCCGCACGCAGCCCTGCACGAAGTCCAGGTACCGTCTGCGTGCTCGTTCGCTCTTGGCTGCGCGCACGCAGTCGGGGTCGCGCCAGTCGTTCAGGCAGAACCCGAAGCCCACCTTGAGCCCCATGTCGCGGCATGCTTGCACGCCCTCCGCCATCAGGTCGCGCTTCGGGCCCGTTTGCACGGAGTTGAACTCGGTCTGCTTGGTGTCCCACAGGCAGTAGCCGTCGTCGTGCTTCGCCGCCAGAATGACATAGTTCATCCCGGCCTTCTTCGCCAGGGCTGCCCACAGCCGGGCCGCATCCCGCCGCGGCTTGAAGTCGCGAACCAGCTTCTCATAGTCCCGGACGGAGATTCTCGCCCAGTACATGTCCTCGGCGCTCAGGATGCGCGGATGCGAGTACAGCCCGTAAACTACAAGCATTCCAAACCTAGCCTCGTGCCACCACTTCATCCGACGCTTCCGGTCCAGATGCTCTCTCCTCTGAGCCGCCTCCTCGGAGAGTCGCAAGCCCTTTCCTTTTGGACTTTCGGCCGAAGCCTGCATTCCATCCAGGCCGACCACGGCCTTCGCTTTTCTTCCCATGCCATGTCCCCTTCCCAGATGCCGACTGCGAGCCCTACACTTACTTGCTGCCAACCTGGGGGCCGATGTACGAAGTAGCCGCCACCACGTCGTCATACCACTTCGCGTTCGCGCGAACGGTGTTGCTTCCAATGAACAGACCGACCCCGAAGCGGTCGATCCTCAGAGTGTCCACGTCACGGAGTCTCATGTTGGGGAAGTCTGCGACGAGCTTCCCGTCCAGCCAACAGGCGATGCGCCCGTCGCGGTCGCCAAGCGTGTTAGCCTTCAGCATGAACTCATAGCAGTACCAGCGACCCAACTCGGGAATCACGTCCGGCCTAGCGACGAAGCGCGGACCGAATGTAGCGACACCCGACCTCGTTTCGGACCGGGGCACGACCATTCCCGAGGGATAGAAGTGGTCTCCGTAATCGCCGCCCTGCTCAGCGTGGTAGCAATAGACGTTCAGGGCCCCAGGGGATCTCCCGGTTGAGTTTTCGCTCTCGAAGTTGACGAGGAACTTGTTGCGCCCGTCGGCAGGTATGCCCGGTGTCGCACGGCCATCAGGGCAGTAGCGGGCGGAGATCGACCCGCCATTGTGGACGGAGCTTCGGCGGACGGCGAAGTCCTTGTCAAACTTGGAGTACCAACGCAGGAAGAGGACGTCGCGCTGGTCTTCTATGCGCTTATCCACCCCGATCGCAAGTGGGTCGCCCTGTTGCGGCACGGTCAGTTCCAGCGCCTTCTTTCCGCTATGCACATTAGCTGCCTCTTCCGTGATGCGCATGTTGCCGTCGTGAATGAGCCAATCCCACTTTTGGCGCAGGTCAGCGGGGGAGGAACATCCTTCAAAACCATCCGCGAGGATGACCGCAGGATCCTCCTCGATTCCTCGGTCGCCCGGGTACTTCGCAGCGATGCCGCTCCCCTCAGGTAAGTCTGGCAGCACGGCTGATGCCTCCCATCCCTGGGTAGGGGTTGTCAGGAAAGCAAACACCGGGGGCACAAGCGAAGCACACACCTGACGCACCTGCTCAGCCCTCCGTGTGCGGGCCAGGCCGGCAGGGCGCGGCATACAAGGCGTGAAACCGGTGCCTCAATTGCTGCCGCATAGCTTAGAGAAGGGTCCAATGATACGGCTTGAACTCCCATTGCACAATGTCCGCATCGTAGTTACGCGGGCCGCGTAGGGTCCGTGCAAGGCCCCACTGGGGCGCAGGCACCGGTGGCCGGATCGAGCCCGGCGAGTCCTGCGTCGCAGAGGGGAATTGGATTTCGCGGCGGGGGGGGAAGCCGCCCTTGGCGCCGCACGCGTTTGGGGGCCGCGTTGCAGTGCCGGCACGGCGCGGGTGAGCACGCTATGGATGGTTGACAGCCACCGTCTGCCCGCATAGCATGAGCCGTGCACGGTGAGTCTCAGGGGTGATCTCTGTCTGCCTCACGAAGGCCCGGATGAAGGCCCGCTGCTCGTCCACGGCGCCCTCGGCCACAACTCCATCGAAGGTACCCATGTAGCTGAGCAACTCGCCCGCGAGGGCGGCCAGGTCGGGGGCGGCCTCTGAAGCGGCCTCGAGTTCCGCCAGGCCCGGCTCGGTACGCTTGAGTTATGTCTTGAGTTCCGCGTGCGCCCTCAACCACAGAGCGAACCAGCGGACGAAACGGACGAATTGAGCGACGCGGCTGATGAGCGGTGCGCTACTCTCCTTCCGGCTTACTTTCAGGATCGAAGAGCAGCAGTTGCGAGTCGCGCACCATCCACACGCGACCAAAGGCATCCTCTGCCATCGCCCACGTAGTCCCCTTAGTGATGCCTTGCTGCGGCCCGTACTCTTGTGGCCCGCCCTCTGCTGTCCACGCTATGACGGACTCCGGCGATTTGCTGTAGATGAGCATCCCGTCCTTCGTGCGGAGGAACCCCTTTTCACCCACGTAGTTCTCGTAGGCGGGCGGAGGGCAGTAGAGCAACCCCAATTGCCGCTTGTCCTCGCCCCGCAGGAGGAAGAACTCCTCCGTCTGGCGTTTCCAGACGTAGAGATTGCCCTGCCCATCCGGCCGAAACACGGCATTGAAGGGAAGACTGTGCAAATCCAGTTCGCCGGTGTCCAGGTCATAGATGCCGGTCGCGCTCTCCTGGGGACCCGTGAAGTCTCCGCGCACACAGGGGCCCACGAGGTATCGCTGGCCCAGAAGATAGCATTCCCAGCGGAAGCGCCAGCCGTCCGGGAGCGTGCGGAAGTCGCCGGGTTCTCCGTGCGCGCAGACCAGGAAACCCAGCAAACCCCTGTCACACAATACGAGCACCATTCCCCCCGGACCCGTCCGGATCTGCGCACCGTATCCGACTGGGCGCTCCCATTCCCTCCATCGGTCTCCATTCCAGCACCCCACCCACCGGAGAGCGCAAGTCCACATGTTCCCCTCGGTGTCCCATGCGATAGGCCGTGGCCGATAACCAGAATCGTCGTATACGCCGGTGACACGTTCGATCCCCTTGCCGCCGACGCTATATAGCGACGCCTCCATAGAACCGTCGGGAGTGGTGGCCACGCCCCAGGCCCTGCCGTCCGGCGAATTGAAAAGCTCCATGGGGGCCGGCGCTTCTACCAGTTCCCACTTCCCTTCAGCCAGCGTGCACCTCAGGAGAATGCGCGCGTCGCTGGTAGTCGTCCACACATTGCCGTCGGGATCAATGGCCAGGTGCCTCCCGATAAGCAGTGGCTTTCCATTTGGGCCGCCCTTGCTCAGCTGGTTGGGCCACACACGCCACCGAGGCCCGCGATGATCCAGCCCGCGGGGAGGGGTGTCCAGCACAAAGGTCGCTTTGGGCACGCGCAGACTGAACGGCTCAGAGGAGATGTCCCCCAGGCGGTCAACCGCGTAGATCGTCACCTGCTGCTCTCGAAAGAGGTCGAGCGGGATGCGCACTGTTTTCGCGATCGCCAGGATTTCTGTGACGGCCCCGCTAATAGCGACAACAAGGCAGGGCTCATCCGGGGGCGGATCCGCCGTGACTTTGCAGTTGACCGTCCACGCGTCATCGGCCTTCGTCACGTCCCCGGTGATGGTTAGCTCCCTTGGGCGGTGGAGTTTGAGTTTTGTGCGTTTCCCTTCTGATTCCAGGAAGAACCGCCCACATTCGGCCTCGTATACTTTTGACCCACGCGAAGAAACTGGGAACACTCCGAGGACATAGCGATCACAACCAACCCATCCTCCTCCACCAGCGCGACTGGGCTGAAGAATGACGTCAGGGCGGACTGACCGCCCGGAAAGAGGGCCTCTACCTTCCGCGTCCCCAAGGGCCATTGTTTGCGAAGTCAACGCATACGCTGTTCCGCCCCGTAGGGTGACGGATAGCCATTGCCCAAGGTTGGAATTCGGCATCGTGGAGTCCCACATTCGGAAGCCGCCCGAGTCGAGGAAGAGCAGTTCGGGAAGCAGGCCCGGCGTCCGCCAGCGTCCGTCGCGATACACCATCGCTTGCTTCCCTGACAGCCGATACCAGTCCTTCTCTGAATCAACCCACCAGTAAGCGTATGGCGGGCGATCATAGGTGACCTCGACGGATCCGTCCCAGAGGGTCCGGCCATTGTAGAACCATCCTTTGCCGCTTCCGTCCGTCCACTCTTGCGTTCGGAAGGCTGAGCCGTCGAAGAAGCGCTTCGCACCCAGCCGTAAGCTTTCACGCCAGGGGCTTGCAGGGCCGTCCGGCCAGAAATGGAATTCCCCCTTTGCATAGAGGCACCCGCCGGCGGGATAGTCTTGGAACGAGATTTGGAGGTTTCCGAGATCATCGGCCGTCATGTGCCTCGGCTCCCGGTTTCCAAGTTCCATGGCATGGTGGTCCCAGTGTCTGCCGTCATAGCAGCTCAGCTTGCCTGGGAAGTCGGCAAGAAAGGCCCACATCTTGCCAGCCACGTCCACGCAGCAGGGGCCCCCCAACGTCCACTCTTCCCTGGCGTCGAAACTCTCACTGGACAGCGGGGTCAGCGGAACGTTCGTGTCCCAAAGGAAGACGCGGCCGTCGGAGCCGGCCATCACGAGGTAGTCATCCAGCGCGGCGAGATCCACGAGTTGCTCGACCGGCAGCCCCAGGAAGGGGGTCAGAATGCGGGCGGTGTCGGCACGCAAATAGCCAAGCAAACCGCTTTTTAGCACAACAAAGGCTTCGCTGCGCTTGTTGAATACGATCTTCAGGTTAGGGAGGGCCTCTCTTGATAGCCCTGCCCTCAGAAGGTCTTCTGCTCCCTGCAGGCGCACGTCGGTCCTGCCGTCTGGCGCGTACCAGAAGAGTGTGAATACCGGATTCCGGTCAGTCTGGGCGAGGACAAGAGCGCGCCCATCGGGAGCTGACGCCACACCGTGAAACCAGTCCCATCCGAGCCCTATGCGTCTTGGCCCCGCCTCCGGTGCACCGGCATCGATCAGGTACGACCCTCTGCCCTCATTGTTGCCTCCTCCCGACACGAGGAAGTACTCTCCGAGGCGCAAGGGGCCGTTGCCAGTGCCGTCAGCGGCAAATTGCGGGGCGGCTTTCACTTCGACGCTTTCCGGACCGGCCCAGACCATCGCCGTTCCATAGAAGAGGACGACATGGCCCGGCTGCCATTCGCATGGGTTGCGAAGGCGGAAACCGTATGCGCCGTGGGGCCGGACCACAACCAGCGGTTCTGCCTCCGGACCAGCGACGATCAGCTTCTCCTCGTTCTGAAGCCAGATGCGATTGGCGCCGTCCACATACCAGGCTTTGCAGGGGAACGCGTCGCGTTTCAGAATTAACTCGGGAGACGAGCCCTTGAGGTCATAGAACGCATGGGAGGCCCCGAGATCGCAACGGGCAAACACTTTCCCTTCCTGGTTGATCGTCAGATCCATCACGTTCGCGAGATCCACATACTTCCACTGACTCGGCTCAGTTCTCAAGTCGAGTACGTATACGCGGGCGGGCACGAAGGCGTACAGATAACCGACTTTGTCAGCGAAGAGCGCAGAGGGTGCCGATGGGAGACGAGGAAGCTCCCGGAGCGCTTCGTCGGCCGTGCCGGAACGCAAGGCACCTGCAGAGAGAACGAAGAACACAACGCCCAGAGACAGGAAACGCCATGACGGTCGTAGTGGACGCAACTCTCCCCCTCTCCAGCAGGGCGGCAGTCCAACTTCGCTGGGGTCCTGCTCCGCTGACTTTGAGCTGATGGTGATTACGGCCAGAGTGTGAAAGCATGACGAACAAAGGCGTGGCATGCTGTCAGCCCATCGCCTACGAGAGCCAAGGTGTAGTCCGCCTACGCCCTGCCAGTCAGGGCACAACCCGTTTGCGTCAAGAACCGCAGGCCGTATGGCTATAACGATCTTATCGGAGTTACCTGTACTCATCTCCCCATTTGTGACGTCGCTCCGGCCTATAGGGGGCACCGTTTAAAGCATAGTGCAGCGACCGAGAAGTGTCAAGACCGAATCAAGGCATCCAAAATCTTACCGGGGAGGGTCTCATCCTGCCCTTTGCGATCTTGCCGAAGCAAAGGGCGCAGGCGGCCGCCCCTGCCATCTGGCTGAACAAGACCAATCGTACGCGGGGTTCAACTCAAGGTCGCGGTTCACTCTTTGGGGTCCGCCATTTCCTTAGCGTGAAGGGACCTCGGGGGGTAGAATGGTTCGGCTAATGTGGAATGGCGCTTTAGATCTTCCAACGTCTAAGGAGAACGGTCATGGGGCTGCCGCCATTTGCTTGTACCTGTGCGTGCGCACTTGCAGTCATTGGAGTCGTACTCGGTGCACAGGCCGCTGCCGAGCCCGTGCAGACTTCGTTGACCGTTGATGCCAACACCACGGGGCTGTGGCTGTTCAAAGAGGGCACGGGCACGACCTCCGCCTGTGAGGTGTCACGGGTGCCGGCGGCCACACTGAACGGCGCCACCTGGGTGATGGGGCGCCAGTACTATGCCGTAGCGACCCATTCCGGATACGTGGCGATTCCGGACTGCGCGGCAGTCCGTCCGGCGGATGCCTTGACGGCGGAGGTCTGGGTCAAGCTTCAACGGTACGGAGGCTACGTGCTCTGCAAGAACGGGAGTTACCTGCTGAACGCGGACCGGACGGTCAACGCCAGGTTCAACGTCGGCAAGGGTTGGCAGGGGGTCCGCGGGAGCATGCCGGTGCCGTTGGGGCAGTGGACCCACATCGCCATGACGTACGACTCGGCCACGACGGAGGTGGCGATCTACGTCAATGGAGCGCTTGACCGGAAATCGAAGCTTGAAGGCGGCGCCAAGGTGGCGGCGTCTGGCTCGGAACTGCGGTTCGGCCTGAACGACTGGAACCCGATGGGCAGCGAGATGGACGGCAAGATTGACTCGCTGCGCATCTCCAATGTAGCCCGCACCTTCGAGCCGGTGCCGCAGCCGAAGCGCGAAGCGCCTGTGGAGGTGGAGAAGGGCAACCTTGTGCCCAACGGGGACTTCGAGCTGGGGCTGATGGGTTGGCGCATGACGGGTGAGGGCGACACCAACCTGGTGTGGGGAACTGATTCAAAGAACCCGGCCAGCGGCCGGATCTGCCTGCACAACATCCCGGGCAGTGAGGGAGGTTCGACTTTGCTCTCGCGGCCGATTCCTGTGAAGCCGGGAGGCCACTACACGTTCAGCGCCCACATGCGCGCCGACGGCGTGAACTCCCCGCGCATCGAGATCGTCTCGGCTGGCGGGAGGCGAGGTTTTGGCGCGGTGCCTCCTTTCCCCCTTTCCCCCACGGTAGACACCGCGTGGGCCGAGGTGAAACAGTCATTCGTGATTCCCAATGACTTTGCGGCGTCGGCGGTGTGCATCTCTTTGCCATTTCCGTCGTCCGGCGAGCTTTGGGTTGATGACGTGCGTCTGATGGCCGGCGAGAGCGCCAGCGAACTGGCGCTGAAGGACAAGATCGCCGTAGGCCCGCAGACACTGCCGGTCGGCAATCTGTACCCCTACACCGCGGGCAGCACGACGCCGACGACGCTGAACGTCGTCAACACGGATACGGCAGCCCACAAAGTGGCCGTGCAAGCGCTCGCCACGGACTGCGAGGGCCAGCCGCTTCCCGCGGTGGCGGTGGGCACGTTTGACGTGCCTGCCGGCGGCGTGACGACGGCAACGTTTGGGCTGAACACCGACCGGCGAGGGACCTTCCGGCTGGGCTTCGATTTGACGTGCGAGGGTCAGACCTGGCGCCAGAGCGCCGAGTGCAAGTATGCCGTGGTCGTCCCGCTGAAGGACGTGGGGAATGCCGATGAGTCCGCGTTTGCGATGAACACCCACATGGAGCGCGAGCCGACGCCGCACCTGTCGCGGAGCATGGAGGTGCTCTCGCAGTGCGGCGTGAAGTGGATCCGCGCCTGGTGGGGCTGGGGCATGTGCGAGAAGACTGAGGGGACGTTCGACTTCACCGAATTCGACCGGCAGTTCAACGCGGTCACGACCGGGACGGGCATGCGGATCATGCCGATCCTGTTGCGGTACTACTCGCAGTACGAGCAGAAGTGGACGGGCCCCGTCACTCCGCGAGCGATCCAGGAATATCCTGACCCCAAAGTGTTGCCTGAGTGGAAGGTCTTCTGCGGCAAGGTGGCCGAGCGTTACAAGGGGCGCATCACGGCGTACGAGCTTTGGAACGAGCCCACGATGGGCACCTCGCCGAACGGCGTTTTGACGCCCCAGCAGTACGTGGACTTGCTGAACAACACCACGCCGGCCATCCGCGAGTACGATCCGAAGGCCAAGATCGTCGGTTTCGCCGGCGTGCCGCTTGACTACTTGAGGAACACGCTGAAGCTGGACGTGGCGCCGCTGATGGACGTAGTCTCTGAGCATTCGTACAGCCAACTGGCGTTGCCTGAGATCAACCTTCCCAAGCAGACTAAGGAAGTCCGGGCCATCCTGGCCGCCAATGGCGGCGACAAGCCGCTCTGGCATACGGAGCAAGGGCTGTCGGGCGACGACGATGGCTACTCGTCAACGATGACCTCTGAGGGGGACATTGCGGCGCTCTACATTCGGAACTTCGTGCTGGTGCGCTCGTTAGGCGTCGAGAAGTACTTCTGGTTCTCGGCGCAAACCAGCCCCACGTACGGGGCGGCCATCTACTATGAGAACTACATTCCGCGGGCGCGCCTGGCGGCGCTGAACACCTGCGCGTCGTTCCTGGAGGGTTCTTCGTGCCGTGAGTCCTACCGGCCGGGTGAGGACGCTTATGCTTTCCTCTTCGAAGGAACCGCACCGGTGGGCGTCGTCTGGAACCTGAACGCTCCGGCACGAGTGAGTCTGGCGATGCGCCCGGACGCGGTTCAGGCCTTCGACATGATGGGCAACGCCTTGCCGGTGGTAGGCGAGAAGGATAGTGCTGTGATCCAGATTTCGGCGGAGCGTCCTGCCTTCTTCAAATGCCGCGCCGAAGACGCGGCTTTGCTGAAGAAGGCCGTCGCGGGGATGCAGGTGAAAGGCCTGGACCCGGTCGTCATCAAGGTCACCCCGGTCGCGGGCGGCGTTCAGGTGACGCTAACGGGCGCATCGCCCAGCCCGGTGGATGGCGTCCTGGACCTCATTGCAGCCGGAAGCAAGGAGCCGACCGGTTGGCCGGCGCCCCAGCGCTTCCAGTCGTTAGCGTCGGGAAAAAGCCAGGAGTTCAGGTTCACGCTGCCGGACGGTGCCGCTCTGGGCCAGGTTCGCGTGGTCTGCGGCAACAGGCGGCTGCAGACAGTGACGGTTCCATACACCGGCGGTTAACTTCTTGCGTGCGGCTCACCTGAGGGCGACATAAGAACCGGCGGGGCGTCGGTCGAGCGAACCGCCGCCCCGCTTCTTCGCTTGGCGTAGGGCGGCAGTTCGAGAGTACCTCGTGTGCTCCATCGTCCCGCTCGGCGTAGGGCCCGTGCAATGCCCCACTCGGGGGGTGGGCTGCGCCTCAAGAGAGCGGAATGCGTTCTTTGTTTCGCGCCAGCCACTCGTCGAACGACAGAAGGGACGAGTTCAACGCCCGGGCTTCGGCTATGCTGCGAGCGCCGCAGAAGTACTCGCTAAAGTCGCGGTTGAATTGGAACATGTTGCCCAAGTCGTCCGCGCCGGGAAATCCAAAGCCGCGGTAAACGTCTGCAGGCACATCGTTGTAGCGCACTTCCTTCCCGAGGGCCTTGCTGAGCGCGGCTGCCATCTCCTTGCCGGTCAGGTGCTCGCCAGCAATGCCGACCGTCTTGCCGATGTAGTCGCGTCCTCGCTTGAAGATGCCGTACGCGCATTTGCCGATGTCCTCCGTGGCGATGCCCGGCAACTTCTTGTCGCCCATGGGCAGGGTGATCGCGAGCACGCCGTCCGGGCCTGGCTTCGGGCCCATGCCAAAGTAGATCAGGTTCTCCCAATAGAACGAGGCCAGCAGGAACGTGGTCGGGACGCCGAGGTCGGAGAAGAATTGGTTGGCCTCACCCTTGGCGTCAAAGTGCGGCACCTTGTACTTCTCTTGCAGCGTGGGCATCCGCTTATCGCTAAGCGGCACCCACTTGCGTGTGTCTTCGAGCGTGGACCAGATCACGTGCTCCAAACCGGCATCCTTCGCCGCCTTGGCCAGGTTGCTCGCCTGCGTCAGCTCCTTCTCCGGCGAGAAGTGCTCCCAGTAGTTGGTGACGCAGTAAGCGCCATTGGCGCCCCGGAACGCGCGCTTCAGGCTCTCAAGATCATCGAGGTCCGCCTCGATGACCTCTGCTCCGAGCCGGGCGAGTTCTTTAGCCTTGTCGGAACCGGGGTTGCGCGTGAGCGCGCGCGCATGAACCGGACCCCCCGAGCCCTGTAGGATAGCACGCGCCAATCCGCCGCCTTGCGCGCCGGTCGCACCCACGATGGCAATAGTCTTTCTTTGAGCCATGCGGTCCTCCTGTTGCTGTGAGTAAGCGGTCAAGAGCAACAAGACCGACATTTCGGTCTTGTGAACAGTTTTGACCCGCAACTGCCCGGAATTCGTTCCTCAAATAATCGGCTTGCTTCTGGAAGCTCCAAGACGGCACCAATACAAGTCGCTCAATCCCCCACGCCGGAGCGTGCCCCGCCGATGCTGCGCGGGCCAAGCCCACCTGGCGTTCTCCCGGACGGCGTGCTCCGCGCGCGGGCCTTCAAATGGCTGCTCTTAGTCGAGCTTGGCGGCGGCGCCCATGCGGTCCCGCGACCCCCACCTGTTGAAGCTTGTTACCTAAGCTGGGGCAGTCCCCGCAGGGGGAGGCGCGTCTGCTGGCTTTCAGCGCTGGTCTGGATCTGCTGCACGAAGGCCCGTACGTCTTGGCCATTCAGGCGCTGTTCAAGGCTCCTGGCCGTCTCGGCCCACTCGTCCCGGAGTGCCCGCACGAGGGCTCTGCCGCCTGTAACAGAGACCGAATAGGCCGGCAGGAACCCGTGGGCGCCTTCGTCTGAGACGTACATCACAACTTGCGCCATCTGTGACCCCCTCGGCTCACGGGCAATCTTTGTACACCCCCAACATAACGTTAGCGTACCCTCCACGCGAAACGGCCGCAATCGGGTTATCTTCCTCACGGGGCTTCGATATACCTGAGCCGCCCGTAGGGGGCTGCACTATGCGCGTAGCTCCCATATCCACTCAGCCGACCGGGCCCGCCACAGCTTGCGGCTGCGAAGCTATGCCAGGCGAGCCGCGGCCCGAGGCAGTCCGTGAAGGGATACGTGGGCTTGACAGCTGTCGGGCTCAGCGTCGATTCGGCCCACGACGGCCCGGATGAGGGAGCGCTTCTCGTCCCCAGTGCCTTCAGCCACGACCGTGTCGAAGGTCTCGACGTAGCCGAGCAGTTTGTGGCTAAGGTCGCCCAGGTCCGGCACGGCCTCCGAAGCAGCCTCGACCTCTGCCTGGCACGGCTCGCCACGCTTGAGTTCTGTCTTGAGTTCCGCGTGCGCCCTTGACCGGGCTTCAGGCTGCCGGCCCGGCGCCGTCCCCGCCCCGCCAGGCATCGAGCAGCCCCTTCAGCCGTCGGTAGCTTTCCTTGGGCCGCAGGTCCTCGTGCACCATGCCGCCGTGGGGGAGGAACGAAGGGTCGGCGAAGTCCCACCAGGTCACCGCCTCCACCTCCGGCTTGGCGTAGCAGATGGTGTAGAAGGCCTCAACCCAGTCGGCCTGCTCCGTCTCGGACCATGGGCGGCCGTGCCACTTCATCTCGTTAGGCACGTAGACGTGCTCCTTGCGTACGATGGGCTCAGGCGAGGAGCTGATGCCGATTTCCGTAATGTGGACCTTCTTCCCCAGGCGGCAGAACATGTCTATGTGCCTGCTGATCTCGAACAGGTCCCTGGACGGGTCGTACACCTGCAGGCCGATGACCTCGAAGGGCACGCCCGCCTCCAGCAGGTCCCGGCAGTACTGCATTGTGCTCCGCATCGGGGTGTCGAACTTGCGGTCCCAGCCCCATCCCGTGGCCACGTACTCGCTCCACGTGAAGCAGCAGTTGACGATGCGCGTGGCCGCGGGGTTCGCCTCGCGGGCGACTTCCGCAGCGCACCGCGTGATGTCGAGCAGTTGTTCGTATGGCCAGCCGTGGATGTTGTTCCAACTGTGGGCCTCGTTGATGATGTCCCAGTAATCTATGCGGCCCTTGAAGCGCCCCACGGCGTCGCGGACGTAATCCATGTGCGTTGCCAGCACATCGTCGTGGGATCTGCCTTTGAGCCAGTCCGGCGTGCCTGCGTCGTGCAGCCAGATGAGCGGATGCCCCTTGACCCGCAGGCCGTCCCGTGCGCCCCACGCGGCGATGTCCGCCGCTTTGGAGAAATCGCGCGCGCCTTCTTTCGCTTCGGTGCCTCGGCGGTAGAACGGCGCGGTGACGTAATTGTACAGCCCGGCAAAGAGCCGGGCGTACTCCTCGCCGGCCGAGGGGTACCGGAAGCCGTTGCAGCCGAACAGGAAATCGGTCCGCACAGGGCCGGCGGCAATGCGCGAGCGTGCGTGGTGAAGCGCGAGCATCTCTCCGGCATGCAGCGATTCGCACAGGGAAGCCATGGCCAGCCGCGCTTCGCCGACCGGGTCGTCCGTCTTGTTGCGCATCTGGGCAAGCAGCGCAGCGGCCCTGGCCATGCGGTCCTCGTAGTCGGCGGATGGTACGGTGCCTTCTGCCCGGTACGTGGCCTCCGCCCGGCGGACCGCGGCCAGGCGGCTCTTCGCGAACTCCACGCTCAGGTTGAGCCGCCGGCCGGAGACCTCCTCCGCAGCGTACCCCCTGCCCTCGTTGTCCGCGTACAGATACACGTGCCCGAAGCCCTCCACCGGCAGCGGCATGCAGACGGCGAACGGACCGTCCGGCGCGGGCAGCCGGACGCAGCCGTACCCGCTGGTTACGATCATCGGCCGGTGCTCGAAGGCCGGCATGAAGTCCAGGTCCAGCACCATGATGAGGTTCTGCGGCCCCCAGGGCGCCGGCATGCCATTGCTTGCGAATACGACCACCTCGAAATAGCGGCCAGAGGGTTTCATCGCATGCTCCTTTCAAGAGCCTCTGAGTTAGTTCCGCCACGAACGGTTCGCGGTCAGGCTATAGATCCTTGGCATGGCCGTGAAGCCGATCAGGGGCGCCGCCATTGCTGTTAGAATGGCTGTTTCCCTTTCCCTGCAGGACGGCACACATGAAATGGGACGTACAGCAGGACCGGGAACAGGCCAAAGGGACGAAAGTACCGGCCGGAAGGTCATCTGTCAAGGCGACGTTTGCACTTATCTCTCCCTCTCGAATACCCCGACGGATGCAGGCCTGGAACACCTGAAGGGCTGGCGGCGCTTTACAATCTATGCTTCATTGCGCCGTTCATTGTGCTTTTCGTGGCGGCGTTCGCACTCCTCTTCGCAGTCATGGTCCTCTATCTGGGGTGACCGGTGGCCCCTCAGCGGGGAGGACCTCCCCACAAAGGATTGCAGGAGGGTATCCTTTCCTCGACAGGCTCCGGGTTTGTTCGTGCCCGTTAGCTCGCCAGAAAGCGTTTTTGCGAAACGAACCCAATTTGTCCTAAGTCTTTATAATTGACGCACATAAAAGACGACCATTTTACTCATCAATTGCGGCTCCTCTGTCCGGACGGGCATTCCTGAGGGGCCGACATAGTGCGCCGATGATGCTGTGTCTGCACCCACGAGAGCTTCATCAACGCCGGCCACCGGGGTTCGAGGAGCCCCGCCGGTCGCGCCGCGCCTCCCGGTAGTCTGCGAACAGCTTCAGGTCAACATAGTGCCAGTTCAGGCCCCATTCCCTGTAGTGACACGGCCACACGGGCACCCACCAGACCTCGCGCGTCGTCAGGTCGAAGACTGTCGTCTCCGCGTTGCCGCCTACGCCCAGAGGGTTCTCCAGCGTGAACGGCCCCATGTGCGCGCAGAAGGTGCCGTATGAGTCCGCCCGGCCGTCCGGGTCAATGGCCGCCTGAGGAGGGGCGCCCGTAAGCGGGTCAGGAGCGGTGCACCGGCCCGCCTCGTTGTAGCAGCGGTGGGAAGCGGCCAGGTCCTCTCTTATCAGCCGGTCGTCCACTCGGCCATAATCGTTGCGAAGCATCCACATGCCAGACCAGAAGCGGTAGTAGGTGCTGTTGGGCTCCTCTTTCGGCTCCGGGCAGAAGCGGTCCATCGCCCTATCCGGGTGAAAGACATTTGCCTCGTCGAACAGCCCGCTCGCGGACTTGAAGTGGTTCGCATGCACCAGGTAGTTGGCACCCTTCTCGCCCAGGTCTCCCGGGCGCCTGATGGCGTAGTGGCGGGCGTTCTGCTCGACGCAGAAGGCGTGGTCCGCGTCGGCGAAGACGATGTTGCACCCGCGCACCCTGAGGACGGTGTTACGCCCGGTGCGCTTGCGGTAGTCCTCGGTGCCGACAGCGGCCATTGCGGCGGCCTCCTTTGCCGTGTCCGAGAAGATCACCGCCGCGCTGGCCAGCAGGAAGTCGCGGATGCCCGGCGCAAGGGCCGCGTCCCTATCCGCGGGCGAGTCGCAACGGTCAGGGGCGCCGGAGGTCAGGCAACAGACCCCCCGATCGTTCATCAGCCCGCCCCCGAGACCCCCCAGGTTGCCCGCCCTGCCGTTGCCCCAGAAGACCCTGGCGGCCGGGTCGTCGGGGATGGCTATGTACGACACCTGCCTCTGCTGCACTGAGCCCCCGGCCTCGACGTGCTTCGACTGTGCCGTGCGCGTGGCATAGGTATGGCCGGTCCGAGTCGCCTCCCCCTTCACCCAGAAACCGTTGCAGTCCGAATCTGCGCCGGGCCCCGGGGGCGGGCCGCCGGGGGCGCCCGGGCCCGTCACGGCCGGCCGGTCTGCGGCGAAGTCCCAACCCGGGTGGAGGCAGGACAACGAGGAGTAGTTGATGAGGGCGATCTTCAGGAAGTGGCTGCACGCCTCCGCATGGGCGGCCCGGTCCAACTCTTCGGAGGCGCCCTCGGCTATGCCATCGAGCATCTCGACCAACTCCGGCCGCAGATGCCCCAGCTCAGCGTAGCTTCTTGTCAGATAGTTGGTCGCATAACGGACACGCTCACGCTCGCTGCGGCCCGCTTGCCAAAGGCCCGCCCCGTCGCGCAACACCTCCCTTTCCCAATACAGATCGAAGGTCCGCGCGACGTCCTTGCCGCAGCGCCGCCCGTACTGGACGCCCATCTCCCGCCAACTGCCCTGGAGGACGCCGATCCAGAGGGAACGACAGTGCGGGATCGCCGTTGGCAGCTTGAACCTGACCTGATCGCCCGTATTGGCTTCCATGTCATCCTCTCCACATTCGTGCCCGTGATGCCGGGAAAGCGAAGGGGCACCCTCTGGTCTATTGCCCGTGCCCCTCCGGCAGAACGTGCTGCATCGCAGCCCCCGACAGACATGCCAGGCGGCGGTCCGCCGCCCGCAGGGCCGTGCCGGGGGGCCACTGCAAGCTACGCGAGCGGAAGATATGCGCCCCTATCGCCACTGTCAAGCTCCGGCGACGAACGCCAGCCCACAGGACAGGCGCGCAGGCTACCCTTGCGATGAGGTGGCGGCGGAGCGGACGGCGAAGAGGCCAAATGTGGCGGCCATCCGGCGGTTGCGGGGTTCGGCGGGTTCGATTATAGTGGGCTTTTCCGTTGCCAGCGTGGGGGTTTTCGTCCACTACGCGTCATTCAAGGACTGCATCAGTCTCGGAGGATTCCGCATGGTCAAGAGGATCATCATCGGCGAGTCCGGCGGCCCGACCCCGGTCATAGACTGGGAAGTGGCAGGCGCACTCGACGCCGCTCAGAAGGCCGGCGTGGAGATGTACGGCATGGCTAATGGCCTTGAGGGCCTTCTGAATGCCAACATCCCGGGGAACATCATGGACCTGACCAAGATGGACCCGATGTCATTCGTCTTCAACGGGCCTGGCGCCGGCCTGAGGACCACCCGCATCAAGCCCAAGGAGCGGGAGTACAAGAAGATCGCCGAAAACCTGAGCGCGCTCGGTGTGGACGGGGTCGTCTACATCGGGGGCAATGACAGCGCGGACCAGTTGCTCGGCCTGGCCGCGGTCAGCAGCGTGACGGCCATCCATGCCATCAAGACGGTTGACAACGACCTGCTGGTCACCCACCACTGCCCCGGCTATGGTTCGGCGGCGCTCTACAATGCCACGGCTCTGAAAAGCGTGTACAGCGACTTCTCTTCCTACCGCACGATGGCGAACTTCTCCGTCGGCACTAAGATCGTGCAGGGAGTGGAAACCGCGCCGGTGGTCGTCTACCAAGTGATGGGCCGCAAGGCAGGCTGGCTCGCGCAGGGAACCGCCTTCGCGCGCGTGGACCCCAGAGGCCAGATGCGGCCGGACGCACCGCCTCACATCATCTTGTGCAGGGAGGTGCCGTTCGACAAACGGGCCTTCCTGGAGAAGATGGACGAAGTGCTGACGCGGCTGGGCGAGGCTGCCGTCGTGGTCCAGGAGGACCTGACGGACAAGGCGACGGGCAAGAGCATTGAGGAGATATACGCCACCAAAGTGGTTTACGACGAACACGGCAACATCCAGCACGGCCGGGCTGAATCCTTCTCGCCGGCGGTCTTCCTGGCTGAACTGGTCACGTCGGAACTCAAGGTCGAAGCCGTGCCGGGGAAAGTGAAGGACTGCGTCCTGAATCCCCAGCACATCCAGCGCAGCTATTCGATGTCGCCGGCCGATGCAAGCGAGGCTTACATGGTCGGCCACGCCGCCGTCGAGGCCATGCTTGCCGGGGAGACGAAGAGGTCCGTCATCCTCGAAAGGAAGGACGGGGTGACCCGTACGGGGCTCACCGACCTGAGCAATATCGCGGCGAAGGACCGTAAGGTCCCGGCCGAGTACATCAACGGGATGGAAGGTCCGACACAGGCGTTCATTGATGAGTTCATCTACCTGGTTGGCGGCCCCGCAGCACTCCCGCATTACTCGAACCTCAAGTGCCCCGCGGTCAAGGTGCCGGACAAGGTTTCAAAGAACCCCTACGTGCGGTCCAAGTAGGACGGCAGGTTGTGACATAGAAGCGGGCCAGACGCCTTCCGGCGCCTGGCCCGCGTTCCATGCGGTGAACGTGCTGTGCATTTCGGCGCAGAAGAAAGGGCAGAGACCTGTGAGTCTCTGCCCTCGTAATTCGCTCAGCGGGATGCCGGCCGCCTGGCAGCCGACCTCCGGATGGGTCCTTGCGTCCGGCTACTCGGCTGCTTCTACCGGCACGACTTCCTTCACCTCAGGGATCTCCTTCTTCAGCCGCGCCTCGACTCCGCGCTGGATGGTCATCTGTGCCATCGGGCAGCCGCGGCAGGCGCCCTGAAGCTCAACTTTCACGGTGCCGTCCTCGGTCACTTCGACCAGCTTGACATCGCCGCCGTGCATCTGGAGCATCAGACGGATGTCCTCGATCACCTTTGCCACTTGTTCTTTGTCAACCATCCTCTATCCTTTCGTCCGCCGCGGCGGGTCGTTAGGGTCCATCGCCTGCTACGCCTATGTCGGCGCCGAATCCGGCCTCGACGAGTCACCACAAGCCAATATGTTTAGTGTACTTTATAAGCCTGGTGCCGCGCAACCATAAGCGATGCCGCCTCCACGCTTTTCCGGCCGTTCCGGAGCCTATGCGCTCCATCCGCCACACGGCGGATCATTTCACCTGGACGGAGATCGTCTTCCCTGGCTGAGGCGGTTTCTTCTTCAGGCGGACCGTGAGGATGCCACTGTCGAGGTTCGCCACGGGGTCGGCCTCCAGGTCCACCGTCTGCGGGAGGAATATCTGCCGGTCGAACTCCGCCGGGCCGCGCTCCCTGCTCACGCACACGTGGCCCTCGATCGCGGAACGGTCTTCCTTCCCCCGGATGCTCAGTGCGCCCTGCCTCATGCTCACGCTCAGGCTATCCTTCAGCACACCAGGCACCTCGGCCACGACGATGAACGCATCCTCCGCCTCGTAAATGTTGACCGGCGGATAGTTCGGTCGCGCGAAGGTGCTGAATGGCGGAATTTTGCGGAGCGCACCGTCCACAGTGTCCGCCATGTCTGAAACATGCTTTCGCATCTCCTGCCAAACATCCCGCTGTTCCATTGGCCGCCCTCCTGGAGAACTTAGCCCTGCCATGATTATAGCAGGCCCCACCCCCGTTGTGAACCCCCAGCCGGTCAAACGCGCGCGGTCCAAGATGCCCGGGACCTTAGCGCCGTTCCTCGCGCCTCGTGCGAAGCGCGTTACCCGCGCTTCGCGCGCACGATCTCCTCGGCGAGTTCGCCGGGCACCGGCTCGTAGCGTTCAAACCGCATGTCGAAGATGCCTCGCCCGGCCGTCATGCTGCGCAGCTCCGTCGCGTAGCCGAACATCCCTGCCAGCGGGGACACCGCCCTGACGAGTTGCGTGCCGCTGTGGTCGCGCGACTCGATGCCGGTGATCCGCCCGCGCCGCGAGCAAATGCTCCCCGTTACGGCGCCGCTGAATTCCTCCGGCATGGTGATGTTCACAGAGCAGACCGGCTCAAGCAACCGGGGCGCGCCTCGGAGGAAGCCCTCGCGGAATGCCTGCCGCGCGCACGTGGCGAAGGCCATATCCGAAGAGTCCACGTCGTGCGCCGAGCCGTCCACTAACCGCACGAGCACGTCTACTACGGGAGACTTCGCAAAGACCCCCTCGGCCATGGCCTGCAAGACGCCGCGCTCAATAGCGGGAATATAGTTGCCCGGTATGCGCCCGCCCTTGACCTCGTCGAGAAACTCAAACCCCTTGCCGGGCGGCAGCGGCTCGAGTTCCATGACGACATGTGCATACTGCCCGTGCCCGCCGGTCTGCTTCACGTGCTTATAGTCAACGCGCGCCGGCCGGGAAAGCGTCTCGCGGTATGCAACCTTCGGCGCACCCACGATCGGGCTTACGCGGAACTCACGCCTCAGCCGCTCCACCAGAACCTCCAGGTGCAGCTCGCCCATGCCGCTGATGACAGTCTCCTCCGTCTCGGCATTGTGCATTACAGTGAAAGTAGGATCCTCCTGCGCGAGGCATTCCAGCGCGTGCGCGAGCCTGTCCTTCTCTGCGTTAGTCGTCGGTGCCACACTCACCGAAAGCACAGGTGCAGGGAACTCTATGTCCTCTAACAGGATGGGGTCAGCCTCGTCGCAAAGCGTGTCGCCCGTAGTGGTATCTGCGAGCCCCACGGCCACGCCGATCTCGCCGCTGTAAAGGAAGTCTCGTTTCTCCTGCCGGTCGGCGTGCATTTGCATCAGGCGCCCGATGCGCTGCCGCTTTCCCTTCGAGGCGTTATAAACGTAGGTGCCCACCTTGAGGGCGCCCGAGTAGACGCGTACGTAGACCATCTTGCCCATGTGGCGATCCGTCACCACTTTGAACGCCAGGGCTGCCAGGCTTTCGTCACTACCATGCGCGCGCCGTATTGTCTCTGCGCCCGCTTCCGAGCTGCCGCTCGGGACCTGGAATCCGATGACCGGCGGGAGATCCTCCGGGGAGGGCAGGTAATCCACCACGGCGTCCATGAGGCGCTGTATGCCTTTGTTCTTCAGCGCCGACCCGCACAGGACCGGCACGATCTTCCCGGAAAGGGTCGCCGCGCGGATGGCCTTCCGCAGTTCATCGGCGGATACATGCTCATCAAGGCAGTATTTTTCAAAGAGGCGCTCGTCTTCTTCACTCACGTCGTGAACCAGCCTGTGGCGCCAGATAGCGAATTTCTCGCGCATTGACTCCTGGATCGGCTCCTCGCGGTACGTGGCGCCCTGATCGTCGTCTTCATAGTAGACGGCCTGCTCCGTCACCAGGTCCATCACGCCGACGAAGTTCTCGCCTTCGTAGAGCGGCACGACAACCGGCACGGGCTTGGCAGCCAGCCGGTGCTCGATCTCGTTAACGACGCGCTCGAAGTCCGCGCCCACCCGGTCCATCTTGTTGACGAAGGCTATAGCCGGCACGCCGTACTTCTCAGCCTGCCGCCAGACTGCCTCCGACTGCGGCTCGACGCCGCCCACACCGCAGAAAAGGGCAATGGCGCCGTCCAAGACGCGCAGCGACCTTTCCACCTCCACCGTGAAATCCACGTGACCGGGCGTGTCAATCAGATTGATGCGGTGGCCGCGCCAGTACGTGGTCGTGGCAGCGCTCACGATCGTGATGCCGCGCTCCTGCTCCTGGTCCATCCAGTCCATGACGGTGGTGCCGTCGTCCACGTTGCCAAGGCGATGGGTGCGACCCGTGTAGTACAGGATCCTCTCCGCCACGGTCGTCTTGCCCGCGTCAATGTGGGCCATGATGCCGATGTTGCGCAACTTGTTCAGCTCAACCCTCTGTTGTTCTTCGACTGTGAACGTAACCATATCACGTCCTATTCCATCCCGCGCCCTGCGGGACAAATGCCTCCTCTGCCCATGGCGGAGGAGGACGCCCTATGTGGGGTGCCGAGAGGCTATTCCCTCAGCGTTGGCGGGCTTATGGATGCGCCGGCAGACAGCAGCCGTTGCGTAGTCGGATTCCGTCTTCCGCGCGCCCGCAGGCCGTACGCCGCTAAGACACCGCCCCCGCACGCGCGAGAAGAACCGAAACCCCGGTGCCAGGAAGGCGACAAGACGAAGGGAATAAGTCAAAACTCAAAGATTCAGTATACGCGATACCGCCGGGCATTTCAAACAATTTCGGCGCCGTTGGACCTCGCCTTCACCGCATTGGGCAATGCTGTCAGCGAACGGCGCGAGTCAGCGGCAGCAGTTCGTCCGCAGTTAGGTAGCCCGGGAACGATTCGACGGAGCCAGATGTTCGGATCAGGACGACGCTCGGTGCACCGTAGACGCCATACTTCTGCCGCACCTGCGTCACCGCGTCGTCGGCCGAGTGCGTCACGTCCACCCGCGCAGCCACGAAGCGGCGCAGCTCGGCCACCACCTGAGGGTCAGCAAACGTTGTCTGCAACATCCTGTGGCACGGCGCACACCAGTCCGCCGAGAAGAAGATCAAGAGCGGCTTCCCTTCCGCCTGCGCCCGAGCGGCCGCCTCGGGCTCGGACCCAAGCCACTGCACCCCCGGCCCGTGCTCCGTGGCGGCAGGCCCAGCCGTCGGCAGAACGGACGGCGCGGCTGCCGAAACGAAAGCCCAGACAGCCCCGGCAATGAGCAGCAGGCCGGCAGCCTTCTTCGCCCTGGGCCACCAGCCAGACTCCGGGGTCAGCACGTCGAAGGCCCCCACAAAGACAGCCGACGCAAGCAGGAACGCTCCTACCAGCGTGCGGAACCATGCCTGAGGCATGATGCGGGCCTTCCCGACAAAGTAAACCGCAACGGCGATAAGGGCAAATCCGAGGACGTGCTTCACCGTCACCATCCACCGCCCCGACTTCGGCAGCGACCTGAGAAGGCCGGCGAAGGTGCCGATCGCAATCAGCGGCGCGCCCATCCCCCAGCCCATCGCAAAGAAGATCAGCCATCCGAGCAGCATGTTGCGACTGCGCACGACGTAGGCGATGACGCCGATGATCACCGGCGCGATGCATGCCGTCGCGGCAGCACCGGACAGGAGCCCGATGATCCAGACGCCCGCCAGCCCCCACCTTCCGCGCAAACCGAGCTGGAGCCTCTGAAGCCGCTGCGAGGTCACGTTGATGGCGTAGAGATCGAACATGGCGCCCGCCAGAAGGACGAAAAGGACCGCGAGCGCAAGGTAGACCGCCGGGTGCTGCAGCCAGGCGCCGAAGATCCCGCCCGTTGCCGCCGCCACGACGCCGACCACGGAATAGGTGACCGCGATGCCGAAGACATAGACGACGGAGCGGACGAATGCGTCAAGCTTCCGGCCGCCCGAGGTGGCGCCGATGAGGCTCACGGTGACAGGAATCAAAGGATAGACGCAGGGCGTGAGCGTCAGGCCCAGCCCGCCAACGAACGCAAGCAGGACTGTGACAAGCAGCCCGCGACCGGCGAACGACGCCGCCGCGCCCTGGGCCTCTCCGGCAACAGGAGAGGCCTGACCACCCAAGGCCGGGGTATGGGCTACATTAGAATAGGTTAGTCTCTCCTCGGGCGCAGCGGCCTCTTCGGCCACCGCCGGCAAGACGGTGAGCGGCACAGTGGCATGATCCGCAACGAACTGGCATATGTCCGGGCCGCAGCCGGTGAAGCGGATGCCGAACGTCAGGTCATAGCGGCCCGGCGGCACTCGTGACGATATCCGCAACTCACACGTGCCGGTGAAGTCCCCTTCCAGATACCGTACAGTCTCCTCGGCATACTTGTCGTACTTCTGCTTCGGCTCCGGCAACACCAGCCGGCCGGCAGAAATGCCGGCCCCTGCGGCACCGGTGTCGGCAAGCGTGAACTGAATGGAATCGTATCTGACGTAGTAGTCAGGCCTACATGAAAAGCCGATCTCGGCGACGGGGCGGGCCCCTGCTGTCTGCTCCGACGTGCGAAGCCGGACCGCAGTGCTGAAATGCGCCGGCAAGGCCGGAGTCGCCGGCCCCCTCAAAGGCGGCCGACCCAGAAAGCCCTCATTCGGCCCGGCTTCCGGCACAGAAGCTCTGGCTACGGCGGCGCTGCTCGCCGGGAACAAGACCGCCGCAAACAGGGCGCATATTCCGAGAGCTATCCTGGCTGTCCTTGCGTCCATTGGCTGCGTTCTGACCGGCTGAAAGTGCCCCCAAATGAGACGCGGTCGCACCCAAAGCTTTCATTCTACCACGCCTGCAGTTCACCCACTATTTGCTCGACAAGGTCTTTTACCGTCACGATGCCAAGGGCATGCCCCTGCTCGTCAACCACCGCTGCCAGATGCTGCCTGGCCTGCCTGAACGTCCAGATGGCGTCGGCGACGGATGTTCCTTTCCTGACGGACAGTATGCCCCGGGCAAACTCGCCTATGGGCGGCGGAGCTTCCTCCAGCGACGCCACGTCTACGATGCTGACCACCCCGACGACGTTGTCCCGGGAGCCTTGGTAGAGCGGGATTCGCGAGTGGCGATGGGCGCGAAGGAGCCCGAGAATCTCATCATACGTCACGTCCTCGGGCGCCATGACGACCTCGTCCAGAGGCGTCATAACTGCCGTGACAGGCACGGACTTCAGGCGCAGGATGTTCTCTGTCATCGTCTCCTGGAAGTCAGAGAGGACCCCCATCTCGGCGCCCTCGCCGACGTAATACCTGAACGCTTCGGGTGTGAAGACGGCCGGCCGCGGAAGCTGATGCGGGCTCACCAGCCGCGGGACTATGGTGCTCACAGCGCGCAAGGCCACCGCGACCGGATAGAAAAGGATGCGCGAAATTTCGAGCGGCCAGACCATGCGGTACATGATCATATCCGCGTGGTGCTGGAAGATGGACTTCGGAATCAGCTCGGCAAACACGAGCAGCACGGGCGGCATGATGATGCTGCTGTAAAGCTCGGCCTCATCGGCCCAGCGCGTTTCATGTATCTTTTGCGCGCACAGGACAGTCGCCACGTAAAGGCCAACGTTGGTCCCGACGAGCATGGTGCTCAGAGCAAGTCGCGGCCGGGAGAAGAACTGGTGCAAGTATCGGGCGGCCGATTCGCCCTTCTCCGCCCGCAGGCGCAGGCGCAAGCGGTTGGTGCAGTACATGCCAATCTCTGACCCGCTATAGAATGCGGCAAAAATGATGCTTGCAGCCATGACGCCAAGCTCAAGCACGCCAGTCCCCCCTCTCGCCGTGCCCCGTGGCGCGGCCCTCCGGCATGACGTGCACAAGCACCGTCGCGGCGCGCCGCCCCTTGACCGCCTCGACGATGAACTCCACGTTCCCGTAGCGCACCGCGTCCCCCTCCTGAGGGAGCCTCTCCAGAAGGGTCATGACAAGCCCTCCCACCGTTTCCGCTCGCAGCGCGGGGAGCCTCACGCCGGACAACTCCCGCACCTTCCTCAGCCTCAGGCTTCCCTGAACGCGAAAGAGACCCTCTTCCACGGGCACCACGTCCGGCAGTTGCTCCGGCTCGTATTCGTTGGCTATGTCCCCGACGATCTCCTCCAGCACGTCCTCGATGGTCACCCGGCCCGCCACGGAGCCGTACTCGTCCACGATGACCGCCATCCTGGAGCCCTCGCTCCGGCAGCGCAGAAGCGCCTCCTCGGCGGTCGCGGCTTCGGGCAGGAACGGAACCGGACGCACCAAGTCGCTCAGGCTCTGTCGCGGCTCTTTGAAGAGCACGTCCTTCAAGCGCAAAACGCCGCACATGTCGTCCACGTCGCCATCGTAAACCGGTATCTCACTTACCTTCTCACGGCGGAAGAGGGCCAGCAATTGCTCCTGCGGATCGCGCAGATTGAATTTGACCATATCGCTGCGGCGCTGCATCAGCTCGCCCGCGCGCACGCCCGAGAGGCCGATCACTTCGGCAATCATCTGCGCCGTGCCCTCGTCCAGCGCTCCCTCGCGCGCGCTCAGTGCCAGAACCACCTGCAAATCTTCCTTCCCCATGGTTGCATGCCCACGCTGCAACAGCGAGGCGGCCGCATCGGCCACTTTCTCGAGAGGCACAAGGACCGGCGTCATGGCCCTCTGCATGACGACGAGGGGCAAGGCGGCGACGCGGCCCAGCGGGTGGTAAAAGGTTACCGCAAGGTTCTTGGGGATCACGTCGCCCCCGAGGACGTTGACAAACAGCGGAATCAAGCTGAGCGCCACCACTCGCGAAGGGTGGCCTGGCGGCACAAGATCCGTGATCATCAGGAACGAAATTACATAGAAAACGGTGCTCGCTACCATGTCCCCGAAGAGCACGGTGATAAGGAGTTGGCGCGGGCGGCTGCGGAGCGCCGCAATCGCGCCGTCAGCACCTCCCGCGGTCTCCATTCTCTCCAGCTCCTCCGGCTGAAAGCTGAAAAGGGCAGTCTCAGCCGCGGCGAAGAAGGCCGAAAGAAGGAAGGCAGCCGTCAGGATTGCTGTCTTAAGGGGGAGGAAAGTTACGGCCATTGGTCCCCTTTCTCCTCCTGGAGGATGGGCGTTCGGAATGGCCCTTCAGAACGTCTGAAGGCGTCCGCCTCCGCCCGCAGTCTACGGCCTTTGACGAAGCGCGTAGCGCGGCAACGCCTCCCATCGTCAGGCCGGTGACACCCGCCTGATATGATAATTCGAAAGGGTCCCGTAACACTATGGCTGGCAACAGGTCTTTTCGCGTACGAAGTCCCGCCGCTCTGCGAACCTCATCACGGTCAGGGACAGGCGAAGCGACGCCAGACTTCAGCTTGCGGCGTGCTGCCGCATCCCTCATGCCGGTTGTGAAACCGTCGCGCCCTCTTGGCCCGGTCCAAGCCGCTTTCCCGACGGATCCCAAATCTCTACCGTCACGCCGGCACACGGCCTGCCGACCCAGCCGGGCCTGTCAACCTTTTCCTCGGGCCTTGCCACAGCTATCGGTCCCGCCTCTGTTGCGCCATAGCACTGCCCAAGGCCAACGGCCGCCGGGCGCATTGTGCCCGAACGGCCGCGGACGCTCGACAAGAGCGCACGCCTCCGAAGGCGACCAGGGCCGCGGTCTTCGGCTGTCCGCCGACTGTGTCCGGTACATGGCAATGTCACCCGGTTACGGCTCTTGCGGCGCATCCGAACGATGGCCTATAATGCAGATTCTTGGGGTCCACGGGCTTGTGCAGGCTCTGCGTCATGAGTTATTTCCGACCGATCATAGATCAGATAGAGGGTTACCAGCCCGGTTATCAACCGAGGGAGCCCGGCTTTGTCAAGCTCAATACCAACGAGAACCCCTACCCCCCCTCTCCCCGCGCCCTTGAGGCGATGCGCGCCGCCTGCGGCGACGGGCTGCGCAAGTACCCGGACCCCATGGCCGAAAACCTTCGCCAGGAAGCCGCGAAGGTCTACCGCACTCTGCCCGAGCGCATCCTCTGCGGGAACGGCTCCGACGACCTGCTGAACATCGCCGTGCGCGCCTTCTGCGACGAAGGGGACATCGTCGCCTTCCCTTACCCCACTTACGACCTCTTCGGGACGCTCGCCACGATACACGGCGCGCAGCCCATGGCAGTCCCCTTCCCTGCGAACTATGCGCTGCCGGCGGAACTCGCCTCCACGGGCGCCCGGCTGACCATCGTGAGCAACCCGAACTCGCCGAGCGCCACGTTTGTGCCTCCCGGTGAACTCGCCGGGCTGGCCGAGGCGCTCGATGGCGTGCTTCTGATAGACGAAGCCTACGTAGACTTCAGCGAGGCCAACTGCCTCGACTTTGTGGAACGCTATGACAACGTGGTCGTGACTCGCACCCTGTCAAAGTCGCACAGCCTCGCCGGGCTCCGCGTGGGCCTCGCCGTCGCTCAGGAGCCGCTCATCCGGGGCATGGCAAAAGTCAAGGACTCCTACAA
>Ga0315282_10000115_pt1 | contig 157911 bp, 116 predicted proteins | sample YL17G07_20_MG_FD_203693 | JGI IMG/M metagenome (GOLD analysis project Ga0315282, IMG submission 203693) | Sediment microbial communities from Yellowstone Lake, YNP, Wyoming, USA - YL17G07_20 | ecosystem: Environmental > Aquatic > Freshwater > Lake > Sediment | place: USA: Wyoming | collected... | reverse complement strand
CCAGGCGGCGGCGTTCGTATACGGCTGCATCACGTCGGACCGGTGTCGCTGGGTTAGTGGAGGGTGCCATTCCTCCACGATATCCTAATCAGGTGGTTGATATCAACCTATTTATGCAGTTCTCCCTTAGCCGGTGAAATCGTTGCATATGAATTTCCATTCTGCCAGTCGCGTCCCGTTTTTCCCCCTGACGATGAAATTATTAGTGTAATTAAAATGGCGCGTACCCAATCCCGGGATCCAAAGGCAGATCATGAGCGCCAAACGCAGGCCAGGAAGGAAATGTGGGGAGTAGGACGGTTTTGGTCGGTGACCTTGTCATCAACGGAAGACCGACATCCATTGCTAGAAGTATCCGAAGGATTACCTAGATACTACACCGCTGGAGACCTGACGATTGAACTTGCAAAGACAAAGATAAAGAGGGAGGGCATCAGACTTTTACGAATATATTATGAATCACCGGTCGTGCAGTATTTTGATTATTCAAACGGAAATGAAGACATACTGATAAGTCCTTTCTTGTTTGAGGTGATGGATCGACACAAATTAAAGGACCTTCCTCTTTGCCAGAATGAAGAAGAGAAAAAACTTATTCGGGAAAAGTGGGGACAATTAAGGAAGATGGTCAAATGACCGATCATTTATCGTTTGGCAAGTCATCAATCGTGCAGTCCGCTTGTTTAGCAGTAACAATCTTGGTTTTGGCACAACATGAATCCATGGGTAAGAACGTTTATGTAAACAACAACGCCGATGTTTTTATGCCGGCTTTTATTTATGGTCCATTCAGAACACCAGAGGCAATGCTGGTGGGATATTTCGATAACTTCGTTCCGGGGTACGGCAAAATACATGGTTACGGCAGGATTGTAGATTGCTATGTTTCTGGTTGGCCAAATGTAGTTCAGGAGATGGAGGATGATCCCAATGTAATCAGCGGAGTGCTGGGTGCTACCAATGGATATAAATTCCCGATACGAGCCATTGGGGATGTGGGCTGGAAACCGGGCTCCAGGGCGCGTGCCCGCTTGGCAGACAGCGCGTACTCACGGCATGGTTGACTGCGGGTCCGTTCGGTGGCGGTGCAAGCCGGTTGGTGCCGTGGGGGACCTCCGCGGGCCTAAGCCTCAATCAGCAGCGCGAGGAGGGGATGCTGGGGGGACCGGAAGGAACCAGCCTGGGACTGGAGGCGGGATTCTTGGGCGAGGGATTGGCGGATGGCGGGGTGGGAGTCCTTTACTGGTTCGGGCGCCCCGACGCACCCGGCACGACGCTGTTCCTGCGGGGAGGCGCACGCTCCACGGGGAGAAGCGTCGAGGGGACGACGATGACGCTGGGAATCGGCCTCCTGTGGCGCATGGAGTCCGGGCTGGGGTTCCAGTTCGACTACGCCGCCGTGCCGATGGGTTCGCTGGGACTCTCCAATTACGCCACCCTTGCGGTGAGGATATCGCCAATTTCCGGTGATGTCACCCATGAAAGCGGGGTCCGGTAGGGGGTAGGCCCCCTCCCGGGTTCCAGCAGATGCTTCCCGCCTTCCAATTGTAATGGTATGAAAGCTTCGATGCCGGAGACGCAAAGCGGAAGGTGGTCATCGAACTGGTACCCTCATAACGAGGGCACTGCCGAATGGTGAAGACGCCAGATCAGGGAGCGGCCGCACGATGGTATGGGCCCCGAGCCCGTTGTTGTAATTGGCCGCTCGGCTATGACGAACCCTAGTGGGCTGCGAGCCCGAATGAGTAGGTGTCACGTCATCCCTGATCACCTTCCACTCTACAGCCCTCCGGAGGTCCTATGCAACGAGTAATCGGTCTGGATGTTCACAAGGAAACCGCCACATTTGCCACCCTGGCTCAGGATGGGACATGCCTGGAGACCGGAACATTTGCCTCGAATGTTGAAGCGATTGAGCGTTTCGCCGCCGCGTTGTCGTCAGAGGACACGGTTGTGCTGGAAGCGACCACCAACGCATGGGCGTTCCACGACCTTATCGCCGCCCATGCCGGCGAGGTGGCCATCGCCAATCCGCTCAAGGTGCACCTGATCGCTCAGGCCCATCTGAAGACGGATACGGTGGATGCCACAACGCTCGCCCAGCTCAAGCGGACGAATTTCCTGCCCGAGGTGTGGATACCGGATGCCCAGACACGGCGCTGGCGCAGCCTCCTGTCGCACCGCGAGCTGCTTACCAAAACGAGGACCGGCTGGAAAAACCGGGTTCATTCCGTCCTGCTGCGTTCGCTGAAAAAGGAGCCCGCCTGCACGGACCTGTTCGGCGCCGCAGGCCGCCGCTGGCTGACGACGGTGGCCCTTCCGCCAGCGGAACAGATGCAGATCGCCTCGGCGCTACGCATGCATGATGCCGTCACCGCGGAGCAGGCGACCCTGGAACAGAGCCTTGCCCAGGAAGCCCAGCAGCATCCCGATATGTCCAAGCTGTTGGCGGTGCCCGGACTGAACCTTTACACAGCGATGACGCTATTGGCGGCCATCGGGGACGTCCGGCGGTTCCCCGATGCCAAGCACCTTGTCGGATACCTCGGATTGTGCCCGAGGGTTCACCAGTCAGGCTCCACCTGCTACCAGGGCCGCATTACAAAGGCTGGTCCATCAAGCGCCCGCTGGATGGCAGTCCAGGCCGACAACCAGTTTGTCCACTCCTCAGCGTCCCCCATCCGGGGATGGTACCAACGGCTCAAAGCCCGCAAGGGGCACAATCGGGCCATCATCGCCGTCGCGAGAAAGCTCGTGGCCCTGATGTGGCATCTGCTGTCGAAGCCGGAAGGGTACCGGTACGTTGAGCCTGCGCGTCACCGATACAAGCTCAACAGATTGCGGAACAGGGCAACCGGCAAAACTGGAACAGGCGGCCCCCCAAAGGGCACTCCGCCATCTCCGCAAGCCCGTGCCGCCACGCGCGCCCGCTGGGAGGCTTACCGGGCGGCCAAGAAGGCGGCGGCTGCTACGCCAACGTCCGAGTGTTGACAAGCTTGCATGAGTACCAGCGCCCGAGTTTCACTCAGTCACCCATGGGTCCCTCAACTGGGGACAATATGTCGATAGGAGTACCGGCGCGCTCAATCAGGTACTTGGAGCCTTAAAGGCTCAGACACCAAAGGGGCGTCACCGGCCTCGAGCAAAGGATTCCTCGAATACCACCTCCTTCTTCAGGCACCAGTAGATTGAATGAAGCAGTTCCCTGGCCAGGGCGACCCGGGCAACCTTGACCCCCTTCCGGTGCGCCATCCGCTGGTAGAAATGGCCGAGCCGGCCGTGGGCCCTGACGTAGTGGATGGTGGCTTCGATGAGTATCCAGCGCAGCCATTTCGAGCCGCGCTTCGTAATCGACCCATGCCGGAGAGTCCTGCCCGACTGGTAGGTGGACGGGCATAGCCCGGCGTAACTGACCAAATGCTGCGGCGTGGGGAACCTCGATATGTCCCCGATCTCCGACAGGATGAGCATCACCGAGAACGGTCCCAGCCCCCTCATCGGCAGTATCAGCTTCGCCCTCGGGTCCTCCTGCGCCATCGCCCGGATCTTCGCCGACACCTCCTCGATCTCTCCGTGCAGGCGCTCGTACACCCTCAGGTCACGGTCCATGAGGAAGCGGTACGGCTCGCGGATGTCGGCGCTCCGCAGGAAGGCCATCCCCCCCTTCCCGAACATGTCCGCGACGTCGGGGTATGCCATCCCGGCCTTGTCCAGATACGTGTAGATGCGGTTTTTCACCTGCGTTTGCAGGGATACGAGGAAGGCTCTGTGCCGCAGCAGTTCCCTCTGGTCCCTCACTTCCCGCGGCGGTATCCATGACTGGGGCACCAGGTCCGCTCTCCCCAGGTGCGCCAGCGTCGCCGAGTCGATCTTGTCCGTCTTGATCCTCGCGTGCGCGATGGCCTTCGTCTCCAGGGGGTGCGCCATCTGCATCTCGTCGACGTGCCCCTCGAGGATCTCGTACGTCGCCTGCCAGTTGCCCGTAGCCTCGAACACCACGCGGACAGGTCGGGGTAGTCCCTCGACCGCCGCCCTGATATCCCCGGGCGTATTGGGAACCTTTCCTTCCCTGAGTATCTCTCCCGTATCCCGGTTCGTTGCAGTCACATACGAGCTCGCCTTTCCAAGGTCCCAGCCGACCACCGTTTGGGGTACCATATTCGTGTGCCTCCCGTGAGCCCTTCGAGGCTCATTGTTTTGTTCTTGCTCCAGTTTAAAACTAGGAGCCTTGGGAGGCACACTGCTTCATTTCATGACCGCTTTCATGGCATCAGGAAGAACAAGGAATTGGACGGCAATCGAACCAACGTCGGGAATGAACGGATTGGCCCCCCAGCCGTTGAGTGGGATACGCCGACTCCTACCGGGCAACCGGAATCCAAGTAGGGGTAGATAGCGGCAGACAGGGGAAGTTGGTGCATGGCTGTATGTCCATTTCTTGGCCATGAGGATTTGCCCGCATGCCTGCGAATCCGGTAATGGGGAAACGCCGGGGGACAGTTGACAAAAAACGGATATGGTATCTACAATGTAGATACAAAGGGGCGATGACATGAACGGGAAGATAAGCCGCTGGGGCAACAGCCTCGCCATCCGCCTGCCGGGCGCGGTGGCGGAGGCTGCGGGCCTGTATGAGGGGAACCGGGTGCGGATAGAGGCGGCCCGGGGGCGGGTGACGCTGGCAGCTGAAACAACCCCCGAATACACGCTCAAGGAGCTGTTGCGCGGATATTCCCGGAAACGGAGGCACCCGGAATCGGATTGGGGTCGCCGCCGCGGTGCTGAGGAATGGTGACGGGACGGGAGTATGTCCCGGAGCGCGGTGATTTGGTATGGCTCGAGTTCACGCCACATGCGGGCCGCGAGCAGGCGGGCCGCCGCCCGGCTTTGGTGGTATCCAAGGCCGAATACAACGGCAGGAGCGGATTAATGCTGTGCTGTCCGGTGACGAGCCGCCGCCGCGGACTCCCGTTCGAGGTGGCCCTGCCCGCGGGTGGGAAGGTTGGCGGGGTGGTCCTTTCCGACCACGCCAAGAGCGTGGATTGGCGCGCCAGGTGGGCAAAACTGATTGAGGCGGCCTCGCCGGAGGTAATGCGGGAAGTCCGGGCGCGCCTGCTGGCCCTTATCCAGTAATTCCCGCTGACGGAGCGGGGCTCCGTTGGAATCCGCGGACGCCTGTTATAGTTTAATGAACATGAAGGCAATTGCATTGCTCTCTGGCGGGCTCGATTCATGCCTCGCGGTCAGGGTGCTCCAGGAGCAGGGCATCGAGGTCGAGGCGGTGAATTTCCAGACGCCCTTCTGCCAGGAAGGGGGGACCGGCTCGTGCGGGACCGCCTCTCGCGTGTCGGCCTTCCTGGGGCTTCCCCTGCGCGTCCTGCACCTCGGGCCCGAGTTCCTCGACACCGTCGCGGCCCCGCCGCACGGCCGGGGAAAGAACATGAACCCCTGCGTGGACTGCCGCATCCTCATGCTCCGGCGGGCCGCCGCGCTGATGGAGGCCGCCGGAGCAGGGTTTGTCGCCACCGGAGAGGTTCTCGGCCAGCGGCCGTTCTCCCAGCACCTCAAGGCCATGCAGGAAATCGAACGGGCCAGCGGGCTGGCGGGGCTGGTCCTGCGGCCGCTTTCGGCGAAGCTTCTTGAACCCACCGTCCCGGAGAAGGAGGGCTGGGTGGACCGGGAGCGCCTCCTGGCCATTTCGGGGCGGACCCGGAAGGAACAGCTCGCCCTGGCGAAGAAATATGGCTTGGTCAATCCTCCCACTCCCGCGGGCGGGTGCCTCCTGACCGACCCGGCGTATTCCGGGCGGCTCCGGGATGTGCTGGAGCACGGGGAAAAACTGGACGAGCACCTGGCCCTGCTTATAAGGCTCGGGCGGCATGTCCGGTTGGCGCCGTCCGCCCTGCTCATGGTGGGGCGCAACGAGCGGGAGAACGCGGGCCTCGAATCGCTGCGCGGGGGGGATGAATGGCTCCTGCGGCCGCTGGACTGCGCCGGGCCGTCCGCCGTCGGCCGCGGGGGATTCGACGGGGAGCTGCTGGAGAGGGCCGCCGCGCTCGTGGCGCGCTATTCCGACCGGCCGGCAGATGGTGCCGTGGAAGTGGAGGCAATTCGGGCTGGGGAGAAGCGTGTTATATCGGCGCGCGCGGCCGAGGCGGAGAAGGTTGTGCTGTGAGTAATTTTAACTCAATTATCAACAGGCTCGGAGCCGGCCTTCTCCGACACGCTCGCCCCGCCCACCGCGCGGGGCTCGCTCCGCTGCCGGTCTCGCGCTCGCCCCGTACCATGCGACCATTCTGCATGCTCATGGTTCAGCGCATGGTACGGGGCACCATGGCCGCGCGTTCTCCGTCGCTGGCGCCGGGGACAGCGCCGCGACTCCGAAGCGACCGGCAGAGGGTCGTCGAAGGCCGGCCGCCGAGCCCTTTAATTGCCTCAAGAGCTGGTTTCAGAAACGGAATGTTCTGCAATGCGATTTAGGAAGGAGGTGGACCTTCGCGGCTACATCCGCGGGCTGGGAAGCGTGGTGGTGGCCTATTCCGGCGGGGTGGACTCGGCGCTGGTCCTGAAGGTAGCCACGGAGGAACTGGGGGGGAAGGCGCTGGGCGCGCTCGGCGTATCGCCCACGCTGGCCCCGGGCGAGGCGGAAGCGGCGCGGGAAACGGCGAAGCTGATGGGAGCGGAAGTCGCCGAAGTGGCCCCGCGCGAGTCCACCGACCCGGCCTTTTCCGCCAATCCGCCGGACCGCTGTTACTACTGCAAGCGGGCGCTCCTGGCGGAAATCCGCGGCCTGGCGCGGGAGCGCGGGTTTTCCGCGGTGGCGGACGGATTCAACGCGGACGACTGGGCCGACGTCCGGCCGGGCCAGCAGGCCGCGCGGGAGGCCGGGGTGGTAAGCCCGCTCGCGGAGGCGGGGCTGGGCAAGGCGGAGGTGCGCGCACTGGCGCGCGCGCTGGGTGTCCCCGTGTGGGACCGGCCGGCGACGCCGTGCCTCGCTTCGCGCATCCCCTACGGAACCCCGGTGACCCCGGAAATCCTTGCGCGGGTGGCGGAGGCGGAACGTGCCGTCAGGTCCGTTCTCCCGGGGCTGGCGCAGGTCCGCATCCGCCACTTCGGGGCGCGCGCGCTCGTGCAGGTCGACCCGGATCGGGTTGCGGACCTTCTTTCCCGCGCCGCCGAGGTTGCATCGGCGCTCCGGGGGGCGGGATACGAGAAAATCGACATCGACCCGGCGGGATACCGGCGGGGATTCCTGAATATAGTCGAGGCGGTTCCGGGCCGATGAAGCGGATTTACCTTGACCACGCGGCGACGACACAGCCAGCGCCGGAGGTCATTGCGGCCGTGCGGAAGGCCATGGAGTCTGAATGGGGCAACGCCTCCAGCGCCCATTCGCCGGGTCAGGCGGCGAAGCGGATGGTGGAGGAGGCCCGCACTTCGGTGGCCGCGCTCATTGGCGCGAAGCCCGGGGAAATACACTTCACTTCCGGCGCGACCGAGTCTAACAACCAGGTCATCCGTGGCTCCGTGGAGGCGCTCCGGGGGAAGGGCGACCGCCTCGTCATCTCGGCCGTGGAGCACCCGTGCGTGGAGGAATCGGCGAAGCGGGTGGAGAAGCACGGCTGGAAGGTGGAGCGGGCCGGGGTGGATGGAACGGGCGTCCTCGACATGGCGGCGTTCGGTAAAGCGCTGGGGGAACGGACGGCGCTCGTTTCGGTGATGCTCGCCAACAACGAGACCGGGTCCATCCAGCCGGTCGCCGAGGCGGCGAAAGCGGCGAAGGCCGCGGGCGCGCTGGTCCACACCGACGCCACCCAGGCGGCCGGGCGCATCCGGGTGAGCGTGGACGAATTGGGGGTGGACTACCTGTCGCTTTCCGCGCACAAGTTCTACGGTCCCAAGGGCGCCGGGGCGCTTTATGTCCGCCGGGGTGCGCCGCTTGCCCCCTTCCTGCTGGGCGGCTCACAGGAGCGCGGGAAGCGGGGGGGGACCCTCAACGTTCCGGGAATCGCGGGAATGGGGGCGGCGGCCGGAATGGCCGCGCGGGATTTGGAGGGACGCGCGGCGCGCGCCCGGGAGGCGCGGGACGCGCTGGAACGGGGCATGTTCTCGCGCATCACCGGTTGCGCGTTGAACGGCCACCCCGGGAAAAGGCTCCCGTCCCACCTGAACGTTTCGTTTTCCGGGGTGGACGGGGAGGCGCTCCTGATGGCGCTGGACGTGGCGGGCGTCGCGGCCTCCACCGGGTCCGCCTGCGCCTCCGGCACCGCCGAGCCGTCGCGCGTCCTCACTGCCATGGGGCTGCCGCGCGAACGGGTGCTTTCCGCCATCCGCTTCACGACGGGAGAGGCGAACCTTGCCGGCGACGCCGCGGCGGCGCTGGAAATAATCGTGGCCGCGGTCGAACGCCTCCGGCGTTCCTCGCCGCGCGCCCGCTAATGGACTCGGAGGGGGGCTCCGCCCCCGTTCCGGGGCTGCGCTTGACGCGCATGAGCGCGTCCGGCGTTTGTAGCGGAAACATTATTCATTGTGCGGCCAATGGCCGCACCAGCCGTACGGCAAACTTCGCCTCCGCTTGGCCCTGCCTCCCCCCGGGAAAAGAAACACAAAAGAAGCCATGAGCAATCCTGGGACAATCCTTGTGGCCATGTCCGGGGGTGTAGATTCATCGGTTGCCGCTGCAATTCTTGTGGAGCAGGGCAGGAAAGTGATTGGCGCCACCCTGCGTGTCCTGCCCTGCGCGGACGACGGGAGCGACGGTTCCCTCCCGGTGGAGGGGCAGCGTTGCTGTTCGGCCGCTGACATCGAGGACGCCCGGGCGGCCGCCACGAAGCTGGGCATACCGCATTACGTGGTGAACGCCCGTGAGGAGTTTTCCCGCGCCGTTCTGGAGCCTTTCATCCGGGATTACGGGATGGGGAGGACCCCCAGCCCCTGCATTCCCTGCAACCGGGAGCTGAAGTTCGGGTTGCTCCTGGAAAGGGCGGAGGGGCTTGGGGCAGGCCGAATCGCGACCGGCCATTACGCCCGCGTGGAGGGGGGGGTGCTGCGGCGCGGCGCCGACCCGGAGCGTGACCAGACCTATTTCCTTTTCGGCATTCCCCGGATGGCGCTCGCGAAAATTGAATTCCCCCTGGGCGGAATGACCAAGCACGCGGTGCGGGAAAAGGCGCGCGCGCTGGGGCTGCCGGTGGCGGACAAACCGGACAGCCAGGAGGTTTGCTTCATCCCCGGCGGTGACACCGCGGAATTCCTTGCCGGAAGGATTCCGGACCGGCCCGGACCTGTCCTGGACATGGACGGGAAAGTCCTGGGCAGGCACCGGGGACTGCATTTCTTCACCATCGGCCGGAGGCGCGGCCTGGGAATCTCCTCACCGGAGCCGCTGTTCGTAACGGACCTGGACCCGGCGAGGGACGCGGTAATTGTGGGACCATCCTCGGGGCTTTCCTCCCCCGGATGCGAGGTGGAGTCCGTGAATTGGCTCGTGGACGGCCCGCCGGCCGGCGCGGTGGAGGTGAAAATCCGCTCCCGCCACCCGGGGGTGGCCGCGTCCGTCGAGGATGCGCGGGAGGGCCGGGTCCGCGTCCGTTTCTCCTCGCCCCAGCGCGCGGTCACGCCCGGACAGGCCGCCGTCTTTTACCGCGGGGAGGAGGTTTTGGGGGGAGGAACCATCTGCGCCGCGCTGCGCTTCCCGCCGTAGGAGTAGGAAACGCCCTGCTGGGGGTTTTGTCCGGCCCGGATGCCATCATTTCCCCAACCTTGTGCGGTGGGAGGTTAGATGAGAGAATCCGCATTATCCACATGAAGCACCATCCTGTTCCCGCGGAGGATTACGCATTTTTCGCGGTGTTGTCCGCCGGCGCGGGAGTCCGGCCGGATCAAGCGGCATGAAAAGCGTCCTGGCCCTCTACGTGGGGGGATTCCCGGTTTTTGCCGGAACCGTCCTCAATCTGGGGTTTGCCATGCTGCTGCTTGGCGAATATTTCGCCAGGGTGGGATGCGGCTTCCTCCGTTTCCTGGGATACGCGCCGCGCGGAAGCCTGGAACGCCTGGGCGCCGGGTTCCTGGCCGGACTGAGCCTGACGGGAGCCGCCTTTTTCGGCCTGGCCTGTACCGGCCTGTATTCGCCCGCCGGACTGGTGCTGGCAATGGCGGCGCTCGCCGCGGGCACGCGCGGATTCCTGCGGGGTTGGCCGCTCCTTTGGGGGGCCGCGCAGGAGGCGAGGGGATTGGGACGCCTGGCTATTTGCGCGATTTCACTGGCCGTCGCGCCCGTAATCTACTCCCAGCTGGTGCCCTGCCTGGAACAGGACGTGTATATCTACCACCTTGGCGCACCGGCGCAGTACCTTATCTCGCACCGGATACTTCTGGACATGGTGCCGCTGACGTTCCAGCTTCCGATGCCCATCGAGCTGACCTTTGCGATTCCAATCCTGTTCGGGGACGACCGCCTGGCGTCCTTCATGGTGTTTTCCTCGTTCATGGCGGCGTGCATTTTGTTCCTGGGCTGGCATGCGGCTCACCGGGCGGAAAGGATGGACGGGCCCGATTCCGCGGCTGGCGACGCGTCCGGCAAGGTTTCCGCCCCAGCCGCCAGGCCGGGAGGCAAGGATGCCAAAAGGCGGGGGTCAGCCGGGCCGGAAGTGGATGGGGGGGGTGCGGGAACCGGCGCGATAAGGGGGATAGCCGGATTGGCGGCGGGATGGGTGAGGAAGCAGGCGGAAGGCGACCTGGCCTGGGTGGGCGTCCTGCTCGCGCTTTCCTCCTGGGTCATCCTTTACTTCGTCGGCATAACCAAGATAGATGTCGCGGCCGCCGCCATCTTCATGGCGGGTGTAATCATGTGGGAATCGGGCAACTGGGCGGCGGCCTCCGCAATGTTCGGGTTCTCGATCGCCGCCAAGATGGTATACGCCCCCTTCGTGGCGATATGGCTGATAGTCCGGTTTCCTTCGGTCAAGACCTTCATCCTTTCCGGCATCCTGGCGGCATTGCCGGTCCTTCCCTGGTGGTTCAAGTCGTTCGTTTCCATGGGGAACCCGTTTTTCCCCGTGGGCGGGGAACTGTTCAGGATGTGGAACTGGGGAATCGAGAACATGAAATCGTTCGACGTTTATTCGCGCCCGTTTTCCATGAAGGACACTTTCACCCTGTCCGGGACGGTCGGCGCATGGTTCCGCAGCATGCACCGGGAGGAGCTTCCCATACTTCTCGTCCTGCCGTGCCTGCTGGTCATCAGGGACACCCGCCTGCCGGCGCTGGCCATGGTCGCGGCGCACCTGGTCCTGCTGAGGACCGGGCACATCACGCGATACTGCATACCGGCAATCCTGTATTTTTCCCTGGTTGCGGCCCGCGCGATTCCCCGGCTGCTGCCGATGGGGCGGTATGTCCTGCTCCTGCTGGCGCTGGTATCCCTCATCCGCATCTGGGCCCTTCCCGGATACTACCCGGTCCGGCAAGGCTATCCTTTCCGTTCGCTCGAGGATGGACGGAAGCGGATGTCGGCGCTTTATTGGAACGCCTGCCAGGCCGCGCGGGGGCTTCATCCCCGGCGGACCCTCCTGATTGGCGAGATACGTACCTACCTGGTTCCCGGGAGGGTGGTTTACAACGGTTTGGAGGGCGAAACCCAGCTCGTCTGGAAAATCGCGAGGGAGTCCGCGAACGCGAACGATTTCGCGAGGAAAATCAGGCAACTGGGAGTGGACGTGCTTCTCTTCAACCATGTGACCGCGGAATGGGCCCAGCGGTATTCGGGGGCCTTCATGTGGTGGGACCTGCGCATGTTCGACCTTTACGTCCGCTATTGCCGCGGACACCTCGAGCATGTCTGGCACAGCGACGGCAGCGACTATGTCGACGGGGGTTTCTACCTGTGGCGCATCCGCGGCAGGCCATTCCCGGATTTGCCGAAGAACCTGCTGTTCGCGCCCGGTTCGGAGCCGATATACCAGGCTTCGCACGAGCTGGGCGGAAGAAACCAGTGGGCGTCGGCGGCCGAAGCCATGAAGCCGCTGGCCCTTAAGTATCCGAATGTCATGAGCCTGCGCAGCGAAATAGCCTACTTCTATTCGCGGATGGCTGACTGGCCTGAGGTCTACCGCTGGGTCAAGCCGGCCTACGAAGCGGGCCTGCGCGATTCGGGCTCCTTCACCACCTACGGGCTGGCCGCTTTCGCCTACCAGAAGCTGGACGTGGCATACCCGATTCTCAAGGAAAGCCTGGTGAAGTATCCGTTCGCGGGCAACGTGGTGGCGCTGACGCTGGCGATCACCTGCTACGGGATGGCCGTCAACGCGTCGAAGGCGGGAAAGCTGGATGACGCCTGGCGCCTTGTGGACGAGGGCGAGGCGGCGCTGAGAACCATCACCCGGATGGATGAGCAGGACCAGAAGGATTTCAACATCCGGGCGGCGCTTTTGAAGGGTTTCCGGGCCGACATGCTTGCCTGGCGCGGCAAGTGTGTGGAAGCCGGGGCGCTTTACCGCGAGGCGCTTGCGCTGGGCCAGGGCGTGCCCGGTACGGAGACATGGAAGAAGCGTGCCGACGACCCCTGTCCCCGGACGGGTAACCGCAGCCCTGTCGGGCTCTTCAACGGCCGGTGAGTTTGTTGCCGCCGGCCCGGGGGTGTTTTTCTCCCGGTCCGCGGAGTTGACGCGGGCTCCGGCGGTCGGCTAACGTAAGTATTCCCATGCCGGTCAAGTTCTTCACCGTCGTCAGGAAGGGAGGGGTGTGGTGGCTCAAGGATCCGCACGGCCACCTGATGTTCTACCCGTCCGTGCAGTGCGTTGGCCCGCGGCACGGCTCCCGCGTCCCCGGAGCGCCCTCCTATGACGGCATCAAGGCAAGCGGCGGGAGCCTCGGAAAGTGGCTTGAGAGAACGGAGAAGCGCCTGAAGGATTGGGGTTTCAAGGGGTTGGGCGCGTGGAACGACCCCCTATGGCACCGCACGGACATCCGTTTCACCGAAAGCCTCAACATCTACAAGTCCCTCAAATGGGAACCGCGTGGGCTTAAGCCGGTCTTCGACGCGGACTGGGAGTCCTCCGTGGAGTCGCTCGTGAAGCCGCAGGTGGAAAGGATGAGGCGCGCGCGCGGGCTCATCGGCTGGTTCCTCGACAACGAGATACCCTGGGATACCGGCGTGCTCTTCAGCTATTTCGACGGCCGGTCCCCGGACGACCCCAACCGGAAGGCGGTCATCCGCTTCCTGCGGGGGCGCCATCGCGGCATTGCGGCGCTCAACTCCGCCTGGGGAACGCGGTTTTCCTCGTGGAAGGCCCTGGAGAAGTCGCGCCGCCTCCCCGTTTCGAGGGACGCCGCGCACTCCGACATGGACGGCTTCCTGGGCGTTGTGGCGAAGCGGTTTTTCGAGTCGACCTGCCGCATAGTACGCAAGCACGATCCCGGCCGGCTCATCCTTGGCGTCCGGTATGCGGGCCTGCCCCACATCCAGGTGGCGGCCGGGCAGAAGGGCGCGACCGACGTCATGTCCATGAACCTCTACATCCAGGAGGGCGAGTTCCCGGTGAAGCAGGTCTACGAGGCGCACGTCGCCTCCGGCGGCCAGCCGGTCTGGGTCACGGAATTCTCGTTCCATTCCCCCTACGACAACCGGAGCGGCGACCGGAACACCTGCGGGTTCGGCTCCCGGGTCCGCTGGCAGAAGTCGCGGGGGCGCGGCTACGGGAAGTTCGTGGGCCAGATGGCCGCGCTTCCCTTCGTCATCGGGTGCGACTGGTTCCAGTGGCCGGACGAGTCGCCGAAGGGGCGGGGCGATGGCGAGGACGTGAACTTCGGGCTGGTCGACATCAATGACCGTCCCTACGAGGACCTTGTTCGCGCCATACGCCGGACCAACCGGATGGTTGACCGGGTCCATGCGCGGTCAGGGAAGTGGAAATTCGCCGCCTCCCGCGCCCCGGAAACTCCCGCCCTGCCGGCTTCCTGGCTGGCGGTCCGCCCGGTTCCGGGGGCCCCGGGCGCGGCGGCGGCCGGGACGCCGGTGCCGGGGCTGAAGTTCCGTCCCTCCCTCGATCCCATGCCCGCGAAGGTTCCCGTGGCGGCCCGGGTCGGCTGGCGTCCGGACGGGCTGTGGGTGACCATGGCGGTCCGCGACGCGAAGCGGACGGTGGCCGTGGAAAGGACGAAATCATCCATCGAGTGGTTCTGGATGACCGACGCGGTTGAAATCATGGTCCGCCCGGGGGGGGAGGACCGCGAATTCTTCGACGCGAAATCGGTGAAGGTGTGGGCGGTGCCGGATGGCCGTGCCAGGGGCAAGCCGTTCGTCGGGGTCCTGCGCAACCACCGGAAAGCCTTCAATGGCGCAAGCGGAGTGGCGGCGGCCCAGCGGCGCATTCCCGGCGGGTACCGGATGGACTTCCGGATTCCCGCGGCGTTCCTCGGCGGCCCGCTCCGGCCCTGGCAGGAGCTGCGGTTCAACCTGCTGGTGATGGACTGCGAGAAGGTCCAGGAGGTCTGTTGGAGTTCGCATCAAGGGGAATGGACGACCCAGCGTCCCCTGACATGGGGCAGGCTGGTCCTGGTCCCCTGACCGGGGGGAAACCACGCTAAAAGCGGTTCACGCGGGGAGTTACCCGCGCATCGGGGAGGGCAGGGAGAAGCAGAAACTTCGGCAGGCGCACGAAGCGCTTGTCCGCGGTTCGCTCGACGCGGCGGGATTCGCGGAAGTCGAGAACGAGGCGGTGCGTGAAGTCCTGGCGGAACAGGCCAAGGCCGGCCTCGACATGGTGAGCGACGGGCAGGCGCGCTGGCATGACCCGGTCTCGCACCTCATGCTCAGGATGGAGGGTGTCCGGGCGGGCGGGCTGGCCCGCTGGTTCGACACCAACACCTATTTCCGCCGGCCGCGGGTCGTCGGAACCCTCGCTTCCCCGGCGCCGCTCATCGCGGACGAGTTCAAGTTCGCGCGGGCCGTCGCCCCGCGGCCGGTCACCGTGACGCTCACCGGGCCGTTCTCCCTTTCGCGCCTCGCCCTTCCCGGCGGGACCTACGCGGACGCCAACGCGGTCCTGGAGGCCCTGACGCTTCTCCTCGCCGGCGAGGTGGGAAACCTCGCCCAGGCGGGGGCGACCGACATCGTGGTCGAGGAGCATTCCCTGGTGCGGGAGCCCGGGGCGCTGTCCCGGGTGGAGGACGCGCTCGAGGTTCTGGGCGGCCGCAAGGGATTGGCGCGGCTGTGGCTGCGGCTTTCCTTCGGGGATTGCGCGGGGCTGTATGAAAAGCTGCAGGGCCTGCCCGTCGACGGGCTCATCCTTGATTTCACCTATGGTCCGGCGCTTGCGGAAATCGTGGCGGGTGAGGGGTCCGCCGTGCCGCTGGGGCTGGGGCTGGTGGACGCGCGCAACACGCGCCTGGAAAAGCCGGCGGAAATCGCCCGGCTGGCCCGGAAGCTCCTCCGCCGGGTGGCCGGCGATTCCTGGCTTACCGCGTCCAGCGGCCTCGAGTTCCTTCCCCGTGTGCGGGCGGCGGACAAGCTTTCCCTGCTTGCGGATGTCCGTGACCTCCTGTTGGGACGCCGGCGGAAAGGGCGTCCGGCGCGAAAACGCGCCAGGACGGGGAGGCGCAAGATGGCCAAGAAGCGGGGGAGGACGGCGGGGAAACCTCGCCGGAAACCGTCCGTCCGTTCGATGCGCCGCGCCAGGCCGCGCCCGGAGCGGAGCCGGCGGGCTCCGCGGAAACGGCGCGGAAGGGGGAGGAAATAGGCCGTGGCTGAAACCGTGGCCAGGAACGCCGGCGGCAGGAAGAGGTTGCAGGATCTTGGCTTCGACCTGCCGCTCCTCCCGGCTTCCTCCGTTGGGAGCCTGCCCAAGCCTCCGGAGCTTATGGAGGCGCGGGCCGCGGCCCGGCGGGGCGAGCTGTCCGCGGGGAAGCTTGACGAGGCGGCCAAGCGGGCCACGGAGCATTGGATTCGCAAGCAGGAGGAACTGGGCCTCGACGTTCTCGTGGACGGCGAGATGTACCGGGGCGACATGGTCGCCTATTTCGCCGAGCACTTGCGGGGGTTCAGGCGGGGCGGGCTGGTCCGCTCCTACGGCAACCGCTATCACTACAAGCCGGTTATCAGCGGGATTGTGCATTGGCCGGGGCCCGTCACCGTGGGCTGGTGGAAATTCGCCCAGTCGCTGACGGCGAAGCCGGTCAAGGGGGTGCTCACGGGCGCCTACACCATGATGGACTGGTCCTTTAACGAGCATTATCCGGGCCGGAAGGCCGCGGCGTTCGCCATTGCGCGGGAATTGCGCCGGGAGGCCGAGGCCCTGGTCAGGGCCGGCTGCAAGGTAATCCAGATTGACGAGCCGGCGCTCTATGCCCGGCCGGAGGAGATTGAAGTGGCCGTCGAGGCGGTCCGCCTGGTCGCCGGGGGGCTGTCCGCCTATTTCCTGGTCCACGCCTGCTATGGGCCGCTGGAGGGCGTCTATCCGGCGCTGCTGGAGATGCCCGTCCACAACCTTGATCTGGAGATGACCAACAGCGAACCGGACCTGGCCGGGCTCTTTTCCAGGCATCCCTGCCCGAAGGACGTGTCAATCGGGGTGGTGGATGTCCACGCCCGCCGCGTCGAAACCGCCGAGGCGGTCCGCCGGAGGGTCAAGAAGGCGCTGGAGGCGCTTGCCCCCGGGCAGGTGTGGGTGCATCCGGACTGCGGGCTCAAGACGCGGACGGCGGCCGAAGCCGAGGAGAAACTGCGCGTGATTGCCGGGGTCGCCGGGGAGATGCGGGCGCAACTGTGAGCGCTCCCCTTCCCGCCTGCCACAAGTGCGGAAGGACCCGGGAGCCGGGGAAGGTCGGGTTCCGGGCGGTTTGCGAGTGCGGCGCCTACCTGCATTGCTGCCTCAACTGCCGGCACCACGACGCCTCTTCCTACCACGAGTGCCGGGCCTCGGCGACCACCGAATACGTTTCCGACAAGGAAAAGGCCAATCTGTGCGAGGAATTCGACTTCGTCCGGGGCCGTTCTGGAGGGGGTTCCACGAAGTCCCGGGCCGACATCGAAAAGTTGTTCCCGGGGTTGTCTTGAACCTCCCCCCGGCAGGTGCTATCATCCCCGGGTAAATCTATGCGGCTTAGGGACATCCTCGCGGAATCGGCGGTCATTGTCGGCCTCAAGTCGGACACGAAAAGGGCCGTTTTAGAGGAGATGGCGTCAGTCCTCCACGAACAGGGCATGGTGTCCGACCGCCAGAAGATGGTGGAGGCGCTGCTGGCCCGGGAAAGCCTGGGTTCCACGGGGATTGGACAGGGCATTGCCATCCCCCACGGAAAGTCCCTGGCGGCCAAACAGCTTGCGGCGGCCTGCGGCATTTCCCGGACGGGGGTCGATTTCGACGCCCTGGACGACGACAAGGTGTACGTCATTTTCCTGCTCGTGGCGCCGGAGGAGAAGCACCCCGAACTGCTCAAGGCGCTGGCTCGGGTTTCCGCCCTTCTCAAGGACAAGTATTTCCGGAAGGCGCTCATCAACGCGGAGAATCCCCAGGATGTCCTCCGCGTTCTGGACCAGGAGGAGAAGGCCAGGAAAATGTAGCATCCCCCCGGGCGGGGGATGGAGGGGAATCCATGGGACTTCGGATAAACACTCTGCTTGAGGAGCTTTCCGGCCGGCTCTCGCTCCGGCTGGTGTGCGGCGAAGGAGGGCTGGAAAGGGAGCTGGCCGTGCCGGACATCAACCGCCCCGGGCTGGCCCTCACGGGATTCTTTGACTATTTCCCCGCCGAGCGCCTGCAGGTGATGGGCAAGACCGAACTGAGCTACTGGGAAACGCTTTCCCCGGAACTGCGCCGCGAGCGGCTGGGGCGCCTGCTGGCGGCGAAGCCGGCGGGATTCGTGGTCAGCCACGGCATGGAACCGCCGGCTGAGCTGGTGGAAATGGCCAAGGAAGCGGGGGTCCCCGTGCTGGCGACGCCGATGCCCACGGCCAATTTCATCACGGCCCTCACCGTATACCTCGAGGACACGCTTGCCCCAAGCATAATCATGCACGGCACCCTCGTGGACGTTTTCGGGGCGGGAGTGCTCCTGCTGGGCGATTCCGGAATAGGCAAGAGCGAGTGCGCGCTCGCGCTCCTCGACAAGGGGCACCGGCTTTGCGCGGACGACGTCGTGGAGGTGAAGCGGACCTCGGAAAAGCTCCTCCTGGGCTCCGGGGTGGCCAGCCTCCGATACCACATGGAGATAAGGGGGCTGGGCATCATCGACATCCAGAGCCTCTTCGGGGCCCGGGCCGTGCGGGAGCGCAAGATGGTTGAGCTGGTTGTGTTCCTCGTGCCGTGGGAAGAGGGCGGGCACTACGACCGGACCGGGCTGGAGAACCGCACCTACCGCATACTGGACGTCGACGTTCCCATGCACGAGCTGCCGGTGCAGGAGGGCAAGAACCTGGCGGTGCTCGTGGAGGTGGCCGCGATGAACTGGCGCCTGCGGCAGATGGGGCATCATTCCGCCGAAAAGCTGAACGCCCGCATCATGGCCGACCTGGAAAAGCGGGGCCGGGAGAAGGGCCGGGGGGACAGGGACAAGTGAAGGCGTCGCGCCTGACGCGGGCGTTCTATCACTTCATGTACCCGGGCATAAAGCTGAAGCGCTGGTTTTTCCTTCTCCTGTTCAGCGCGAGCGTGTTCGCCGTCGGGTTCGGCGGGCTCCTCGGCCGGGCGCTCACCGGGTATACTTTCCACATCAAGCCGCTCCGCGGCTTGGAGCGCCATGTCCGCGAGTACTTTATGGGCCTGCGGAGCATGGACCTCTGGCTCCTCGCATTGGGCCTGATCGGGGTCCTCTTCGCCGTCCGGCGCGGCTATTACTCCATCCTTACTGTGTTCGTCCCCGGCCGCGAGCACCAGTTCGGGAAGCTGGCCTTCGAACGCGCCCGGCGCCGCCGGGGTCCCAAGGTGGTGATGATCGGGGGCGGCACCGGCATGCCGAACCTTTTGGTCGGGATGAAGGAATACACCGACAACCTTTCGGCCATCGTGACGGTCGCCGATGAGGGCGGCTCTTCGGGCCGCCTGCGGAAGCAGTTCCACATGCTCCCGCCCGGCGACATACGCAATTGCCTCGTCGCCATGGCAGATGAGGAGCCGCTCATGGGAAAGCTGTTCCAGCACCGGTTTACGGCGCGGGGCGACCTGAAGGGGCACGCCTTCGGGAACCTGTTCCTGACGGCCATGGCCGAAGTCACCGGGGATTTTTCGCGGGCCATCGCGGAATCCAGCCGCGTCCTGGCCGTCCGGGGCAGGGTGATTCCCGTGACGCTCGACCTCGTCCAGCTCGGGGCAAGGCTGAAGGACGGCCGTTTCGTGAAGGGCGAGAGCAGGTTCGCCACGGCGGGTTCCCCCATCGACCGGCTCCAGCTCGTCCCCCCCCACGTCCGGGCGAATCCCGATGCGCTCCGGGCCCTGGAGCAGGGTGACATCATCGTTTTCACGCCCGGCAGCCTTTACACGAGCGTCATCCCCAACCTCCTGGTTCCGGGGGTGCGCCAGGCCATCAACGGCTCAAGGGGGCTGCGGGTATACGCCTGCAACGTCATGACCGAACCGGGGGAGACGGACGGTTTCAGCGCGGCCGACCACCTGGAGACGCTTCATTCCTACCTGGCCGGGCGCGTGGACGCCGTCGTGGTGAACACGGAGCGCGCGCCCGAGCGCCTGCTCGAGCGGTATCGCTCGGAGGGCGCGCAACCGGTCGCCGCCGATATTGGCCGGCTGAGGCAGACGGGGGCGAAGGTTTTGGAGGCCCGCGTGCTGAACTTCCGCGGCGACTACATCCGCCACGATCCGGGGCGGCTCGCCCGGGCCATCATGAGGCTCGCGCTGATATAACGGCCGGCCCGCCCCCGGCGGGGGGCTTTTCTTGTGATAGGATTAAATGGAGGGTTTATTATGCCGAGCCGGAACGTCGAAATCGTAAACAAGCTGGGTATGCACCTGCGCGCCGCGGCGGCCTTTTCCAAGGTCGCCGAAAAGTTTCCGTGCTCCGTGCATGTAATCAAGGACGGCCAGCGCTCCAACGGCAAGAGCATCCTTAGCCTCCTTTCCCTGGGCGCGCCGCAGGGTTCCATAATGACCCTGGAGGCCAAGGGGGAGCGCGCCGCTGAGGCGCTCGAGACCCTGGCGGCGTTCGTGGCCAGCCGGTTCGGGGAGCCGGAGTAGGGCGGAGGTTCCCCCGCAATGAAGATACTAAAGGGCATACCCGTCGCCACCGGCATTGCCATCGCCAGGCCGTTCGTCATCGAGAGCGAGGGCCGGGCGGTCCCCCTGCGCCAGACCGTGACCGACGCCGAGCTGGAACGGGAGATAAAGTCCTTCCACGAGGCCCTGGACAAGGCCGAGGAGGGCATCAGGAAGTCCAAGGAAAGGCTGGAGACGACCCTGGGCAAGGGTCACGGCGCCATTTTCGAGGCCCACCTGCAGATCCTGCACGACCCCCTGCTGGTCGAGGCCACCATCGAGGAGGCCCGCGCGCAGAAGGTGAAGGTGGGCTACGCCTTTGCCCGCAATGTCCAGAAGCTCTCCTCGACCATTGCGGGCCTGCGCGACCCCTACCTTCAGGAGCGCTTCAAGGACATCGAAGACGTGGGCTGGCAGGTGCTTGGCCACCTCTCCGGCCGCGAGCACCGCTCGCTTAGGAATATCAAGGACAGGGTCATCGTCCTGGCGGAGGACCTGACCCCGGCCGAGACCGCGGACATGCCCAAGGGGCGCATCATGGGGTTCGCCACCATCGCCGGGAGCCGGACCTCGCACACGGCCATCGTGGCCCAGGCGCTGGAACTGCCCGCGCTGGTGGGCGTGACGGAACTGAAGGACGTCATCGTGGGCGAGACCACGGTCATCCTGGACGCGATGGAGGGCGTGCTCATCCTGGACCCCGACGAGGCCACCATCGCGCATTACCGCCGCCAGCAGGTCATCGCCGACCAGCGGAGGCTCGACCTCCGGAAACTGCGCCAGCTACCCGGCGAGACCCCCGACGGGCACCGCGTCAAGTTGATGGTGAACCTGGAGATGCCCATCGAGGTGAACGCGGCGTTGGCCGTGGGGGCGGAGGGAATCGGCCTTTACCGCACCGAATTCATGTTCCTGAACCGCGCCGACTGGCCCGGCGAAGAGGAGCAGTACCAGGCCTACTCCCATGTGGTGAAGGCGATGGCGCCCCGGGAGGTTGTCATCCGCACCGTGGACCTGGGTGGGGACAAGTTTCCCTCGCAGGAGAAAGCGATGAAGGAGATGAACCCCTTCCTGGGTCTGCGGGGCATCCGGATGTGCCTTGCCAACCAGGACATGTACCGGGTCCAGTTGCGGGCCATCCTGCGCGCCAGCATGCACGGGAAGGTCCACCTGATGTTCCCCCTCATCTCCTCAGTGGAGGAGTTCCGGAAGGCCCGCAAGATCGTGGAGGAAGTTAAGTCGGAACTGAAGGCGGCGCACGTGCGCTTCGACGAGGGGATTCCCATCGGGGCGATGATCGAGACGCCCGCTGCCGCGCTCATCGCCGACAAGCTCGCGCACGAGGCCGGCTTCTTCTCCATCGGGACCAATGACCTCATCCAATACTCCATCGCGGTGGACCGCGGGAATCCCACCACGCACTACCTTTACGAGCCCCTGCACCCGGCCATCCTGCGGCTCATGCAGATGACCATCAACATGGCGCACGCGGCCCAGATACCCGTGGCCGTCTGCGGGGAACTGGCCGCCGACCCGCTGGCCTCCGTGCTCCTGCTGGGGCTGGGATTGGACACCTTCAGCGTCAGCCCCGTCTCGTTCAACGAGGCCAAGCGCATCGTCCGTTCCGTGTCCTTCGTGGAAGCCCGCGAGGCCGCGCTGGAGGCGGTGACCCTGCCGACCGCCCAGGCGGTCAAGGAGCTCGTCCGCAGCCGGGTGGGCGAGCACATCCAGCGGGCGAGTTGATTGGAAGACATAGGGACGGCCGCCGTCCCGGTTTGGGGCTCGGGGCAGGCTTCTCCGACGCGCGGCCGGCAGGAGCCGGCGCGAGGACGAACGCCGCGCCTCGCCGTGTCGCGGCTCACTCCGCTGCCGACTCAGGGCCGCGTGGAGCGGCCCCGGCAGTGGTTGGATTATTCATTGCCGCCTTCGGCGGCCAGCCGTATGCGCTCGCGCCATCCGCAGGAGCGGATGGCGCACCATGGCCGCGCATTCTCCATCGCCGGCACGGACGACCGGCCGGCGATTACGAAACGGTCGGCAGAGGGTCGTCGAAGCCTGCCCACTTGCCCCTCGCCGGACGTTTTCGGCAACTTATTGCGGCCTTTCAATTGAGGACGTTTCTGACCCGCTCCGCGAGGGAGACCGAGGCCGCGGGGGCGCGCCTGGCCTCCCTCCTTTCCCCCGGCGACTGCGTCTGCCTCACGGGCCCGCTGGGCGCGGGCAAGACCTGTTTCGTGCGGGGCGCCATGCGGGCGCTCGGCGTCAAGACCCGGGTCCTTTCCCCCACCTTCACCCTCGCGCGCGAGGGGCGCGGCCGGATGCCGGTGGCCCACCTCGACTTCTACCGGCTGGCTGGGCGCGCGGAGGACCGGGGTCTCCTCGATTACCTGGACGGCCGGCACGTCGTTTTCGTCGAGTGGGCGGAGCGCGACCGCTCCTTCTGGCCGCGGCGGGTGGTGCGGGTCCGTCTGGAGCGCCTTCCCGGCACGCGGCGCAGGATATCCATAAGGCTGCCGAATTGAGGGCGCTGGGAATCGAGACATCGGGGACGGCCTGCCGGGTGGCGAAGCTGGAAGTGAAGGGGAAGCCGTGCAGTTACGCGGAGGTGATGCGGACGGCCCGGGTAGTCGAGCGCAACTACTCCGGCGACGCCGCCCGCCATTCCGAGGCGCTCTGGGGCCTGCTCGATTCCGTCCTCACGTCCTCACCCTCGCCCCGCGTTCTACGCGGGTATGCTGGCCGCGAAGCGGCAATAAATAATCTATCAACTAGCATCGCCGAGTCCTCGAGGCCGGAGGTTGGGGTGAGGGGACCGAACGGTAAGGCCGGGGGCAGGCTTTCCATCGCCGATTTCGACGTCATCGCCGTCTCCCTCGGACCGGGCTCTTTCACGGGACTGCGCGTCGGGCTGGCCGCCGCCAAGGTGTTCGCACAGTTCGGCGGCGTGGCGCTGGCGGGCGTCCCCACTCTCGAGGCGATGGCCGCGGAGGCGTCGCTGGGGGGAGAGGTGGGCTGGTGCGTTACCGCGCTGGACGCGAAGCGCGGCGAGGTCTATGCGGCGCTGTTCCGCTGCTTGCCCCGCGGCGTCCGGAAGGTCGCGGGACCCCGCGTATGCCTGCCGGAGGACGCGGCGCGCCGCGTGCCGCCGGGGACGCCGGTCCTCGCCGAGCCGCCCCGCGCTTCCGCGGTGGCCGCGCTCGGCCTCCTGCGGTTCCTGGCCGGGAAGCGGGACGACCCGCGGACGCTCGTCCCGCTCTACGTGCGCCGACCCGAGGCCGTCGAGCGCCTTCGGAAAAAGCGCAAGGCCTGATGGAACTGCTCCCCCTTGCCGCCGGGCATCTCCCCGGGGTCGTGGAGCTGGAGAAGGAAGTGTTCAAGGAGAGCGACCCATGGCCGCGCACGGCCTTTGAATCCGAACTGCGCAACCCCGATGCGGTGTGGCGCGTCGCGGTCGAAGGTGGCCGCATTGCGGGGTACGGCGGCGGCTGGTGCGTGGTCCCCGAGTTCCACCTGCTCAACCTCGCGGTCGCGGCGGACCTGCGGCGACGGGGAGTGGCAGTCGCGCTCCTGGGGGAGGTGTTTCGCGAGGCCGCGGCCCGGGGTTGCCGCGAAACCTTTCTTGAGGTGCGGAAGGACAACAGCGAGGCAGCGGCGCTCTATGCAAAGTTGGGATTCGTCAAGGTCAGTAGAAGGCCGAGGTATTACGCGGGCGGCGCGGACGCGCTGGTCCTTCGCAGGGTGCTGGCTCCGGGGGGGAACCAGCCCTAGAAGTCGGAGTGCTGGAGAATCTCCTCCAGGGTGGTGTGCCCGGCCAGGAGTTTTGATATCGCGTCATCGTAGAGCGACACCAGTCCCGCCTTCAGCGCGGCCTTCCGGATTATCGGTGAAGGCCTTTTCTCGGTGATCAGTTCCCGTATCTCGTCGTTGAGTTCGAACACCTCGGCCACGACTTCCCGGCCCCGGTAGCCGGTATTGAAGCAGAACCGGCACCCCTTCCCACGGAAGGCGTTTATTTGGCCCTTGCGCAGCTCCGGCGGCAGCCCGGGAATGTCGGCGCCGGCGTAGGAAATGGGCTCCTTGCACTTGGGGCAGATGGTGCGCACCAGCCGCTGGGCCACCGCACATCGCAGGGTGGAGGCGATGAGCGCCGGCTCGGCCCCCAGGTCGATGAGCCGCTCCACGGCCGAGGGGGCGTCGTTGGTGTGCAGGGTCGAAAAGACCAGGTGGCCGGTCAGCGAGGCGCGGATGGCGATTTGCGCCGTCTCGAGGTCGCGTATCTCGCCCACCATGATGATGTCCGGGTCCTGCCGGACGATGGAACGAAGGATGACGGCGAAGGTCAGGTTGATGTCGGCGTTGACCTGGTGCTGGGTGATGCCGTCCAACTGGTATTCCACCGGGTCCTCGACGGTGACTATGTTCTTCTCCCGCGCGTTCAGCGAGGACATCGCGCTGTAGAGGGTGGTGGTCTTCCCGGAGCCGGTGGGCCCCGTAAGGATGACGATTCCGTGGGGACGGGTGATGTGCTTGCGGATGATGCCGAGGTCGTGCGGGGAGAATCCCAGCTTGGGCAGGTCAAGAACCACGGCGCCCTTGTCCAGTATCCGGAGCACGACCTTTTCGCCGAAATAGCCTGGGTTGGAGGCGATGCGGAAATCTATCTCGCGCCCCTCAATCTTCGTGTGGAAGGAGCCGTCCTGCGGCAGGCGCTTCTCCGTGATGTCCATCCTGCTCATTATCTTTATGCGGGAGACTATCGACGTGGCGAGCGTGAGCGGAATCTTCTGCATTTCCTGCAAAATGCCGTCGATGCGGTAGCGGACCAGGAGGTGCTGCTTCGTGAACTCGAGGTGTATGTCGCTGGCCCGCCGCTGGAGCGCCTGGAGAATAAGGAGGTTCACGGCCTTGACCGCGGGGGCCTGTTCGGCAACCTCGTCGAGGCTCTCTATCTCGATTCCCATCTTCCTGGTCAGCTGGACGCCCTGGTCGGTGACGCCGGCCAGCAGGCGCTGGATCATCTGCTCACGCCAGTATTCGTGGTATTCGGCGAGTGTCTTGCGGATGGCGCTCCGGGAACCCAGAATCGGCTTGACGGGCAGGCGGACCAGCCGCTGGGTCTCCTCCTGGAGCAGGAAGTTCTCGGGGTTGGCCATCGCGACGTTCATCTTCCCGTCCTCCACTGTGAGCGGCATGATGGCGTTGTGCTGGGCGAAGTCCTCGGGGAGAAGCGTGACCAGCTTGGGGTCCGGGGAAACCGTCTCGGCGTCGAGGTAGGGGACGTTGAGGTGCGAGGCGCGGACCGCGAGGGCCTCCTTCTCCGGCAGGTACCCGAGCTCGACGAGGATATCGTCAACGAGCCCGTTGCGGAACTCCTGCTCGCGCCTCGCGATGAGGAGCTGCTCCTCGGTCACGAGTTTGCGTTCCAGCAGGCTCTTTTCGATGTCGGATTGAAGTGACATCTAGGCTCTCCTGCGCATTATAGGGCTTCCGGCGGGCGGCGGGAGCAGGACGGCCAGCGCCAGCCAGGAGGCCAGGGAGCAGGGGAGGGAGTGAAGGGGATTTCGGAGGATTCCCGCCGCGATGAAAACCGCTGCCACGCCCGCCGCGGCCCATGGTTCCGGTGTCCGGGGACGACGGTGGAACAGGGGCAGGACAAGGCGAAGCGCAAACCAGAAAGCCGCCACGGCGGCGAGAGATCCCACCAGGCCGGTTTCGGCCGGCAGTGTGGCCCAGAGGGGAAGGCCGTGCCGCGACCCCGGTCCCCATCCCAGCAGGGGTTTTCCCGATGGCCACGCCGGCAGTGGTTCATGGGAACCACGGAGGATGGCCGCAAGGAGGAAGGTGGCGGCGAATCCGATGGCAACGGCGATTCCGGCGTTTCGGCCGCGCAGTCCGGCCAGCGGCAGGCCAGCGCAGGCACAGAGGATGGCAAACAGGGCAAGGTCGGCCGTGCCATTGAACGCCATGGACGGGGGGAGGGAAGGGATTCCCCCGGCGGCCAGTTTCCATGCGATGGCCAGCCCCGCCCCTGCCGCGAGAACCGCCAGGAGCCGCCGCCGGTCGCGGGAAGGGAGCAGGGAGCGGGCGAAGACGAAAATGACCGGGCCGAGCGACATGCGCCAGGCGGCCCCGAGCGCCTTTGGGGAGTCCGCCGTGCTCGCGAGCGCGGAGAGAAACCAGGCGGCGACGAGCGCGATGACGGACCAGTCGAGCGCGTCGAACCGGACATTGCGGCGCAACCCATAGGCGAAGCTGACGGCTGCCGCGACGGCCGCCGCCGTCAGCGGAAGGTCGAATCCAAGCGCGCCGACATGGAAAAGGGGCTCTCGTGCGCCGAAAGGCAGAAGTATGGCGACCGCCGCCAGGACGGGGAAAAGCATGGTGATAGAATACCATCCGTCAATGGGGGAATATGGTGGCGTTTGTCCGTTCAATCTTTCCTTCCCTCGCCCCCCGCGGCAGCGGGGGGAGAGGGAGGGGTGAGGGGGTGGCCATGCCGCTCCGCCTGGTATGCTTCGACCTGGACGGCCTCCTGGTGGACACCGAGCCCCATTACTACGAGTCCACCCGCGCGGTCTGGGCGGAATATGGCCGCGATATATCGAAGGAGCAATACGCCCGGACCTGGATAATCAAGGGAACCACGGTGGCAGCGGAGGTGGCCAAGGCGGGCATCCCGGGCGGTTGGCAGGACGTGCTGGCCAAAATGCGGAGGAAATACCGCGAGCTGGTGGAGGCGGACCTGCGGCTGATGCCGCGCGCCCGGGAGACGCTGGAGGCGGCCCGGCGGCTGGGAAAGACCGCGCTCGTCACCAACTCGCCCCCCGAACTGGCCGGGATGGTGCTGGGCCGGGCGGGTATCCTGGAATTGCTGGATATACTGATAACCCGGGACAAGTATGAAAAGGCCAAGCCGGAACCGGACTGTTATCGCGCCGCGATGCGGGAGGCCGGAGCGCGGCCCGACGAGACCCTGGTGCTGGAGGATGCGCCGCGCGGCCTGCGTGCCGCCAGCGCCGCCGGCATCCGCTGCATCGCGGTGCTCAACGAGATGACGCGCTACGAGAAGCCCGCCGGGGCGTTCATGGTGGCGGATTCGCTCGCCGAGGTGGACCTGTCCGCGCTGGCGGCAAACTGGCCCCCGGTTTATAGGCGTGAATAGGGGAAATTTGCCGGCAAGGTTCGAACTTGCAACATCCAGCTTCGGAGGATAGCCGGAGCGGGAAAGTGGATTTTATGCCGACAACCGGAGAGCTGCTGAAGGCCTGGCCGAATCAGAAAAAAGTCGGCTGGGCCTTTTCTGTCTTCGATTTCAGGTGGCCGCCCGAAATCCGTCATGGATGCCAAGGGAGGTCAAAGTATGCCAAAACGGGTAACACTTTGGACACTTTCTTGGACACTATTGGAGAGCTGGAATATGACCTATCGTTCATATTTATGTTTTCTGTTTGCTGCCAGCGCTTAGGAGCGATGTTAGAATTAAGCTGAGATGACGATATGGAAGTTCCCCAAAAAGCACAAATGAACGACCGAGTATATATTTTCCCCAGACGAATTAATAAGAGGCATCCCGTCATTATTCGTTCCGTATTAGCGGCAGTGGTCTCTTTGCCCATGTTTAGTTTCTTGCTGATATATGATGCTTGGGTGGCTCCAATTACTTCATATCCTGTGGTTGAGTTGGTCTGCCTTTTATTCTTGCGAAGGTTCGACCGATGACGTTTGCTGTGGCGCTGGCTTATGCAGCGGTTGCTACTCTCGCATTCGGTTCTTCCCTGTTTCCGGGCCGAGCTCTATCGGGGGGCGATTGGGAGACGGTTATCTATCCCTTCTATGCGTTCTGTTCGGAGATTTACCGCGTGGAGGGAAGACTGCCATTCTGGAACCCTTACATATTTGCGGGCTTGCCTCATCTCGTTTCTCTCAACACCTGTTCGCTCTATCCCACTGAGCTATTGTCTTTTGCCTTTGGAATGCATCCGGCCACCTTCTATGCCCTTGATCTTATAGTCCATCTTTGCGCAGCAGGTCTTGGGGTGTATGCATGGCTGAGGATCCGCGGAATGCAGTGTAGTAGCGCGTTCACGGGTGGACTCTGCTATATCCTTGGGAACAATATGCTAACCCAGGGGGCGGGTGGCCATCCTCACTGGGTGCGCGGCATGGCATTGTTGCCGTGGATTCTTCTCTGCATCGATATGGGGAAGTCGTCACGATGCTGGAAGTGGTTAGCCGCCGCTGGGGCGATGCTGGGCGTGATTGCCTTGGGTGGAGCGATGCACTTCGTTGTCTGTGCTACTGCCGTCATTTTGGTCTGGGTGATGATGGGTTCTCGTCCAGGGACATCGTCCCCGGAAAGTAGGCCTGGACTGCGGATTGCCCAACTGCTTATCCTGGGGCTATGTGCCCTTGGGATGGGCGCTCTCGTGTTGCTGCCTGGATTCCAGTATTACCTTCATTCTGTTCGGATCAGGCCGACGGGCGTTTTCCAGGGCTCATGGTCATTTACATTGTGGGACATTCTCGATGCTGGCTTTCCTGGATTACTTGGGGAAAGAAAGGGATATTATGGCCCTCAAATGTTCCGGGTTACCGGAGATTACCTCGGCTTGTTCCCGATTTGTCTCGCGGGCCTTGGAATTGTTACATGCTGGCGAAGGGAATTAGCGGTCATCTCCCTGGGTGCGGTGTCCCTGATTCTGGCATTCGGGCCCAGTACATCGTTGGGAGCGGGACTGGCCACGATACCGATCTTTTCCGGTTTGCGTTCTTCCTCCCGGTGGTTCTCAATTGTTCACTTGGCGGTTTCGGTGCTGGCTGCGCGTGGTTGGGGGAGTCTTATTGAAAAAGGCCCCCGCCGGTCTTCTTGGCGGTGGATGCCACTAATTTGTACAGTTATGGCATGTTCATGTGTAATCGGCCTGATCTTAGCCAGTCCCATCGCGGAATCCCTCGCGCGGAGGGAATTCGTTCGACACCACCTTGCAGCAATGGGCGCCGACGAGGGCATGGTTCTTCATTCGGTCCGCCAAGCATTCATCAGGGGCGTGGTTTGTTCGACTGCTTCTGCAGCCCTCTTTGCTCTAGCTCGGGGCCATATCCCGCTAACCATTTTCTCGGTCCTGGCCTGGCTTTTCATCGTTGCCGACCTGCAATTGGGAAGCTCTCCCTTCTTCATCCGGCGCGCTTGGTCAACCCTAACAGCTCCGACCACTGCCGCTGCGGCGGTGCTTTCGAGGGGTGCTGTTCAAGACTATCGTGTTGTTGATACGGACTTAGTCCTGAATCCCAACCAACAGATGTTTCAAAAGATCAACTCGCTCCTTGCGTATCATGGCCTTCCCATGCTTCGAACTACCATGCTATCCACGGTGGCCTTGGGGCCTCCTGAACGGGGTAGCAGTGAGATGATGACCGTCTTGAATGTTCGCTGTGCATTGCGCCCGTTAATGGCGTGGGAAGAGGGTAAACGCTTGACAACGGCTTCAGGCACCTCCCGCATGCGCTATGAGTTGGTCCTGACGCCAGACCCGCTTGGGCCCGCCTTTCTATCGGAACGCGTACTTGGATGCGCCTCGGTAGATGAGGTAATATTTGCTTTCCAATTTCCCGGCTGGAAGGCCCGTGTGACGCCGATTGACGGCCAGGTTCCTCTGTCCCTTCGCGGGCACGTTCTTCCTACAACGGGCATTGTGTCCGTGATGGAAAGCCGTGAGACTCCCGAGGTCGATGTGTCACTCCATGAACCCGGTTTTCTCGTGTTCTCACGTGCTTGGTACCCGGCCTGGGTGGCTTTTGTTGACGGCGGACGGGCCACCGTTCTGCGGGCCTATGGTGCGCTCTGTGGAGTGGAGGTGCCTGCCGGGCGTCATGTCGTAAGGCTTTCTTATGAATCGGTCCTCTTCAAGCTTGGGTTGCTTATTTCCTCCGCGACCGCCATAGGGCTTCTCTGCCTAGTTTGGCTGGAGGCGAAAAGGGATTCCATGGGAAACCGTATCGAATTGGCAACCTTGCGCAGAGTGCATTAGTGACCGCACTTATAGCTTCAGGGGTGTGGCTTGTCTTTTTCGGAATATATTTGATATCTACCCCTGGCACTTTTTATTTTGAGGATTCCCCTGAATTGATGGCGTCATCCATTATTCTCGGCAATTCGCATCCTCCAGGGTATTCCTTAATGATGCTTTTGGGGCGTTTGTTTATGTTGATACCGGCAGGTTCTCCTGCCTTTCGATTCAATTTGATGTCTGTCGCCACTGGTGCTGGTGCAGCATCGGCACTTGGTGGATTCACCGCATCGCTGGTTAAACGCTGGACTGGACAGAACGTTTCGATTGCCATTGGGATATTTGCCGCCGGGATATGGGGTTTATCGGATGCTTTCTGGTGGCAAGCGGTCATTGGGGATAAATATCCGCTATTTTATCTATTGTTCATATGCCTAATTTGGGCTTCATGGGCGATTTGTTGTGCTCCTGAGAAAACAACCTCACGATACTTTGCATTAACGGGTCTTTTAATAGGAATATCATTTACGCATCATTATTATTCTTTTTTTGCATTGCCAGCTTTCCTGTTGATATTGGCGCGTCGTCAAGACCATTCACCAATCAGGGCTGTTATTATGGCTGTCTTTTTCATCGTATTACCTCTGTCATTAAAAGTTATATATCCGCCAGTGCGTTCAGTAACTGGCGTTCATATTGATTGGGGCCATCCGCGAAATATAGCTCGCCTAGGGCGATATCTAGAAGTGAGATTATTTACCCGCGAATTCCTGTCCCGCCCCGTTGATGGAACAAAAAGTGCATTGAAGGTTAGGGGGAAACTATTCCTGCGTTTACTATCAGAAGATATTCCTTTGCCTTTATTAATAGGGGTGCCTGCGGGGATTTATGCCATGACGCAGGTGTCAGTATTTGCTACAACGGCTATAGCTTGTTGCATATTTGTGACTTCGATATTCTGTTTCAATTTTATAGGGGAGGTTATCAGATGGTATGAACCTTTATTCGCTCTTTTCAGCGCCCTGTCCGCAATAGGCATTGGATGGATAGTATTCATTGTGGGGCGCTTTAGGAAGATTCCAATTAATGCCCTTGTTATTGTGATTGTTCTTGCCGGGCCGATTTGGCAGTTCATGCGCGGCGCAAATCGGAACATGATTTCAGGATTCTATGGTGCCCATGATATTGCAAGAAACATTCTACATTCGCTTCCGCCCAATTCTATATATTTGGGGGTGGGCGACATAGATTTGTTCCCAATGTGGGTTCTGCGATACATTTATCAGGAACGCAGCGATGTGGATGCTATTGGCATGGGCGGATTCGTGATAGATGATGAGGCAGGAACGGGTCCTCAGGAAAATGTTCTACGAGAACTAAAGATAAATAGCAGGGGGGATAAGGCGATATTTGATATTTTGTCTTCAAAGAAAAAGCCAATAATGGTACCAAATGCAGATTATCCACCCGACATACAGAACACGTTTCCCATTCTTAATATGTCTAGATGCTATGGGCTTACTGCCCGTTTGCATGACTATTGGGATGCTGAGGGAAGCTACTTTGAAACCAGGAAGACGATACGTTGTTATACATTGCGCGGTCTATCCTATAAGCATGTCGGTGCAATTAATGATTTAGAAAGACTGCGTGATGAGATTGCCCGTACCGCATTCCTGCATTATTCCCTTTGTATGTATGGCATTGGCGCAAGGTTGTATGACGCAGGAATGGCGGATGAGGCTGCCTGGGTGCTTGCGAAATCAGTGCGATTGATATCGCCATTGGTTGGGAAAGTGGAATTGATGCCCGATGTTGAGTCAAAAGATTCAATAACAAGGGCCCATATATATAGGGCTAATTTCATAATGTGCATCCGGAAAATGGCTGAGACGTACGAAGCAAATGGAATAATTGACAAGGAGGGCGCACTTAGAAGTATCCTCTCGGGAATGGCGCCATGATTATTTAGGGGGCGTACCAGGATATTCAATATTGACAGGCATATAAGTCCTATGCTATCTAAAAAACACTATGGGAAGGGGCAATGATGAAGGGAGCGGTGATTAAGCGTAAATGCTATTTTGTCTTCTTAGCGTGCGTGTGTTTGCTGATATCAAGTAAATCGATTGCGGGACATGGTGAGAAAGGTGCCGGATTGGCAAAAGCGGTGCGTAAATACAATCCCACAATTAAGTTAACCGGAGAATTGCTGGTTAGATTTAAACCCGATATTAATACGAAACAGCGGAGCATAATATTCTCAAAATATGGGATGGTAATGAACAGGAAAAACGATGCATTAAATATTTGGGTTGGGAGCTTTTCTTGCGCTAGTGATGTTAAAAAGACAATGGGTTTTCTTCGAAGAGAGAAAAAGTCAATTCTAAGCGTTAGTGAAAACGCATATATTTCTCTTTATGGCGGAATTATTCCCAACGATCTTTATTATCAGTATCAGTGGAACCTTCAGCAAATAAATGCACCATGTGCTTGGGAAATAACCAAAGGGGACCCCGGTGTAAAGATTGCAGTTGTGGATTCAGGCGTTCGTAGGTCCCATATTGATATCAATGATAAATTGGTCAATGGCGTAAATATAATAAGTAGATGTCCTAATGGCTGTCTATGCCGATTTCCTTACACGCCGGTATGCGATGTAACTGTTCCCAATGATGATTTGTCATGCATTGGATTTGCAAATGGCCACGGAAGCATAGTTGCAGGTATTGCTGCTGCTGAGACCGATGATGATTTCCCGGATAGCTCAGCAATACCTCCTGGCGGTATTGCGAGAGGAATGGCAGGTGTAGGATGGAAAAGCAGTATTATGCCTGTGAAAATAGTTGATTGTAATGGGGATAGCGATGTGATGTATCTCATTAGTGGTATTACGTATGCGGCAGATAATGGGGCTAGGATTATTAATCTTAGTCTGGGTGTAAACTTCGAGCCTTACGAACTTTTATTAGCAATACAATATGCAAAAAATAAGAATTGTGTGATTGTCGCTGCAACAGGCAACGATAATTATTGGAATGTGGGAATTCCTGCACGATGGGCTGGGGAGGGAGATATCCCCGATAATTGGGGTGGTTATGCTCATTATAGAGATGAGGTTCTATCCGTGGGGGCCTCTGATGTGGCTGATTTGAGGTGCGATTTTTCAAACTATGGTCCAAATCCAGATAGTGTATCCGTAGTTGCTCCTGGAATAGGTTTGACCGGACCTAGTAATACCGGGGATGACGTATATATTCAATTCACTGATGGACATGGAACAAGTTTCGCTGCGCCGCAAGTATCAGGTCTAGCAAGTTTATTAATCGCTGTTAATCCGGACCTGTCAGTTACAAATTACTATGATATTATCCGCAAGACGGCCGATCCAATTACTACTGAACCACTTGAAGTTGGAGTGGTACAACCCATACCGAACAAATATACAGGTTATGGAAGAATTAATGCGTGTAATGCGTTTAAACCGCTTCCGCCTAATACGGTTTGGGCTGTTCCAACAAACGACGATATATTTATTAAATGGTTACTCCCTGCCGCTCGGCTCCGCCCCATTGCAAGTTTCAACGTTTATAGGGCTGAAGATAGCAATGGGCCGTTTATATTGATTGGATCTGTTCCGTATGATCCTAATAATGAGGAACAAGTATTTGACGATAGCAATACGGAGTGTAGCAAGAAATATTTCTATTATGTGAGCAGCATAGATTCCAATGGTGTGGAAGGAAAAGAAAGCATGCATGTGTCCGCTCTCCGACCGTTAATGTTATCGGCGTATGCTGGATACGAAGCTATTATTATTGGCGGGGGCTGTCCAATAACCGCAAAGTGTCTTGATGCTGACGGCAAGCCAATTGTCAATGCTGATGTTGTGTTTTCCACGATGGATGGGTTATGCGTAACAGGAAATACCTCAGGTGCTACGGTTAGTGGCAAAACTTTGGCCGATGGAACAATAACCGCCACATTGCTGGTTTCTAGTTCGAGTTCTCCGGGAAATAAGACCGTTACGGTAAAGGTGGGTTGCGTTTCAACCATTGCGAATATAATTGCTGTTGATTCCGCAACTTTATATTTCAAGGATATAAGATTGGATTGTCTGCCTGTGAAACAATCAATATATGATCATCTCGATATACCTACAAAAGAGAAAATGCCTCTGGATGCTCTTTTATATGGTAATTATGGTAGTCAGGAATATCCTATTGGTGGTGCAACTATAGGTATTCAGCTTATACAAGCCCCAATTGGATATTCTGGGGATGCGAGTATTCCTATTCTTGAAAAGACAAATGCAAAAGGTCATTCACATACGTGGGGTTTTATTTCAGGGGATGCATACGGATTGTATCTGCTAAGGTTCATTCATTCATCTGGCGCATCACGAGATGTCACGATAAATGCTATATCGACGTATCCTATGTTTGGAAAGAATTATCACAATACAAGGGTTCAGGATTATGAAATAGTGATACCGCCTTTGCACCAAATATGGAAATACGATAGCGGTGCCCCGATTACTGAATCTCCGACGGTAAGTGTTCATACCGTGATTGATCAGTCAACACGTATTCCTTACCCAGTATCAGTTGGTATTAACAACACGAATCGGGATGCAGCATTCCTGAATAAAGATGGTTCAATAGAATTATTATGGCCGGGTTATGCGTTAGCAGGACATGCATCTTCTGCTTTTATAGGTGATTATTATTGGTTCGAACAATATATACCATGCAAACTACGATGTGATAATTATAGTGGCGGGGATTGTACATGTTTTTCGCAGGGCTATGGTACCCATTATCTTACATTGGATTTTGTTGCCGGCGTTGGAACATTACCTCCCCCATGGGGTGCCGTACCTTTTTGGAATCAAACCTCAGGTGTAATTGGGAAGAATGGTTCTAGTGCAGCATATATGAAGGATATTCCGCCTCTAATAAATCTAAATTATGATAATTACACAGATGAAAGTGTGGTTGCGGTCTCTTGCGTTAGGAACATGATACGTTCGACATTGCATAGGAATCTACGAGGTGTTTCATGTGTTGGTTGGTCTGGAGGCAATATACCACAAGATAATATATTCTGTTTTGGGAATTGCCCGAGTGGCATAGCGATGAATGATAATGAAAGTACGCCTGCACTTTGGGAAAATGGCTATGTATTTGTTGGTGATGAGCAGGGAAGAATCTGGGCATTGGATTTATATGAGTCATGGCATCAGGCAACCAAATTAAGTTCGGATTCCGACAATCCTGAAAACGGTATAATAGCATGGGTATTTCAAACGGGTGGGCCCATTAAATCTTCTCCTGCGGTAATTCGTAATGTGAACGGTCTTCCGGTTGTATATGTAGGTTCAAACGATGGAATATTGTATGCGCTGTATGCTTTATCCGGAGTTAAAAAATGGGGTTTTAATGTCAAGGCTCCAATAAAGTCATCTCCTGCAGTTATTAACTGGAAAGGTGAAACACTTATTATTGTGGGTTGTGATGACGGTAATGTATTGGCCCTTAACGATACAATACGCGGTGTAAGGCTTAAATGGAGGCGTTTCATAGGGGGACAGATAATATCTTCACCAACTATCGCAAACGGATATATATATATAGGTTCTAAAAACGGGAAACTCTATTCAATCAGCTTAGATACTGGAATTATTGCGGGAGCACATCAAACCAATGGACCGATAACCAGTTCTGCTGCTATATCTAATGGAAATGTTTATATAGGTTCGGAAGATGGTTATTTATATGCATTCGGCCCTGGCGTAAATTGTCCAACCGCAGTTACGTCTCTGAAGCAAGGTCAAAACGTATTTCTTTCATGGATATCCGCTAAGGATGCAACCTACCCCATTGATGGATATAGAGTTATGCGTTCCGAGAATGATACAGGAGTTTTTAATATAATCCGAACTCTTTCCAGGAAAGATACTTCATATCTTGATACAACAGTTGTTGGTGGTAATAAATATACTTACATTGTAGATGCATTTGATACAGAAGGAACATATAGCGAGAATTGCGGTGAAGTCTCTATTTATTTGCCAGTATGTACGGGTGGACTAGCTATAGTAGGACCAACCGTTGATATGTTGGCAACACCATGTACGGGGGATGTTATTTTTATCGAAATGAAAGTTACCAATAATTGGTGTGCTACCCTATATAATGTTATTCCTTCGATAGTCGATGTCACGGGGAATCAAATGATACCTGGATCCATAATTCCGAAACTTGGCGTCAATATAAGCACGATTCCTTCACTCGCCGTTGGGGAAACAGCAACTATTTTCTGGGGTTCCATGCTACGGAAAAGGGGGAATCTTGTCGCGCAATGGAAGGTATCAGCAACAGGCTATGACAGTTTGAATGGGATGGTAATTACGGGGTCGGCGCTTGGAAATACGATCTACGCTTCAGTTGGAGGTGGGAGCATGGATGTCGGTGCACCTCAATTGATCACGCCACAATATTCATGCGTGGGTGAGCCGTTTAGAATGGAATTTACAGTCACAAATAACGGATGCGAGACAATATTAGGAATAGATCCGACCATTAGTGCGACACCGCCTATTGATCTTGTTTCTGGCTTGGTCTGTACGCCATCCTGGGCTTCTTTGCATCCGGGTAAATCATGCACATTTGTGTTTTCTGGGACGGTTAGTAAAGCAGGCGTTGCAAATCCCTTATGGAAAGTAGACGTGACGGGGACTGGGCAAAACTCGAATAATGTAATTACTGCCAGCAATTCCTCGATTTATTGGGTTCTTAGTTTCAGGGAACCAGCATTTACTGTTAGTGCCCCGTATTTTGCCACGCCCACGAATACGTGCATGGGCATGCCGGTCAATGTAGTTATGAAAGTAGTTAATCTGCGATGCCACGCAATCAATAACCTTAGTCCCACCATTACGGATTTATTGAAAAAGGAACCAGGAAACATGATAGGCAGCTTTGCCATCGTAAAACCAGCACCGGCATCGATACCTGCAAACGGCACGGCTTTTTTCACATGGGCGGGGACAATCCAAAAGATATTTTCCGAGGGAGTCAAGTGGGAAGGATCTGTCTGGGGTAATGAGGACCAAACCGGCAAATTAATCTGGGCGGGAAACACCGCCGGAATAGTGATTCTATCTTCTATGACACCTACTTTATACGTTGAATCCTTAGTGTTTGATTGGTCTGGCAACCATTGCGTCGGTGATCCGGTATCAGTAATTATGAAAGTGACGAACCATCGCTGTCGTGATGTCGTTGATCTGGCGCCTTCCCTTCAGGACATGAAGGGTAATGAACCCGGCGGGATAATCGACCTTCAGTTGGTTGCGCCGGCCCCCACGACCGTTCCAGCCGGGGGGTCAGTATCATTCACGTGGGCCGGGACAATAACCAAGAGCGGAAGTGAAACGGTCAAGTGGCGTGGAAGCGTTACGGGAAAAGAGGACCAGACCGGGATACCACAAAGCGGGAAATACGAGTTACCCATGAAAACCATCGGTGTAGGAGCGGTCTTAGATGCCTCTCTGTCATGGCAACGAGGCCTTAAGGATGGTGTGCCGTTCGATGTGGTTTTGACCATAAGGAACACAAACATCGATGGTTCCATGCCGGGTATTGAGGTTACTTTTGCGGGGATAAGCGTTGACAAGGAAATACCTGCTGATGGCAGTGACTTGCCCAATTATTTTGTGTTGTCATGGTTGACCCCACCTTCAACCACAGTGTCATTTATCCTTCCTCCTGGTGGGTCCCAATCGTTTACATGGAAGGCGATTGGTTTGAAGCCCGGGCTGGCGTTTCTCAAGGCTGTTGTACGGGGGGTGTGGGATGTGTCTTGCGGTAATACCCCGGTGGAATTTTCCACTGATTCCGAAGCCAATGTCGTGTCCATTCATTACGATAATGGAGACTGGCCGATGTGGGGGCATGATGCCCAGCATACGTTCAACCAGTCTTTAAGCGCCAATATGAATCCGCCATTGGAATTGAAATGGAGTGCTCCTGATGGAATCTGTCCTGTTATCTATGAAGATTTTTGTTATTGGTTTGAATCCAATCAAAACTCTGGCGGTTCCCGGAGTGTGTTGACTGCCCGGAGAGTTATTGACGGGGCTGTTGCCTGGCGTCGCGCTTTGACTTCTCCCTATATCGCATGTGGTGGGGGAATGGTGTTCGCCGAGGATCATAATAATATAGATTGCCTTGATGCAGTTACGGGCAATTTAATCACGACGATTGGGGGAATACAATATCCCCTTTCTGCGTTGACGGTCGACAGCGGTACTTTGTTTGTTGCGATGATAGGCGGCGATCAGAACCAATGGCCATACACGACCACAAACGGGAAAGTTATGGCATATCACATAGGAGGCAAGAGCATAAGCCCACTCTATACAACTGACACTGGATACATCTTGGTTTCTACTCCGCCACTTGTTGTCGCAGGGAAAGTTTATGTTGCCAGCTCTGGAATGATAATTGCGTTGGATGCGGTTACAGGGCAATTGCTATGGCCCAAGTCATTTCCGGCTGGTTTCATAATATTCCCGGATGCGAGGAATTCAAACAGCCCTTCAGGATTATCGTGGGATGGTAATAACATAATAATGATGGGGAGGATGTTGGGCAGGAATACAAACTGGGCCATTGCATTATCTCCAGCAACCGGGGATGTCGTGTGGGGCAGGAATTATGATGGCACCGAATTATTCGATCCCGCGACTGGCTTTGGAAAGATAGGATTATTCAGGCGTCAACCTAATGCAGGAAACATCTTTACATCAGCCGTTATATCTCCCGGCAACGGTGACATTCTGCTTGATAGTTATCCGATGCTTTGGGTTGACAACTATCCTGCGCGTGGACTGCAGGGGAAATCCATGATTTCCAACGGATCCATTTACCATAATGCCCGCAATACGGCGTTCACGGGGGTGAATGCATTATACGAATATCCCACGATATACAACGTGTTCGATTATCCAGGAGCGGAGCAAAAGAAACCGGTGTGGACGCCTTCAACATGGGGGGCGGGAACTCCTGCCATAGCTCATGGCATGATGTTCGCCGACGGAGGATACGTATATGGGCCAAGGACAATTGATCCCCCCGTTCTCAATGTCACTAAAGGGAGATATAAGGCGACACTGGATTGGACCGATGCAAATATCGTCAAGGACATAAGCCCGGACTATATAGTGAAATATGAGTTGTTCCGTTCCAAAAAAGAGGGATTAATATGGGCGAACGGTTTTGAGAATCCGTCAAATGCCCCCTTCATCACAAAGATAGGCGATTTCCAACCTTGGGCGGGTTCCTATACTGATGAAGGATTGGATGCCTGTCCGGATTATTTTTATGCAATACGTGCGGTCACTCAGAACGGGAGAAAGAGCTGGTATAGCAACGAGATAAAAATGAGAGTTGGCGGTATTTGTGTGACGGTATTCGACGTGCACACGCTTTATCCCTATCCATGCACTGTTTCCTCTGATTGCGCTACCACGAATATTTCCAAGAAGATATTCGCCCAAATGGTTTATGGAACGGTTGGCGATAGTGATTATCCTGTTGAGTATCGGCTAATTGCGCCAAACCTGGAAATGACGGGGGTTTACTGGCATAGTTCCCCTCCGCCCCCTTCTATTTACGGGCCTAATTTCCTTGGTTCTGCGGCTGGGAAGGTGCAACCATGTTCCTGCTGTACTTTTGTTAATCAGAAGCGTCAGCCGCATTGTTCTGAAAGCGTTCCGGGCACTGCCTGCATTGAAGTGCGTGTTTTCATTCCTTCAACTGGGACATATGATTACAGAACAGCTTGCGGTTCCGGCTACGATATTACAAGCTGTAGTTATAATAAACTCGGGTGGATGGGTTCCCCTATTCCTTCAGGAGCCAGCTGTACGGGTGTATCTAACCTTCCCGTAGCCCTATTTTGTGAGCACTTGCATCCCGAAGGAATATATTCAGACACTAATGATTTCGTATACGTTGTCGATACGTTGAAGAACCGCGTGCAAAGGTTTGATGCTAAGGGGGATTGGCTATCCGACATTGGCCCTGAAAAGGATAAGACAATTGAAAAGCCTTCAGCATGCACAGTTTCTGGGGATGGGACTATATTTGTCACAGATAGCATTAATAGTAAAGTCGTTAAATTCAACGAAGATGGCGAAGTGGTGGGTCAATTTGGTCAACATGGCAATGCAAATGGTGAATTCAATCAGCCGGAAGGCATAGCGATAGATGCGACAGGCGGTATTTGGATATCGGATTCACTTAATTCGCGCCTGGAGTTGTTTGATCCTTCCGGTGTGTTTATCAGGACAATTGGAAAGGAGGGGAATGGTCCGGGCGAATTAAAGTCGCCCCAGCAAATCGCGCTTGATTCAGATGGCAATATTTGGGTGGCGGATAGCGGGAATAACCGGGTTCAGAAACTATCACCGGATGGTGTAGCATTGCTCGCTATTGGCACGGGGAACGGAGAACAGGATTCACTAATGCAACCAGAAGGAATAGCGATTGATAATGCTAATAAGTTGGTTTACATTAGCAACACCATTAACAACAGCGTTGAAGTGTTTTCTGCATACGGCTATCACGTGTCTCGTGTCGGCAGTAGGGGGGGTGAATTGGGAGAATTTATGCATTCGCAGGGCTTGGCCCTTGATACAACCAATAATTACCTGTATGTAGCCGATACACTGAACAATCGCGGCCAGAAATTTACGGTTATGGGCCAACAACCGCCGGATGTTATTATGCCGCGAGCAGAAATATTTGTCATGGATAATATGGTTGAGGCTATCGGCTCCAGACTGGAGATAAAAGGCAGGGCTGTGGACGCCTATTTCAAGCATTATGTCATTTCCATAATGGATTCTTCTGGGACAACAATGTTAGTTGATTCTGACAAGCCCGTCTGGAAAGGTATCCTTGGAGTTTGGGATACCCTTGAATACAATCCCGGGAAATATACAATTAGGCTTATCGTTGAAGATGACTATGGGAATGTTAGCGAGGATAGCATGACAGTTTTCCTGTTTAACGCTTTCGAGAGTATTGCAGAAAGCGTGCTCCCCAATATCCGTTCTTATGATGATATGGGTGGTTTTAGCAGTGGTCTAATGAATACTCGGATGATGGCTCCGAAAGCCAGGAGTCTCTTGGGTCATTCGGGATTCGATTCGAATATCAATGAACAATAAAAGGATACGATAGGTCATGTACAAACCATCGCATGAAACTATAACACGGCTGGCCGGATGAGCCGCCTAAACCAAGCCCAAAGCTCGCCGGGTTGGATTTCTGCCGCATTGGGCGGTGGGATGAAAGCCAAAACAAAAAATGCGACGCCCTCTGGCTTGGCGGCGGCCTCCGGCAGCCATGCTAGTAAAGAAGGTAGCTACAATTTTAGGCTGGTGGAACGGAAGTGACGTCCTTTCAGCGATTTCCGAGGGATATTTAACTTGGCCCTTTCCTGCGGCATCGTCGGACTGCCGAACGTGGGGAAATCCACCATATTCAACGCGCTCACGAGCGCGCACGCGGCGGCGTCCAACTTCCCGTTCACGACCATCGACCCCAACACAGGGATAGTGAAGGTACCGGACCCGCGGCTGGACGACATCGCGAAGCTTATTCCGCCGGAGAAGCTGGTGCCGGCGGCAATGACCTTCATCGACATCGCGGGGCTGGTGCGGGGGGCCTCGAAGGGGGAGGGGCTGGGGAACCAGTTCCTGGCGCACATCCGGGAGGTGTCCGCCATCGCCCACATCGTCCGGTGCTTCAAGGACCCGTCGGTAGTGCACGTGGAGGGGACGGTGGACCCGCTTCGCGACGTCGGCACCATCGACACGGAGCTGATGCTGGCCGACCTGGAGTCGGTCACCAAGCGCTTCGCCGAGATAGAGAAGCGGGCGAGGACCGGCGACAAGGAATCCACTGCCCTGCACACCGCACTTGCCAAGGTGCGCGCCGGCCTGGAGGCGGGCAAGCCGGTGCGCGCGCTGGCGCTTGAGGCGCCGGACGAGACCGCGCTGAAGGAATACCACCTACTCACCTCCAAGAAGGTGCTCTATGTAGCAAACGTTTCCGAGGATGAGGCGAAGGGGGAGCCGTCCGGGACGGGCTACCGCGCGCTGGAGGAACACGCCAAAAGCGAGGGGGCGGGGCTGGTGGCGCTGTGCGGGAAGATTGAGGCGGAGATAGCGGAGCTGGGTGAGGAGGAGAAAAAGACATTCCTGGCGGAATACGGGATGAAGGAGCCGGGCCTGAACCGGGTCATCCGCGCCGGGTTTGAGCTTCTCGGGCTGCAGACCTTTTTCACGGCCGGGCCCAAGGAGGTGCGGGCTTGGACCATCGAGAAGGGGTGGAAGGCGCCGCAGGCCGCCGGGGTCATCCACAGCGACTTTGAGCGGGGTTTCATCCGCGCCGAGATATATTCCTACGAAGACCTCATGAAATACCGGACCGAGGCGGCCATCAAGGAGGCCGGGAGGCTCCGCTCCGAGGGCCGGGAATACGTTATGCAGGACGGGGACATCGTCCACTTCAGATTCAGCGTCTAACGGGCCCGGTATTTCGGGCGAGCGGCCAAATTTCCTGTATTTGCGCGGATTTTTGCGTCAACTTGACGGACGGATTGGACGGCCGTATAGTTATACGCGTGTATAACACGAAATCTAAGCCGGAGGGAAAGCCATGAGCAGGCCCGCGGGTGACGCGGACAAGCGGCTCATCCAGGCCGCACTTGAACTGATACCACGGAAGGGGCTGTCGGGGCTTTCCGTCCGGCAGGTCGCCTCCCGGGCCGGCGTAAACCTGGGCATGTTCCACTACCATTTCCATAGCAAGGGGGAATTCGACCGCCGCATCATGCAGGAAGTCTACGAAAAGTTCTTTTCCGATTTCATGTCCGCGGTGGAATCTGTCGGGGGCCGTTCGCCGCGGGAACGGCTCCGCCGCGGGATAGTCGCGGCGGGAATATTCGTCAGGGAGAACCGTCCGCTTCTCATCGCCTTCGGCCGGGACTTGCTGGCGGGTAACCGGGAGGCCGTACGGTTCTCCCGCCGGAACTTCCCGCGCCACGTTCTGGTGCTCCTGCGGCTGATGAAGGAGTGTCAGAAGGCCGGGCAGATGCGGAAACTTCCCATTTCGCAGGTCCTGCCCTTCCTCTTTGGCGGGGCAATCGGTCCCGTTGTCGCCCTCAGTGTCATCGAGTCCATTTTGCCCGGTGGGCTGCCGCAACTGCCGATAGCAGTCCTTCGGAGGCTGGTGACGAGCGACCGGAAACTGGAGGAGAGGGTTGATTTGGCGCTCGACGCGATGGCCCCTTCCCGGGAAAGGCGGAGGCTGTCATGAGCGGCGGGGAGATGCGGGGCCTTGGAATCAACATCGGCTCGACATGCGTCAAGATGTGCATGGTCGCCGGCGGGAAGGAGGAGTGGGCGGACGCCGTCCCGCATGAGGGGGATGTCCACGGCACACTGATTCGGATGCTCGACAAGCACGGGGTGAAGCCGGGCGTCCACACGCTGGTTACCGGACCGGAGGGCCGCAAACAGGTGCGCGCCGCCAATGCCATCGAGCCGGTCGCACTGGAGAAGGCGCTGGCGGTCCTGGGCGAGAAGGTCCGGGCGGCCGTCTCCGTCGGCGGAGAGGACCTGGTGGTTTACGCCCTGGACGGGGCTGGCCGGGTCTCCCGGACTTATGCCGGTAACAAGTGCGCCTCCGGCACGGGCGAGTTCTTCTCCCAGCAGTTGAAGCGGATGGACCTCAATCTCGACGCGGTGTTCGCGGTCGAGACTGCCGCGGGCACGGTTTGCCGGCTCTCCTCCCGCTGTTCGGTGTTCATGAAGAGCGACTGCACCCACAAACTGAACAAGGGTGAGGTTACGAAGCACGACATCGTCCTGTCGCTCTCCAATGTCATGGCCCGGAAGATAATCGAGTTCCTTGTGCGGGCCCGCATTGACGGCGGCCGGGTGCTCCTCGCGGGAGGGTCGACCCGGAACCCCCACCTGGTCCGGTTCATCCGGGAGGGGCTTCCCGGGGTGGAGTTCGTTCTCCCCAAGCAGGCGCCCTATCTGGAGGCATGCGGGGCGGCGTATCTGGCGGCCGAAACCGGAACCCCGCTCCCGGAACGGGGCGGGATATTCTCCGGCGCAATCGTTTCCTATGCGCGGTCGCCTCGGTTGACCGACTTCGCGCACCTCGTGGACTTCATTCCCGCGCGCCGCGGGAAATTGCGGGCGGGCGGCGTGTATGTGCTGGGCGTGGACGGGGGCTCCACCACCACCAAGGTCGCGCTCATCGACCCCGACACGCTGGAGATGGTTGTGGCGCACTACGGCCGCACATTGGGCGACCCGGTGGCCTCGCTCCGCAACTGCCTAAGGGAGATCCGGGGCAAGATTGTTGCGGAATTGGGCGACACAAACGCGATTCGAATTAACCTCATCGCCACCACGGGTTCCAGCCGGGAACTCCTCGGTGTTTACTGCGGGACCCCCGGGGTATACAACGAGATACTGGCGCATACCGTCGGAACGACCTTCTTCAACTCCCAAATCGACACGATATTCGAGATAGGCGGGCAGGATGCCAAATACGTGAGCCTGCGCAACCACGTCCCGGTGGACTACGCCATGAACGAGGCGTGTTCCGCGGGGACCGGCTCGTTCCTCGAGGAGGCGGCGGCGGGCGACCTCGACATCCATCGGGCGGAGGACATCGGCCCCATCGCGCTGGAGGCGGTTGCGCCCCTCAAATTCGGTGAGCACTGCTCGGCGTTCATCAATTCCGATATCCGCAAGGCCATCCAACAGGACGCCACCCGCGCTGACATCGCGGCGGGGCTGGTGCTCTCCATCGTCAACAATTACCTGAACCGCGTCGTGGGGAACCGGCGCGTCGGCGATGCCATTGTCCTTCAAGGCGGGGTTGCGAAAAACCCGGCGGTGCCGCTGGCGTTTGCGGCAATGGTCGGGAAGAAGATAACGGTCCCGCCGGACCCGGAACTGCTGGGTGCGTTCGGCGTCGGGCTGATCGCAATGCAAAAGGCCGGCGAGGGCGCGTTGACGGGCGGGGATTACGGCCTGGATGAGCTCATCGACAGGGAAATAGTCAACGAAAAGGAATACAAGTGCCAGGCATGCGAGAACCTGTGCCCCATCAGGATAATCCGGGTGGGCGACCAGCGTTATCACTTCGGCGGGCGATGCAATAAATACGCGAACATCCGCAAAAAGATCCAGGTGAATGAGAGCGAGGTCACCGATTACACTTCTGTCCGGCACAAGCTTTACTTCGGGAAATACGCGGCGGATCCGAAGACGCTGGTGAAGCGCTCAAGCAAGGTGGTCGGCATACCCGAGGTGCTGAGCGTCCACTCGCTCTACCCGCTTTATTCGCATTTCTTCCACCGGCTGGGGGTGGAGACCAGGCTGGTCTCCGCGATATCGGAGCGTGACGTCGCGCGGTGTGAGAGCAGTTTCTGTTACCCGGCGGAGGCGGCGCACGGCGTGATGGGAAGCCTCCTGGCCAGCGGGATGGACTGGTACTTCCTTCCGCACTTCAAGCGGATGGAGAGCACGGAGGATGATGTGCACGCCTGCCTGTGCCCACTCATGCAGGGCCTGCCCTACTACCTGCGTACCGCGTTCAGCATCCCGGATGACCGCATCCTGCGGCCCATCCTTGATTTCGAGCACGGCTTCCTGGCCGGCGCCGGGCCCATGCTGGAGGTCGCGGAGAGGCTTGGATTTTCCCGCGGCGAGGCGCTCCGGGCCTTTCATGCCGCGGTGGAGGAACAGGAGGCCTGCTGGAGGGAGGGCCGCGAAATCGGGAAGAAGGTTATCGAGGAGGCACGCTCGGGCTCCCGTCCGGTCATCGTGCTGTTCGGGCGCCCCTACAACGCGCTGACCTCCGCCCTGAACATGAGCGTCCCGCGCAAGTTCTCCACCCGCGGATACACCCTACTGCCCTTCGATTTCCTTCCGGTGGAGGACGAGAGGATTTTCCCCAACATGTACTGGTACTACGGCCAGTTGAACATGAAGGGGGCCACGCTGGTAAAAGGGCATTCCAACCTGTTCGCGTGCTACATCACCAACTTCTCGTGCGCGCCGGACTCGTTCATGCTTCACTATCTGCGCTGGACGTTCAACTCCAAGCCTTTCCTCGTCCTGGAGCTGGACTCGCACACCGCTGACGCGGGGGTGGACACCCGGGTCGAGGCGTTCCTGGACATCATCGAGGGGTACCGGAAGGCCCGTGTCGCCGAGGAGCCGATGATGGTGGAATCCGACTGGGACTTGAAGGTGGATGGCCCGCGGACCGGCGTCATCCACAAGCGTACCGGCGAGTTCCGCGGCCTCAAGCACCCAGAGGTATGCATGCTCTGGCCCTCCATGGGGCGCCTGCCGTCGCAGATGATAAGCCGCATCTCCCGCTATTACGGAATTGACTCCCGTTCCCTGCCGGTATCGGACGTCCGGACGGCGGCCCGCGCCCGCGCGGTCGCCAGCGGGAAGGAATGCATCCCGACCCTTCTGTGTCTGGGGACGTTCCTGGACTATTTCGCGGCGAACCCCGCGGACCCGGAGAAGGTCTACCTGCTTTTCATGCCCATGACCACGGGCCCATGCCGGGTGGGCCAATACGGCGTTTTCTACCAGAACCTCTTCCAGGAGCTGGGCTACCGCAACGTGAAGGTCCTGTCGCTCAACAGCGACAATTCCTACATGGAGCTGGGGAGGGAATTCAGCCGGCTGGCCTGGGTGGCCATCAGCACGGGGGACACCCTGACCGACATGGAATACGCCCTGCGGGCGCTCGCGCTGGACCCGGCTGCGGCGAAGGCGGAGTTCGACGCCGCGTTCGCGGAGATGCTGGAAACCATCGAACGCGATCCTCGGGACCTTCTCAGGGGGCTTCCCGCATGGGCGGAGCGGCTCGCCCGCATTCCGCTGAAGATGACGATGGCGGAGGCGCGCAAGGTCATGGTGGTGGGAGAGATATTCGTCCGCCGCGACGACTACTCCGTGGGGACGCTCATGAATTCGATGGCCGAGAGCGGGATTGTCGGGAAGATCGAGGGGCTGGGAGAGTGGATAGACTACCTGGACTGGGACCAGTTGCACCGCTTCGGGAAGAGGATGAAGGCCATGCCGTGGTGGCGCCGCCCTTTCTCGCGGGAACTGCGCAAGTGGCTCGCGCTCCGGCTGGAGATGCTCTGGAAGGATTGGATGGAGGGGCGGGTGGTCAGGAGCCTCAAGCCCAGCGGGCTGGTGCCGGAGGGACCGTCGAACATCTGGAAGATAATATCCCGCGCGAACAGCTTCACCTCGGAGGAATTCGACACCGAGGCGACGCTTTCCACCTGCACGGCCAGCGCAGCCATGCAGGACGGCTTCCACGGGGTCGCCATCATCGCCCCGTTCGCGTGCCTGCCCGGGCGGCTTGTGGAGTCGCTCTACGCCCCGTGGGCCCGGGCGCGCGATTACCCCGTCATCGCGCTGGAGAACGACGGAAACCCCTATCCTCCCAACGTGATGAACCGCATCGAGGTCTTCGTGCACAACGTGAAAAGGGCCACGGGCAAGGGAACGGCGGCCAGCGGGTGAGCGGGCCCAGGAAACCCGAAGGAAAAATGCGGAAAGGACTTCATGATGCCGAGAAATATTCTTAGCAAGATGGGCTCGGGACCGCGCTTCTCCGGACCGGGCGCCGCGGCCCACCGCGCCGCGGCGCCCTCCCCTGCCAACCCGGGCCTCGTCCCGTCCGCGGCCGGACGGGACACCATGGCCGGCCATTTTCCGTCCCGCCCAGGGCGGGACTCCAAAAGGGTTGGCAGAGGTCCTTCGAAGCGCGGCCCCTTCGCCCCCCCAAGCGCCTTTTTTGGAATCCTGATGGCGGGTGCGCTGGCGTTGCTGGCCGGGACGGCCCGGGGGGAGGCGCCAATCTTCCGCATGGGGCTGGATGAGAGCGTGCGGGCGGCGCTCGCATCATCGGACCGGATACGCTCGGCGGAGGGCGAATACCAGGCGGCGCGCCAGCGGCTCTGGGGGGCGGGCGGCCTCCTCCTTCCGCAGGTCAGCCTCGAGGGAAGCTGGCGGCACGTGACTGAAGTGCCGGAGCTCCAGGTTTCCCCGAAGGCGGAGCCCGTCAAGCTGGGCGACAACCGGAACTACTCCATCGGTCCCACGGCTTCCTGGACCGCGTGGGACTGGGGCGCGTCCTACCAGGCGTGGCGCGCGGCGAACGAGGCGGCAAGCGCGGCGCGCGACCAGCTTGAGGCGACGCGGCGACAGGTGAAGCTCGCCGTTTCCGTTTCCTATGTCCAGACCCAGATGGCTTTGGAGCAGGTAAGGCTGGTGGCGGACGCGCTGGCGCTGGCACGCGCCCAGTACCGTGACATCGGTGCGGGGCTCGCGGCCGGTTCGGTCAGCAGGCTCGATTCCCTGATGGCCCACCAGGAGGTGCTGGCGCGCCGCCGGCTGTTCGCGGCGGCCCGGGCCGACCTCGCCGGGGTATTACAGGACTTTTTCGTCCTGACCAGGACCGGAACCGGCCTGGACACATCCTCGCCCATGGATGCGCGGCTGACCGTGACGCCCGAGGGCGGCGAGGAGGCTACGGTGCGGGTGGCCTTCGACCCGCTGGACGATTCCCTGGCGCGGCTGGAGAACCGGAAGATGGAAGAGGCCGGCGCCAGCAACCCCGCGGTGCGCTCGCTGGCACGGTTCGCCGAATCTTCGCACCATGCGGCGACGGCGGTCCTCGCTTCGCACCTTCCGAGGGTGCAGCTGATGGCGCGGACCAGCCTTGACTATCCGAACGGACCGGTTCTCGAGGAGATTCGGCAGAACATGGTCGGCGTCGCGGTCAGCATGCCCCTCTTTGCGGGCGGGCAGGTTTTCCGCGGGGAGTGGGAAAAACGGGAGGAGGCCAAGTCCCTCGAGGGGCGCCGTGACCTCGCCCTGGCGGAGGCCAGGCGCGACTGGCGCAAGGCTTCCGACCGTCTTGCGCTTCTCCGGGTGCAGTTGGGCGTCGCCCGGGAGGCGGCGGCCGAGACGAAGGAGCTCGCGAAGCTAACCTACGACTCCTACCAGACCGGCGCGGTGCGGTTCACCGATGTCCAGGCCGCGAACCTGAAGGCCCTCGAAGCCCAGGTGCAGGAGGCCCAGACCAAGGCAGAGATGCTGGTGCAGCTGGCCATACTCGCCAGCCTTTCCAAGGAGGAATGAAGATGCGGATTCCACTTCCGAAGCTTCCGCCCAGTTTCCCGGTGAAGCGCGCGAAAATCGCCGGTATCGCCGCGGGCGTGCTCGTCCTTGCCTGGATCCTTTGGAAGGTGTTCGGCGGAACCTTCTGGTATGCCGGGACGGTTGAGGCCACCGAGGTGGACCTTTCGGCCCGTATCTCCTCAACCATCGACCGGAAGGAGGTATCAGAGGGCGATGTGGTGAAGAAGGGGCAGGTGCTGGTGCGGCTGTCCGGCGAGGACATCAGGCTTGCGGCCGACCTGGCGGAGAGCAATTACCGGCGGGCCGAGTCGCTGTTCAAGGCGGGCTCCCTGCCGCAGTCCGAGTTTGACCGGCTTAAATTCCAGCGCGAGGATGCTTCCCTGCGCCGCTCCTGGTGCCGCGTGGCCTCGCCCATTGATGGCGTCGTGCTCGACCTTTACCACGAGCCGGGCGAGTTGGTCACGCCTGGCGTGAAGCTTGCGACAATCGCCGACCTCTCCGAGGTCTGGGCCTATATCTACGTCGCCCAGCCGGTGCTGGCCAGGCTGAAGCCGGGGATGGCAGTGGTCGGCCGGCTCCCCGAGACCGGGAGGAAGAAGTATCCCGGGCGCCTCGCGCACATCCGCGAGGAGGCCGAGTTCACCCCCAAGAACGTCCAGACCCGCGAGGAACGGACCCGCCTCGTCTACGGCGTGAAGGTCGTATTCGCCAACCCGGACGGCATCCTGAAGCCCGGGATGACCATCGAGGTCCGCCTTCCGCGCTAGCGGGCGGGGCGCGACCGGCATGCCTGGCATTGGGATAGCGGTCGAGGGGCTCTCCAAGCGGCTCCGGGGAACGGCCGCCCTCGACTCGGTAACCACGGAGTTCGGCCCCGCCACCCTGCATGGGCTCATCGGGCCGGACGGGGCGGGCAAGACTACGCTCCTCCGGATGCTCGGCGGGCTGCTGAAACCTGGGGCGGGCCGGCTGGTTTTCCGTGATGGAGGGAACGAGGTGCCTTTTGCCGCCATCCGTCCGGACCTGGCCTACATGCCGCAGCAGCAGAGCCTGTATCCCGACCTCTCGGTCGGCGAACACCTCGAATTCTTCCGCGACCTCTACCGGATCCCCGCCGACGTCTACGCCGGCAGGAGCGAAAGGCTCCTGCACCTGACCCGCCTCGGGGATTTCCGCGGCCGCCCCGCCGGGAAGCTCTCGGGGGGGATGTACAAGAAGCTCGGGCTGATGTGCGCGCTCCTCCAGTCGCCCCGGCTGGTGCTCCTGGACGAGCCGACCAACGGGGTCGACCCCATCAGCCGCCGGGAATTCTGGGAGCTCCTCTACGGGTTCGTGGAGGAGGGCATCATTGTCGTCATTTCCACCTCCTACATGGACGAGGCGGAGCGCTGCGGCAAGGTCCACCTGATGGAGGCGGGGAAGCTGCTGGCGGCGGGCGAGCCGCGCGCCGTGCTGGCGGCGGAAGGAGTCCGGAGCTTCGAGGAGCTCTTCCTGCGCAGCGCAAAAGTGGATTCATGAAGGCAGGAAATTACATCCCCCTCACCCTCCTATGCCTTGCCGTTATCAGGCATCCCTCTCCCCCAATGGGGGAGAGGGATAACTTGAGGGAAGGGGAAATGAGGGTGAGGGGGAGGCTGATATGAGCGCTGCGGTAGAAGCCGAGGGGCTCACGATGAAGTTCGGGGAGTTTGTCGCGGTAGACCATGTCTCGTTTTCCGTGGAGCGGGGGGAGATTTTCGGTTTCCTCGGCGCGAACGGGGCGGGCAAGACCACGACCATCCGCATCCTCTGTGGGCTTCTCGAACCCACTTCGGGGACGGCACGGGTGGACGGCAAAGACATCAGTGCGGGGCGGGACCCGGTGAAGCGCGTGGTCGGCTACATGTCCCAACGGTTCACCCTCTACAACGACATGACGGTGGAGGAGAACCTGGACTTTACTGGTGCGCTCCGGCGGATGGAGCCGGCTGCCGTTTCCCGGCGCAAGGCCGAACTCCGGGAACTCAGCGGGCTGGAGGTGCCTCCCGCGGCGCTCGTCCGGAACCTTCCGCCGGGGGTGAAACAGCAGGTAGCGCTTCTCGCCTCCATCTTTCACGACCCGGCGGTGGTATTCCTCGACGAGCCGACGGCGGGTGTGACGCCAGCGTCGCGGGCCCGGTTTTGGGAGCTCATCCGCATTCTGGCCGGGAGGGGCAAGACGGTTTTCGTCACCACCCATTACATGGATGAGGCCGAGCATTGCGGGCGCATCGCCTTGATGCGTTCGGGGCGCATCGTTGCGCTCGACAGCCCGTCCGGCCTCAAACGGGAGTCCTTCCCTCTTCCGGTCGTCGAAATCGAGCCGACTGCCGACGCACCGGGAGATTGGAAGGCACGCTATTTCGGCGACGGCCGCGCGGGCGACCTGTCCCCGCACGGCATGCGCTACCACCTCGCGGTGCGGGATTCGGCGGCCTGGGAAGCCGTGGCCCCATCGCTTCCGGCGTCCCTGCAAACGCGGGAAATTCCGCCCTCGCTCGAGGACGTGTTCATGAGGGTCGTGGAGGGGGATGAAAGATGAAGCTCCCGTTTGACCGGCGGAGGATGGTTTCCATGGCGCACAAGGAACTCCGCCACATCCTCCGCGACCCCTTCACGCTGGGCCTGGGTCTGGGACTTCCGCTGGCGATGGCCGCCTTCTTCGGGTGGGTCATGGACCTCGACGTCCACGACATCCGCATCGCGGTGGCGGACCGCGACCAAAGCCGGGCGTCCCGCCAACTGGTCGAAACCTTCCAGGCATCGGGATATTTCCGCGTCATCCCCGCCCCCTCGGGGGGCGACTATGTCCGCATGCTTGACGCGGAGGAGGTCAAGGCGGTCGTCGTGGTGGAGGCCGGCTTCGGCCGGGACGCGGCGGCCGGGCGGACGGCGCGCGCGCAGGTCCTGTTGGACGGAACCGACAACTCATCGGCGGGAATCATTGCGGGCTACCTCGCGGGAATCACCTCGGCTGTTTCGGCCCGGCTCGTGGGAAATCTCCCCGTTCCACCGATCCGGTTCGTAACGCGGTTCCTGTTCAACCCGGAGCTGAACAGCCGCTGGTTCATTGTTCCCGGCCTCCTCGCGGTGGTAATGGCCATCATGACCATCATGCTGACCGCCCTCACGGTGGCACGGGAATGGGAGACCGGCTCGATGGAACTCCTCCTGTCCACTCCGGTCCGTCCCGCGGAAATCATCATCGGTAAACTGGCCCCCTACCTCGGGCTGGCGCTTTCCGCGGTGGCCTTTATCTACCTGCTGGCCCGGGTCGGGTTGGGGGTGCCGTTTAAGGGGAGTTACCTTATTTTCCTGCTCGGGTGCGTCTTGTTCCTTGTCCCCTGCCTGGCGCAGGGACTGATCATTTCGGTGATGACCCGCCAACAGGCGCTGGCCATCCAGATATCACTGGTGGCGGGGCTCCTTCCGCCCATGCTTTTGTCCGGCTTCATCTTTCCAATCGAAAGCATGCCGGTATTTTTCCAGTGGCTCACGCTAATCTTCCCCCCGCGCTGGTTTGTGCAGGTGGCCCGCGGAGTCTTCCTGCGCGACGCCGGCCTCGTTGAATTGGCCCGCCCGCTCCTCATCATGCTCCTCCTCACGGGCGTGTTCGTCGCCGTCGCCATCAAGCGGTTCAAGATGGATCTCGAGCCGTGAACGCCGTAATCATGGGATTCATCCGGAAGGAACTGCTCCAGACCCGGCGGGAACCGAAGATTCTGGCCATGATTTTCGTCGCACCCCTCATCCAGATGACCCTGCTCTCCTATGCACTCTCGACCGAGATGCGCAACATCAGCTTGGCGGTCGTCGCGGAGCCGGGTGACCGGATGATGGCCCGCCTCGCCGACCGGGCGCGGGCGAGCGGCTTCTTCGTGGAGGGAACCGCCGATTCAACCGACCCGGTCTCCTCGCTCCAGGCGGGTCGGGCTGAGGTGGTGCTGGTGGCGCCGGCGGGAGGGCTGACCCGGTCCGCAGCGAGGGGCGACGGGCGCGTGCAGGTCCTCGTGGATGCAACCAACGCTGTCCGCGCCCGCACCATCGAGGCCTATCTCCAGCGTGTCCTGGCCGAGGTGCTGGGGGAAATGGCGGGCGGAACGGTGTCACCGTCCGGGGTCTTGCTCGACCTGCGCGTCCTCTACAACCCCTCACTGCGGTCGGCCCTCTTTATGGTTCCGGCAATCATGGTATTCGTGCTGGGCCTGGACGCGATGTTCATGATGGGAATCGCGCTGGCCCGGGAGAAGGAGATCGGGACGATAGAGACCCTGCTGGCTGCGCCGGTGGCGCCGTGGGAAATCCTCCTTGGGAAGATCCTCCCCTACATAGGCATCACGCTGGTGGTGGCGCCCCTCACCCTGACCTTCGCGGTCTTCTGGTTCGGCGTCCCGATCCGGGGGCCGCTTTGGGAGGTGGCGCTGGGCGCCGTCTTTTTCATGGTCGCGATGTCCTCCATCGGGACGATGATTTCCACGCTCGCCCGGACGCAGCAGCAGGCCATGATGGGGATGATGATATTTGTGTTCCCCGCCATCATGCTCTCTGGCATCATGTTTCCCATCGAAAATATGCCTGCGGTGGTGGGCTGGATTGCCTGGCTCAACCCGCTCAGGTTTTTCGCGACCCTCCTGCGCAACGTCATGCTTAAGGGGGGCGACCCCTCGGTGGTCTGGACCTCGATAGGCGCGCTCGCGCTCCTTTCGGGCGTGGCCGCCGCGGTGGCGGTCCGTCGTTTCCGTCAGACGCTGAACTAGGCGTCACCCGCCGGAAAACGCTGGAAAACCAAGTCCACTGGCTTGTCGCCCCCCCTCACCTCGCCCTCTCCCCCCGCAAATGCGGGGGGAGAGGGGAAGGGAGAGGGGGGGATGCTGCAGGGAGAGGGGTACTGCAATGCGCTCCTGTCTTTTCCCCTGCGGGATTAATTGCTGGTTGTTATCTTGGGAAGGGGGGCGTCGAGCGTGCCCCGGACTTTCCGGGCCAGCGTGGACGCACTGAATGGTTTCTGGAGGAAAGCCGCCCCCTGTTCGAGGATCCGGTTGGCGGTGAGGAGCGTATCAGTGTAGCCGGACATCAGGAGGATGCGCAGGTCCGGTATGCTTTGAGCCATTTTCAGTGCGAGTTCCTGTCCGTTCATCCCGGGCATAACGAGGTCGGTCAGCAGGAGGTGGATTGGTGTCCGGCATTCCGCGGCGACCCGGAGCGCCTCCTCTCCGGAGGAAGCGCTCAGGATTCGGTAGCCGTTTTCGGAAAGGGTACTCACCGCCATTTCTCGGACGTCGTCACGGTCCTCAACCACCAGGATGGTTTCACTCCCTTGAACGGTCCCGGTGGACCGGGGGGGTTCCGCCGCCGCCTTCTCCGCGGGACCGGTTGCGCGCGGGAGATAGACTTTGAAGGACGTTCCCTTGCCCGGTTCGCTGTATACGGAGAAGTGGCCCCCCATTTGGAGGACGATGCCGTAGGCGGTGGACAAGCCCAGTCCCGTCCCGGTCTCTTTGGTGGTGAAGAACGGCTCGAAGAGGTGGGCCCGGGCCTTCTCATCCATGCCGGCGCCGGTATCGCTGACTGAAATGACGACATAGGGTCCGGGGGGTGCCCCCGCGTGTCGCGCGGAGTAGTCCGCGTCCATCTCCACATTCGCCGTTTCGATGACGAGGATTCCGCCCTTCGGCATGGCCTCGCAGGCGTTGATGACGAGGTTGATGAGGACCTGCTGAATCATCCCGAAGTTACCCAAGACTCCGCCGAGACCGTCAGCGGGCGCGATGCGCAGTTCGACACCCGGGGGGGCCAGTTGGCGGAACATCGGCTCGCTTTCGGCCAGTATCTCATTCAGGTTCAACGTCACGCGCTTGAAGACCTGCCGCCGGCTGAAGGTGAGGAGCTGGGTGCTCAGCGCGGCGGCACGGTTCGCGCCCCTGGCTATTTCTTCGGCGTTGCGCCAAGCCGGTGAGCCCGGTTCCAGTTTGTTGATCAGGAGGTCGGTATATCCCATGATGGCCGTCATGATGTTATTGAAGTCGTGGGCCATGCCCCCGGCCAGCCGGCCGATGGCCTCCATTTTTTGGAGCTGCCGGACTTCGTCGTCGCGCTGGCGGATTGCCTCCTCCATCCCCGCCTGTTTGGTGATATCGGATGACATGGAGAGAAGTCCGTAGATAATTCCCGAGGGGTTGCGCAGGGGGGTGCGGTTTATCAACACCTCGATGACGGTCCCATCTTTCCTGATGCGGCGCGACCTTGTATTGATGCTTGGGACGCCGGACAGCACTTCGGACCAGGACCGGTCGGATTCGGCGCGTTCGCTGTCCGGAACCGGCGGCAAGCGGCGTCCGGTCGCCTCGGCGGTGGTCCAGCCGTATATCTGTTCAGCGGCGTGGTTCCAGGTGAGCACCCGCCCTTCCGTGTCAAAGGAGATTATGGAAAACGGCGAGCCGTTAATAAGCGCGCTAAGGAGTTCGTTGGTTTGTTGGAGTTCCGCCACGGCGTGCAGACGGTCGGTGATGTCCGAGGAGATGGACAGGTAGGCCCATACCCTCCCGCTGGAATTGCGCAGGGGCGCCCGGGAAACGCTGACGTCAATGGCTTTACCGTCCTTACAGACCCGCTTCGCCTGCGTTTCGTGGAGCAACTCACCACCGAGCACCGTCTTCACTTCCTGGCGGGACTGTTCAAGTTCCTCCCCCGGGATGAGGGGGGGGGTGTTCCCGATGGCCTCGGCGGCCGTCCATCCGTAGGTGAGTTCCGCGGCCTTGTTCCAGGTGATGACCCTCCCGCCAATTTCGTGGGTGACTATGGCCAGCGGAGAAGCCTGGATGATGGCGTTCAGGGTGTCGCTGGTCTTCTGCTTCTCCGTATCCACCTGAATCTTTTCGGTTATGTCAGTCATCAAGTGGACAGCACCAGCCAGGTTGCCCGCCTTGTCGAACCGGGGATCCACCCGGATGCCGAAGAACCTGCCGCCTGCTGCGAGCACCATGCTCTCGCGCTTACGGCTTTTTTTCATGAGCATCATCGGGCATTTGTCGATGCTGCAAACCATCCCATGAACAACCTCGAAGCATTTCCGGCCCGACATTTCCCCTGCCGTTTTTCCCGTAAGGGCGGCCATTGCCCGGTTGCTCCGGACAATTGTCGAATCGAGTGTCAGGATGAAGAGGCCGTCGTTAATGGCGTCGAAAGTGTCGTTGAGTTCCTCCGCTATTTTGGACAGTTCATTCTCCTTCAGCTTGGATTCGGTCGTGTCGTAGATGAACCCCTCGAAATGCCCGGCGTCCCTGCCGTCTTCCGCAATGAAGCGAATCAGCTGGTACATGTAACGGTTTTTGCCATCGGCCCGCGCCATCCAGTAGTTGAGGTGCACGGGGGAACCCGGCTTGGCCCGTGCCCTCTCCATGAAGTCCCGGTAGTATGGGCGGTCGCCGGACAGGATAAGGTTCTCCAATGGCGGGTTCCCGGAAACCAGCTGTTCTTCGGTGTAGCCGGTCAGGTCCTTCACCGCGCCGTGGTAATGTGTCGGGCTGAAGTCGTCGTTCAGCCGGTATGCGATACCGAAAAGGTTCTCAACGATAGCGTGGTAACGGCGTTCGCTCTCCTTCAGCGCCCGTTCGGCCCTGACATGGTCGGTGATGTCGGCGAATATCGCGATGACCCCGATAACCTTTCCGGAGGCATCACGGACGGGGGCGTTGGACATGGAGAGGTCTATTGAGGAACCGTCCTTGCGCCGTCGGGTGATGCGGATTCCGGTCAGGATGTTACCGCGCAGAGCTTCTTCCAGATTGTGGCGGAACTCCCCCTCCTTTTCCGGGGAAACGAAGGGCGGTTTACATCCCGCGGCCTCGGCGGCTTTCCAGCCGAACATTCTTTCTGCCGCAGGGTTTATGCGGAGTATGAGACCGGCAGGGTCGATGAAGGTGATGGCGAGCGGGGACGCTTCAATAATGGCGTTCAGCGTTCCCGAAACATCTTCGGTCGGTGCGGAACCGCGAAGTCGTCCTGAATGGCCGGAACCGCTTCGTTTTCCCCTGGCTGGTCTCTTTTGCCTGGCACTCCCTTTTGCCATAGTTATCATTTCAATGATACCCCCATTAGTGAAGGACACAAGTTCACGGCGGAAGAGCGCTGGATAGGCGACCCGGCGGGGAGGCGTACGCCTCCCCGCCTTCGGTGGTCGACGGTTGTCACCGGCTGCCCAGCTTCAGGCCGGGCAGGCTTTTGCGTTTCCGGCAGGCGCCAACAGGAGATCGACCCTGTGGCGCAACTGCTTGGGTGAAAAAGGTTTCACCAGGTAATCATCCGCTTTTGTCGCGAATCCCTCCTCGATGTCCGCTATCCGTCCCCAGGCCGTGAGCATGATGACGGGTATACGGGAAAGTTCCGGGTCGTTCTTCATCCTGGAACAGGCAATCATGCCGTTCAGCTTCGGCATAGAAACGTCCATAATCACCAGGTTGGGCCGTTCCTTGCGGGCCCGTTCGATGCCATCCGTCCCGTTGTTTGCGCTGAGAATTTCGTGGGTATCCAGCGTCTCCGTTATCAAATCCACAATTGCCGGGTCGTCGTCGACTACCAATATTTTTGCCATTTTCCATCCTCCTGCGGTGTTATCTAGCAAGATGCGTGCCGATGGAAATAGGCTGAAATATGCGGGGATTGCGCGGGCGGGGCGCCCCAATGGGGAAAAAAGGAACCTCAACGGGGAATTTTTCGCTTTATGGCGCTTCACCGGACTAATTGTGGTGGGGAAGACGTTTACGGGTATTATTTAACGATGGGTATCGACCGGACGATTCCGGCTGGGGGGCTTGGGCAATGAGCGCGGCGGTAAAGGACAGGTTCCCGGGGGAGACCCTGCTTGTTGTGGATGACGACGAGCAGGTGCGGGGAATGCTTATGGAGGGCCTGCAGATTGATGGTATGCGCATGCTGGAGGCAAGGAATGGGCGGGAAGCCGTGACCCTGGCGGAACTCCACAAACCGCATGCCATCCTGCTCGATATCGGGCTTCCTGATTCTTCAGGTCTGGACCTTATCCAGGAAATCCTTGGGAAGGTCCCGGGTTGCATGATAATCATGCTTACGGGCCGGGCTGACGAGGAGAGCGTGGTGGAGGCGATGTTGCGGGGGGCGTTGGATTACCTTTCCAAGCCCTTCAAGATGTCCGAAGTTAGGGCCATGGTGGAATCAGCGCTGGCGCGCTCCCGGCGGAACCGGGCCGCCGATGATGCGCCCACGCCGGGGCAAGTGGCCTGTCCGGCTGAGGGTTCCATTGTTGGAAAATCCGCATGCATGATGGAGGTTTTCAAGCTGATAGGGCGCCTGTCCGTTTCGGATGTGCCAGTGCTGATAAGCGGGGAAAGCGGGACCGGAAAGGAATTAGTGGCTAAGGCGCTTCACAGGTACAGCTCCCATGCCGGGGGTCCCTTTGTTACGGTGGATTGCGCTGGCATACCGGAAAGCCTCTTTGAGGCTGAGCTTTTTGGCTATGAACGAGGCGCTTTCACCGGGTCGGTTAACGCGAAACCGGGACGATTGGAGATAACCGCCGGCGGGACGCTTTTCATCGATGAGGTGGGAAACATTCCCCTTTCCATACAGTCCAAGTTGTTGCGGTCCCTGCAGGAGAAAACCACCCAGCGATTGGGTTCAAATATGGCCATAAAGTGGGATGCCCGGATCCTGGCCGCCACCAACGCGGACTTGAAAAGGCTGGTGGCCAACGGGAAATTCCGCGAGGACCTGTTTTTCCGGCTTTCGGGGGGGGAAATAACGGTCCCCCCGCTTCGCGATCGGGCTGAGGATATCATCTTGCTTACAGTGCATTTCCTTGCGGGGCTGGGCGCCATGGGTGCTGGAGCGCGGCTTTCGGATGAGACCGTGGCCGCCCTGAAGGCTTACCCGTGGCCCGGAAACGTTCGGGAACTGGAGCACGCCATCAGCCATGCCGCCGCGCTGGCGCGGGGGGGAGTCATCAGCGTGGAAGACCTGCCGGAGAAGGTCAGGACCGGCGCGGAAAGGCCGGAGGCGGGCGGGCCGGGGGAGGCCCGCGGGGGCCTTTCCATGGACGAAATGAAGCGCGCCCATGTGAAGAAAACCCTTGCGGAGTGCGGCGGCAACAAGGCAGTGGCGGCACGTAAACTGGGCATCGACCGGAAGACGCTGAATTCGCTGTTGCGGGAAGCGGGGGGGCCGCCGGAAGAAGAGTAGGGGAAAACCAGCTTCATGCCGGGGAATTTTTCCCCGGTGGCCACCCTTCGGGATTCGGCGCGCCCCTTTTTATTGGCTTTTTCGCTGGCATACCTCTTGCAGTGAAGTCTTCCGGAGGTATGAACATGAGATTCCTTGCAGCCGCTTCCGCTCTCGGTTTGACAGTCCTTTCCGGTGCAGTTCAGGCTGATTGGGGGGGGCAGGCCAGCCTTTCCGCCATTCCCGCGGGGGAACCTGCCGCGGTATTCGTTTCCCCGGACCGGCCACTCGTTGCCATGACCTGCGAGGTTGGCGGCAAACAGCGCATCTTCGTGGCTGGGCGCGGGGCGGCGGGGTGGACGCCGTTAGGCGGCGCCCCCGCGGACGAGGGCCTGGCGGTGGACCACCGGTGGCCGGCGCTGGCGGCCGACGGGGCCGGACACGCGATGCTCTGCTATAGCAGGTACACCGGGAAGGACTGGAAGCTTTTTGCCCGTTCGTTTGATGGGACGGCCTTTTCGGATATGAACAGCGGCTTGGCGGTTGCCCCAGGTCTCCACGGAAATTCCTCGCAACCCGCCGCGGCTTTCCTTTCAACCGGAAACCTCCTGCTCGTTTTTATCCAGCAGGATGGCGCCGGGCAGCCGGTTCTGCGCGCTTCCGTGTGTAACAACGGAATCTGGACGATGGCCGACGGAGGCGAACCGCTGAGTGATGCATTAGGCTTCAGTGACTCTCCCAGCGTGGCGGCGGCGCCGGGCGGTCGTGCGGTGGTCGCGTGGGCAAATGATAGCGGGGGCCGGCCGCACCTCTTCGCGGCCGCCTTCGATGGGTCGGCGTGGACGAAACTATACGGGGGCGCGGCTCTGGACCGGGACGACCTTGGCACCGTATGGAAGCCCGCCGCCACGGTCCTTCCCGGCGGGAGAATCGTCATCGCCTACCTTCAGGAGGGTGCTAATGGCATCCAGCGCGCCTACGCCGTCTGTCTTGACGGAGGCATGCTGACGCGGGTAAATGCGGGGGCCCCGCTGGACGCCTCCCCCCGGGGGGTTTCCTCGGTGGCCATCGCTCCCGTGGCCGGTGACCGGGTGGTGGTGGTCTATTCCACATTTGACCAGACGGAGGACGGCTCTGAGGCTCCCTGGGTCCGTTCGGTATTGATTGAGGGCACTTCGGTCAGGTCGGTGAATGGCGGCGGCAACCTTCAAGTCGGGGTCCACGCTGCCATCGGAAGGGTCGCGGTTGCCGCCTCCTCTGCGGGAGCGGCCGTTATGGCGTTCTGCGAGCAGGACGATTCATCTGTCCTCGTGGGCAGGTCCGGCGCGTTCGACCTCTCCGGCGGCGCGGGTGCCGCCTCTCCAGTGTTGGACGAAGGTGTCACTGCGGTGCACAACGTCTTCAAGCCGGGACAGGGGGAGCGGGTCAGGGTTGTCTGCCAGGTTGACACCACCCAGAACGTCCGGTTGTCCATGCATTCGCTCTCGGGTGAGCTTGTCCGTGTCCTGGTGGATGGCCAGCTCGCCGCGGGCAGCCACAGGCAGGAGTGGAACGGCCGCAACGGGAACAACAACATGGTGGCCGCGGGCGTATACCTCCTGGTGGCGCAGGCCCGGACGTTCAATTCAATCAACAAAGTCGTCGTGGTGCGGTGATGACCGGCTGGATTCTGGCTGCGCTTGCGCCGCTGGCGTTGGGGCCGGCCCTGGCACTGGCGGCGGCGAACGGGTCCGGCGGCGTGGCGGCCGGCCAGACCCTCCTCATGATGTCTTCGGCGAGGTCGGCGGGACTGGCCGCTCCCGTCGCCGCAGGCGGCGGATTGACCGGGATGGTGGCCAACCCGGCGGCGCTGGCCGGGCAGGACCGGAGGGCCGTTTCGGGCTCCTATGCGGACATGATGGCCGGCGCAAGGATGGGCCAGCTGGAGGCGGCCGTGCCGGCCGGACCGGCCGTGCTCGGGCTCCAGTTCGGCATGTTCCAGGCTGGCGAAGTGGACGTCGTGGAGGACTGGGGCGTGACGCAAAGGGTCCAGACGCAGAGCGATTATTTGGTGGCCGGGACCGCGGCCGTCCGGATGTGGGCGGGCCTTGAGGCGGGGGTGACGGCAAAATGGTTCAGCTCGGAGCTGGTCGAACGCTACCGGGCGAATACGACGGCCCTTGATTTGGGGCTCCGCTATGGCTGGATGGAGGGCCTGTTTACGGTCGGTGCGGCGGTCAGCAACATCGGCGGCCGGCTCCGCTACTCCGACACCGCCTCCCGCCTGCCGCTGGTTGGCGCGGCGGGCGCGGCGTGGTGCGCCTATTCGGACCGGGGCTCCTCCGTTCTGTTCCTGGGCGAGGTTACGCGGCAGGAAAGCCTGGCCGCCGTGAGCACGGCCGGGGTCGAGGCGACCATAAACGGGGCCTTGGTCCTGCGGGGAGGCCTGATTATCAATGACGGCCTGGCCGGCGGCTGCGCCGGGATCGGGCTCCGTTTCCGCACTTATGGCTTTGATTTCGCCCGGGTCATGCAGGATGCCCTGCCGGTAGCGAACCGGGTGTCGCTGGAGGTCGGCTTCTGATGGTCTCGGCGAAGTCGCTCGCCGATCAGAGCCGGCCGGCGCTTGTCGGGAAACTCCGGCGTCTGGGGGGCCTGTTCGCCCTCTACGGCCTGCTCTTGCTTGCCTCCGCACACTGGATAGGGCAGGACATCGAGGAGACCATCGGGACCCAGGGGATTTCCCGGAACGCGATGAAGGCGGGGGTCGCGGACGCGGTCGGCCGGCTTAACGCGGTACTGATTATTTCGGGCCTGTCCATTTTCCCGGCGTTCCTTTTCGGCGCGCTCGTGACGGGCCGGTTCGTCCGGCGCCATTTCGAGGAAATCGAAAGCATCACCCGGCGCAAGTCGCAGTTCGTCTCGATGGTCACCCACGAGATGCGCACGCCCCTCAACGCCATCAAGGGATTCGCCGACCTGCTGGCTTCGGGGGCGTCCGGCGAACTTACCCCGGAGCAGACGGACAGCCTGCGCGAAATCCAGAAGGGGAGCGAGAACATGCGCGCGCTCATCAACGACATACTGGACCTCTCGAAAATCGAGGCCGGCGCAATCGCGTTGAATCCGGCGCCGTTCGAGATGGCCGGCCTGATGGACGAGGTGGCGGCCTCCCTCAGGCCGGTGGGTGACAGAAGGAAGGCCCACTTCATCGTGCAATGCCCGGCGGGGTTGCGCGCGGTCGCCGACCGGGCCCGGATACGGCAGGTGCTCTTCAACCTGGTCTCCAATGCGGTGAAGTTCAGCTCGGAGGAGGGGATCATCATGATGTCCGCCGGGGGATTGGACGGGGTGGTCAGCGTCCGGGTGGTGGATTCCGGGTGCGGAATGGAGGAGGAGGAGGTGAAGCACCTTTTCGAGGAGTTCCGGCAGACCCGGGCCGGGCGGCAGGTCAATGAGAGCACCGGCCTTGGGCTGGCCATAAGCCGGAAACTGGTCGAGCTGCACGGCGGGCTCATCGGGGCCGCGAGCATGCCGGGTATGGGGACGGTAATACACTTCACGCTTCCGGAGGCCCCGCCGGAGCCGATTGCGGCGGATAAGGGGTGCTCGGAGCAGGCCGAATTCCCGGCGGACCGCGTCGAGATCCTGGCGGGAAGGTCCTGAGGTGGAATTCATCAGGCAAGCCAAGGTCATGGTGGTGGATGACGACCCGGCTTCGCGCAAACTGCTTTCATCGTTCCTGACGCCCATCGGCTGTGTGGTGCGCGCGTTCGGGTCCGGCGAGGAGGCGGTCCGGGCCGTTGAAGAGGAGAAATGGGACTTGATTTTCCTCGACATCAACATGCCCGGGATGGACGGGTTCGCGGTGCTGGAATGCGTGAGGCGCACCCATCCGGTGGGCGAACTTCCCGTCATCATGGTGACGGGGCAGTCGGACAGCGAGGCCTACAGCCGGGGGCTTTCCCTGCGCGCCAACGATTTCATCCTAAAGCCGGTTGAGCAAGCCGAACTCTTGGCCCGCGCGGGAAACATCCTCGCCATGCATTGGGCCCGGATGGAATTGGCGGAAAGGGTTGCCGAGCTCGAGGAAGCCCAGCAGACAAACGAGTCGCTGGTCCAGGCCGTGATCCATGATATCCGTGGTTCGGTGACCAACGCAATGTCTTTTCTGCATCTTGCGGCGGAACACGGGGAGTTCGGGAGCGACTTGCCGGCGGCCGGCCTTATCAGGAAAGCGCTGGAGAGCATGGCTAAGAGCATTGAAATCGCCGGGGATGTCCTGGACACGGCCCGGCTGGAGCGGCGCCAACTGGTTACGCAATCCAGTGAGGTTGACCTGTGTTTGCTGGGGCGCGAGAAGGCGGAGTCGGTCCGGCTGATAGCCGAGATGCACGGGATTTCCCTGGAAGTTTCCTGCGCTTCCTTGGCGGTGATTTGCACTGATGCCCGGCTCGCGGGCCGGGTGCTGGATAACCTTTTGCTGAACGCTATTGGCCACGCTCCTGCGGGCGGGAAGATCAGGCTTGCCGTGGAGCCGGCCACTGACCGCCACGGTACACTTGTGTCACTTCGGGCTGATGGTGAAGGGATACCGCCACAGGCCCTGCTGAAATTGTTCGACAAGGCGGCGCAACCGGAAATGCGCCGCCGCGGGATTACGCACGGCACCGGACCGGGGCTGTTTTTCTGCCGGCTGGCGGTGGAGGCACTGGGCGGCCGTATATGGGCCGCCAACGATCCTGGGGGAGGGGTCAGTTTCTTTTTCACCTTTCCCGCAGAATTGCCCGATTCGGCGGTTTCCGGAAGGGCTGCGGCCGTTCGTGCTTGAAAAGCTGAAAGCCCCCCGATTGGAGCGGGACCGGGAAGTCCCTGCCGCAGCGGTCGTAATGGAATATGACAGGCAGGCCCGGGTCATGGTTGTGGACGACGACCCGGCTTCGCGTAAACTGCTTTCATCGTTCCTGACGCCAATCGGTTGCATGGTGCGCGCTTTCGGTTCGGGAGAGGAGGCTGTCCGGGCCGTTGAAATGGAGAAATGGGACCTGATTCTCCTCGACATCAGCATGCCGGGGATGGACGGATTCAAGGTGCTGGAGCGAATCAGGCGGGACCACCCGATTGAGGAACTCCCGTTCGTCCTGGTGACGGGTCGGGATGATGGAGAATCCTATGCCCGCGGTCTTGCCCTGCGCGCGAATGACTTTATCACCAAGCCGGTGGACCGCGCGGAATTTCTCGCCAGGATTGGGACCATCCTTTCATTACGTTGGGCCAGGCTGGAACTTGAGGACCGGCTCAGGGAACTCGGGGAAAGCGAGAGGAAATACCGCCTGCTGGCCGAGAACCTTTCCGATGTCGTCTGGGTGCTGGACATGAACCTTCGATACACCTACGTAAGCCCCTCGATAATCCGACTCCGCGGCTTCACTCCGGATGAAGTCACGGGACAGATGCTCGTTGAAACGTTGACCGTTCCGTCCATGAAGGTGGCGATGGAAACGCTTGAAGAGGAGATGGAACAGGAGACGACGGGGTCGGCCAATCCGGAAAGGGAACGGGTGCTTAACCTTGAAATGAAGCGTAAGGATGGCTCAGTCGTCCCGACTGAGGTGAAGATGAGGTTCTTGCGCGGCCCGGGCGACCGCCCTGTCGGCATACAGGGCATCACCCGGGACATAACCGAGCGCCGGGAGGCTGAGGCGAAATTGAGGCAGAGCGAGGAGCACCTCCGGCAGGTGCAGAAGTTCGAGTCCATCGGGAAGCTGGCCGGGGGAATCGCGCACGACTTCAACAATCTCCTGACCGTGATAACCAGTTATTGCGAATTACTCGGGGATAAATACGCGGGAACTGAACCTCTTTCAAAATACATCGGGGAGATACGGCGGGCCGGTGAACGGGCCGCCGACCTGACCGGCCAACTGCTGGCCTTCAGCCGGAGACAGATGCTGAATCCGATTGTGCTTAACCTTAACCGTTTGGTATGGGAGATGATGCCGATGCTGAAGAGGCTCATCGGCGAAGACATCGAACTGGTGGTGGATTTCGACCCGGTAGCGGGGAATGTCCGGGCGGATTCCAGCCAGGTCAGCCAGGTCGTCATGAACCTCGTGGTCAACGCCCGGGACGCGATGCCGGGCGGAGGGAAGCTGGTCCTCGAGACCAGGAACGTGCAACTGGATGAAAAATACGCCATGAGCCACATCGCGGTGGTTCCGGGGCCTTATGTCATGCTTGGCGTGAGCGACACGGGGACGGGTATGGACGCCGACACCAGGGCGCACATTTTCGAGCCGTTCTTCACCACAAAGGAAAAGGGCAAGGGGACCGGCCTCGGACTTTCCACCGTTTACGGCATCGTGAAGCAGAGTGGCGGGAACATCTGGGCCTACAGCGAGCCGGGTCACGGGACATCCTTCAAGATATACCTGCCCCTGGTGCGGGAAGCGGCTGAACCGGCGGGACGCACGGAGAGCGGCCATGCGCCGGGCGGCACTGAAACAATCCTGCTTGCCGAAGACGAAGATGTCGTGAGGATAATTGCCCGCGATATCCTGCGCGAGTGCGGTTACCGGGTCATTGAGACCCCCGGTCCGGCCGAGGCTCTAGCGGCCTGCCGGAATGGCGTCGGGACATTCGACCTCCTCCTTACCGACGTGGTGATGCCCGGAAAGACGGGAGTCGCCCTCTATGAGGAACTCACGGCGGAGCGTCCAGGCCTGCGTGTCCTGTTCATGTCCGGATACACCGACCAGGCGGTCATGCAACAGGGGATTATCGGCAAGGGTGCGCCCTTCATTCAGAAGCCCTTCACTCCCACCTCGCTGTCCCGCAAGGTCCGGGAGGTTCTGGATTCCTCATCCCCCAGGCTTGACCCGCTTTCTCCCCGCTTGCATTCCGATGAGGTGCAGGGGAAGAGCGCCAAGTAATTGCGGGTGCCCCGTCGGGATGGTGGTGCGCTGCCTCTCTCAAGTCGTCCGAAAGTGAAGGGAGCCCGGTTCCTTTATCGCGGCGGAATCCGGCAACGGTCGCCGACCCGTATCCCGTTTCTCAGGCAAAATCCGGCGTTCACTTCGAGGACGTAACGGATTGGCTTACCCGCCCTGAAATTGCCTTCCCAGGGAATCGCGCGATGAATGTGCGCCACCTTCCCGTTTTGCGTGATGAAAATGACGTCGAGGGGAAAACGGACATTCCACATATGGATGGCGTGGTCGGCGGATCTGCGAAAGCATAACAGCATGCCCGTCCCCCGGGCGAGCGGCTTCCGGAACATCAATCCCAGCATGATGGAAAGCGTGGTGTCGGCGATTTCCGCCCTGATACCCACCTGCTTAATCGTCAAATCCCGGATTGTTAGCCTTCCCATCCGATTCATATTACATGCTGACCAGAATCATTTTAAAACCCCCATCAGGAGGGCGGCCCGGGTCTGGAGTGGAGCTGAGCCGGACGCTCCGGAGTCGCCGCGGGGCCTGGCCGCTGGAGGCGCGCAGGCGCCCTGCGCCGACAGCGCCGGAAGCGGCCCTCTCCGGGCCCCGCGTTCGTCCTCGCGGCTCCTGCTGGCCGCGACGGAGGATGCCTACTGATGGCAAGGCCGGCTCGCAGCGAGACGCATGCTGGTTCAAGGCGTCGAGCGGTCCGCGGAAGACCCGGCCGCCCTCCATAAGACATGGTTTTGAAATAGCCTCTAGTTTCCAATCCTGTCCCTGATGGAGAGGTGGGGAAGAGGAAAAGGACGGTGGGGGGTGAAAAGAATATCATGGTTAAAGATGGGGATGGGCGAGAAACGATCCGGACTCCTTTTCGCCGCTTCCGCGGTGATTTTGGCTGTTTTGGCGTCGGGCCGGGTATCCGCGGAAGGCAGCCAGTATTTTCGCGTTGTGCAGAAGGACGGGAAGTGGTGGTTCGTTGCGCCGGACGGGTCGAAATTCATGTCCATGGGGGTGAACGCCATCCTGCCCGGGGGGGAGAAGAGCGTAACTCCTGGTTCACCGGTCTACGAGGGCGCGTAGAAGCGGGGGGGGGTGGCAAAATGGGCGCGCCTTTCGGCGAAACGCCTGCGTGAATGGAAGTTCAACACCGTGGGCGCGTGGAGCGCCCGGGAAGTCGAGAAACAGGGCCTGCCCTACTGCGCCTACCTCTGGCTGGGGGTGGGCGAGTCCAACCGGCTGGTGGACGTCTGGGACCCGAAATACGCGGAAAAGGTTGCCGAGGAAACCGGGAAGCAGATGGCGGAACGGGACGCAAACGATTCCATGCTCATCGGCTGGTTCATCGACAATGAACTGCCATGGTACGGCGAATGGGGGTGGGAAACCGGCGGCAAGCCGCTGTTGGACCTTTATGGCAAATTACCCAAAGGTTCTCCCGGCCGCCAAAAAGCAGACGATTATCTTAAAAAGCTTTCTCCGTGGCCGGCCGCACCACTGACCGAAGAACAAATGAAACGCATGCGGCAGGATATCGATGGTTTTGCGGGGGAGGTGGCAAAGAAGTTCATGGATTTAACCGTTGGGGCAATCCGAGCACGGGATCCCCACCACCTGATTCTCGGGACGCGAATCGCCGGAAACGCGCCCGACGAGGTGGTCAGGGCGGTGGGGGAGGCTTCGGATGTATTTTCCATCAACTGGTACGTGAAGAACGGACGCCCCGACCCGAACCACCTTGACCGCCTGTGTCTCCTCGCGGGCGGGAAGCCCGTCCTCATTACAGAATATTCCTACCGCGCCATGGAGAACCGTTCGGGCGACAAGAACACGCGGGGCGCGGAAGTCACGGTGGCCACGCAGGCCGAGCGGGTGACGCGGTTCAACCGCTACGTGGGGACGCTGGCCCAGCTTCCCCAGGTCGTCGGCTTCCACTGGTTCTGCTGGTACGACGAGCCGCCGGGCGGCCGGTTTGACGGCGAGGACTCCAATTATGGGGTGGTCGATATCGGGGATGAGCCATACCTGGAGCTGGTTGGCGCGATGAAGGCGATGAACAAGCGGGTGGTGAAAATCCACGGGGGCAGTGCGTGGAAGCTCCCGGTCAAGGGGGAAGCGGCCCGTCCCCGGCCCCTCCTGCCGGTGGTCGGCATGGACGTTCTTCCGAAAATGGGGAGGCATCCGTTTCCGGAATTCGTGTATCTCGACTACGCCACGATGCCGGTCAGGGGTGATGCCTGGGGCGATGAGGCCAGCAGGTGCGGTGGAATATTCCTGAAACGCGGGTCGGCGGGGGTGTTCAACTTTTCCTCCGGACCGGGCTGGGGTTGCGGCGTAAATCTCAACCGTGGGCAACCGGGGCCTGTGGACGTAGCGGGAGCGTCCAAAGTGGTCCTAAGGATGACGGCACCGGATGGCCTTCGCTTCCGCATCGTCCTGGCGGAGGACGGTGTCGCCCCGTCCTCGGCCACTTCGTTTGCCGGCGCCCGGAACGCGGACGGCGAGCAGCACGTAAGCCCCGAAATCGCCGGCAAAGCAGGGAAAGCGGATTATTCCGTTGGATTGGCGGAGTTCGATGCATCCGGCGGCTATGGCAACCCGGCTGGCAATGGGCGGCTTGACGCGCAGGCCGTGGGGGGGCTGGCCCTCCACGTCATGGGCGGGCAGGGGAAAGGGGAAATACATGTTTTCAAAGTGGTTTTCAGGTAGCGCTTGGGCAATTAATAGAGCCGTGAAATAATGTCAGAATCATGGGCGTGAATTTCGGTGAGTTACCCAAGGGGTACGAAGCCGTGGGCGGGCGCGAGAAGTTCGCCGTCGTAAAGGCGGAGCTCAGCGAGAGGCTCCTTCCCCTGATGAAGCTGGAACCGGGCAAGCTGGTCACCCAACCCGGAGTCCAGTTCACCTCGGAGCGGGAAGGGCCGTTTCATCTTCCCGTCCCGGGCGCGTCCTCCCGTGTTTACGTCCGTCCCTGCGCCCGCGCCGGCCTGTCCGGCGTCCCGCCTGCCCACGCCCTGCGGTTGCTGGGCGCGGGCGCGCACGGTTTCTCGGCGGGCCTGCCAATTCCGGAAATCCTCGGACTGACCTGCCGCAAGGCCGGACTGCTCCGTTGGGACGCCGAATTCTGGACATGGTGGCTGTCCGATTCCATGTCCGTTTCCCTGTGCCTGAAGCGGATAAGTTTCGCCGGGGATTCCAAGAAGGAACTTCTGGCCACCGTGGCCAGGGCTCTGCGCGCCGGCCACGATGGGGGATTGGAATTTCGTGGCATGGATTCGCGCTCCGTCATCGTCATGCGGACCGGGGGTGGCTGGAAGGCCCTGCTGACCGGACTCGACCGGGCCGCGCTGGGCCCCTCCCTGGGTTGGCCTGAACGCACCAGTCAACTGCGGGGCTTTTGCGTTTCCCTGGCGAAGGATTCAGTCATACCCAAACTGCTTTCGGAGCCTGAAATGGCCGCCATGGTCCGGGCGTATCTTGGCCCGGACCAGATGATGTTTGAACGCCTGCATGCCTCCTGCAGTCGGTCGCTCTACTAGAGCGTATTTCAAAACCCTTTTCCCGGTCACATCCCCTCCTTGCCCTCCCCTCTCCCCCCCGGGACCCTGCACGGCCGGGTTCCAACCCGGACGACAGCACGAACGTGCGTGGCCTGCCGAAGGGCATTTCCGGGGGGGTTATGCCCTCCGCGAAGCGGTTATGAATAATCAAACCGCTGGCATCGCCGAGCCTAGCGAGGCCCGAGGGTCAGGGAGAGGAGGGGCGAAGATTCATAAGGAGGTTCTGAAATAGCCTCTTGCGTTTGATTTCCGGACACGAACGCGGCCCGGAGGGCCGGGCGTGCCTGGGGCCGCCCTGCTTAACCCTTGACCTTCCCGTGGAGGCGGAGTAATTAGGTTATGAGAGCGGAAACAGGAGTATACCATGCCGAAATTAGTAACCATCGGCAGAATCGCGGAAAAGACCGGCGCCAGCGTGCAGGCCATCCGTTTCTACGAGCGTCGCAGGCTGCTCAGTCCCACCAGGAGAACGTCAAAGGGATACCGCCTATACGACGAGGATGATGTCGTCCGGCGAATCCTGTTCATCAGGGGGGCACAGGAGTTCGGCTTCTCGCTGGCCGAGGTCGACAGCCTCATCAAGACGGGCAAGAGGGGCGGGGACAATTGCAGTTTGATGCGAGCAATGTTGCAGAAGAAAATCGACGCCTTCGGGCGGGAGGTCAAGTCCATCACCGGAAAGATTGGAGAGATGCGGGAACTCGTCGCGGAGTGCGACCATCCCGAGGCGAAAAAGAGGGGAATCTGTCCGGTAATGGAGCGTTTCGCCCGAAAGAGGGGGACGGCCGGGCCCGGCGGCGGGATCAAACCTTTCCCGAAGCTTCACTGAACCCGGCGGAGGAAATCCGGGGAATAAAGGCCGCGGGCCGGCAGTCGGGAGGTATGAGGACGGAAGCAACCAGCCGTCCACTTGGTGCGGTTCGAATAGCGGGTGTAGTAGAATCGGTCCATATGCGTGGAGGGATGGGCGTGCTGGCGCTGGCCCTGCTGGCGGGGATGGCGAAGGGGAGTCTGGAGCCGACCCGGATATCCCTGACCGCCGGGTGGACCCGGCTGGACTCGATTTTCTCCGAATATGACACCAGGTTCCTTCTGCCGCGGGCCGATGCCAGGGCCGAGGAGTTTCGCCGGCGGATGGTCGCCGAGGGTTTCCCGCCCACCGAAGCTCCCTCGTCCCAGATTCAGGGCGTTATGTACCGGTCGGGAGTTTTTTCGGACGCGCTGGACGCCGGCGTCATGGTCACTGACCGGTTCGGTGCCGGACTCCGTTGCGCAGTCACCGCGAACACATACCAGCAGACCCGCGCGAAGTCCTTTTCGAGCACGGGGGCGGGCTCCCTCAGCTACTGGGGATTCTGGGACACCAGCACCTTCCTTGTACAGGTGATGCCGGGCGGATGGCTGGAGGGCGGGAAAGACGGGGCCGGGGGGATGGCGTACCGGCTGGGGATTTACGCCGGACCGGCGGTCTTCCGGCTGGCCGACAATTACGACGAACGGAAGAACGATGACCAGCCGCTATTCAGCTACAAGTCGGAGGCCTATGGCGTCGGGTATGCGGCGGAATTCAACCTGGGGACCGACTTCTGGCTGACCGACCACTGGTGCCTGTCCCTGAACGGGGTTTGGAGGCTGGGGAAAATCGGCGAAGTAGACTATTCGTCCAATGTTGACACCAACAACGACGGGGCAACCGACGTCAGGAAGGGGAGCGCGGTCAGGGGGAACGACAACAAAGTCGTGCCGTTCGACATTGGTGGATGGAAGGTCCTGGCCGGGATAACCTGGTCCGTCGGTGCCCCCCGGCGGCCCCTGCCGCGAAGGGCGGATGAGCCCGTTCGCCGGGCCCCGGCCAGCACCGAACGCCCCCCGGCTGACCGCACCAACATCGCGGTGATGGGGCTGGAGGCGCAGGGGGTCTCGGCCTCGGATGCCGGGGTCATCTCGGACATCCTGCGGGGCGAGCTGGTCAAGACGAAGGCCTTCAATGTCGTGGAAAAGCAGAACATGGACAAGGTCCTGGCGGAGCAGGGCTTCCAGCAGACGGGCTGCACCTCGTCGGAGTGCGCCGTGAAACTGGGCCGCGTCCTGAACACCCGCAAGATTGTCGTCGGGTCGTTCGGGAAGCTGATGGGCAAGAACTTCATCTCGGTCCGGGTCATCGACGTGGAGACGGGCAACGCCGACTTCTCCGACGACGCCAAGGGCGACACGGTGGAGGACGTCATTGCGGGGGTGCGCCGCATCGCGGGAACCATGGCCGTGGAGGTTAGGTAGGGAAACGTCGTAGGGATGGAATTCTGCCTTCTGTACCCTCTCCCCGAAGGGGCGCCCGTTCGCGCTTCGCGCGCCGGGTCCTCCCGGCCAGCGAACACGGTTGGGCGCGCCTGTGCGGGCCGAGGAGCGTAGTCCGCGGAGCGTTCGCGCTTCGCGCGCCGCGTCCTCGCGGCCAGGAGGCCCCACCAGGCCGGATAGAGGGTGGGGTGAGGGTAGTGAAGAGCCGAGAAAGAGCATGTTCTTCGCCGGTTCCCTCATCCTCTCCGGCCAGGACTCCCTCTCCCACTAGGTGGGAGAGGGAGGTTCATGGCCGGCGTAAGGGCGAAGAAGATATGGACGGGGTGCGTCGTTTGGCCGGCGGACCGGGGACCGCTTCCGGGCAGGTCTGACAATTCCAGCGCCGGTTTGGAAACATCACGCGGCTGGAATTGGGGAGTATATCCCCCTCTGCAAGGGTGACCGCGCCTTGAATGTTGACATATTGATGCTCTCTGTGTATGCTTTGATGCATGAGAACGACGATTCGGCTTGACGACAATCTGCTCCGGCAGGCGAAGCGCGCCGCGGCCGAGGGCAACCGATCGCTTGCGGCGGTCATCGAGGACGCCCTGCGCCTTTCGCTCCAGCGCCCGCGGGGCGCCCCGGGCCGGCGCCCGCCATTCCGATTCCCGACTTTCAAGGGCAACGGCGTGCGTCCCGGCGTCAACCTGGACAGCAACGCGGAACTTCTTGACATCATGGAGGGCCGTGGACCTTCCGGACGTTAATGTCCTCGTCTACGCCCACCGCGAGGATTCCGTAGATCACCCCGAATACTGTGAATGGCTGCGAAAACTCGTGGAGCGTGACCAGGCCTTCGCCGTGTCGGATCTCGTGCTCAGCGGATTTGTCCGTGTTGTAACCAACCGCATGATTTTCAACCCGCCTACCGCGCTTGAGACTGCCATCCGCGCAGCGGATGTCCTTCGAGGCCAGGGCAACTGTGTTTCCGTGTCGCCGGGACCCCGCCACTGGCGTATCTTCACGGACCTGTGCCGGGAAGCGGACGCCCGGGGCAACCTGGTATCCGACGCCTGGCTGGCCGCCCTGGCCATCGAGTCGGGTTGCGATCTGGTGACGACGGACCGCGACTTCGCCCGGTTCCCCGGGCTCCGGTGGAGGCATCCCATCAAGCGGTCGGGCGGCCGGGCCGGCTGATTCGCGGCCACCCTGAGCGAACGGCATCATAATGGGAGCCGTAATGCCCTGGTAGGGATGAGTGAGGGCAAGCTAGCCTTGCGGAACCCTGTTCGGCCCTATGGCCGCGGGCACCCTAGTGCCCGGCTCCCAGTCGAAGGGAAGCGCGCCATGAGCTCCCAGTCGAATGGTAAGTGAGTCGAAGGGGCCACCATGGCGGCTGAGGTGCGGTAATAGGATAGCGGTCACTCCGAGCGAACGGCATCGTAACGAGAGCCGCAATGCCCTGGGAGGTGTGGGCGTTGGCAAGAGAGTCGAGGGGGCGGAGGTCAGGTAGGGGGGGCGGTCGAGGGGCGGAAGGTGAGGGAGGGAAGCGGTATGGATTGGGCCCCGGCGAAGAGTAAATATGCACCATGAATTCTCGATGGCAAAGGTCGATGATTTCATGGTGTGGTTTTACTTAAGAATGTTATTACAATGTGCTTACATCGGAGGTGGATAGCATGATTTCGGCGCAAATAGTCCGAATCGGAAACTCGCGGGGCGTGAGAATACCCCGGGCGGTGCTCGCCCAGTGCCTGTTGGGGGATAGGGTTGAACTGGAGCCCGGTGACGGACGGCTGGTCATCCGGGCCGCCCGCCGCCCCCGAGCGGGCTGGGAGGAGGCCTGCAGGCGCATGGCCGCGCGAGGGGATGACCGCCTACTGGACCGGGAGAAATCCTCGCTGACCCGCTGGGATGCGAAGGAATGGAAGTGGTAGTCGTACGGTCCGAGGTCTGGCTGGTTCGGCTCGATCCGGTCGAGGGGCATGAGATGCGGAAAACCCGTCCGTACCTGGTGGTGTCGCCAGACGAGATGAACCGGCATGTGGCCACGGTCATCATCGCGCCCATGACCACCATGGTGAAGGACTATCCGATGAGGGTTGGTGTCCGTTTCCGGGGCAAGACCGGGCAGGTCGTTCTGGACCAGTTGCGGACGGTGGACAAGGCGTGGCTGGTCAGGAAGATGGGCCGGCTTGACCCGGCCGCGGCGCGATCGGTCCTGGCCGTTCTTGCCGAGATGTTCGCTTCGTAGGGTTCGCCGGGCCTTTGGCAGTAATCCGTGCAAGCCGGCGGATTCACGGATGAGGTCAGGTATTGCCTGTGGCTTTCCGGGTGTTCTTAAGTCCCCCCTCTTCCATTTTCTCGTGGGGGAGCGGGGAAGGCGGGGATAAATCAGGGCTTTGCCAGCATAAGGGCAAAGATAATAGGCTCTTCAGGAATTTCCCCGGGTTCGGTTTGCCAGAACCTCCCTCTCCCGCATCGCGGGAGAGGGAGCCTTGGCCAGAAAGGGTGAGGGACCGGGAACGGCAGAACCGGGATATTCCCTTGTTCTCGAATACTCTCACCCTTGCTCTCCCCTGAATCCTGAGCCTGTCGAAGGGTCGGGGAGAGGGTACAGGAGGCAGACTACTACCGCGATGCGTAGATTAACCTTGCATTTGCCCACGATAATCCCTGAGGCGCCTTCAATTCCATCCCGGGCCGCCGATGCCCGTTGGGGGTACGGGAAAAGACGACGCGCGGGGCGACACGGTCGAGGACGTCATCGGTCCTCCGCGCTCCCGCGCTTCGGACGCAGTGCGCATACGCGCACCCGGCAAAGGACGATGAACCATTGTCAAAGGTGTCGCCTGCGGCGACACGGCCGTATGGCGGCCGGCCCGTTTCACGGGCACCCCGGCCACCGTCGCGAGGGTCCGGCGCATCGCCGCCAACATGGCGGTGGAGGTGAGGCAGGGGGGGCGGCCGGAGTCGGGCGCGGGCTACGGGGAAATCGCCCGGATGGGGTATTGACAATTATAAAGTGCCACTTTAGAATTGTCATATGCCATACATTCCCCGGCTTCTGGGCCAGGAACTGGTGCGGGCGGCCCGGCGCTTCAAGGCTGTCATTCTGACCGGCCCGCGCCGCTCCGGGAAGACGACCCTGGTGCGGCGGCTCTTCCCCCGCGCGAGATACTTCCTGCTGGAGGATCCGGATATCATCGCCCGGGTCAGGGCGGATCCCCGGGGCTTCCTGGACGAAATCAATCCCCCCGTCATCCTGGACGAGATCCAGAACGTTCCGGAACTGTTCAGCTATATTCGCACCCGGATGGACGGGGGAGGGGGAAAGCGCGGGCCGTGGCTCCTGACGGGGTCACAGGAAGCCCCCCTGATGAAGGGGGTCACGGAGTCGCTTGCGGGCCGTGCGGCTACATTCCATTTGCTTCCGCTATCCTGCCGGGAGACTTCGCGGGTCAGTCTGTTTCGCGGGGGTTTTCCCGAGGTTATCGCCCGCCCGGCCCTTGCTTCCGTCTGGTTCAGGTCGTATATACAGACTTATTTGGAGCGCGACGTGAGGGCGGTAACCGCCATAAAGAACCTGGCCACTTTCCGCCGCTTCCTGATGCTGTTGGCCAGCCGGTGCGGGGGGATGCTCAACCGGTCGGACCTCGCGACGCCGCTGGGCGTGTCCATTCCGACGGTTTCGGAGTGGCTGAATATTCTTGAGATAACGGCGCAGATAGTGCTGGTTCCGCCGTATTTCGAGAATTTCGGGAAGCGGCTGGTCAAATCGCCCAAGGTGTATTTCGTCGATTCCGGCCTGGCCTGTCACCTGCTCGGGATGGAGTCCGCCGCCATGCTTGAAAAGTCCCCCTTCCTCGGGCCGTTCCTGGAAGGATGGGTGGCCGCCGAAATAATGAAACACCAGCTCAATTGCGGCCGCGCCCGGGAACTGTATTATTTCCGGGACCGGACGGGGCTCGAAGTCGATTTCCTGGTCCCCGGGCGGAAGCAAAGCCTCATCCTCGCGGAGATAAAGGCGGCCAGAACGGTGCGGCCCGAAGACGCCGGCCCGTTGCGGCATCTTGCCCGCGCAATTCCGGGGCGCGCGGTAAGGGGGTTCGTCGTCCATCGCGCCCCGGCAGGCGGGCAGGCCACGCACGCCCTCAGCCCCGGCGTGAGTGCGGTTAATTTGGAGGAGTTTCTCGACATCCTGGACGGGTAACCGCGCATAGCGGGGATTCTGAAGATAACGGTCACCCTGAGCGAACGGCATCGTAATAGGAGCCGCAATGCCCGGGCAGGGATGGGCGATGGTAAGTGAGTCGAAGGGGTCACCCTGAGCGAACGGCATCGTAACGAGAGCCGCAATGCCCTGGGAGGTGTGGGCGTTGGCAAGAGAGTCGAGGGGGCGGAGGTCAGGTAGGGGCCACCCGGCCGGGGTAAGGGGTAGGGGGGGCTCATGGTCCGAATTGAGCCCTAATGGGCTGATTTACCTGGCTGCCGGCTGATGATGCGCGGCAGGGAGATCCGGGGATATTTTCCCCGCCCGTGGGAATATTTCCCATAGAAACATTTCGCTGTCTTGCAAAAGTGTTTTTTATTAAGCCCTTTGCTTTGGCACGCTAAATGCACTAACTTCTTTCGCAAATAAAGAAGAGTGTTGCTATCTCTCCCCTCCGGGGACCTTCCGGACAGAATTGAGATACCATTCCTTTTCACTGCCCTGTATTCAAGGGAACCAGGCATGTTTTGCGGGAGCGTCATGTATTTCGCATGGAAGAATCAATAAAGCCGTTTCTGTGTTTTGAAGTGGGGAGCCGGAGATTCGGTCTCTGGTCATCGGTCGTTATTGAGGCGGTTCGCGCTGTCGCGGTCGTCCCCCTCCCCAAGGCCCCCCCGGCGGTGCGCGGGGTAATCAACCTGCGCGGAAAGGCCGTGCCGGTATTCGACTTGCGTTCGCGTTTCGGTCTTCCCCCCAAGGAAGTGGAAATCACCGACCATTTCGTGGTCGCCCGGGCGGGGAAGCGTGTCGTCGCCTTCCAGGCCGACCGGGCACTCGGCCTTTTTGATGTGGCGGAAAAGGATGTGGAGAACGCGAAAATGGTTACCCCTTCCGCGGAATACCTCGAAGGCATCGTCAAAATGCCCGACGGCCTTGTCCTTATCCACGATCCGGCGACTTTCCTGTCGCGCGCCGAGGGGGTGGCGTTGGACGCGGCCATGGGGGAACCCGCGTGACCGTTGAGGTCGCCCAAGGTTCGCGGCTGGCGCCGGTCCTGGACATGGTGACCGAGCGCACCGGGCTGGTATTTCACCCGTCCAGGCTTGAAACGGTGGAGGCCCGCATCGTTACCGTGATGGAACGGGCGGGGGTTGACGATCCAGTGGCCTTCGCCGAAATCCTTGCCGCCGACAGCCTCGCGCTGGATGATTTGGTTGCCGGGCTGACCATCGGCGAAACCTACTTTTTCCGCGAACCGGCGGTCTTTGACCTTCTGCGGAGCGAGCTTCTGCCCCGGGTAATGCGGAAGCGCGGCAGGGACCATGTCCTGCGGGTGTGGAGCGCGGGGTGCGCTTCCGGCGAGGAGGCATATTCACTCGCCATCCTCCTTGCGGAGGAGGGTTGGGGCGAAGGCACCCTGGTTCTCGGGACCGACATTTCCCGGGAATCGCTCGTGAAGGCGCGAGAGGCTTCCTATGGGGCGTGGTCCTTTCGGGGCATCGGGGAATCGTTCGTGCCCCGGTATTTTTCGGCGGCGGGCAGGGAATTCGCGCTGGCGAAACCCATCAGGGAAAGGGCGCGCTTCGAATATCATAACCTGGCGCTGGACACCTACCCCTCGCTGACTTCCGGGATTTTCGGCATGGACCTCATTCTTTGCCGGAATGTCCTCATCTATTTCGGGCAGTCGGCGATACGGCTGGTGGCCCGCCGGTTGTATGAATCGCTAAACGAAGGGGGGGTTTTGGTGACCGCTTCGGCCGATCCTCCGTTGCAGGGCATGGCGCCGTTCAAGGTGTTGAGGTCGGAAGCGGGAATTGTCTATACCAAGGGACGCGCCGGTTTGGCGCGCCAGCATGAGGTCGTGAAACAAGCCGGGATGACGACGGCCTGGCCGGTAACGGATGTTGAAGTACCCCGCAAGTCCTGGAGGAAACCGGCAAGTGAATCATCGATTCGTCCTGAATCAAGGACGGTTCCCCTGCTGAAGCCGGGGATTGGTTCCGTCCAGCAGGACCTGGGAAAAGGAAATTATCTCGGTGTGCTGGAGATGGTCCGGGGGCGGACAGATGTGGAGGGAACTGTTTTGCGGGTGCGGGCGCTGGCGAATGTCGCGGGCGCGGCGGCCGCCGCCGAGGAAGCCGGGCGGGGAATGGTTCAGCATCCGCTTTCCGTGGAAATCGCCTTCCTGCAGGCGGTCCTGCTTGCCGGAGCCGGGCGATACGCGGAGGCGGTCATCACCGCCCGTAGCGTCCTCTACCTCGACCGTTCCCAGCCGGCGGCCCACTTTGTTTTGGGCGCCTCATTGTGGAACTGCGGCGACCTCGATGGCGCCCGCCGGGAGTTCCGCAACGCCCGCGACCTGGCCGCGACTCTCCCGGCGGGGGAAATCGTCCCCTTCACCGAAGGTGAGGCGGCCGGACGGCTCGCCCAGGGGGCGGCCGCCCAACTGGCCATGCTGGCGCCGGAAGGGGGTGGGCGGGCATGAAAACGGGGAACGGGGACAGGACGGGCGGAATGGATTGGGATTCCGTCCGGGCGCGGCTGACCGCGGCGACCGCTACTATTGGGGAGCGGGCCGGTTCGGACACCAAGCGTGCCCGGAATATCCTTGAGCGGAGGGCGAGATTGCTCGCGACCCCCCCAAAGGATACGGCGATACCTGCCGGCCTGCTTACTCTTCTCACCTTTTCGCTGGGAGGCGGGCGCTACGGGGTTGAAGAAGGAAGCGTGCGGGGAGTCGCCCGGCTCCCGCGGCTGTCGCCGGTCCCCGGTGCGCCGTCCGGCATCGCCGGAATCTCCATGTATCAGGGAGACCTTCTCACGGTGGCGGACCTGCGCGTTCTGCTGGGCATTCCCCCGTCCGCTACGGGCGAATGTAATTCAATGCTTATTCTCGCGGACGGCAACGGACAGCTTGGCATTATGGTCGAGGGATTCAACGACATGGCAACGGTCGGAGCCGGAGAGGTGAAATCCGCCACGCCGTCCGATACCGGAATGGAGTCAGGTTTGATACGGGGCGTCGCGCCCGACGGGGTAATCGTCATCAACCCGGCAGGCCTTCTCGCCCATCCGAATGTGAGTTCGCAAAGAGTTGAAAGAAACACCTGAAAGGAGGAATCAAGTGGAAATATCAATCACGGGAAAAGGGGTAAGTTGGAAACGGTCCATCCGCACGAAAATAGGCGGGATGTCCGCGGTCATTCTGGTCATCATCCTGGCGGCTTTCTTCGGCCACCGGTACGTGGTTGGGAGAGCGAACGGGCAGGCGGCATTTCTCAGGCTCTGCGAACAGGGGCCGCGATTCCAGTTCGAGTCGCAATATCTGGCGCACGAGATAATCGCCCATGCTTCCGCCGGGGAACGGGAAGAGTTGCGAGCCAGACTGCGGCAGGTTATCGCCGAAATGGATTCCCACTATGACACCATGATCAACGGGAGTCGCGTGGAGGGGATATCCCCGGCGGATGATCCCCAACTGCTCGAAGCAATAAAAGGGAGCCAGGACTTCTGGAAAACCCAATTCATCCCCAATCTCAATCGCGTGCTGACTAGCGATTCAAGCCGTGAACTGGAAACCGCCCGGATAGGGCTGGACCGTGCCTCGGCGTCCATCGGTGAGCGGATCAAGAAAGCGGTAGACAGGTCCCGCCAGATAAACGAGGAGGCCGGTCGCTGGTTCGACATTTTCCAGTATGTCTTCCTCGCCGTGGTGGCAGTCGCGGCTTTATACGTTCTGTCGGTGGGCATGGATGTGGCGAGGCGCATACAGAAATTGTCTGGAACCGCCAGTACTATTGCCCGGGGAGACTTGTCGGCTTCGGCTCAAATGGAGGGCGAGGATGAGGTGGCGGTCCTGGGCGCGAGCCTGAACACGATGACCACGAACCTGCGCGGGATGATAGACAGCGAGCGGCAGAGACGGGAACAACTGGACAGCGTCCTCGCGGCGATGCGGGAAACCGTCGAGAACCTGTCCTCCGCGAGCGTGGAGATACTGGCGGCAACCGCCCAGCAGGCATCCAGCGCGCAGGAGGCGGCGGCGGCGGTGGCGGAGACGGTCACGACCGTGGACGAGATAGGGCAGACATCTGAACAGGCGGCCCAGCGGGCTAAAGCGGTGTCGGATTCCACGAAACGGGCCGAGGAGACCGGGAAGACCGGACGGAAGGCCGTCGAGGACACTATCGCGGTCATGCGGGGGGTCCGTGAGCAGTCGGAATCCATCGCCCAGAGCATCCTGGCCCTGGCCGAGCAGGCGCAGGCCATCGGGGAAATCGCGGCGGCGGTCAACGACATCGCCGACCAGGTTAATCTCCTTGCGCTTAATGCAACCATCGAAGCGGCGCGGGCGGGAGAATCGGGCAAGGGCTTCGCGGTGGTGGCCGCCGAGGTTCGGGTGCTGGCCGACCAGGCGAAGAAGGCGACCGTGCAGGTTCGGCAGATACTGGATGCGGCGCAGAAGAACACGAACTCCGCCGTCATCGCCACCGAGGAGGGCAACAAGCGGGTGGGTGAAGCGGTGCGGATAGCGGGGGAGGCGGGAGAGACGATTAGGGGGCTCGCGGAACTCATCGCGGACGCCTCGGAGGCCGCCCTGCAGATAGCGGCGGGCGCGGGACAGCAGTCCACCGGGATGGCCCAGGTGACCCAGGCGCTCAGGAACATCGACACGGCGGCCAGGCAGAACCTCACCGCGACCCGGCAGACGGAAAAGGCCATTCAGAATCTGACGGCGTTCGGGGAAAAGATGAAGGCCATGCTGGAGCGGAGCAGGAACTGAAGGACATGGACAAGGAGAAGCTCGCCACAGCATTGATGGGCACTTTCCTCGGAGAACTCGGGGAGCATGTTCGCGCCATCAACGAGAATCTCCTCGCGCTGGAAAAGACCGCCGACCCGGCGGAGCGGGCGGGAAGGATGCAGGCGCTGTTCCGCTCCGCGCACAGCCTGAAGGGCGCGGCCCGGGCGGTGAGCGTGATTCCGTTGGAGACAGCCTGCCACCGGCTCGAGGGGCTGTTGGCGGGGGTCCGGGACGGCGCCATCGCCCTGGATGGCTCCGTCATCGAACTGCTTTACCACTCTGCCGATGCCATTCAGGACGCCGGCGCACGGCTGAAGGCAGGGCGGGATTTGGCGGGATCTCCGCTGGAAAGCCTGTTGCCGCGGATAGAGGTCCTGACCAGCGGAGATGGTGTTTCCATGCCGGGGGAGACCGGAAGCGTCCGGGGGTCCGAAGCGCCGGCGGTGCCGAATGCATCGTCTGATTCGGTCAGGGTTTCATTCGGGAAAATGGATTCCCTGATGAGACGGAGCGGGGAACTGTTGGTGGCTTCGCGCTCGCTGGAGGTCCGCCGGGCGCAGGTGGAGGAGCTCCAACTTGAGGTCAGCCGGTGGATGGCGGATTGGCGCGGGACTGCCCGGCCCGGTCCGTCCCGGGAGGGATCGGGAGGGGAGAAAGGGTCTTCCGTCCGTTTCCGGGCGGTCCGGCAGGCCGAGGGAGAAAGACTCCGCAGAATGGCCCGGGAACTGGCCGGGCTGGGCGCGTCACTCGCGGCGGACGAACGGACCATGGAGGTGGCTGTCCGGCGGATAGACGAGGAGGCCAGGGCCATCCGCATGCTCCCGTTCGTGCAGGTATTTCAGGGGTTGGAGCGGGCGGTTCGTGACCTTGCGCAGTCCTCCGCCAAGGAAGTTGAGGTGGTGATGGAGGGCGGGGAGGTGGAGATGGACCGGGCCATTTTGGAGGGGCTCCGGGACCCCCTGCTTCAGCTTGTCAGGAACTCGGTGGACCACGGCATCGAACCGCCGGCCTCGCGCCGGGCGGCGGGAAAGCCAGGGTGCGGGAAGGTAACCGTATCCGCCGGTCTCCGGGGCGCCTTCGTGGAGATAACGGTGGCGGACGACGGCCGGGGGCTGGACCTGGAGGCGATACGCGCGGCTGCCGGGAAACGCGGGATGACGGCGCCGAAGGACGAACGGGAACTGGCACGGCTGATATTCCTTCCGGGTTTCTCGACGGCGCGGATGATAACCGAGGTTTCGGGCCGCGGGGTTGGACTCGACATCGCGAGGGCGCAACTGGAGAACCTGCATGGAAACATCGAGGTGTCGTCGGTGTCCGGCCGGGGGTGCCGGTTCACGCTGGAAGTCCCGCTGACACTCACGGCGATACGCGCGCTCATGATAACGGCGGGCGACCGCCCATTCGCAATTCCCCTTTCGGGGGTGCGGCGGCTCCTCCGGGCCGACCCGGCTGAATTCCGGAGGGTGGAGGGCAGGCAGGTTTTGATGGTGGATGGAGCGCCCGTTACCACCACGGTGCTGGCGGACCTGCTCGGCCTGCCGCCGGATGAGCGCCGCCGCGCATCGGGGAAAATGCCGCTGGTGGTCCTGTCGGCGGGGGAAAGGCAGATGGCGGTCGTGGTGGAGGAACTACTGGCGGAACGCGAAGTCCTGGTGAAGAATCCCGGTCCCCGGCTGGGCCATCTCAAGGCCATTCTGGGGGTGACCATACTCCCCGACGGCGCGACGGCGCTCATTCTCAGCCCGGGCGAACTGGTGCGGGTTGGCTTGACCGCGCAGGGGACCCGGCCGGCCGTTCCTGAAGCCGGATTGAAGCGCCGGAAACGCCTGCTGGTCGCCGACGACTCGCTCACAACCCGGAGCCTTGAGAAGAGCATCCTGGAAGGGGCGGGGTTTGAAGTCGTGGCCGTTCAGGATGGGACGGAGGCCTGGGAATCCCTTCAGAACCGCGGGGCCGACCTGGTCGTGTCGGATGTCGACATGCCCCGGATGAACGGGTTCGACCTGACCCGGGAGGTGCGCGGTTCGAAGCGGTTCCGGGACCTGCCGGTCATCCTGCTGACCGGGCTGGAGAGCGACACGGACAAGGCCCGCGGATTGGAGGCCGGCGCCAACGCCTATCTCCTCAAGAGCGGCTTCGACCAGAAGACGCTCATTGAAACCATCAGGCAACTGCTGTGAACGCGGAAAGACCGATCCGGGTCCTGGTGGCGGATGATTCATCGACGTCACGGGAACTTCTCGCGGGGATACTTCGCGCGGACGGACGGTTCGAGCTGGTCGGGATGGCCGTGGACGGACTCGAGACGGTTGCCATGACCAGGGACCTTCGCCCCGATGTTGTAATGATGGACATCCACATGCCGGGAATCGACGGTGTCAAGGCCACCCGGCGCATCATGGAGGAAACCCCCGTTCCCATCGTTGTGGTGACCGGGAGCGTAGTGTTTTCGGATGTGGCGGTGACCCTGAACGCGCTGGAGGCGGGCGCGCTGGCGGTCCTGCGCAAGCCGTCCGGACCGCGTTCGCCGGACTTCGAGGAGGAGAGCCGCCGAATCATATCCACCGTCAAGGCGATGGCGGGAGTAAAGGTCATCCGGAGGCGTCCCCGGCATGAGGCGGGTGGAGCCGGGCCGGAACAGAGGGCGGCTCTTTCCCGGAAGCCGGTAAAAGCCGTGGCAATCGCGACATCCACCGGCGGTCCGGCGGCGCTTCGCCGTATACTGGCCGGGCTTCCCGGGTCGTTCCCGGTCCCCATTCTGGTGGTTCAGCACATATCCAAGGGGTTTGCGCCGGGGTTGGCGATGTGGCTGGAAGAAGCCGCCTCGCTCAGGGTCAAACTGGGGGAACACGGGGAGTTGCTTGTGCCGGGCTGTGTATACATCGCGCCGGACGGCTGGCACATGGGGGTTTCCCGCGAATCGCGGATCGTCCTGTCCGATGAACCGCCCGTGGAGGGCTTCAAGCCGTCGGGAACCTTTCTGTTCGAGTCCATCGCCGCCTCCTTTGGTGACGGGTCACTGGCGGTCGTCCTGACCGGCATGGGCCAGGACGGGGTGGCCGGCCTGCGCGCGGTCAGGGATGCCGGGGGCCGGGTGCTGGTCCAGGACGAGGCCAGTTCGGTCGTGTTCGGGATGCCCCGTAAGGCGATTGAAGCGGGGCTGGCGGACGCGGCACTGCCGCTTGACGGAATGGCTGACCGCATCCTGGGGGAGGTTGGGGGATGAAGAAAGAACCCGCGAGCATCCGCATCCTCGTCGTGGAGGACAGCCCCACCCAGGCCGAAGTGTTGCGCGCAATCCTCGCAACGGAGGTGTATCAGGTCGAGGTGGCGCGGGACGGGGAGGAGGGATTGAGGCGGTTCGAGGCCGGGGGCATAGACCTGGTCCTTTCTGATGTCGTCATGCCCGGCATGTCCGGTTATGACCTGTGCCGCCGGATCAAGGCGGACCCCGCCGGCCATGAGGTGCCGGTCATCATCCTGACTTCTCTTACCGATCCCATGGACATAATCCAGGGGCTGGAGGCCGGGGCCGACAATTTCATCACCAAGCCCTACGAGGCCGGATATCTCGTGAGACGGATTGCGGGCATTCTCGCGGCCCGGGAGGCAGTCAGGGACGGGGGCGGAGAGGACAAGGTTCGGATGGGGGCAAGCATTTCGTTCATGGGCCGTTCCGTGACGATTACCTCAGCGAAACAGCAGATCCTGAGCCTCTTGGTGACCACATTTGAGGAGGCGGTCCGCAAGAGCCGGGAGTTGGAGGCAAAGCAGAAGGAATTGGAGCAGACCAATGTCCTGCTGGAGGAATACGCCCGGCAGGCGAAGGGGCAGGCCCGGGTTTCCAGCGAGAAATACGCGATATTGATGGAACAGGCCAGCGATGGGATATGCCTCTTGGATGAACAGGGTTTCGTCGTTGAGGCGAACCGGCAGATCCTGGCTTTAATCGGCTTCAGCCGGGAGGACGCCATCGGGAGGCATTTCCGCGAGTTCGTCCCCGAGGCGGACCGGGAGCAGCGGGCGGGTGATTTCCAGGAAGTCCTGGCCAAAGGGAGCGTAAGGTTGGACGCGATGCACCTGCTCCGCGCCGACGGCCGGAACGCGGTGGTGGATCTCATGGCCACAGCGGTCCGGCTTGAGGGCAAGGTTCTAATTCTCCTGATAGTCCGTGATGCGGTGGAGCGTGTCGCAACGGAGCGGCGACTCGAGCTCCAGCGCGCGGTCGCCGAGGCGCTGGCTGGCGCCGATTCGTTCGCAGAGGCCGCGCCACGCCTCCTCGAATCCGTTTGCATCGCGCTGGGATGGCAATGGTCCGTTGGCTGGTTCATGGACGAGGCACGCAAGGGGCTCAGGTTCCAGGCGGCGTGGGCACCACCGGATATCGACATGGCACCGTATCTCCATGACGCCGAAGGGGTCATTCATGGTCCGGGTCAGGGCCTCCCGGGCCGGGCATGGGAATCGCGGCAGGTGGTCTGGATCCCGGATGCCAGCCGTGACGCGGAACTAACGCGCACGGCGCCGATAACGCGCCGGGTGCTGGACGCGGGCATCCGGATGTCGGTTGCCATTCCGATAATCTGCGAGGGCGCGGTCGTGGCCGTCATAATCCTCGGCCGGCGGGAGCCGGGCGAGCGCGACGAGCGCCTCATCCGGACCTTCATGATTTTGGGTGACCACATCGGCCAATACATAGAACGGAAGCGGGGCGAAGAAAGGCTACGGCAAAGCGAGGAACAGTTCCGGCAGGCACAGAAGATGGAGGTGATGGGCCGGCTGGCGGGCGGGGTTGCGCATGATTTCAACAACATCCTGACCGTGATATCCGGTTACAGCGAGATGCTTCTTTCAGGAATGAAAGCGGAGGATCTGGCATACCGGAAAGTTGACATCATCAGGAAGGCTGCGGAACAGGCTGCGACGCTGACCCATCAGTTGCTCGCCTTCAGCCGGCGGCAGGTCCTTCAGCCGCGGGTGCTGGACTTGAACGAAACCATCGGGGGAATGCGGACGATGCTGAGCCGTCTCATCGGTGAGGACGTGGTTTTCGAGGCGCTGTTGGGGGAGGGGCTGGGAAATGTGATGGCTGACCCGGGCCAGATAGCGCAGGTCATCATGAATCTGGCGATAAATGCGCGGGACGCCATGCCCGGCGGGGGCAAGCTGACGATTGAAACCTGCAACATTGAGCTGGACGAGGCTTACGCCGATTCGCATGTCGCGCTGGTTCCCGGATCCTATGTTTGCATGGCCGTCTCTGATACGGGCTGTGGGATGGATGCCGAGACAAGGAAACGGATATTTGAGCCGTTCTTCACAACCAAGGAAGCGGGAAAGGGGACGGGCCTCGGGCTTTCTATGGTGTATGGAATCGTCAAGCAGAGCGGCGGCAACATCTGGGTTTACAGCGAACCAGGGAAGGGCACGACCTTCAAGATCTACCTCCCCCGGATAAGCGGGAAAGTGGAACTGGCAGGGAAACAGGCCGTCATGGCTTTTGATTCAAGGGGAACCGAAACGATACTTGTCGTGGAGGACCAGTCCGAAGTGCGGGAGCTGGTGTGCGAGATACTTAAATCTAAAGGTTACCGGGTTTTGGAGGCGTCCTGCGGCGAGGAGGCGCAGGCGGTTAGCGGGCGGCATCTGGATACGGTGCATCTCCTGGCGACCGACCTGGTCATGCCGGGCATGGGCGGGAAGGAGCTCGTCGAGTCGCTTGGCGGGAAGCGGCCGGCGATGAAGGTTCTCTTCATGTCCGGATACACCGAAAGGGCCACTTTTCAGGCATCGATACTCGGCAAGGGGGAGTCGTTCATCCAGAAGCCGTTCGGCCCGGAGGCGCTGGCGCGCAAGGTGCGCGAGACGCTGGACAACCCATGAGGATGACAGGGACCAGCCAGGAATGCAGTCGCGCCCGCAATCCCCTGGCAGGCGGGGAGCCGGGCATATGAATATGGGAAACGGCATCGGTCTCCAGGCCATTATTGACGCGCTTCCCTTTTATGTCCTGCTGGTTGATGAAGAGCATAGAATCCTGAACGCGAACCGGGCGGTGATTACCGGCCTGGGATTGGACCCGGCGAGCATCGCCGGGCAATATTGCCCCAAAGCCGTTCATGGGCTGGACACTCCGTTTCCCGGGTGCCCACTGGAAGAGGCCGTTGCGCAGGGAACGGCCGTTGAGAAGGAAATGTTCGATGAAAAGCACAGCCGGTGGCTGAAGTCCTGCATTTACCCCATGGACCTTCTTTCGGGGGAAGGAAAGAGGATTTACGTTCATTCGGTGCATGATATAACCGAGGCCAAACAGGCGCAGACGGAGATGGCGTCCTCCAGCAAGAACCAGGCCATGCTCAACAACCTCCTGCGGATATCCCTGGAGGACATTGCCCTTCCTGAAATGCTCGACCGGATGCTTGGGGCGATCCTGTCGGTGTCCTGGCTGGACATCCTTCCGAAAGGCGCAATATTTCTGGTGGAGGAGAGGCCGGAGCGGCTCATTTTGACCGCCCAGAAGGGGCTATCGCCGCACCTGCTGGAATCGTGCCGGAGCGTCCCGTTCGGGAAATGCCTTTGCGGGATAGCGGCCGTTGAGAGAAAGACCGTCTTCAAGAACCACCTCGACGAATCACACGCCATTACATATGAAGGCATTCTTCCGCACGGGCATTATTGCGTGCCGGTCATGATTGGGCGGGAGATCCTTGGCGTACTCAATGTCTATGTCTCGGCAGGGCATTTGCGGAGTCCACGGGAGGAGGAATTCCTGGGTGCGGTCGCGAGCGTCATTGCGGGCGCCGTTTTGCACCGCAAGTCGGAGAAGGAGAGGGAGGAAGTGACGATCCAGTTGCGGCAGTCGCAAAAGATGGAATCCATAGGCCGTCTTGCCGGCGGCGTTGCGCACGACTTCAACAACGTTCTCACGGTGATAGGCGGTTATTGCGAAATGCTTCTGGGTAATCTGCCCGCCGGAGATCCCTCATTCAGGAAGATCGAGGCCATCAAGAAATCGGCCGACCACGCCTCCTCGCTGACGCACCAGCTCCTGGCCTTCAGCAGAAGGCAGGTTCTCCAGCCGCAACCGCTTGATTTGAACGTCATAATTGGCGACCTGCGGATGATGCTGGGAAGGCTGATCGGCGAGGATATAGCGCTTGAGCCGAGGTTGGCCGGGGACCTTGGCAAGATCATGGCCGATCCGGGACAGATAACCCAGGTGATCATGAACCTCGCGGTAAATGCCCGCGACGCCATGCCAGGGGGCGGCACAATCATCATAGAGACATCCAACGTGGATCTTGACGAGACATATGCAGGGTCGCATGTCTCGGTCGTCCCGGGGAAGTATGTGATGCTGGTCATCAAGGACAACGGCATTGGAATGGACCAGGAAACCCAGGCCCACATCTTTGAGCCGTTCTTCACGACCAAGGAAACGGGAAAGGGGACGGGACTCGGGCTTTCGATGGTCTTCGGGATCGTCAAGCAGAGCGGCGGCAACATCTGGGTTTACAGCGAGCCGGGGAAGGGGACCATGTTCAGGATTTACATGCCCCGCATGGGCGGGGATGCCGAAAGCGCCGGGCAAAAAGCGGGCGAAACCCGGGAAACAAGGGGAAGCGAAGCAATCCTTGTCGCGGAGGACCAGATAGACGTGCGCGAACTTGTATGCGAGGTGCTTCGCTCGAAAGGATACAGGGTTCTGGAGGCGCAAAACGGGGCATCGGCCGCCGCGCTGGGGGAGCGCCACGCGGAGCCGATTGAACTGTTGGTGACCGACCTGGTCATGCCGGGCATCGGCGGTCAGGAGCTGGCGGAAATGATTCGCGGGAAACGGCCTGTCATAAAGGTGCTTTACATGTCGGGATACACCGAAAGGGCTACGTTCCAGCCCGCGATTCTGCGCAGGCATGAGGCGTTCATCCAGAAGCCGTTCGGCCCGGAGGCGCTGGCGCGCAAGGTGCGCGAGGTGCTGGACGCGCCGGAGGACCAGCCGGTTTCAAAATCCGCCAGGGGAAACAAGGCGGGAAAAGTGAATGGGGAGCGAACTTGAAAACGCCGTGGCGCATGCTTCCTGAAGTGATTGAAAACAGGTTCGCGCTGAGGGGGCAATCCGCGGTGCACGCGGGTGAAACGGAACGAGGGGTTGGCGAAGTTCGGCAGGAGGGGCCGGGCAAGGCCCCCTCCGGTGAGGCCGGCGTAAAAGAATGCCTGATGGCCACATGGAAGCGGGATGCCCCGCTTTCCGGGCTATTTCTGGTTATTCTGGCGCCGGCCTTTCGGGGCTGGTTATGACAGCGACATCTGTTCGTCCTGCCGGGGGAGGCCATCGTGGTTAGGATGATGGACCAGGTGCGGCAGGTGCTGGACGCGCCGGAGGCCATGCCGAACATCGGGACCGCGGTTTTATTTGTGTCCGGGAAATGACGCCTCCGCCTGCTGCAATCGCTGTGGCCACGACTGCCGCATCGGCAGGAGCCATGCTCGGCCAGTCCCGTAAAGCGGGACAGTCCAATATCAATCCGCTAGCCGGGGGCACAGCCGTGAGGACACGGCGCGTGAACGAACCTGTGCCCCTGCGAGAGTCATCGAGTCGAATGGCCCTGGAGCCTGCGCGTCCGCACCCCGTTGCGGAATGGCGCGATTTGCCGGGATGGCGCCCGACTGATGTCCGGCCGGCGGTTGCCCCGCGCGCCAGGGCGCATTCCCTCCCGCTGTGGGCCGCGCGGTGTGCCGGGAAGCGCATCGACCCCGCGCTGTGCGGTTTCGCAAAGCGGGTGGTGGACGTGGCCGGTTCGCTCGTTCTCATCGTCCTTGCTGCTCCCCTGATGCTGGGCATTGCCATCGCCATAAAGATGGCGTCGCCCGGTCCGTTTTCCTTCCGGCAGGTCCGGGTTGGCCTTAACGGGCGGCGGTTTACCATGCTCAAGTTTCGGACCATGGTGGTGAACGCGGAGAAACTTAAGGCGGGACTGGCGGGACTCAACGAGGCCGGGAAAATACTCTTCAAAATCAGGAACGACCCGCGGGTGACCGGCATCGGACGCATCCTGCGGAGGACCAGCCTCGACGAACTCCCGCAGTTGTGGAATGTCCTCCGGGGCAGGATGAGCCTCGTGGGCCCGCGTCCCCCTGTGCCCGAAGAGGTGGCGAAATACACGCCGGAGATGCGCAAGCGGCTTTCCGTGAAGCCGGGGATAACCGGGCTGTGGCAGGTTTCCGGCCGGTCCACCATCCCTCACCTGCGCGGGTTCGCGCTGGATGTCTGGTATGCCCGGAAGTGGTGCCTGCTGTTGGACATTGTCATCCTCGTGCGGACCATTTCGGCCGTATTATCGCGGCGAGGCGCCCTTTAATGTGCCCCCGCTGCTCCGTTCCCCGGATTCATCCCACATCCCTGGCGGTTTTATTTTCCGGATGGGGCCGGAATACCCGACCCGTTGGGACTGATTCTGGTTGGACGGGATGAAGGCGGGATGACCTGCCGCGGAGAGGGGGCCGCGGGATGGTGGACCCGCTGGGTGAATCATTCGCTGGCGCGCCCGCTGGTCCGGCTGGCGGTTCGGAAGGACGTTTCTCCCGGACTCATTTCCGTGGTCAAGGCGCTCGTGGGTGTGCTGGCGAGCGGAGGCGCCACCTTCCTGCTGGTTGTGAACCCGCTGGCCGCGGCCGCTGTCGGGTTCTTCGGGTGGCAGTTGGCGCACACGCTTGACCGGGTGGACGGGCAGGTGGCCCGGGAAACCGGGAAGTCCTCTCCCACGGGCGGCGTGCTTGACCTGCTCTGCGACTTCCTCGTCCGGGTTTCCATCATGGTTTGCGGTATCACCGCCGCGTTCGGCGCGACCGGTGTCGGTCTCCACGGTCCGGTGGCGGTCCTGCTGACCGGCGGGTGGCTGATTTCCCCCTACTACCGCGGGATTTTCGCGGCGTTTTCCGGGGGGGCATTCGAGGAACGCACCTCGTTCCTCGGGCTGTGCGCCCGGCTCTTTCGCGATTACGGACTCCATATCGCGCTCCTGGCCGGAGCCCTTGTGCTGGGACCCCGCACCGTGTTCGCCGTCCTTGGCGTGGTGGCGGCGCTCAACTACGCCTTTCTTGCCGAGGGCATCGTGGAAATGGGGGACAGCGCGGAGTAAGGAAGGGGCGGGAGGTGCCGGACGCGGCCCGAAAATTCCCGGCGGCCGGATCTGCGGGGTCAGGTTGCCCGCGAAGCCGCCAGTTCGCGGTAAGGTGGGGCGGGTGGGTGCATATGCGCACCCGTTGTTCGCCGTGCGGGCGGTTATTATGGCGGCATTAATAAAATCGCATTGATGGATGATTACGAATTGCGGGGCGACACAATGAGCGATGCCATCGCGGAGACCATGGCGTTGGAAGTGAAGGCAGCTGGGTAGCTAGATTGCCGGAACTATGCCGTTCGGGAGGCCGCGAGTTCGCGGTAGATGCCCGCCATCGCGATGGCGATGGCCAGCAGGATGGGACCAAGGATGATGCCAACCGCGCCGAAGGCCATAAGTCCCCCCAGAATTGCGAGGAACACGAAGAAGATGGGGAGTTTCGCCTGCGTTCCGATGATGGCGGGTTTCACGAGCGAACCCAGCGCCACCACGACCAGCCCGCCGTAAAGGGCGAAGCCCACGGCCTGCATCGCGTCTCCGGCGATGAGCCACAGGTAAAGCGTGGTGGGTATCCAGATGGCCGGGGGGCCGATGAAGGGGACCAGCACCACGAAGAAGGTCACGACGCCGAAGAAAATCGGGAGGGGGACGCCGAAAAAGTAGAAGCCCAGCGTCATCAGCACGGCCTCGATGACCGCGCCGAACAGGACTCCGTATACGATGGCGCGGAAAGTCACCGTGAAACGGTCGATGATTATCTCGCGCAGGCGCGGGGCCAGCGGGACGGATTCCTTGGCCGCAAGGACCCATCCCTCGCCCTGCCTGAGCAGGAAGAACACCGAAACGACCGTGACGAAGAGGTCAAGCAGGAACCTGGAGGCGTTGCCGATGGCTGCGTTTATCCACTTCGTCATGTTCTGGTTGAGCGCGGCCAGCGCGGAGGTGCCGAGGCTGTCCAGCCAGCCCCGAAGCGCGGCCACGGCTTCCTTGTTGAGCAGGCCGGGGAACAGGTCGGCGGGGAGGCGGGCGATTCTTTCCGTGATGACCTTCGAGCCGCTACCGCCGAATGACTGCATGAATCCCTGATAGGCCTGCTTGCTCTCCTGGAGCAGCGACCGGGCCAGGAACGCCGTCACCCCCAGCATGATGACTGCCACGAGGGCGGTTGTAAGCGCCGCGGCCAGCGTCCGCCGCCGGCGGGTGAGGCGCAGGACCAGTTTGTTGACCGGGTAGGCGAGGATGGCGAGGACGGCCGCCCACAGGAGGGCGTCGAGGAACGGCCTGACCATGCGCGCCACGAGAATCAGGACGACGACGGAAAAGACGAGGAAGCCCGCGCCGAACAGGACCTTGCGGTCGATTCGGGGCAGGTCGGTCAGGTGCAACCTCCAGTGGGATTGGCGCCGCTGGGGGGGATTTTTTGCCATCCCCGTTAGTATAACCGTTCCCTGCATTTTCTGGACAAGGTTCCGCGTCCGGGTTAACCTGATATCCCTGCCGCCCCGCGGGGGCGGATGGGCGGAGGCACATGAAGGAAAAGATAGTGCTGGTGGGTGCGGGAAGCGCGATGTTCACCCGCGGCCTGGTGGCGGACCTGATAAAGCGGGGGGCCGAGATGGAACTGGCGTTGGTGGACATTGACCCGGTGGCGCTGGAAGCCGCCGAGAGGCTGGCGGCGAAGATGGTGGAGGCCCGGAAGGCGCCAATCAAGCTCCAGGCCTCGCCGGACCGGAGGAAAGTCCTGCCAGGAGCGACCGCGGTGATTTGCACCGTCGGGGTGGGGGGGCGGCGTGCGTGGGAACGGGACGTGTTCATCCCGCGCAAATACGGCATCTACCAGCCGGTCGGCGACACATCAGCACCGGGCGGCACCTCGCGGGCCCTGCGGATGATACCCGCCATGGCGGACATCGCCCGCGACGTCATGGATATCGCACCCCGCGCGCTGTTCTTCAACTACGGCAATCCCATGTCGGCCACCTGCCGGGGCATCAGGAAGGCGACGAACGCCCCGGTGGTGGGGCTGTGCCACGGGGTTTTCGACACGGCCCGCTTCCTCGCCTGGAAGCTGGACGCGCTGGAGAAGGACCGGACCATGCCGCGCTTTTCATTCTCCGGGATTGGCATCAACCACTGCACCTGGTTCACCGACCTGCGCGTGGACGGGGCCGACGCCTACCCGCGGCTGATGGAGATCGGGCGGAAGATACTGGCTCAGAGCGTTAAATACGACGAAATTGGCACGAAGTTCGCCGAGGGCGGAACCCTCAAGCGCGGCGAGACGGACCCCGAGGGGCACAGCCGGTTCTCCTGGCAGTTGGCGATGATATTCGGCCTGTTCCCCGGTGTGGGTGACCGCCATGTCACCGAGTTCTTCCCGCGGCTCACGCTGGGGAAGGGGCAGTATTTCGGCAAAACGCTTGGCGTGGACGCCTACTCGTTCGAGGCTACCATCGCCGAAGGTGACAGGATTTACGCGGAGATGCGGGAACTGGCGTCATCGCCAAATCCCCTTCCGGAAGATTTCTTCGAGCGACTTGAGGGTGAACACGAACAGGTCGTCGAGATAATTGAATCGATACGGGGGGACACTGGAAAGGTCTATTCCGCCAACCTGCCGAACACGGGGCAGGTCCCCAACCTCCAGCCGGATACGGTCATTGAGTGCCCGGTTCGTGCGACTTCCGGCGGGCTCGTGCCGGTTCCGCAGAAGCCTCTCCTCCCGGGCATGGCGGGCATGCTCAATGCCCGGTTTGCCTGGGCCGAGGCCGCGGTGGATGCCGCGCTGGCCGGGGACCGGGACAAATTCGTGCAGGCGCTCCTGTTGGACGGTTCGGTGGAATCACTTGATGTGGCAGGACGCCTCGCGGATGAACTTCTCGACGTTCAGTCGGAATACCTGCCGCAGTTCGGCGGGAAGTGAAGTGAAAAGGCATACTTTTCCTGCCGGGAAAAAGATGACGCCCATATCGGGTGTTGATGACCGGCTTATCGAGCGGGCTGTCCGCCTCGGGAATTTCGGGGACAAGGAGGCGGCGGTGGGGGCGGCGCTTCGGTATTACGTGGCGCACCTGCGGAAAGTCGGGACGCTGTCCGCGTCAGGGGCACCCTCTGTCCTGAGAAGGGGCATGGAAAGGGGCTAAGTATCCTTTCCGCACCCTCTCCCCGGAGGGGAGAGGGCAGGGGTGAGGGAGCTGGAGGGATAAAGAACAGGTCTTGCCTTCGCCAGTTCCCTCACCCCCCGGGTTGGATTTTCCGGCTTGCCCCCTCTCCCCTGAACCCTGAGCCCGTCGAAGGGTCGGGGAGAGGGGGCTGGAAGGAGGAAGTGCCACCCGGAACTTGGCGTGGAAAGTTAACCACGGCAATTCCGGAAGCGCCTGCGTTCTTTCCCGGCAATCCATCACCTTTTCAGGCCGCTTGTTTTGATGGAAAATAGGGTTCTATGGGCATTATTCTTAACCGGTTCGCGTGAAGATCCTGCTGGTAAAACCACCGTGGTTCGTCAACGGGAGCCAGTACCGCTACCTTGAACACGTCCAGTTCACTCCGCTCGCGCTGGGCATCCTGGCCGCGCTGAGCCCCGGGCACGAGGTCAGGATGGCCGATGCCGATTGGGAGGAAGTGCCTCCGGGGGAGGGCTTTGACCTCGTCGGCATCAGCGCGAGCACCTTCACCTCCGAAAGGGCGTTCGCGCTGGCGGACAGTTTCAGGAAGGCGGGCGTGCCGGTGGTGCTTGGCGGGGTCCATCCCTCCATAATGCCGGACGAGTGCCTCCAGCACGCGAACTCCGTGGTCATCGGGGAAGCCGAATACGTCTGGGCGGACGTCCTGCGGGACGCGGAAAAGCGCTCGCTCAAGCCCGTTTACCGGGCGGAACGCCCTACCGACATGAACGACGTTCCAATGCCCCGGCGTGACTTCAAAAATGAATCGTCATGGTTCGCCTGCGTCCAGGCGACGCGCGGATGCCCCAATTCCTGCCGGTACTGCTACCTTCCTTCCGTGCCGTGGGGGGCCTTCCGGAAGCGTCCCGTTGAACTGGTCCAGGAGGAAATCAGGCTTATCCGGCAACGGGTCCTCCTGTTCGTTGATGACAACATTTTCGGCGACCGCGAATACGCCCTCAGGTTGTTCAGGGCCATCGCGCCATACGGGAAATACTGGGCCATTCAGGCTCCTACGACCATCGGGGACGACGATGAAATGCTGGACGCCATGGAGGCGGCGGGATGCTTCAACGTCCTGGTCGGCTTCCAGAGTTTCAACAAGGAATCGCTTGAAATGGCCGCCGTCAGCCACAACATCGGCATTGCCGCGAAATACCGGAAAATCATGGAAAAGTTCCACGCCAGGAAAATGGTGGTGAACGGTTTCTTCATGTTCGGTTTTGATTCGGACGGCCCGGATTCCTTCGCGAGCACCACTGAAATGATAAAACGCCTGAACATCGACGATGCGAACCTCTTTGCGGTCACGCCATACCCCGGAACCCCCCTCTACGCCCAATTCGAGCGTGAGAAAAGGATACTTCCCGGGATTAAACGGTCCCAATTCAACTGGGCCCATGCCGTCTTCAAGCCAAAACTCATGTCACCCGAGGAGTTGGAGCGGGGGGTGCAGTTGGCCTACGACTCGTTGCAGGGATATTTCCGCAAACGCCTCCTGTGGTTCCTCCTGAATCACTGGCGGCTCCTGCTCCGGAACCTGTCGCTCCTGAAGCTGTTTGTCACGAGGAACTTCAATGGGGGCCGGGTCAGCAGGGAACCGGAATAGTGGGGCTTGTCGCACTTAAGGTGGCATTTGCCAATACGCCGGTATCCCACCCTCTCCCCGACCCTTCGACCGGCTCAGGGTTCAGGGGAGAGGGGAGGGTGAGGGTGGTGGAGTACAAGGCCAAACATGCCACTACTCATCCCTCACCCTGTCTGGTGAGGATTCCCTCTCCCGGTGAACCCTTCGACTCGCAGACTCGCTCAGGGTTCCGGGAGAGGGAGGTTCGGGCGATTCGAAAAATATCCGAAAGTTGAGGATATCCATTCTCATCACAGTTTTTGCCCATTCCGAACTGCCACCCATTACATGACAAGGCCAAATAGCGGGATGGCGGGAAAGACCGGCGTCCGCATGCCGTCCGGGCCGTATAATTGGAGGGCAGGATGATTGACCGGGACGACATCGCCGCATACGACCAGTTTTGGCAATCCGTCCCCCCATGCTGCCTTGAAAAAGCGGACATATGCACCGGGCTTTGGCGGAAGGCCCGGGTGATAAAACCGTCCCGCGCCGAAGGGCCGGATTGCGAGGGTTTCGACGTCATCGTGGCGGGTGGCGGCGCCTGGGGCATGCTCATGGGGAGCATGCTGGCCAAAAGGGGATTCCACGTCCTCATCCTGGAAAAGAACTCCCGGTTCCATTGCGGCGCGACCTGGAACATCTCGCGGCCCGAGTTTGCCGACCTCAAGAAAACCGGGATCCTGCCCGAAAGCGTCTGGGAGGGACTCGTGACCGGCGAGTTCACCGAAGGGGTTTTCAGGCTGTTTGACGACAGCGCCGCCCCGCCTGGCCAGCGTGAATTCCATTTTGACGAAATACTCAACGTTTCCCTGGATGAAACGAAGTATTTTTCCCTCTTGTCCGCCACGCCGGGGCTCTCCTGCCGTCTCGACGCCCGCGCCGCGCTGGAAAGGCTTTCCCGGACCGCCGCATACGTAAGGTACGGGGACCCGTCCAAACCGGGGCTGGCGAAGGGGCGGCTTTTAATTGACGCCACCGGCTGGACCTCGCCGCTGGCGGCGCTGGCCAATTATCGGCGGGAAACCGATGCCGTATACAACATGCTGGGATTCCGCACGGACCGGAAACTTCCGCGCGCACTCAGTCCCTCGACCGGCCGGCCGATGGGACTCATCTGCACCACGTTTGAGAACGAGATAGCATCGCCGGCCGGCCCGGTCCAGCCCATACTGGAGCGTTTCACCGACTACGTCCCGGGCCTCGTTGACCGCGGCGACGTTATCTACTACTTCACCCGCACCCCCCGGGCTGCCCCTATCCTTCCCTTGGTCGGTGAAATGCTCGCGCGGATCCACTACATCCTCCCCGGATTCAGCGAGGAGATGGTTGAACGGACCTATTTCGGCCATGCGCCCGCATACCGCAAATTCGGACCGTTTTCCCGTTACCGACTCCAGATGAGCGCCGGTGACAGGATACTCCTGGTAGGCACGGCGGCGTTCCAATACAACGACTTGACTGGGTGCGGCTTCGGACCGCTGGTCCGTAACGCGATGGACCTGTGCAATTCCATTGCCCGTCTTCTTTCGAAAGACCGGCTCACATTCAGCAGCCTTAAAAGGGTCGATATCGACCCGCGGGAACGGGTATCCATGGAAATTGGCGACCTGTTCGTCGGCGCGACGCAACTGACCGCCGGGGAAACGCCCGGGACGGTCAACCACGACTGGATATCCTTCACGGAAGCCGCCGAGGGCATGGACCAGCACCTCAAGAACGAGGCGTTCCGCGACAAGGTGCGGCTGGAAACGCTCAACCAGTTGATCCGCGTGTGCGCCGTCAAGCCCAAAGTCATCGGGGGTCTTATTCGCAACAATCGCGGACGCATCGGGGCGGTGGTCTGGACTTTCATTTCGGCCTATGCAAGACTTTTATTTCATGAGCTCCGCCTGTTCGCTGGAAGAAGGAAGCGGAAGTATTTTACGGGTGGAAGCGGCGCCGTCATGCGCCTGCCGGGGTTCGCGGTGAACGTGGCGAAAGTATGGTCAGCGGGCCGCGCCGTTTCAAGGCTCGCCGGAAAAGCAAAAAGGGGGGATAAGGGATGAAAATACTCCGTTCGTTGTGGAAAGCACTGAAGAACTACTTTAAAGCGCGCCCGTGGCTTCAGCTCTGGGCAATCATTGTTATAGCCGCCCTCGCGATACTCGGGGCCACCGGCCAGATACACACCCAGGGGAACGGCTATCCCACATTCTTTGAAATAAGTGTGCTAACGACTGCGATATTCGTTTGGATAATTGCCAAAGTATTCTTCAAGCAGGACCTTTTGGAGGAATACTTAATGGGATGGATATTCGGAATACAGTGGGAGTTCATGACCAATCCATACTGGACATATCTCCCTGATAAATTCAACATTCTTGTTTGGCAAGGAAAGACAATTCCACTTCTAGGCTTGTGCGGCTGGGGAACAATATTCACTGTGACAATATTGGCGTCCAACTGGATTGGCAAGAGGTTCTTCGGCCTATCTCCGAAGGAATTGCTTTTCAATTGGAAAGTGTTGCTCTGCGATGCAATTGCCATTCAAGTTATGGGCTCATTGGCGGAATGGACATATGGAATCTATTACCATTGCTGGGACTACAATATTAATTTCGGAATGGGCAAATCGCCGCTCGGCCTCGGGTGGGAAATCCATATTGGATACTGGATAGTCATATTCTGGTACGGCACCACGATGCGCGTCTGGAAACTAAAGCTGGAACACCGGCTTTGATAGCCTCTTTACGTTTATCTGATTTCAAAAGGGTATTTCTAAGCTCGGTTTCGAGCTCGGAATCCATACGCCGCCTGATATTCACCACCGCCCTCATAATAAGCGCCGTCGCCTCCTTGGCAGAGGCGCTGGGTGGCCAGGATGTCATGTTTATTCCCGGGATGGTCAAATTTATAAACCGACTCATGTTCGTATGGACGATTTTGCACATTCCAATGTTTATTCTTTCGCGCGGAAGATATGCTCAACGGGTTTATCTGTTTTATCTATACGCCGCATTCGGCGTCATATGTATCATCTATCAAACCTGCGATGTAGACATTACCCTTAGGGTATCGACACAGGCGGCACAAAACTGTTCCCTCCTTTTGCTGTCCCTTCTTCTTCTTTCCGCAAGGCGATTCCTGGAATATTCAGTTATTTTGTGCGGCACCTCCATCGGTTGGATCGCTTTCAACCACACTGCCTTCATGCTTCCCCGCGGCCCTGCCATTATGTACGCATTCTGCAGCATAATCGGGGGAATGTGGGCTCTTTCGAATTTAATCGCCATTCTCCTGGAAATATTCAACCGGAGAACGGCTGAGGCCCACGCGAAACTCACGGACTACAATGCACGCCTCAAAGCGGAAGTTGAGAAACATGCGGCTATCATCAAGCAACAGCAGGAGAAGGCGTTCGAGACGCAGAAAATGGAGGCCATTGGTCTCATGGCCGGGGGGGTGGCGCACGATTTCAACAACAAACTGACGGTGATATCGGGATATTGCGACATCCTGTCCGGGAAAACGGAACCGGATTCCCCTTCGGCCGGGCACCTGCGCAGTATCATGAAGGCGACGGAGGACGCGGCCCGGCTCACCCGGCAACTGCTTTCGTTCAGCCGGCGGGAGATGATTAATCCCCAGGTCGTCAGCCTGAACGCCGTGGTGGTGGAGCGGCGCGAGATGCTTTCCCGGATTGCCGGCGAGCGTGTCGAATTTGTAACCAGCCTTGCGCCGGGCCTGGGCAACTGCCGCTTTGACGCCGGGCAGATGGAGCAGGTGTTCGTTAACCTCGTAACAAACGCCCTGGACGCGATGAAGGGCGGGGGAAGGCTGGAAATCAAGACTTTTAACGCCGTCATTGGCGAGGAAGCGGCCGCACTCCCCCCCGGCACCCGGCCCGGTCAGTATGTAACTCTGGTGGTATCCGATACTGGACATGGTATGAATGCAGTGACGAAGTCCCATCTTTTCGAGCCGTTCTTCACCACCAAGCCGAAAGGGGAGGGGACCGGGCTGGGGCTCGCCACCATCTACGGCATGGTCAGGCAGAATGGCGGATTCATCGAGGTTGAGAGCGAGCCTGGCCGGGGTTCGGTATTCAGTATCCATCTCCCCCGGACGGATGCGCCGGTGGCACCAGAGGCGGCGGAATTGCGGCACGAGACCGTCCGCCAAAGCGGGGCTACCATACTCGTGGCTGAGGATGAACCCGGGGTGCTCAACCTCATCAGCGAAGTGCTGGTCGGCGCGGGTTACCGCGTGCTTGCGGCTGGAAGCCCCGCGGAGGCCGTGCGAGTGAGCGCGGAACACCCCGGGCCGCTGGATCTCCTCCTGTGCGATGTCATCATGCCGGGCGGTGGCGTGAAAACCACGATTTCCGGGATAACCGCCGGACGTCCAGGCATCCGGACGCTCTACATGTCTGGTTACGCGGACGAGGTCGTCGTGAACCAAGGTGTGCTTGATGCCAGGAAAAACTTCCTGCGCAAGCCGTTCCGTCCCGCCGAACTGATCCGGAAGGTGGAGGAAGTTCTGGGAGCGCCCGCATGACGGGGCCCGGGGATTTCAGCTGGCCCAACGGGGCGAAGGCGGCGGTAAGCATTTCGTTCGACGACGCGCGCGCGTCCCAGGTTGACCGTGGCCTGGAAGTCCTGGACTTTTACGGGTTCAAGGCAACCTTCTTCGTCCAGCCCGGAAACATGAAGGGGAAGCTGGAGGAGTGGCGGAAGGCAACCGCGGAGGGGCATGAGATGGGCAACCACACGGTGAGCCATCCCTGCTCGGCTAATTTCCCCTGGGCGCGGGAAAACGCGCTGGAGGACTGGACGCTGGAGCGCATGGAAGCGGAGCTCCTCGAGGCGAACCGGCTGGTGAAGGAGGCGCTGGGCGTCGTCCCCCGGACGTTCGGGTATCCCTGCGGGCAGACCTTCGTGGGCCGCGGCGCGGGAGTGCGAAGCTATGTTCCGCTGGTGGCGAAGCACTTCCTGGCGGGGCGGGCGTTCCTGTCCGAATACCTTAACGACCCGGCGGTCTGCGATCCCGCCCAGCTCGGGGCTGCGGCGCTGGACGGCCTATCCTCCGGCGATGCCATCACCATGGTTGACGAGGCGAAGCGGACAGGGGCGTGGGTCATCTTCTGCGGGCACGACGTTGGCGACAAGGGTTTTCAGGTGACCAAGGTTCCCACGCTGGAGAAGTTTTGCGAATGGCTGCGCGCTCCCTCCTCCGGCGCCTGGGTGACGACGGTGGCCGGAGGCGCGGGGCACCTGGCCAGGATGCACTCGGCCGGAAAAGGGGGTTAGTTGCGCCGGAACGGCCGCGGAAAAATCGCCGGCCTTGGCGTGGCAATCACCATTATCGCAGTGGCGGCGGTCCTGGTAAGGACATGCCGAACCCCGCGTACGCCCCGCGGCCCGGCGAGGGGTTTCGACCGGACGGTGATATCCTGGCCCGGCGGGGTGAAGGCGGCCGTCAGCCTGACCTTCGACCACGCCTTCCCCTCGCAGTTGGACCGGGCCATTCCCATCCTGGAGGCCCACGGATTGCGGGCGTCATTCTATGTGAACATCGGCCGGGTCAGGAAACGGCTGGACGGGTGGAGGAATGCGGTTGCCAGCGGCCACGAGGTGGGAAACCACACCCTGCGCCACCCCTGTTCCGGTGATTATGCTTTCGAGCGTTCCCGACGCCAGGAAAACGATTTGGAGATATACACGCTGGAGGCCGTCGAGAACGATATCGAGGCCGCGAACGCGGAAATCAGGAGGCTCCTCGGCGTCTCTCCCCGGACCTTCGCCTATCCGTGCGGTGAGATGTTCGTGGGGCGCGGGGAGGGGACGCAGAGCTATGTCCCGGTGGTGGCGCGGCTATTCCTGGCGGGCCGCGGATTCGGGCTCGATTTCACCAACAGCCCCGGGTATTGCGACCTGGCCAAGGTGAATGCGCTGGCCTCGGACGGCTACACTTTCGAAATGTATATGAGGCAGGTGAACAAGGCAGGTGCCCGGGGCGACTGGGTCATTTTCTGCGGGCACGCCATCGGGGACACGAGGGGGCCGGACACTACCCTGGCCGGCGAGCTGGACAGGCTTTGCGCGTGGCTGGACGGAAACCGTAAACTGGTCTGGACCGGGACGGTGGCCGAGGTGGCCGATTACATAGAAAAGGCGCGCGCGGGGCGCCAAGGGGAGGCGAGATAAAAATGGCATACGAGATGGGCGCACCGGAAATCAGGGAAGTGGCGAAGGTCATTCGTTCCCGTTTCCTCTTCCGATACGGCGATCCGGCATTGGGATGGACGAAGCAGGTCGAGAGGTTCGAGAAATCGTTCGCCCGGTACATCGGGACAAGATACGCCGTGGCGACCACCAGCGGGACGGCCTCGTTGATGACCGCGCTGGCCGCGCTGGGCGTGGGGAAAGGCGATGAGGTCATCGTGCCGGGATATACCTTCATCGCGACGCCGCTTTCGGTTCTGTCCGTGGGCGCCATCCCGGTCGTCGCCGACGTTGACGAGGGGCTGGGAATGGATCCTGAGGACGCGAAGAGGAAGATGTCCCGGCGAACCAGGGCCATCATCCCGGTCAACATGGCGGGGCTGGTGGCGAACATGGGTCCCCTCCTGAAGCTGGCCCGTTCCCGCGGGGTATTTGTGGTGGAGGACTGCGCGCAGGCGACGGGCGGTTCCTGGCGGGGGCGCAAGCTGGGCTCGCTGGGCGATGCCGGCGCGTTCAGCTTCAACCATTACAAGACCATCACGGCGGGGGAAGGCGGGACGGTCACCCTGAAGGAGCGGAGGCATTTTGAGCGGGCGATGCTCTACCAGGACGCCGGCTGCTATTTCTTCGATCCGAGGCTGCGCCGGCTGTCCATACCGTATTTCGCGGGAATGAACTTCCGGATGGGCGAGATTCTGGGGGCCATCCTGAACGCACAGATGAAGCGCCTCCCCGGAATCGTCAGAAGGATGAACGCCATAAAGCGGGCCATCATGAAAAAGCTGGCCGGCCATCCGGTGGCCCCGCCCGCGCCGGTGCACGACCTTGCGGGCGATTGCGGGAAGTGCATAGTCCTGCGCCTGGAAGAGCCGAAGATGGCGACGAAGCTGGCTGACCGGCTCAATGCGGGGGGAGTCGAGACCGCATCGTGGTTCCGCAGCCTCTCCTCCGACCGGCACATCTACCAGAATTGGTGGCCGATATTGCGCAAGCGTGGAAACATCGACCCGCGGCAGGATCCCTACAGGACGACCCCGGCGGGACGGGCAGTGCGCTACTCCCGTGCCATGTGCCCGCGCACGCTGGAACTGCTGGGCCGCTCGGTGGCGGTCCAGATATTCCCGGGCTGGTCCCGGGGAAAGGTGGAAAGCGTCGTCAGGGCGGTGGAAAAGATCGCCGCCCATCTCTGAGTTCTTGCCCTCTCCGCCCGAGCCCCGAGCTTCCAGGCGAAGGGTCTTGGGGTATTTAGGATGAGTCTTTGGCCCACCCGTGTATGCCTTGGATGGTTTCCCCTCCTCTCCCCTTCGGGTGCTTGTATCGCGCATGCCCCTCTCCTCCCCGCTACCGCGGGGAGGAGAGGGCAGGGAGAGGAGGGGGAGACTCCGGGATAAGCTCCGGCCATCCTGGAATAGGGGTGGTTTGAGTTGAGGGCATTCCCGTAATAACGGAAAAATATTAAGGGGAGGCCCGGTTACGGGCCTCCCCTTTTTGCACCACGCGGGTGCGGGGGTAGGACTTGAACCTACAACCTTTGGGTTATGAGCCCAACGAGCTACCAATTGCTCCACCCCGCGGAGACATGATAACGCAGGGGGGGGAGCCGCGCAAATTGCCGTTTTCCGGGAAATTCCTTGCCCATACGCTGGCAAAACGCGTGGAAGGCGTCTTCCACCGGACCTTCGGGGCGCTAGGGTGGGATAGGAGGAACAAATATGGATTATGGAAATGGAAGCGGTGAGCCGGGAAACGGTGCCGGGACAATTTTCGCGCTCCTCGGCCTGATTGCGGGTGCTTTTGCCATCTTCTGGTGGGTGGTTAGGCCGGGCGGGTGGACCCTGGACATCCTGGTGCCGCCTTTGGCCGGGGCGCTGGTTGGCTGGGCGCTGTGGAAACTGGAATATGGGTTGCCATTGAATCTTCGGCCCTTGCCCTTGCGGGTGCGCCGGTTTCCCCCGGACCTTCCCCGGGGAGACGACTAAGCCCTAATGTGCTTATGCACCTTACTCCGGCAATCGGGCTCGGGGGCGGCCTCCGACGGCCCTCTGCCGGTCGATTCGTAGTCGCGGCGCCATCTCCGGCGCCAGCGACGGAGAACGCCCGGCCATGGCGCCCCGGAAGCCTTGTCTTCCAAGGCTTCCGGGGCGAGGGCGGTAGTCTGCGGGCCGCGTACTCGCGGCCGACCGGCAGCGGAGCGTTCCGTTCCGACGGCGCGGCGCCGCTTCGGCGACGCCGCCGCGCGCGGTGGGCGCGGCGTTCGTCCTCGCGCCGGCTCCTGCCGGCCGCGTGCCGGAGGGGGCCGACCGCGAGCCCGTTGGCGGATTCGGAGTCAAGTGCCCAGACACAAGCCCTAGAAGCCCAGTTTTTTCCTGGCCGCGTCGCTGATGGCGCGGAGCTCCTTCAATTGGGCCTGGGGCGGCTCGTAATTGAAGGAGGCGACTAGCCGGTCGGCCTCGTCCTGCGCCTGCCGCACCGCGTCCGGCCGCCCCGCGGCCTCCCACTGGGTGCGATTGAGCCGTTTAAGCACCCTGGGCATGTGGTACTGGGAGCGCATGTTCGTCACGGTGGTTTCGTGGCTGGCGAATATCTCGCCGCTGGCGACAACCTCGTCAACCACGGCGGGGAGTTCCTTCGGGTCCAACCCCTCGCCGCTCCAGGCGCCGCGTTCCACCCGCTGGGTGTGGGCGAGGATTTCCGCGTCGATGACCAGCTGGGCGGGGCTCCACACCTCGTCCAGGGCGAGCATTCCGCCCGGGGCGAAATCAGTGTAGCCGTATATCATGCCCAGCATCATGCTCCCGGAGTGGTCGGAGGCCGCCTGGATGCCGGGCAGGGAGGCCGTCGTGTGGATGAGTTTCCGCTCCCAGCGGCCGCCGTAATGGCGGTGGATTTCGCGGTGCATGATGTCGAGGATTTCCCACTCGGGGGTGCCGAAGACCATGACTCCTGATGCCATGTCCGCCGGCTCGGGGTGCGGGCCAATCACGATTCCGGGGCGGGGCAGGAGTTCCCGGAGGATGGTGGCCCCGCCGAGGCACTCGGCCACGCCAAGCGTGAAGACACCGATGGGATCGGCGGGGCCCGTCACGCCCATGATGGGCATCGAGCCGACGAAGATGTCCTCGATCTCGTTCCGGAAATGCCAAAGGACATCCAGCTCGGGGCCGCCGAGGATGAGCGGGCTGGGATTCCAGACCGAACGGCCGAACCCGCGCCCCATGGCGCGGTCCATGTCCCGGATGACCCCGGTCGTGAAGATGTCGGTGACCTCGTTGGTGGAGCCTCCCTCCCGGGAATACTCGGCTGATATCATGAACTGTTCGAGGGGAAGGAGATTGGGGGGTATTTCGGTGGGAAGGCAGGTGGTGGTGCCGGTGACGCCGCGGTCCGCCAGCATCGACACCAGCTTCGCGGAATTCGCCGCGTCCTGCCGCGTCGTCGGGCGCAAAGTCTTTCCGTCCGCTTCGACGATATAGGAGGCCCTGGTGTCTGTGCCAAGGGTGAGCCGGGCGTTCGGGTCGCGGGCAGGGGAGGCCGACCCCTTCTTCCGCATCTCGCGGACCAGTGCCTCGACCTTTGCCGAAGCGATTTTCACCCGGCCCCCCGCCAGGGTGAAGCCCTTCCGGCGGGATATTTCATTCCGTACTTCCTCGTTCTCCACCAGCATCCCGGTCTTTTCCAGCATCGCCAGCGCGGCCGCATGCATCTGGTCAAGGGTCTCCGGGCCGAGCAATCGGTCCGGTCCCGCAACCGGCCAGCGCTTATCACCCGCGGTTTTCATGGTAGGACTAAACTAGGGCGGCAGGCGGCGGGTGTCAATGGGGACGATTCTCCGGCCTGTAACGTCGAAGAATATGGACCTTTGTCCGGTCTGGGCGTATAAGATAGGCGCAGATAGGTTGGGGCGAAAGGAGGAACAAGTGGACATTTATGCCCGTGCGATGCGGCTGGAGCGGGAAGGCGCCCGCATATACCGGAACCTGGCGGGGAAGGGGTTGGACAGGGGTATAAGGAGTATTTTTAGGTGGCTGGCGGCGCAGGAGAACCGGCATTGGGAAATGATCAGGAAAATGAGGGGCGGCCATCCGGCTTCCTCGCGTCCCAAGGTCAGTTTCAAGCGAATCAGGGGGGTTTTCCGGGGAATCGGTGAATACGCCTCTTCGGCGGACCCGAGCCGCGCGCAGGCGGCCCTTTACGGGAAGGGGCTCGTAGTGGAGGAGCGCAGTGTGGTGTTTTACGCCCGGCTGGCCCGCGCCGCGAAGGATGGCCGGGAGCGGAAAGTGCTCCAATGGCTGGCTGCCGAGGAAAGGAAGCACGCCGCGATTCTGGAAGGGCTGATAGATTTCGTCACCAAGCCCCGGCGCTGGGTCACCAGCGCTGAAATCAGCCACATCGGCGAGGATTTCTAGGGAAAAGGGGTCAGGCCCCTTTTCTGCCTGGGGCCTGACCCCTTCGGGAGAGGCGACACTTTTAGCACCCGAATGCGTCAAACAATTAAAAGGATTAATCGGGTGCCGGTGAGTCCCCGGCTGGCAGCGGGCCAAACTCCCTATCTGAGCCCTACCAAGGGCCCCGCCGCCGGGTTGTGCCAAAACTCCCCCAAAACCGCTCCCGGCACCCTGCCTTCATGCAGTTCTTCCCGGCCCCTTTCTGTCTTGCGGGCCGATTGGCGCTTGTTGTAGATTGGTTTCAGCGGCAGGTTCCCGCCCGGGAATTAATGCCGCACCTTAACACGTAGAAGCGGATTGCAGCTGCGACGGCGCGGGCCCGAAAGGGACCCGCAGCCGGGACGGGCGCGGACAGCGCAAGTCAGGAGGATGCCTACATGAGTGCCGGCCAATCCACTCACTATTCAACCGCGGCCAAGCTTTCCCTCAAGGAAGCCATTGACGCCGCATTGAAGGAAGTTCCCGGAAACGCCTACAAGGCGAAGCTCAAGGAGAAGAAGGGGTTCCTTGTTTACAAGGTGTCCATCGTTTCACCCAAGGATGGGCCCATGGAAGTGAAAGTTGACCCCGCGAACGGCAAGATTATCGGCGTGAAGCCCAAGGACCACGACGAAAAGGAAAAGGAAAAGGAAAAAGGGGAATAAGGGGAACTGAATCCGGATAGAAGACCGGTAAATGTCCTGGTTCCCGTTGGCTGAACCTGTGGGATGTACCTCCCGTCCGCGAAATGAAGCGGGGCGGGCAGGCTTCGCCACTCTTGCTTTGCTGGCCATCCTGTCCTGCCCCTCATTTGCCCTTGCCGGCCGGATATACCTATGGGAGGGATTCGAGCGGGAGATCAATTGGGCGGCGGAAACTGACACCGCGGCGACCGGCCAGGTCGTCGATTCGGAGTTCTTCACGGAAGGCGGCCATTCCCTGAAACTCCTGTTCAACGCCAGCGCGGCATCGGCCCGGGCCGAATACGAGCGCGAGGAGGCCCAGGACTGGTCGCCCTACGGAGCCATCCTTTTTGACATCTACATCCCCGCCGACATGCCGGACTTCCGTGCTGGCGTCGAGGTGGAAACAACGGACAATAAGTTGAAGCACCAGGCGCTGTCGCCGCCCCTCGTGAAGGGGTGGAATCGGGACGTCAGGATCGACCTGACCGCCCCGGTCTTTTCGTCCGTGGCCTCGGACTGGCGGCCCGTCGGCTACCTCGTCGGGCGGGGCGACATCCGGAAGGTGGAGATCCACCTGCTCCCGGGGATGGCCGCTTCGGGAGCCGTCTATCTCGACAACGTCAGGCTGGAACGGACCGGGCTCATCGCGGCGGGGGATTTCACGCTCAACACGACGCTCGATGCGACTGCTTCCGGCGTGCATATCGACTACCTGCCGACGGACATGCGGATACGCCGGAATGACCTCAGGGCGGTTGAGAGTTTCGAGGACAGCGTTTCGTGGACGGCGTCTCAGGCGGAAATCTCCATCGAACCCGCGACTGATTTCATCAGTCACGGCGGACGCGCGCTCAGCGTCACGTTCCCCGCGGTGCCGGATGGGTTTGACCTGGTCATGGCAGGGATGGAGGTCCGGCTGGCCGGATGCCGCCAGCTCCGGATGGCCATATACAATTCGGGCCGGGGGATTTCCGTGGCCCTGCGGCTGGAGGATGCGGATGGGAACACCTATACCAGCGGAAAGCTTGCGTTGGTGCACGGGTGGAACAAGCCCGTTTTTGACTTCACCAACCAGCAGAGCTGGAACGGGGAGACCATCAACGACGGAGTTCTGGGTAACCTTTCCAGCGTTGTGCTGGAAGTATATCCGCAGTATCCGGGCCGGCTGGTTTTCGATGGGCTGGCCGTGGGGGCCCTTACCCTCAAGGGCGCGGCCAAGGCGGGCGCGCTCCTCAGCCTTTCCTACAACCCGCGCGATGACCTGGAGGTAATCGTGAATACGAGGGCCGAAGACACCTTCTACGGCTCCTCTTTCCGCGGGACCCGCGACGCGGGCACCGAGGCGTTTCTCGACTCCGCCAGCGCCCGGTACGATCTGGGGGATTTCCGCTCCCACCTCCTCTATCGGCGGAAGGTGACCGCCTTCGACAATCCCGTCATCGGACTGGTCAGTCCCGAAAACCTGGGCAATGAGATAGCCGCGCTTGAGATGTCCGGACGCGCCGGGGACACCGAGTTGCAGGGGCTCGCGGCGAGCAGGTTGGAATATGGCCGGTACGACAGCCGCTTGCCCACCGGGCTCGGGCCGGAGAACCTGGCCGGCTTGCGCCTCCGCCACGACCTGGCGGAAGGGGTAAGGATGGGCGGAACCTTCATCAATCATGAGGCCCGCTACGGGCGGGGCGTGTCGGGACTCCCCGCGAGCCGGCAGACCTGGGGGCTTGACCTGGATTCCCGGTTCGGCGGGGAGGAGGCATCGCTCGGATTGGCGCTCGCGGGCGCCGGGACCTGGGGTGACCGTTACCAGGACGCCGTTGACATACCCCGGCATGACCGGTATTGCGCGGGGGCGAGCGTCTCCCCGGAGGTCGGTCGGGCGAGCTTCAATTACAGCTATACACTTATGGGATACGATTTTGACGCGGACTTTACCAAGAAGGGCGGGAACATGGCGATGCACTACCTGGAGTTCGGGGCCGACCTCGAAGGCTGGTCGGTTTTCCGCCACCTCTCCGACCTGCCGCTGTATGACGGCTCCATCGGCAAGAACCTGCACCTGGACTTGAGCGGCTATACATACGAGACGCGCGACCGGTATACGGATCCGGAAACCGGAACCCTCCGGCCGCGGAGCGCCGGCTGGGAAGCCGCCCTGGAGCTGGAGAATGACGACAAGGCGCGCCCCAACCTCGTTTTTTCCGCCGCCATGAAGGGACTGGATGATGAGTGGACGAGGAATCCGGAGACGGAGGAGTCGCTCTCGCTCCGCCTGCCGGCTCCGCTGGAGATGGTGGCGGTCCTGGCGGGGAAACTTGAACAGGCGCGCACCGAGGACAAGGAGACCGGGGAGAGCGGCGAGGACTTCGTCAGGAACGGGCAGGTCGGGCTGGAACGCTGGTTCAAGTGCAACCTGTCTGTCAACGTATACGGCAACTGGACTTGGGCGCGCTCCAGCTGGGAGGGGGTCTGGGGTGAGGCGGAGACGCATTTCAAGCTGACCGCCGGAGCCCGCCAGACCTTCGGCGCCAGCTCGGTCATTCAACTGGACTACGGATTCCCGGCCCTCTATGGCAACGATTACGGCATCCAAGACACCATCGACATCTTCACGCTGTCCGTGAAGACGTATTTCTGATGGCGCTTCCGTGGAATAGCGGCCGGGTGCCTTCCCCCGATATACCGATGGTGGCCCCACCGGTCACGCTGGGCCGCTTCTTCCGCGGCACGCGGGAATACCTGCGCCAGACTGCCGGCCAGCTGACGCTGGGTTCCATCGCCGGCATCATCGCCAATTCCATGGTGGTCCTGCCGGCGGTCCTGCTGGGACGCGCCATTGACAAGGTCATGGCCTGGCAGGCCGGGCAGGCCGACGCTCGCGCCGTGAAATGGGCGATTGCGGCGTATGCGGGCGGGGTCCTCCTGACCGAGGGGCCCCGGGTGGGCAAGCGCTGGTGGCTGCGCACGGCCAACATCTGCATCCGCAGCAACATGCGCGCCGACGCCATGCGCGGCGTGCTGGCTTGGCCGATGGCGCGCCTGCACGGGGTGTCGGTGGGCGACCTCATGGCGAGGGTGATTGGCGACGTGGAGGTCGTCGGGCGGGGCATCCGGGAACTGACGATAGAAATCTGGGATACCATCCTCCTGTCGGCATCGCTCCTTACTGCGATGCTTTTCTACGACGCGAGGCTGACCGGGCTGGCGCTCCTCCCCGTTCCCGCCGCCATGCTCTTGGCGCATGCGACCGGCCGCTGGGTCCGGGGCCGGACCACGGCGGCGCGGGAGGCGAACTCGGCGCTCACTTCGGCGCTCCAGGAGCAGCTGGCAGGAGTCCGTGTCCTCAAGCTCTTCGGGCGCTCCTCGGCGGCCGTGGAGGGCATCCGGGCGCTGGCCGCACGCCAGGCCCTGGCCAACCTCGCGGTCGTGCGGCTATCGGCCGGCCTTGCGCCCGTCTACGGCACGATGATGATGGCGGGCGTCGTGCTGGTGGTCTGGCTGGGGGGGAAGGAGGTGACCACCGGGGCCCTGACGGTCGGCGCTTTCGTGGCCTACCTTGAGCTCTACCTGCGGTTCGTGGGCCGGGGGGCCCGCGTGCCCCGCCTGCTCAACTCGATGCAGAGCGCTGGCGCCGCCTGGGTGCGGCTGGAACCCATGCTGGCCCCGCCGATACCCGCGTCAACGGCCCCCCGGGGCGCGTCGTTCCACCCGAACTACGTTGCGGGCGAGGATGACTTTCCCGTGCGTCCGACCGCCCGCTCCCGGGGTCCGGTGGCCGTTTCCCTCCGGGAGGCGGACTTCCGCTATCCCGGGGCGGCCGCGCCCGCCCTCCGGGGCGTCTCCATCGAAATCCCGGCGGGCGCCTTCGTGGCGGTGACCGGCCCGGTGGGCTCGGGAAAGAGCGCCGTCGCCCGGGCCGTGCTGGGAACCTACCCCCTGGAATCCGGACGGGTGCTCTGGGACGGAATCCCCATCGACGGACTCCCCCCGGGGGAGCGCGCGGCCCGGAGCGGCTACCTGCCGCAGGAGGCCGGGCTGTTCTCCGGAAGCATCCGCGAAAACATCCTGATGGGCCTTCCGGAAGGCGGGTCGGAAGGCGCCGAAGGGGTGCGTCGGGCGGTCGGGTGCGCCGCACTGGTTGAGGATGTGGCCGGATTCCCGGCGGGGCTGGAAACGCAGATAGGGGAGACGGGCATCCGGCTTTCCGGGGGCCAGCGCCAGCGGGTCGCGCTGGCCCGGGCGCTGGCGGCTTCCCTGCCCGGCTGTCCCGGGCTTTTGGTCCTCGATGACCCGTTCTCGGCGGTGGACGTGGAAACGGAGATTCGCATCATCCGCGGGCTGCTGGAAAACCACGGGGCGGCGGCCCCCGCGGGGAACCGGGCCACCATCCTGCTCATGTCACACCGGCTGGCTGCGTTCCCGCTGGCCGACCTTGTGGTGGTCCTGAGCGGCGGCCGGGTCGAGGAGAGCGGGTCCCACGACGACCTGCTCCGGGCCGGGGGCCTTTACGCCCGCATCTTCCGGGCCCAGGGCGTGGCGGTGGCCGGGGCGCGGCAATGAGCGTACCGGTGGCCCTCTCCCCCGGCATGGAGCGCGTCAGGGCGCGGGAACTCCGTGCCATCATTGCGCCCTGGTTCCCCATCCTCATGGGCGTGGCCGTCTTCGTGCTGGCCGGGGCGGCGCTGGAAATGGCCCCTCCGTTCATCCTGAAGCACATCGTGGATGCGCACCTGGCCGTTAAAAGACCGGACGGCCTTCTGGCGCTCGCGTTCCTCTATCTCGCGGCTACGGCGGCCGGGTCGCTGACGGGGTTCGGGGTGGACTACCTCACCGCCACGGCGGCGCAGTCCGCCCTGCGCGACCTGCGGGTCCGGCTGTTCGCGCACCTCCAGAAACTGCCGCTCCGCTGGTTTGACCGGACGCCCCTCGGGGACACCATCAGCAGGTGCACTGCGGATGTGGACACCATTGACACCCTTTTCTCGTCCGGCCTCGTCAGCGTCGTGAGCGACCTCTTCCGGCTCCTGTCCATCTCGGCCGCGATGATTATGCTCAGCCCGTTCCTGACGCTTGTCGCCACCGTGGTGATACCGCCGGTGTATTTCGTGACGCGCTCGTTCCGCACCCGGGTGCGCGACGCTGAGCGGGAGACCCGGAAGACCACGGGGATGGTGAACGTCATCCTCCAGGAGAACCTGGGCGGGGTGGAGGTCATCCGCGCCTTTGGCCGTGAGCGCGCGTTCGCGTATCGTTTCGCCCGGGAAATAAAGGGCATGCTCCGGGCCTTCAATCGGTCGAATTTCTACTCCTCCTTCTACTCCCCGATGATGGCCCAGCTTTCCGCATGCGCCGCGGCAATCCTGCTTTATGCCGGCGCGAGCGGCGCCGTCGCGGGGCGCGGGATATCCATCGGGACCATAACGGCGTTCGTCCTCCTGTTCCAGCGGTTCTTCAAGCCCATCGTCGCGCTGGGGGACGACTGGCAGACGGTCCAAAGCGCGCTGGCGGGCCTCGAACGCATTCGGCAGGTTTTCGCGGAGCCGGTCGAGGAGCGGCCGGCTCCCCCTCCTTCCACCGGAGCGGCCGGGGGAGGCGCCGCCATCCGGATAAGGAATCTGGTTTTTGGCTATTTCCCGGACCAACCCGTCCTCAAGTCGGTGTCCCTGGAGGTGGGCGCGCGGGAGCACGTCGCCGTCGTGGGCCGGACCGGGTCGGGAAAAAGCAGCCTGCTTGCGCTCGTGGGGGGGCTCTACCAGCCCTGGTCTGGTTCGATAAGCGTCAACGGATGCGACCCGCGGGCCCTGCCCGAGGAGGAACGTCGCCGCGCCCTCGGGGTTGTCCCCCAGATGGTCCAGCTTTTCAGCGGCTCGGTGCTGGAAAACCTCACCATGGGGGATACGGGCGTTTCCGGCGACGCCGTCCGCCATGCCGCGGGAATCACCGGCGCGGAAGACTTCATCCGCTCCCTTCCGCGGGGATACGAGACGCCCCTCAGCGGCGCTGGCCGGGGGGGCGGGCTCCAGCTTTCCTCCGGCCAGCGCCAACTGCTGGCGCTTACGCGCGCCCTGGTGTTTAATCCCCCCCTGCTGGTGCTGGACGAGGCGACCTCGTCGGTGGACGGCGAGAGCGACGCCGAGTTCCGCGCGGCGCTCCGTTCCGGCTCCGCGAGCGGGCGGAGCGTTCTCACGGTGGCGCACCGGCTTGCCAGCGCGCTCGAAGCCGACCGGGTCGTCGTTCTCGAGGCGGGGGAAATCATCGAGGAGGGACCGCCGGCGGAGCTGGCGCGACGGGGCGGAAGGTTCGCGGCCTTCCTGGAAATGGAGGAGGCGGGGTGGGATTGGAGAACGGGATAGGAATAATCGGCGGACTTATCCAGAGAAACGGGACAAGGAGAAGGAGAAGGAGGAAACATGAAATTCAAGGCGACAGTAATCGGTTTGGTTGCGATAGCGGCGGTTGCTTCTGCCATCGCTGCTACGAAGGTCCCCAAAGTTGAAAAGGCTGAAGAAGCCAAAGGTGCGCTTAAGGGCTCCATCGCGGTCGGGAAGGAAGCGGACGTGAAGCTTCTGGACATGGCCAAAATCAGCCTGTCCGAAGCGGTCACTGCGGCGCTGGCCAAGGTTCCGGGAAAATGCTGGAAGGCGGAAATTGAACCCGAAGATGGCGTGCTTATTTACACCATCCAGGTGGTGACGAAGGAAGGGGATTGGAAGGAAATCGCCATCGACGCCGGCAACGCGGCGGTCCTGCTGGTGGAGAACGGCGACCGGGAAGAATTCGCCGGTGCCAATGAAAAGGATAAGAAGGAGGGAGATAAGGAGGAAGACAAGGATGAATGAAAGGGTTCTAACGAAGACAAGGACTAACTGAACCACTCCGTCCGTTTAGGGAATAGTTGCGCCCGCAGTCCCCGGTTGATTCGCGGGCGCAATTTCCCTTGGCCGACAAGGAATCTGCCGCGCCTTTAACCCCAGCGGCGCATTCCCGCGAATATCCAGCCGGTGCGGGATGGCCGCCAGCGGAACTCCCGGAGTTTCCCGCCCGTGCGGACGAGGACTCGCAATATCCGTGGCTGGGCTGAAAAGGACGCCTCAGCCCGGGCTCCAGCGTTCCCGAGGGCGATGACCGCTGGAAGGAGATGGGTGCGGGAGCGCGCGCCTACCCGGGCGCAAAGAACGTTGTCGCGCGGGATGTCCACCGTCCGGCCCGGAATGCATCCCGGCGGGTTTTGGAGGGTCCGCAGGCGCATTCCTTCGCTGGGAAACAAGACACGGAGTGATTTAGCCTGGTCCCCGACACGGGCCTGATTTCTCCTTACGGTAATGGGGGCGGGGGAGTGCAGACGCCATTCCAGCGTAGAAGGCCGTCTTGTTCTTACCTCGTCCAGGATGACGACTAATGAACTGTCCGCAGTAACCACGAAATGCCTCAGTGCCCGGCGGACCGTGGGACCGTAGTTGCGCGACGCGTCACCCACCGCGCCGGTGCATTCGCGCGCGGCTGGCAGGGGCCACAGCCGGCCTTTCGTTCCGGGCAACTGTCCCCGGCCGTTTACCAGAAGGCCGTTATGTCCTACCGTCTTCACGCAATACCACCCCCAGCGGGATTCGGCAAAATATCGGTTGGCATAGTATTTCATCGGGGGAGGTCCCAAGTCATGGGCCAGCCAGTCGCCATTCGCCCAAATTGAGAAGGAATTGTTGTCGAGGTGGGTGTGTGACGCTCCGAGGTCGCCGCACTTGAAACCGGCCACCAGACGCGGGTGTGACCATGAGTCGGCGAAGACCGACCAGCCGATTTCCCGCCAGAACCTTCCCCGGACGGTACGCTTGCCCCGGTCAGGCGAAGGCATCTTATTAGCGGCGGGGCCCCACAGGATGGAAAAGACGGTTGCCCTGCCCTTCGCCCTTTCGCGGGCGGCCTCCCAAGCGGCGAGTTCCGGCATACGGTACCTTGAGCCCAGCCAATACATGATGGGATTGTTCGCAGTCGCCCAGTTCCTAACATCTCCCCATCCCACCACTGCGCGGCCCGGCTGGAAGTCTATCGGGAATTGCCCCGTCCTCCGGAACAGGGGAAGGTGCAGAAGGCCTCTGGTGGGCATACCCGCGCGGTCCAGCGCCGCCAGCGCGGTAACCGCATAAATCATCCCGTAGTACCAGTAACCAAACCCCTCCTCGGAGCCGCCCTCGTTTCCCAGCTTGTGGAAATAGTGGCGCACGGAATCCAGCGCCCGATGGATGACCTCGGTGGAGCCGGGATGTTCCCCCCGTAGCGCCAGCGCGGTGAGGATGGCCCCGCCGTTGCACACCGCGTTCCAGTTGCTGACGTTACGCCCGCGAAACCACCAGACCTGTTTCCCGCCGGGGGCGGTTTCACGCAGGTAAAGGTCGAGCACCCGGCTTCCCAGCGCATGGCGCACCGCGGCCCGGCGCTCCGGGGTAAGCGACCGGTATAGCCAGTCGTAGGCGATGCTGAACATCATGCCGACGCCGCTCACCATGAGGTCGAAGTCGTACCCGCCGGCGGCGTGGTGCGGATCTTCCCAGGACTTCCAGCGCTCCATCCAGCATTCCAGTTCCCGCCAGGCCCGTTCGAGATAGTTGCGCTTTCCCGTCAGGAGATGTGCGAAGGAGAGGTCCAACAACAGGACCTGGGCTTGAAACGCTCGGTGCATTTCGCCCCCAGCGCGGCTCTCCCGGGTGGAGGGCTTGGTGGGAGGCCTAATGGGCGGTGGCTTCAAGTGGTTGGCGCAACGGCGAAGGACGGTCCGCCACGCCGATGCGGCCCCCGGTTGGCGCACCTTCCGCCGCAGGCCGGGGAGGGCGTCGACTGAAAGGAAAAGCCGGGGGTGTCCAGGTGCAATCACAGCCACATATTATCCTCTTGCGGTCCGGGGGTGCCGTCAATTCCGGGACTTGCATGTGGGCTTTGGGACAGGGAGATTAGATTGATGCAGGCGATTAAGGCGGGTTTCCAGCCGGGCCAGAACGGGGGGCGCATGGTCGGGAAAGCCCCGTTCGGCCTGGCTTTTGCCGCCGCCATTCTCCTCTTGCTGGAGCTGGCGGTGCGCATCATTCTTCCCGTCCCCCGCTGGAAGACTTTTTACAGCGACATGGCCGGCCCCACCAGCCTGTATGTCCACAGCAGGGAATTGGGCGATCCCTGGAGGGAGACCAACCCGGCCTACCACATCGATTTCCACAAGGCGGGATTCCGTACCGACTCGTCCGGTCCCCGGCGCGTGTTCGCCGTTGGCGGCTCGGTCACGCACGGATGGGGCCTTGCCAATCCCGCGACCGAGGCGTTTTCCGCTGTCCTGGCCCGCCGTAGCGGAACCGGGGCGGATGGGAGGGGTGTGGAGTTCATTAATGCCGGTGGAACGGGATGGGGGTCGACCAGGGTATTGAGCCTTGTCCGCGAATTGCTGGCATACAAACCGTCGTGCCTCATCGTCTATTCAGGCAATAATGAGTTCTTCGAGTATCCCGCGGCGAACCGTTTTGCCCGCTCCCGCGTTTTTAGGGCGGCGGGGTACATGGAGCGTTCCTCGAGAGCATTTTGCTGGATGGGGTGGTCCATGGACGCGATAGCGGGGCTATTCCGGTCCGTCGACCCGGCTGAGGGGTATGAGGACTTTGGGGACGCCGAGGCGGACAGGGTGGTCAAGCTGTTTGGCCGGAATATCCGCTCCATCATGGCGGCCTGCCGGAGCGCGGGAGTGCCCGCCGTCTTCTGCGCCGTGGCCCGAAACATGAGGGTGGATCCGGAACAGCCGGGCGATATCCTCGGCAGGGCTTCCCGCCACCGCGGCATCACGGTCCCTGCGCTGGCGGAATGGGAACGGGAGTTCCGTTGGGGGATGGCATCCGTCCACGAAGGGAACTGGGAACGCGCCCTCGGGTGTTTCCGCGCCGCTGCGGCTATTGATGGGAATTACGCGAAATTGCATTACTGGATGGGGCGCTCGCTGGAACGGCTGGGCCGCCCGCGGGAGGCCGCGGAGGAATACATAAAGTACATCGATTTGTCGCGGAGAATCGCCACCAGCGCCATCAATCGGGAAATCGTCTCGGCCTGCCGGGAGCAGGGGTTTCCCTATGCGGACACGGAGAGGGCGTTCCGGGCCGCATCCCGCGACGGGATAACTGGGTATGACCTTTTCGTGGATTGCATGCACCCGAACACGAAGGGGCATGAATTGATTGCGGCACAGGTATACCCACATCTTCCCGGGGTTGTCAGGGGACATTAGATTGATGCAGGTGGTCAAGGGAAGGTTTAGGCCGGGCGGGAACGGGGGGCGCATCGTTGGGAAAACCCTCTTCGGACTAGCCTTTGCCGCCGCCATCCTCCTCCTGCTGGAACTGGCGGTGCGCCTACTTCTTCCCGTCCCCCGCTGGAAGACCTACTACAGCGACCTTTCCGGCCCCACCAGCCTGTATAGTCCCCGCAAGGATTTGGGAGGATATCCATGGAGGGAAACCAACCCCGCCTACCGCAATTATTTCCACAAGTCGGGATTCCGGACCGACCAGGAGGCTCCCCATCGTGTTTTTGCCATTGGGGGCTCGACCACATATGGATGGGGCACGAGGAATCCGGAAACCGACGCGTTTTCCGCGGTCTTGGCCCGCCGCATCGGGAAGGGGGCGGACGGAAGGGGCGTAGAGTTCATAAATGCCGGCGGAAACGGATGGGGTTCGTCGAGGGTGTCTAACCTGGTCCGCGAGCTGCTGGCATATAAACCGGCGTGCCTCATCGTGTATTCAGGCAACAATGAGTTCGGTGAATATCGTGCCGTGCGCCGCTTTGCCCGTTCCGGGGTTTTCAGGGCGGCGGGGCATTTGGAGCGTTCCTCGAGGGCGTTTTGCTGGATAGGGTGGTCCCTGGAACGGGTTCTGGTGAGATTCCGGTCCGGCGATCCACCCGAGGCCCATGAAGACATTGGGGACGATGGGGATGAGAGGGTGGCCGAGCTGTTCGGCCGCAATATACGCTCCATCATGGCGGCCTGCCGGGGCGCGGGGGTGCCCGCCATCTTCTGCACCGTGGCCCGCAACATGCGAACGGATCCGGAACAGCTTGGGGATGTCCTCGGGCGGGGTTCGCAACATCGCGGAATCACCCGTCCTGCGCTGGTTGAATGGGAACGGGAATTCCACCTGGGGATGGCGTCCGTTCACGAAGGGAACTGGGGACGCGCCCTAAAGTGTTTCCGTGCAGCGGACGCCGTCGACGGGGGATATGCCAAACTCCATTATTGGCTTGGGCGTTCGCTGGAACGGCTGGGCCGCCCGCGGGAGGCCGCGGGGGAATACATAAAATACCTTGATTTATCCCGTATGCTTGCGACCAGTGCGATTAACCGGGAAATCATTTCGGCCTGCCGGGAGCAGGGGTTTCCCTGCGCGGACGTGGACTTGGCGTTCCGGGCCGCATCCCGCGACGGGATAACCGGGTATGACCTTTTCGTGGACTGCATGCACCCGAACACGAAGGGGCATGAATTGATTGCGGCACAGGTATATCCCCTTCTACCGCGGGTTGTTGGGGGCCGTTCTCCCTAGTTGTTGCCGGTTCGCCGGGGGTGTGGGGCCATCTTTTCCAGCCGTTCCGCTATTGCCCCGGCGGCGATGGCCTGACCCAGGGGATTCCAGTTGGCGTCCCGGGGCATGAAAAGGATGTCGCCCCGGGCCGAGGCTTTCCGGAATACGGGGAGTAAGTCCAACACCTGGATATTTTCCGCCCGGCAGAATTCGTTTATTATCTTGTTGGGGACATCGAAATCCAGCGCTTCGGCGGGGAATTCGCGGCGCAGTATGGCCTGCAGGGAAGGCGACACCTGGACTTCACCCGGAATCAGTACGACCAGAAGGGGGATTCCAGCCCTGTTGGCTGTTTCGGCAATCGCCCCGTAGGTGTCGGCGGTCAGGCTCCAGGCCTGCTTCATTCCGCCTTCCCATGAACTCCTGAACATCCTGGCGCCCTCTTCATGCATCCTCCACCAGTCCGCGCGGGTCATGGGCGGCTTGGGGGGCCATTCCCCGGGGTAATCGGTTGCCCGCCCACCAATGCCGCCCGCCCGCGATTTTCCTGGCTTCCCCCAGGAAAAACGTTTGTCCCCCGCCCCAGTGGCGTATCGGTATATGCCATTGACAAGACGCAGGGTCCAAAACCTTGACATGTGCAATCCCTCAGAGGGAAAGAATGGTTCCGCTGTTTCCAGATAGGCAAGGTCGCTCCCGATGGAAAGCTCCACCAACACAACGTCCGGATTCAGGCGGCACCCCTCCAGTTCCAACATTCTTAAATAGAATTCGGGATTGGCGCCCGGAACAGCCAGATTAATGACTTCCGACGCCATCCGGTGCGCGAGGCGCGCCCCCAGGCGGGTCACGACATGCATTGAATCCGGGACGCTTCCGGCCTCGAAGAAATACGAGTCACCTATTACCACGAAACGGAACGTTCCGGGACGTCTTTCCGCGGCATATTTGCCGGTCCTTAGCCCGCTTGAATTGAGGGTAAATCCGAACAGGTTGCCATGGGGCGGCAGGGATAAGGGTGATGCGGCGACAAGGTCCTTCAAGGAGGAGATGTCTCTGTATTCGCCTGCCGTGTAGCAGGACCTGGGTGCAAGCAGCTGACGGGCGCCCGGAACGGTGGCCGCCACGATGCGGAGGAGGATTTCCCCAAGCAGCAGGACAATGGCGATACCGGCCGCCAAATGCCGCCAGCCGGACCACTTGGAAAGAAACACCTTTAGGTGCCCAGCCTGGATTTCGGGGTCGTTTTCGCTTTTTTGTCTTTGTAGATGGGCATGGCTAAAGGATTATCTCCGCTCAACCGGGGGCTTTCAAGGTCAGGGTGGCTTTTATGCGGAGACCGTAATAGATCGTAGCGCCTAATATGATATTCCGGAAATACCTGGGCGTTGACGAACCCGGGGGATCAAAGGGCCGAAGCTCGCTCTCAAACCTACTCAAAGGCTCTACTCCTGGGACCCCTGCAACTGCTCCCCAGACATTGCTTCCAGCACCCCTGCTTCATAGAACTTGGCGCGACCCGTGGAAGAGGGGTCTATGCAGTCTGGGAGCGTTACGGCTCGCGGGTCAATTCAACCGTTCGGCGGCGCGCTCCAAATCGCGACGGTTTACCACCCGAATCACCATGACTTGCCCGCCCTCGACGCGGTAAAGAATCCGGTAATTCCCATGTCTGAGCCGCCAAACGGAACGCTTGGGACTACGGAGCTTCTTCAGGTTCTTTCCCGCCGGAAGTGGATCCTTTTCCAGCGATCTGACCTCAGCGATGACTCCGCCCTGTTCGGACGTCGGAATATCGTCCAGGTCCCTCTGGGCCGACGCCGTAAGGCGGACGGGCCAGAGCCTATTTGGATCTTTTCCCGGCAAGGAAATCCTTGAAGCTTATCGTGCGCCCCAGCGCGATGTCCCGCTCGCCCTCATCAAGCGATTTGAGGAACTTGGGATGATGCATCATGAGAAAATCTTCCAGGTCTTCCCCATGAAGGGATTCGATGGCCGCCACGGGCTTACCCCGATTCAACAGTATCACCGGCCCCCTCCTGGAACGGGACAGGACCTTGCTGGCCGCCAGCCGCAGTTCCCTTATTGTCGCTGTCTGCATAATTCCGCCTCCCGATACCTATGTATCACATCTGTGTAACATTGTACCACGCCACCGAGCCATGGTATCAGCCGCCCCCTTCAAGTACCATCGATAATATCAGCCATGGATGCTTTTTCAGGAAAACAAATCTAATTATGACCAGCCGGGAGCGCGTGTTCGCGACGCTGGAGGGAAGGCCCGTCGACCGGACTCCCGTGACTTCTCCTTACGCCAGCCTCTACCAGTTGGACCACTTCGGGGAGCTGACCGGGCGGCCGGCTTGGCAATGGGGACAATGGCTGAACTCAGGCCCGGACGAATACTTCCGCGTGTTCCGGGAAATCCATGAAAAAGCCCCATTCGAGATGGTCCAGCCGCACGGAGCCCCGTCGCACGAGGTGCGGGAAAGCGTTGAGTTCGTCGAGCGGGACGGGCAGCCGTGGCGGCACAACCGGAGGAACGACTCCTGGTCGTCCATGATCACCGTGAGTGGACATGCCCAAGATTTCGTCGCCAACGAGGAGCGGTTCATCTTCTCAAAAGAGGACGCCGACAGGCTTATGCGCCCCCGGCCGGCGAGGGAGCGGATTTCCTCCGGCGAAATCGACTACGTCAGGGCCATCTCCGAACGCATGGCTTCCGGGCACTTCATTCTGTCGGGCGGGGTAATCGGCACGATGTTCTCCGTTCAGCCGTATGTGGGGGAAACGGCCATGCTGGAAATGATAGTGGAAGACCCGGAACTGTTCGACTATGTGGGCGGCAAGGCCATGGAATCCACTATCGAGCAGGTCCGGGCCCTCGCGGCCGGCGGCGGGGACGGAATCTTCATCGATGAGACCCTGGCCAGTTCGGACGTGATTTCGCCCGAGCACTACGAACGGTTCTGCCTTCCCCGCACCCGCGATCTCGTGAACGAGATACACCGATTGGGCCACAAGGCGATAGTACTCTTCTTCGGCGGCGTCCATGACCGGCTGGACCTCATCGCCGCCACCGGCGCCGACGCCGTCGGCGTGGAGGCGAGCATGAAAGGCTACGTCAACGACATCGTTGACATCGCCAAACGGCTCGGCGACCGGATGTGCGTACTCGGAAACGTCGACCCCCTCGGTACGCTGGAGAAGGGGAGCGACGGGGATCTGGATGCCGAGATGAAGATGCAAGCAAGGGCGAAGGAATTCGCCCGCGGCTATATCGCGTCAACGGGCAGCCCGATCACGCCCCGGACTCCCTTGGCCCGTGTCCAACGCTTCCTTGAGCTCGGCGCCAGGTACTAGGCTCCGCCGCCCCGGCGCTTCAAAAGGCCCGATGATGTAACTGCCCTGCCGGGCACACTCCTGTGCGCCAGACCCCATTCCGGCTTTCACCATGTTTTACTACCCGTTACGATTCGGCGATATAGTAGGCCATGAACGAAAAGGAAAACGCCCTGCGCATCATCCGGTTCGACCGTCCCGAGAGGATCGTCGAGGGTCCCCCAATCCACGACATCTCCTACTTCGGGGTCAACCACGAAAGCCGGGAGAACCTCCGGGGACATGATGTTCCCGTGGGAACACGGTGGAGGGACATTTGGGGTGTCGGCTGGTGCAAGGAGATGGATGGGGTAATGGCCTTTCCTGTCGAGCACCCCCTGGCGGGCCTGAATTTGGATAAATTCAGTTGGCCCAACCCCGATGATGAGCGGCTGGTTGGGCAGATACGGAAGAAGGCCGCATCCGCCGAACGTGCCAACAATTTCTTGTTTGGCTCGCATCGGGAAACCCTCTGGGAGCGCAGTTACAACCTCGTTGGCATGGACCGGCTAATGCTGGCTTTTTACGAGGAGCCGGATGCGGTTCGTGAACTTTTCCACCGCGTCATGGATTTTCAGCTGGGAATTGCCCGGCATTACCTGGATGCCGGCATCGAGATGGCGGGGACGGGGGATGACCTCGGGACCCAGATCGGCCTGCTCTTCAGCCCGGACATCCTCCGGGATTTATTTATTTCCGAATACCGCCGCCTGTTTTCCCTTTACAAGGAAAACGGAGTGCTGATTAACCACCACAGTTGCGGGCATGTCGAGCCCATCCTTGATGTCTTCATGGAACTGGGGGTGGACATTCTCAATCCCGTGCAGGCCACCGCCAACGACCTAGCCTACATGCGCCGGATTACCATGGGTAAAATGGCGATGCTGGGTGGGGTATCCTCCGGGACAATCGTGTCAGGCCCCCCGGAGAGGATTGTAGGTGAGGCCCGAAATGCCATGTGGATGCTTGGCCGCAAAGGCGGATACTTTTGTGCTCCGGACCAGAGCATGCCCTTCCCGTCGCAACACTTGAAGGTGTTACACGATACGGTGGAAACCTATGGGACCTATCCTCTACGTCTGCCGGAGGATGTCTAATCGGGTCTTGACCAATTTTGTGCCCTTTGTGTGCCCTCGGGGCGTGTATTCCTGGGTACTGACGGGTACTCCTGGGTACTCGACCTAAATCCCGAAATGCATACCGGCTTCATTTCCTTCAATCCCATCGTATTTTCTGAATTACCTAATTCGAGATTTTAAGTCACCGGTGTCCGCCATTCCGGCTATATTCAATTGTATCTATTACTCCCCAATCTTAGGAGGGTGGGGGAAAAACCATGATGTAGTAGTCCACGTATCAGTTATTGGATCATATTCAGAATTAGCAGGATCGCCTATTGGCTGTGTAACAGCCCGGGCAATTTTAAGAATTGGGTCCCAGACCTGATATACACCGTCCTTCTTTATTAATTTATAATCCGCTTGCGGCGCGTCCTGAATATAATCTGCCTTTTTATCAGTTGGAACCACTATTCCAATTCGCGAATATATCTTTAGCGTGAGATGATCAGTTACCGTTTTACGTAGGTCATTCCTATCATTGAATGTACCGTAAAGGACTGATAATCTAATCGAGTTCTTGTACTCTTCAAGCCGCCGATACTCCTTCGTTGGCCTGAAAAAACCGGGCAATTCGAGGTGTTGGTTGTAGAAAATAGCGGACTTGGGCATCCCGGCATCAACGATTGGATTGGTTACCAACTCAATGAAACCATCCATCTGGGCTCCACCCGTTACAGCAGCCCTTGCTCCCTGATCTGATTTCCCTGTCTTTTCCTGTTTCTTGGCCTGGGCTGTGCGGGTCTTCCAAAAATGAGCCACGGCCTCAGTTACCCGCCGATCTAGCTCGTTCATCATTCCCATGTCGGACTCCACTTTATCATTATCGTTGCCTACCCACTTTGTACCTCATATAGGACCATCAGGAATGGTGGAAAGCAACGGTTTGCCAGCGTCTGGGCACAGAATCTTTGGACTGGCGACCTTCGTGTGCCCTCCGTGTGCCCCGCTGACATTGTCAACCCTCTCAATAAAACATCTCGGCGATGAGGCCGGGTAGGAGCGGCTTGAGCCGGTCGGCCAGCCTCAGGTCAAAAAGCGTCTCGCCGCGCCCGCGCATGGCCAGGACGGCCGCAATCCAGGCATTGGTCCAGCCGGATTCAGCGCACCAGGCGCCCCACGAAACGTCGGCGGAACTGCCGAAGTGCTCCCAGAGCCGGTAGTCAAAGGCACGAAACCAGGCGCCGTCGATTTCGGCATGGGCGTCGGAGCGTACCTGTACCCGGCAGAGGAACTCCGTCAAGCGGTCAGCGGCACGCGCATAGCGGCGCTCGCCGGTCGCCGTTGCGGCCTCATGCAGTCCCAGTAGCGCGAAGTTCACGGTGTAGAGCAGATCGCAGGCCGGGTCGCCGGGCTCCTGGATAAGCGCGGCTTCATCCTTTCCATAATCCTCGTTGGATCGCGGCGAAGGGTACCGGCCGGTTTCCATCGGACCCATCCGCTCGCCTATCGCGCCGCATGGCTGCATCTCGGCAAGCAGGTCGTCGGCGATCCGTGCGAGCATTTCGCGATTTCCGATGGTGTCCTCGACACGCACCAGCCAGGCGAGCGGCAGGAGCATCCGAGCCAGTTCCTGGGTAAAGCCGTTCGTCCACGGCCACTTGGGGTAGATTTCCATCGTCATGCGTACCGCCGTTCCGGCTCGCTCAAGGAAAGGCGCATGGCCGGTGAGGGCGTATGCCCATATGAAGGCCGCCCAAAGGTAAGCTTGATAGTGCGGGTGGGGGATGACCGGTGATTCCTCGAAGTATGAGTGCCAACCGTTCCTGGAAAGCTCTTCGAGATTCAGGGAGTTCCTCCGGAAGCCGAACTTCCCCGTGGTGCGGAGGTTGGCCAGGAGGCACCGAAGGATCAGCGCATCCCAGCGCGTTTCACCGGTGAGGCGCGCCGTGACGAGTGCCCCAAAGATGCTCCGGGCATTATCGTCGCCGTAGAAGATCGGCCCACGGTCGTACCAATTGACTAGTCCATACGCGGGGCTCTTCGGGTCGGACTGGAGAAAATCACCCTCCGACCAGATGTAATCGAGCATCTGACCGGCTAGGCGCCGGCTCTCGGGGTTGCCCGAAACCACCCAGTCCCATGCGAAGGCCATGGCGGTCTCGCCGATGCAGTCATTCCTGGGCCAAGTACGCCGGAGTTGCCGCCCAAGATGATCGATGCTGGAACTAAAACCCTCGATAGCTCCGCGTTTTTCGTCGAGACCGTAGACCACATGGCCACGGAACCAGCGGATTGAACAGCGGAAAGCGTCTGCCTCTACGGCGCGCGGCAGCTTCCCTCTAGGGCCGAAGCGCGGCCGGACCGACGGCGTCCATGAAATACGCGGGCGTTTCACTCCGCCCAGAAGCCGGCAAAGGATGAATTCCCAAAGAACCTTCCAGTCGCACGCCGGCGCGTACCTGCCGGTGACAAACTGGCTCAACTTGGTGGTCGCCACAAGAACATCCCCCCAGCCGGGCAGGTCGAACAATATCGGAAAGGCCTCGGCGGGCAGTCCGTAGACCAGCCGGCGATAGCCGGCCACCCTCGCGATAACCAGGTGGGGCTCCGCCACAGCCGTAGGCAGAAACCAACAGCCATGTTCCACGAGGATCGTCCCCCGCGCCAGTCCCGGCCCCAGCAAGTCCGATACCACCACCAAACGTTCCCGTTCGGCGAGCCGCGGGGGACCGAACGCAAGACCGGGAACGGTTTCTGGATACTCGACGTATAAGCGGAGCCCCTTCTGAGCCGCCGCGGCCAGAAGCTTTTCGCTGAGCGGCGGGGAGGGCTTGGGATACTCATCGGCAAGAATCAGGACCGCTGAGCCCGGTGAGGCATGACGTACCGCGATGGCTGGAGACTCGCAACGCTCCGGTTGGTACCCGTTGTCGCGGAGCACGCGGAAAAGGTCGTTTTCGATAGCAGAGCAGAGAATCAACCTGTGGGCGGCCATCTATTCCTTCTTACTCTTTGCGCTTGTCCACACTGTTACCTGCCAGCCCACTTTCAGCAGATGTTCCAATTTAATGAGCCTCGCATATATCAGTGACATCCCAATCCATTCCCCATAACACTTGTTGCGTCACTGTATTCGGCGAACCTCATTAAGTCATCCCAACCCTTGAAATCAGTGTGTCCCCTGGGCCCATAAAATAATGCTTGACAAATACCCCGAGTGGGATGCTTTGGCAAGTCTGATTCGTAATATTCAGAAAGCCGGGTCGGTGCTCTGCTCATACAATCTATAATGCATCCGTCTATGAAGGATTCCCATTGAGCACAAATCCTAATAACGACAGATTCAGCGATAAATCTCTTCTCCGAGATGCTGAGTGCAGTTGTAGGAATAGCAGCGAGTCTGACACCAAACTGCCTGCTCGCAGCTAGATTCCTTAAGAATGTTCGATAGTTGTCCTGAAGCGTTGCTTTCTTCATAAGTCCACATGCCGGAGGCAGGACTCGAACCTGCACGGACCTTGCGATCCAATGGCTTTTAAGGCCACGGTGTCTGCCATTCCACCACTCCGGCTTTAATCGATTCTATCCCCTTTGGTCATTTAGGAGTAGCATGGGCGCATGCTTGTGTTTATTGATGAGTCTGGGGACCCGGGATTCATGCCGGGATCGAGTCGGTTTTTCACTGTTGTTCTTGTCCTTTTTGAAGAAGAAGATGAGGCAATAGCATGTGACAACCGTATCCAATTGCTCCGTAGGGAATTACGCCTTCCTGAGGATTATGAATTTAAATTTAGCCATAATTCTCATCGAGTAAAGTCAGCCTTTCTACAGGCCGTAGCTCCGTATGGTTTCTTTTACACGGCTGTATCGCTAAACAAGGTTCCAGAAAAACTCTGGGGACCCGGATTTAGGGAGCCAAATACTTCGAAGGCAAGCCTGAATGGCAAGAATATCGCAATTACCTCGCCACAAAAGAGTTACGTGTACAAATCTGGCCCCCGGAAGGATAAAGCCTCTTGAGCCTCTATCCCGTTAGGGAAAGCACCCCATAAAGGGGACCTTTCGAAGCCCAAGCAGTTCCATATAAAGTTTATCGTTTACTACCTTGACTAGTCAAACCCCTATTTATGCCCTCCGTGTGCCCTCGGGGCGTGTACTCACGGGTACGGATATTGCGTGGCGGAAGCCACGCAAGAACTTTAAAATATGACCATTGGCAGCACCCGCTAAGCGGGTGTTGGCGGGTACTCCCGTGTATTCGACCTAGATCCGAAAGTGCGTACCCGCTTCATTTCCTTCGATTCCACCATCATTTCTGAAATCGGTAATTCGGGATTTTAAGTCCTCGGCGTCTGCCATTCCGCCACTCCGGCTCGTGTCCATTTTATCCCTCTTATCATTCCTTGCGTAATTCGGCTAGATATATTCGATGGGTGGATAAACCAATACTCCGTTTGTAGTAGTTATGTGAATGCTGCTGCCTTCCGAACACTGGCGCTCCGATGCCCCTTCTTTACCTTTTTGCCATATCCTCGCCTCGGTTCGGCTACAAGAGTCTGCAGTGCAATCTCACCACGGCTTTTCACGTGTTGAATGTCAGCCCGATTGAAAAGGCTTTCACCCTCGTCCCGAAGGCGTTTTAGGGCCATCCGACAGTAGGCTGGATCGATTTCAATACCGATGCTGTTGCGGTCGCATTTCATGGCCGCGAGCATGGTAGTCCCAGAACCACAGAAAGGGTCCAGGACAGTATCGCCGTTGAATGAGAACATCCTTACAAGCCGATAGGCCAACTCCAAGGGGAATGGGGCCGGGTGCTCCCTGGTTGAAGCCCCGGTCAAGGTCCAAAATTGGCGGAACCATTCCCCAAACTCTTTCTTCCCGATCATGCTCAGTCGTCTCTGTTCCTCGGTCGGTTTCCGATATCCTCCCGGTTTTCTCTGCATGAGGATGAATTCAATATCGTTCTTTATGATTGCGTTCGGTTCATAGGGCTTGCCTAGAAACTTTGATCCATTCTCAACTTCATAACTGGCATTGGATATCTTGTGCCAGATAATCGGGTTCAAGTTGTCAAAGCCTATCCTGCGGCAAATGACACAAATGTCCGCATGGAGCGGGACAACAACATGCCGTCCATGCTCTTTGCGGGATAGACAGACATCCCCTACGACGCAAACCAACCGCCCCCCGGGCACAAGAACTCGATAGGCTTCTTTCCAAACCTTCGTTAGCTCCGTCAGGAATTCCTCATAATCCTTGATATGGCCCATCTGGGCTTCATTCTCGTTGTATCGCTTAAGGGACCAGTAAGGGGGTGAAGTAACTACCAGATGAATGGATTCTGCAGGAATGAATGGCAACGAGCGCGCATCGCCTTGGTAAAGCCTGTGGGTCGTATTCCCCTTTATCTCGCCTGCAATCTTCATGTGGCCCCTCGCTTCCCCGAATAGGTCGAGATGTGCCCCGTTAAAGATCGGGCGAATGACTGGAATGTCAGGTCCTCAGCAGGCTCAGAATATTTCCCCTTAATCCCTGTGGCAGAATCCGCCATCAGGAATGCCGTTCCATCATAATGGCGCTTTCTCATAAGTTTCCTGCAGAAGAATTCGTAGCGCGTAGCATATGAGGCTGTCTTGAACTCAGGAAACACCTTGAAGTGAGGTTCACTTACCTTTACCGATGTCCGGGACGCCTTACAATCTTCAAGCAAGAATAAGTACCCCAACCAGGGGCGGATCGACTTATTAAAAGCCCCTTCTTCATAGGCAGTCCAGAGGTCGAGTGCAGTTCCCATGGCTTCTTCTGTCCGGTTATTAAAATTGTTCCCAAACGAGGGTCCCACTTGGGATTTGACCTCCAGGGCTACTACCAGCTGGCCCTCTCTGACAACCAGCAAGTCCCATTCTTTAGTTGGCCTGAAAAAACCGGGCAATTCGAGGTGTTGGTTGTAAAAGATGGCGGCCTTAGGCATACCGGCATCAACGATTAGATTGGTTACCAGCCCAATGAAGCCATCCATCTGGGCTCCACCTGTTACAGCAGCCCTTGCTCCTTGGTCTGATTTCCCGGACTTTTCCTGTTTCCTAGCCTGTGCCGTGCGGGTCTTCCAGAAGTGAGCTACAGCCTCAGTTACCCGCCGGTCTAGCTCGTTCATCGTTCCCATGCTGGACTCCACTTTATCATTATCGTTGCCTACTCACTTTGTACCGCAGACAAGACAGGCAAGAATGATGGAAAGCAATTGTTTGCCAGCGTATGGTCAATTTATTTCAGCCCGTGTGCCCATTTTGTGCCCTCTGTGTGCCCTCGGAGCGTGTATTCCTGGGTACGGACGGGTACTCACAAGGAGGTGCAAATAACCCGGCCGCACCAAGCGGACCCTATTTTCGTTTCGCCTTTCCCCGCCCTGCTTTGGCCTGTTGCCGGGCCCACTCGGCCAGTTCCTGCATGATGCTGTTCGCCAACTGGGACGGGTTGTCCCCCTTCGCCTTGAAAGTCGCCACTACGCTCTGCGTCTTGCCACTGACGACCCTTATCTTTAACATCCACGACCAGAATCCGACGGCCTCGATGCGGCCAAGAATGTAATAGGCCAGCTTGCCCTTCCGCGCTACGGGACCGATGGCGACATCAACCATTTCGGTGTTGCGCCGGTCCGTTACGCCTTCACGAGCGATCAGGCTCGCCCCCCAGCTGTGGTCTTTCCACCGGAAACCCTTTATCCGACCACCCCGGGAGTCCATCTCCTCGGCCACCTGATCTGCCATAACCTGGGCCTTCGTCCGGTCCGGTTCCGTCTGGACGATGGGGGTGACGTATAGGAGCGCTATCTGCGGGGCGAGGAGGGGGCCGGCCATGAATGAATAGCCGGCCCACGCCGCGACGGCCAGGCCCAACGCGAGCATGACCACCCGAAAGCGGGTGTTGACCGGATTGCGCCTCCGGATTATCCACTGCAGGTAGGGCGTGTCGGGGGGCGGGATAAGGTATATTCGGACCCTTCCCGGTATGTTCTTGAGCCTGGTGGCTCCCAGGTATGCCCCCCTCAGTGTGATCTGGTTCCTGACCGACATCCATATATGGTTTGACATCGCTATCCCGCCCCTGTCGGCAAAGGGCTGGATGCGGGCCGCTATGTTGACCGTATCCCCGAATAAATCGGCATCCTTCTCGATGAGGTCTCCGAGGTGCAGGCCTATCCGGACCTGGAACCACTCGACGGGCTCTATGGCCTTATTCCGCTCCCGGATGGCCTGCAGTATGGCCTCTGCGCAGGTCACCGCCGCTATGGCGGTCGGGAATTCGGCCATTGCCCCGTCTCCCATGAACTTGACCAGCCGGCCGCTGTATTTGGGAACCTCCCGGTGCAGTATGTCCTCGAGGTCTTTTACCCGTCTCATGGCGTGCTCTTCGTTCTTCGACATATGGGCGCTGTACCCCACCATGTCCAGGAACATGACGACTCCCATCCGCCGGTCGGACCATTGGGGATGCATGCCGGATTCCTCCGCCATAATCGGCTGATTTTAGCATGTCCGGTATACCCCAATCGTCAGGCTGTAGAATGTAATCGAATACGGATGCCAAGGTCTTTGCCGCTCTCGCGTCTCCATCCCCGCCGGCTGGACGTGCCCGCATTACTCGTCGCGAGCACGGTCATCCTCTGCTTCGGGTTGCTGCTCCCGGCGGTCGCCATTCACAGCATGGCGGGACTTTCGGTGAAAGCGTATTCAGTGTGGACCGGCATTCAGGCGCTGTGGTCCGGAAACCACCGGTTCCTGGCCGCAGTGGTGTTCACGTTCTCAATCGTGTTCCCGGTCTTCAAGCTGGCCGCGATCGGTTCCCTGTGGTTTCTGCGGTTCAAACCACGGCGCCGGGTTATCTGGCTCAACGACCTGAAGCTCCTGGGCAAGTGGTCCATGCTCGACGTCTTCGTCATCGCGGTCCTTCTGGGCACCGTGCGGTTCGGCGCGCTCACGCAGGCCCTGCCGCGTGCCGGCATCTATTTCTTTGGAACCGCAATCCTCATGTCCATGGCCCTCATCTATCTGGTGGCGCACATTGCGCACAACAGCGCCGAAGGGTATAAGCCCCCGGTGCCAGTCCTGAACGCGGTGCCGGTCGAGCTCCCCGCCCTGATCCTCCTTTGCGTCGGCTTTGACCTCCCGCTGATGGCGGTCAAGAAGTGGGTGTTCTGGCACCGCGATTACTCCCTCCTCACTGGGGTGCACGAGTTGGCGACTGATGGCCGCTGGTTTCTTGCCGGGGCCATCGCCCTGTTTGTCGTGGTTGCGCCCGCGGTGAAGCTCCTTGGCTACATTGCGTTGCGGTTCATCCGAAGGAAAGGCCATGGTCGAAAGCGGCTAACGTGGGCCGTCCTTCAACTAAACCGCTGGAGCATGGCCGAGGTTTTCGCGCTGGCATTGCTGGTGGCCTCCGTAAAGATAGGCGGGATGCTTGAACTGACCCCCGGTCCCGGCCTGTGGTGCCTGCTGGCCGGAGTGGGACTCTCGGCTTTGGTCTCCTTCCCTTCTTTTCGGCGGCCTTTCTGACCGGAACGCTATCCCGGGAAACCCCCCATTCGACCTGCTTTCTGGTCAATAGAATGGATGGCGTCATTGTTTTCGGCGGTGATCCATGGTTTTTGTGCCCTCCATGTGCCCTCGGGGCGTGTATTCCTGGGTACTGACGGGTACTGCCGTGTACTCGACCTGAATCCTAAAGTGCGTACCCGGGGATGTTGCCTGGCGTAAGCCAGGCAAGAACTACCAACAATATGACCATTGACACCACCCTACAGAGGGTGCTTCATTTCGTGCGATCCCACCATCATTTCTGAAATGTACTGTTCGAGATTTAGGCGCGAGGGACGCGCCTCGGCTAGAGGAAGGATGTTTATTGCGGCTCCGCCGCGATGGCCGGAAGTCCACGGTGTCTGGGGATATTGCCTGACGCAAGTCAGGCAAGAACTCCAATAGCTATACCTTTGGCACCACCCGCCATGTGGGTGCCATTCCACCACTCCGGCTTTCCACTATTCTATCCCGATGGTGGGGGAAATCGGTCCAACGGTGACCATCTTGAAAACCGTTCCGCAGGCTAAGGAGATTTCTTGAGCGGCCAGCTTGCCATAATCCGTCGTTCGGTCATTAAACTCCGTTCAAAAATCCCCACTCTCACCGGCAACGCGAGATACACGGCCACGATGGTCAGGCAGTGGCCCGAATTGGCCCGTCCGATTACGCCCATCCCCGACCAAGGCAGTTTGTTGATGGGTTAGGCGGGGGGGAAGCTGGCAGGGTAGGCTGGGGGCCCGCCCGCCATAAAAGCGTTATTTTACAAACACCGAGAATCGCTTGACATATCATGACGACTATGATACATTGTGATTAGAAAGGGATAGAAAGGAGGTACGCCATGAAAAAGAACCGCAAACCCGCCTCAGCGACCACAACACCAACCGAAGAACTACTCAGCATGGACGAAGCCATCAGCCTGCTCAAGACCACCCGTCCAACCTTCTACCGCTGGCTCAAGACCGGAAAACTTCGGGGCATGAAAGTGGGCCGGCAGTGGAGGTTTTACCGCAACGATGTCGAGGGTTTCCTCAGGGGCGAGGGGCTCCGGTATGACCTTCCGGTGGGTGTTGAACCCCTTATAACGGCGCTCCGCAGGCGCATTGGGGAAAAGGGGGATCCCATTTCATCCCTATCGGATTCCGAAAAGCTTGAACTGGCCTCTGAATTGGTTGTCCGGCTGGGCATAACCCTCAAGGCCAGCGACATCCACCTTGACTCCTTCCATGATTCCGGCCGCTTGCGCTATCGCGTAAACGGCATCCTGGGGGTGATAACCGAATTCGACGCCAAGCTCCTCCCGGCGCTGATTACCCGCTTCAAGGTCATGGGGAAGTGCGATGTAAACACAAAGAACCTTCCCCAGGACGCCCGTATCCCCTGGCATTCCGGCGGAGCCGAGCTGGATCTCCTCATGAATTTCCTCCCCTCGCTGGGCGGGGAAACCATGAACATCCGGCTTCTGGACCGAAGCATCGCCAACCTGACCATCGACTACCTCATGTCCGGATCCGCGGTGAAGGATGAGCTGGTTTCCGGGCTTTCCGCCCCTTATGGGATAGTCATAGTGGCCGGGCCCACCGGTTCCGGGAAAACGTCCCTTCTCTATGCCTGCGTGAACCACCTTGCAAAACCGGAGAAGAAGGTCGTTTCAATCGAGGATCCGGTTGAATACACCATGCCCGGGGTCGTCCAGGTACCGGTCAACAAGTCCATAGGAATGACCGCCCCCAATGTCCTGCGGGCCGTCCTGCGCTCCGACCCCAACATCATCGTGGTGGGGGAAATCAAGGATGCCGAAACCATCGACCTCGCCTGCAAGGCGGCAATGACCGGGCACTTGGTCCTGGCGGCCATGCACGCCCGCAACACCGGCCATGTGCTTGCCCGGCTCATGGACATGGGGGCGGAGCCCTACACGCTGGCCGAATCGCTCCTGATGGTCACCAGCCAGCGGCTGGTCCGGAAGGTCTGCAAGGAGTGCGGAGCCAAGGACACGCCATCAGCCAAGGTCCTCGGTCTGGCCCAGGAAATCGCCGGCGCCGGAGGGGTCAAGTGGCAGTCCGTTGAGCGCAAGTTCCGGAAGGGGGTGGGATGCCCCAAGTGCAACATGACGGGGTTCAAGGGTCGGGCGCTCGCCATCGAAGTGATGAAAGTGGATCGTGAAATCGCCTCCCTCATCAGGGAGGGGAATCCGGAGAAGGTGCGGGCCCGGGCCGTCGCCAAGGGCATGCGCACGCTGGAGGCGGACGCCGTCCGCCTGGCTGGCGAAGGCATTACCAGCCTCGGGGAGGTCCAGCGCATCATGGAATGACGCGCCTTTTCCCGCGCTACACCACCGCCCCCACGGCCCTCGGCTGTGGGGGCGTGCTTTTTGGGTGCGGACGGTGGCTTGGCGGATAGTGTTTAATGGGTTGATGGAAAGATTCGACGCCCACGGCCACATACCGGCCGACCATGCCGAGTCGGCCGAGTTCTTTGCGGCCATGGACCTCAGGCTGGTTAATATCGCGTTCGCGCATTTGGGGGGAGGGGATTGGCGGGGCGAGCAGGTGTGGGGCGCGGCCGGGCTGGTCCGGGCGGCACAGGGGTGGCCGGAACGCTTCGCCTGGTGCACCGGCTTCGACCTTCCGCGGTGGGACGATCCTGGCTGGGCGGATGCCGCCATCAGGGGCATTGATGCTGACTTCGAGAAAGGGGCGGTCGCGGTCAAGGTGTGGAAAGATTTCGGGATGCGCCTGAGAAATCCGTCGGGTGCCTGGGTGCAGGTGGACGACCCGGTATTGGAGCCGGTCTTTGCGCACCTGGAAAAGACCGGTCGCACGGTCCTCATGCACGTCGGGGACTCGAAGAAGCATTGGGAGCCGGGCATGGACGGGGACCACGCGATGCATGGCAAGCAGGGGGCCCCATCCAACGAGGACATCATGGCGGCACGGGACCGCGTGCTGGAGAGGCATCCGAAACTCAAAGTCATTGGGTGCCACCTTGGTTGCATGGAGGACGACCTTGGGGCGATAGCCCAACGGCTGGACCGTTTCCCCAATTTCGCCGTGGACTCCTCCGCACGCGTCATGGCGCTGGCCGGGCACGACCGGGGGAAGGTGCGGGAATTCTTCGCGAAATACCGGGACCGCATCCTGTATGGCGCGGACCAGTTTTCGGAGAAGCCCCATTCGGTCATGACGCAATGGGAGCGCTGCAAGGAGCTCAGCTACCTGCGGTTCAGGTACCTCGAGGAATTCGAGTTCTACGAGAGCGGCAGTGAGATGCTGTTGCAGGGCTGGGAACTGATACCGAAGCGAATCCGCGGGCTGGGACTGCCGGGGGACGTGCTGGACTCCTTCTATCGTGGAAACGCGCTCAAGTGGTTGCCGGCCCTGGCCGGGAAGGGCCGCGGTTAGGCGACCGGGTCGTCCGGGGATTTACCCTAGTAGGTCCTGAGGTTGTCCACCAGTATGTAGCCCTTCATCCGGTAGTCCCATCCGTTCCGCTTCTCGGCGGTGTCCGACACGACATTGAGCGAAAGCCCGCCGGCCGATTTAAGTTCACCCGGGCCGAGCGCCTGGTTCTTGCCCTTTTCTTTCTTCCAGGCAGCTTCACCGAAGTCCCACCGGATTGTGGTCCACTTTCCCCGCTCAAGTGCCCTTGAAGCGGACTTGTATTTATCCAGTTCGGCATACACTTTCGGGGTTTCTCCCTTCGCCGTGTAAAGTTCGGGCGACGCCCAGACATCCACCGAAATTCCCTTGGCGGAACTCATATCCCAGGAAGTTGCGGAAGAGCCCATCAGTATTGGCCAAAGCGATACGGCGAAATCGAAATCCATTCTTAGGGAGCGGCGGCCTTCCGTGGCTTTGCCCTCCTCCGGGGACAGCTTCACCAGGTCGTTGTAGTGCGACCAGCGGGATGGGACCGTGTCCTCGAAGCCTTCCAGCAGGGTCCCCGCTGGAGCGGCGACCGGGGCGGGTTTCGGCTCGGCCCGCTCTTTTTCCTCCGCCTCGATGTCATCAAGCCTCCGGGGCACGATGCTCAGGTATCCCTCGTCGGCGTCCACGAGCAGGTAATCATAGAAATGTCCGATGGGAGGCCAGTCCTCCAGGGGCCCACCGCTGCTGCCGGTAAGGACATACCTGATGCCGTCGCGTATGCACATCTCGTAGGTGTGGACATGGCCCTGGAACACCGCCTTCACGTTGTTCGCGAGGAACAGGGAGTGCAGGCGGTCCCGCTCGGCCTTGTCCATCTCGAGCCACCCCTCCATTTCGTCCGCCACAATCGGCACGTGGAGCGTGACGAAGGTGCCCTTCATGCCCCGGCTGGCTTCCAGGTCCTTGCGGAGCCACGCCTCCTGCTCCGCGCCGAGCGTCCCATAGTGGGCCTCGTTGCCGGTGTCCAGCATGATGAAGTGCCAGCCGTCCCGGCTGAATGAATGGTAGGTCGGGCCAAATTCCTTCCTGAACATTTCCACGCTTTCCCGGCTGTATCCCTCGTGGTTTCCCATGGCGATGTGCACGGGGAAGGGCGCGGTCTTCATGGCCTCGCGGAAGGTCCGGTATTGCCTTTTCAGCACCCCCATGTCGGAGGTCCATCCGGTGATGATGTCGCCCGCGTGAAGCAGGAAAGCGGGCCGGGGTTCCTGCGCGGACATGTCCTTGAGGAACTTCAGCAGGATTTCCGGCCTGGCCAGGGGATTATCGAAGGTGAGCTGGCTGTCGCTCGCCACGGCGAAACGCAGGCATTCGCCTCCCGATGGCAGCAGGACCATCAGGCTGGAAACCGCGGAAAAGACAACCGGCCTTAGAAGGAAGGCAATCTGTTTTTTCATGGTGAATTCATTATAAGCGGAACAGAACCGGGCCGGCCTGAACCATTTATCAATGATGCCAAGGTGAAAGCTGTTCGTTACCGGGTCACGAGGGGAATAGCGCGGATTGCTGGCGGTGGATGTCGGCGAAATAACCGTGCTCGTCCCGCAGCTTGGCGGGGTTCCCCTCTTCGACCACGCGGCCGGCGTCCATCACCAGTATGCGGTCGCAGTCCATGACCGAGCCGACCCGGTGGCTCACTATGACGGCGGTGCCGCCCTTTATGAAGGCGCGCAGGGTGGCCAGCAGTTTCTGCTCGGTCTCGCCGTCCAGCGCGCTTGTGCAGGAATCAAGGACGAGGACTTCGGGGTCCGTGAGCAGGGCGCGCGCAATCGAAAGCCGCTGTTTCTGCCCGCCGGACATCGACACGCCGCGCTCCCCGATGACCGTTTCGAGCCCCTCGGGATGCTCGCGCACGAAACCCGAAGCCATGGAGTCATCAAGCGCCTTCCATACTTCCGCGTCGCTCCGGGAGCCCTGCGTATAGAGGACGTTTTCGCGGATGGTCCCGGAGAAGAGGATGACCTCCTGCGGGACCAGGCCGAAGGCCCGCCGGACGGATGCGATGTCCCATTCCCGGAGGTCGCGGCCGTTGACCAGGACCCGCCCCTCGGTGGGATCGTAGTACCGCATCATAAGCGCCATCAGCGTCGACTTCCCGGAGCCCGACGGCCCGATTACGCCGACTTTTTCGCCCGCCTTGAAGCTGACTGAAACATTGCGGAGCGCCAAGGGCAGTTCGGGGGCATAGCGGAAGGACACCTTCTCGAACGAGATTTCCCTGATGGGTTCGGCCAGGCGCGCCGCGCCGGGGGGGCTGGAAATGTCCACCGGCTCGTCGAGGAGCCGGAAGACCTTGGTCAGCGAACCCGTGGCCTGGGCCACCATCTGCGGCATGTTGCATACGGCGAGGACGGCGGGGAAGAGGGACAGGAAATAGCCGTAGAAGGCGACGACGGTGCCAAGCGTGCTGCGTCCCTCGAGGTAAAGTTTGCCGCCGTAGACGAAGACTATCACGAACCCGATGTGGATGAGTATGCCGTTGATGAACCCGTAGATTGACGAGTAGCGGTTGTATTCCACGTGTAGGTCCCGGTGCCGGTTGACCCGCTTCCCGAACCGGTCGGCCTCCAGGTCTTCCGCCGCGAACGAGCGGACGATGCGCACCGCACCAACCTTTTCGGCGACCATCCCGGACAGGATTCCCCAGTTCTCGCGGATGCGCTCGCTCATGTCGCGCATCTTGGGCCGGAGCCAAAAGAACGCGGCCACCATGCCCGGGAAGACCGCCGTAATCGCCAGCGTCAGCGGAAGGCTCATCCTGACGAGGATGATGTATCCGCCGAGGACGATGAGCGCGTTGGCGAGCGTGTTTATCATGCCGGCGGTCATCACGTGCGTGATGGCGGCCGGGTCGCCGAGCGCCGTGGTGAGGAGCCTTCCGGCGTGCGAGGCGTCGTAGAACTTCCGCGAAAGCCTCAGCAGGTGCTCGGCGAGCGTGGTCCGCGCATGCTGGGTGACGACGACCAGGAGGCCGAAGAGGACGCGGTTGAACAGGAAGACCAGGAACGAGTTCACGAAAAAGATGATGTAGCCGATGCCAAGGACCAGCATTCCGATGTGCCATGACCAGTGCTCGGTGGCGAGCACGCGGTCCACCATGGTCTTGTTCGCGTAGGGCCACCAGAGCCCGAGGGTGACCCGGACGAGGATGTTGACGGTGAGCAGGGCGACCACCGTCCGGTGCGGCGCGATGAACATGCGGAAGTAGCGCCAGAAATACGGGGTTCCGGCCGGACGCCTATCCATTGATGACCCCCGCGGAGAAGTGGGCCTGGTGGAGGCTGTAATACACGCTTTGCGGGTCCTCCAGGAGCTTCCCGGGATTGCCCGTCTCGATTATCCGTCCGCGCTCCATCACGATTACGAGGTCGCAGTTCCGGATGGTCGAGAAGCGGTGGGCGACGATGAACGAAGTCCGCTTCTGCAGGAGAACTTTTACGGCCTCCTGCAGGAGCGCCTCCTCCATGGAGTCCAGCGACGAGGTCGCCTCGTCAAGGATGACTATGGCGGGGTCGATGAGGAGCGCCCGGGCGATGGAAAGCCGCTGGGCCTCGCCCTCGGATGGCGTTATGCCTTCCTCGCCGCCCACCCGGGTGTCCAGCCCGGCCGGCAGTCCTTTCACGTAGCCGTCGATCTGCGCCGCCGCGAGGACGCGCCATATCTCCCCATCCGTGGCGGAGGGTTTTCCGTAGGCGACGTTGGCGCGGAGCGTGTCGCTGAACAGGACAACATCCTGCGGAACGACGCCGATGTTCCGGCGGAGGTCCTGCGGGTTGATGTCGACGGTCGGCGTCCCGTCGATGAGTATCGACCCTTTCCGGGGGCGGTAGAAATCCTGGAGAAGGTTCACCAGCGTGGTCTTCCCGCATCCGGTGTGCCCGACCAGCGCCACGCTGGTCCCCGGGGCCACCGAGAAGTTGACGTCGTTCAGGACCGGCTTGCCGGTCTCGTATTCAAAATTGACGTGCTCGAAGCGGACTTCCCCCCTGATGTCGGAGATATGCCGGCGGCCCTCGGACAGCCGGGCTTCCTCGACCTCTTCCAGGATTTTGGCGATGCGCTCGGCCGAAACCGCCGACTGCTGCCAGTTGTTCATGAGGTTGAACGATGTCTCAACGGGGGAGAGGATGTATCCGATGAGCCCCGACAACGAGAGTAATTCCCCGAGCTTCATGTCCCCGTTTATGACCAGCAGGCATCCCATCGCGAAGGCGGAGTGGCGGGATACGGCGGAGGTGAGTCCGCCGAGGACGTTCATGCGGGTGCCCTGCATCGTCATCCGGTACCAGGTTTCGGAGGCGGCGTGGCCGTACCGGTAGTGCTGGAGGCCCTCGCGGCGCTCGCGGGTGAACGCCTGGATGATTTCCATGCCCTTGAGCTTCTCGCCCCAGTTCCCCCACAGCCGGTCCTCGTTGCGGCGCCAGGCTCGCGCGGCCTTGTGGACCTGCGGGAGGAACCGGCGGACTATCCAGGCATAGATGGGGACGAAGCACAGGACGACGATGGCAAGGTCCTTGTTCCAGGTCAGGAGGATGGCGAGCGCCACTATTCCCATCATGAATTGCAGGCTTACGTTTACGAGCTCGCCCCCGACGAGCGTCAGCAGCTGGCGGGTGTCGTTCGTCACCCGGTTCACTATCTCGCCGGAGAGGGTCCGGTCGAAGTAGCTGATGGTAAGCCGGTGGAGCTTCCGGTAGACCGCCAGGCGCAGGTCGGCGACGACGGTTTCGATGATGCGGACCGTCCCCTGGATGCCGACGAGGTAGAGCCCGTGGTAGACGAGCGCGAAGGCGACATAGGCGCCCGCGAAAAGCCAGATGACGGGGACCGATTTCGCGGGCAGGACGTTGTCGAAGTATATCTTGACGGCTATCGGAGTAAGAATGCCGCAGGCGAAATAGGCGCCGTAGACGGCGAACCAAACCATGATGCTCCGGCGATAGGGCTGAAAGAACGGCCAGAACGACGACAGGACGCGAAGGCTGAAGGATGATTCGGGCGCCTGCTTATTGTCCGTTTCCCCGTCCATAGGGGATTATTCTACATGCGTTGCCGGCGGGACCCGGTGATATGATTCGAGGCATGCCGGCCCTGTTCTTCCTTGGCGCATTCTTGGTCTTTCTCCGCACCGCATGCGGGAGCTACGACCTGGTGGACGCGGGGGAAATCATGGGGGCCGGGCTCACGCTGGGAATCATCCACCCGCCCGGATACCCGCTGATAACGCCGTTCCTGCGCCTGCTGGAAATGGTTCCCGCCGGTTCCACCTGTTTCCGGATGAACCTGCTGGGGCCGCTGGGCGGCGCGGCCACCGCCGCGTTGATGGCGGTCCTGGCCCGGAGGATTGCCGGGAAGGGGGGGGCGGCCCTGCTGGCCCTGCCGTTCGTCCTGCATCCGGCTTTCTGGCTCCAGTCGCTGGGCGTGAAGGGGGGCTTCTACACGGCGCTGACCGCATCTTTCATGTTCCTGGCGGTCCTGCTGGCCCGTCCGGGCGGGTTATCGGCGGCGCTGGCCGGACTGCTGGCCGGGCTCGGGTTTGCCCTCCAGACGCAGGGGGGAATGATGATAGTCCTGGCCCTGGCCGCCGCCATCATGGCGAACCCCGCCATGCGGAAGAGGTTCAGCGCGCGCAATGCCGGGATTTGCCTCCTCATGTTCCTGCTCGGAGCGGGGCTTTACCTGTTCCTTCCGGTCCGTTCTGCGGCCACTCCGCCCGTGTATTGGGGTGCCTGGCATAAATGGGCGGGAGTGAAGGAGATACTGCGGTGGTCGGCGATGACCGCCCGGCTGAACCGGGGTGGCCTGGAATTGCTGGGGCAGACGCCCCACCTGATGAGCGTCCTGGTAATCGCCGTTCTCGCCGTTGCCGGAAACATTTTAGGGCTGTTCGCCGGACGCCATCGGGCGGTTTATGCGGCCTCGCTGGCTGTCGTGCTGGCCACGGTCATGCACTTCCTTCCCATCGACATTTTCGCGAAAAGCATACAGCATTCCCTCCCCCTGTGGGCTGGCGGCTTCACCGGTTTGCTGGGCCTGCTCGAATGGTTGCGCCCCCGCGTGGGTGCGCCAGCGTATTCGCGGCTGGCGGCAACCGCCGCCGCCGGAGCGGTCACCCTCGCGGCGTGGCTGGCCCACCCCGGCCATGCTCCCGACCTGTCCCGCTATTATGCCGCCGACGATTACGCCCGTAACATCGCGGCATTTCTGCCGCCGGGCCGCGGCCTCCTGATAAGCTTCGGCGATTTCAGCTACGACCCCCTGCGGTTCCGCCAGCTTGACGGGAAGGGGAGGCTGGAGGTGGCGCACGTGCGGCTTTCCTCACTCACGCTTCCCGCCTACGGCGACCACCTGCGGGGTGTCGTCCGCGACCATCCGTGGCTGGTTCAACCGCCACCGGGTTCCCTTGGCCCCTACATCGACGTCGATACATACCGGCTGGTCGTGGCCCAGAAAAGGGGAGCCTGGGTGTTGTCCTGTCCCCATTTGTTCACATTCCAGGGAACCCTGCGCACCCTCGACCCGCTCCATCCGACCCCGGCGGGATTTGTCCTGAATCTGGGCGGCCCGTCCGGTCCGGCCGTTCCCATCACCGCTTTGCCTAGGATGAACTACCGGGGCCTGCTGGATCCCTCGATGCGACTTGACCGCTGGAACGCCAACCTGCCCTACGAATACGCGTTCGCCCTGCAGGCCGCCATCGCCCGGATGCCCGTCAGTGAATGGTCCACGGGCCCGGTGGCAAGGGCCACGACGCTTGCCGGTTTATTGCTGAACCGGTAGCCGTTATCCCCAGCGCCCTTTCTTAATCTGCTTTGAAAGGATGGATATCTTCTTCCATTTCTTCCTGTCTTCGAGCCGCAATCTGGCGTCCTTGCGCCGCTGGAGGAACGCCGCTTCCCTCTGGAGTTTCAGGTAACCATGCCAGCGCCCCGGATCCAGGGTGCCATCCGCCAGCGCCTTTTTTATCGCGCAACCGGGTTCGGCTTCGTGCCGGCAGTCCTTGAATTTGCACAGGGAGGCGATGCTTTCAACGTCCCCGAAAGTCATGCCTATTCCGTGCTCGTCCGTCCATACCGCAAGCTCCCGCATTCCGGGAGTGTCGATGATTAGCCCTCCCCAGGGGAGAACCTCCATCTGGCGGTGCGAGGTGGTATGCCGGCCTTTCCCGTCGGACTGCCGGACTTCCCCCGTTTCCAGTTGCGCCCCGCCCATCAGCGCATTGAGCAACGCGGTCTTACCCACCCCCGACGGCCCCAGAAATACGCCCGTCTTGCCCGCTTCCAGGTGCGGTTCAATCGCCTCAAGCCCGATCCGTTGGAGTGCGCTCACGGGATAAGCCGGGATGCCGGGGGCGAGCGCCTGCACTTCCGCCACGTGTTCCTGGTATTCGGGACAAAGGTCAATCTTGTTGAGGAGGACGACCGGGGCCGCCCCGCTGCTCAAACTCATGGCGATATAGCGCTCCACCTTCCGGATGTTAAAACTCCGATATCCATCGAGCCCGCATACGATGAATGCGGTGTCTACGTTGGCAGTCAGGACCTGTTCTTCGGTCTTTCCGCCCCTCCTTCTGTCTTTTGCGCCTGCTTCTTTCCTGGCAAAGCTGTTTTTTCGCGGCAGGACGGAGTCAATGACCGCCTTGCGTTCTCCCGGTACCAGGCGAACGGCCACCCAATCGCCGATGACGGGGAGCTCCCCCCTTGATTGGGCGGTGTGCCGCATTTTGCCCCGAATCTCGGCCGCGAGCATGCCGTCGCCGGAGTGGACCTCGAAACCAGGTCCGGTGTCGCGGGTAATCCTGGCGGGAACGAGACCCGCTGAACGGTGTTGGGCAAAATGCCCTTCGAACCAGGAATCCCAGCCGTAATCTTCAATGGTGTTCATGGAGGTTTATCGGCGTTATTATCCCACCCGTCCGTCTTGCGCAGGATTCTGTGACGGCGTCGTAGCTCTGTGGTCTTTCGGGCTTGCCCATCAGGTTGTCGAAGGGGGGAGGCGGGTCAGCCGGGGAGGTATTGGCCCAGTTCCCTGAGGCGGGTGCGCAGGCGTCCGGGTTCCACGGCATGGACGTCGCAGGGGAGTTTGGCGGCCGCGAAAGCAGCGGCGACCCCGGCTGCCTCGCCGGTGGCCAGGCAGACCGGCATCACCCGCACGCTCCCGTTGACCTCGCGGTCGGAGGAGATGCAGCGGCCGGCAACCAATACGTTGGCCAGGCCGCGGGGGGTCAGGCAGCGGTACGGTATGCCGTGTGATTCCCCGGGCTTGTAGTGCTTTTCCCTCCTCTTCCGGAGCTCTTCCGGGTCAAGCTCGCGGGGCCCGGGTTCATGAACGTCGATGTAATAGGAATTGCGGCATATCTCGTCGGGGAAGGAGCGCCGCGCCTCGTAATCCTCCCTCGTCAGGCGGTAGTCGCCGGCGATCCGCCGGGTTTCGCGGGCGCCGAGCAGCGGGGCGGTTGCGGCCAGGAAGGCGTGTCCAAAGGCCGCAGGGGAGAATTCCGCCAGCGCGTCCCGGAAGTCGCGGGCGAGCTTCCTGCCCGCTATCAGCGCCTTGGAAACGCTGCGGGGGTCCGTATTGTCCGCGTTCCACAGGTGGCCGGCATTGAAGCCGACGGTTCCGGGTCCCAGCATGGCGTTGTTGCAGTTCCAGTCGGAGATGGCCGGCCACTTGCCGGACCTGATGATGGCGTGAATGGGGCTGCGGATGTCGCCGCCCCAGGTCGGCGGCCCGTGGCGGTAGGCGTGTTCATCCACGTTCGCAAGCATGAAGCAGTGGGTGGCGGCCTGAAGCGCGCCTTTCCCGTCCCCTTTCTCGAATCCGGCTCCCGCCCACGCGGCGAGGTCGCCGTCGCCGGTCGCGTCCACATAGACCTTGGCTTTCAGGGCCGCCAGCCCGGATTTGCCGCACATTATGGCGGCTTCCACCCGGCCGCCTTTCGATTCCACCGCGGCGAGCATCGTGTTGAAGAGGACCTGCGCGCCCATCCCAGTGACGAGGTCGTCGTAAACGCGTTTCAGGCGTTCCGGATCGATGGGAACCCAGTCGAGTTCGTCCGCCGTGACATGCGGCATGCCCTTGCGGCACTCCTCGAGCACCCTTATGGCGATGCCGCGGTAGACCACCTTTTCCCCGTCCGTGAAGGGGCACCAGGCCGGCACCAGGCCGGAAGTGCCCATTCCGCCGAGCGCGCCCGTCGCCTCGACGAGGAGGGTCCGCGCCCCCTCCCGCGCCGCCGCGGCCGCCGCCGCGCACCCGGCCGGCCCGCCGCCTGCCACGAGCACGTCCCACGAGTCATCCAATTCCAGGGTTCGCGCCTTCAATTCGTACCGCGCCACGGTCATCTTCCTCCCGTCGTTCCGCCGGGCCGGATGATTGGCGGCTTTTCTCCCGCGGTGACCATCCGCTGTTTCAGCAGTTCCGCCAGCTCATCCCGCACGGCGGAGTGGGCAGCATCGCCCGACAGGTTCTCCAGCTCGTGCGGGTCGTGCTCGAGGTCGTAGAGATACTGGTCCTCGTATTCGTCGGCCGCCGGGTCCTTTTCTCCGTCGGCGGCCGGCGCGGTGACCCCGTATTTCCATCGGCGAGTCCGGATCGCGCGGCCCACCTGGGACTCGCTCACCTGCACGAAGACATCGTTCCAACCGGCGGCCTTGCCTTCCAGAAGTTTCTGGAGCGGGCGGCCCTGCTGGCCCGGCAGGGGAGTGAGTCCCGCCGCGTCCATTAGCGTGGCGTGCCAGTCCAGGAGGTCCACCAGCCCATCGACTTTCCCCCGGCCGTCGAAACCCGGCCCCTGCATCACCGTCGGGACCCGGATGGAAGCCTCGTGGCATGACCGCTTGTATTCGTCGTTGCGCGTCCGGAAATGGTTCCCGTGGTCCGAGCAGAACAGGACCACCGTGTTGTTGTCCAGGCCGGTCTTCCGGAGGAGGCCGAGCACGCGGCCCAGGTTCGCGTCCAGGCTTTTCACGCACCCGTAGTAGCCAGGCAGGTAGCGGTTGATGTCCGCGCCCAGCTTCGCCAAGTCGGGCGGCACCCACAGGTCCTTCGCCAATTCCTTCGCCCAACCCTTCGGCGCGGCGAATTCATCGTTGTGGTTCTGCATATGCGGCTCGAGGTAGCTCACAAAAAGCAGGAAGGGGCGGTCGCGGCGGCGGGAGAGCGCATCAAACGTTTCCAGCACTAGGTCGGTCTGGGCGTCCACCCGGTATCCGGGCCGGGTAACCTCATGGCCGTCGCCGTCATAGACCCGATAACGGTTGGGCAGTGAGGTGAATTCAAGGACATCCGCCGCCAACCACAGGTCCTTGTAGCCACCGCGGTTCCCGGTTGGCATGCGTCCCTCGGGATCGAATTCCTGTCCCCGGTGGTCGCTGACGCCGAGGTGCCACTTCCCGATGTATCCGGTCCACCATCCCGCGGCTCCGCACGCCTTGGCGATGGTGGGGGAACCGGGGGGAAGGGGGATACCGTTGCGGAAACATCCGTTCCAAGTGGCGTATGACCCGGTCTGGAGGCACGCCCGGGCCGGGCCGCAGACCGGCTGGACGGTGAACGAGTGGGTGAATCTGACGCCGCGGTTCGCCATCTCGTCCAGATGGGGAGTCAGCCCCATAGGGTTGCCGTAGCAGCCGCAAGTGTCCCACCTTTGTTGGTCGGTGAAGAACACCAGCAGGTTCGGCCTCATATGTTCACCATTTTACCAATGTAATGCGGATTTCAGCGCCGCCGCACCAGGTGTAAAACGGCGACGTATCCCCGGCGGACGGTTCCGCCGCGGCGCGTGACAGCCAAGGCAATATCCCTTTTCAGCCCTTCCTGCGATTGGGGCGGATGTTTGAGGCGCCCCGAGTCTGAATCAAGGATGGCCATGTAGCGGGGAATGTCGAATTCGACCGTCCAGGGACGCTGGACCGTTTCCACGCCACCGAAAAGCCCGGACTGGTCAATCTCGTCCGTGGTGTATTTTATCCGCCGTTCCAGTGTCTGCTCGGCGAAATGTTTGGCCTCTTCTTGTCCCCGCCAGCGCAGGTAGATCTCGTCCAGTTCGGCGCGGAACCCCGGGTCCTCCTGGCCCGGATGGTTTGCAAACACGGCGAGGGAACCGCCGGTTTTCAGCGCCTTGGCGCCCTTGGCGTACCGGTAATCCGGGGCGACGTGGTGCAGGGAGGTGGCGGCGAGGACGAGGTCGAAGGACTGCGGCTCCAGCGGCCAGTCCTCAAGCCGCTCCTCCCTGACGGCGACCGCCGGAAAGTCCGCAAGGTTGCGCCGCGCGAGCCGCGCGAGGTGGGGTCCCGGCTCCAGGCAAACCATGCGGTATCCGCGCCTGGCGAACGGCCGGGTCGCCTGCCCGGTCCCGCACCCGATTTCCAGTATGCGCCCGTCGCGGGTGATACCGGACATCTTGACGGTCTCCTCGACCAGTTCCTCGGGATAGCCGGGCCGGCCCAAATCGTAGGATTCCGCCATCGCGTCATAACTGGAGGCGCGTGCGAGGTCGCTCACTATACGCCGCGGCTCAGGAAGGAAACGTCGTCGACCACCCGCCAGCCAGCGCGTTTCCAGAATGCCATACTCGCCCGGTTGCCGGAACGGGCAAAAAGGTAGATTCGCCGGGCCCCTGCCTTACGCATCCCCTTGATGCATTCCCGGATTAGGGCTGACGCGATTCCCCGGCGCCGATGGGCCGTATCCACCGCGAGGTGAAAGATGTATCCCCGGCGCGCGTCCTGCGTGCCCATTACTTTTCCCACCAATTTTCCCCCCACGATTGCCACCAGGCAGGTTCCGGGATTCTTTTTTAGAAGCCGCAGGAGGGTCCGCCGGTCGTCGCCCCGGCTCACGCCGACCGTCTTTTTCCAGAGCGCGCGCGCCGCCGGGATGTCCGCCGGTTTGAGAACCCTGACCAGATAACCGGCTTGGCTTTTCACTTTTTGCCCCGCAGGGCCTTTTCACAGACCAGGCGGAGGTTTCGATAGGCGGGGTTCTGCGGATTATATTCCTCCGCTTTCGCGAAGGCACGGGCGGCATCGCCCAATCGTCCGGCGCCGCGGTAGGCCAGCCCGAGGTTTCCCCAGACCATGTCGGGGCCGGGGAAGCCGGTGGCGGTCGCCCTCTTCAGCGGGCCGACGGCCTCCGCGTATTTCTGCATCGCCACCAGCTGGAACCCGAGCCGGCAGGAGAAATTGGTGATGTCGGGGTAGGCATAGGCGAGGGATTTTAGCCGCGCCAGATGTTCCCCGTCCGATTCGCCCGGCCGGGCGGCTGCCAGCCCCTCCGTGCCGGGGAGGAAGGGTTCCGCGCGGGGCGGGGAGACCGGCCGGTTGGATAGGGCGTAAAGCACGAAACCGCCGTTTTCGCGGTCAAAGCCGGGCTGGATGAACACGGGCCTCGCGTGGCGGACCCAATAATCGTGGAACAGGCGGCGCGCCTCGGATTTCCAGCCCAGCGCCTGAAGCTGGAAAATCCCCTCGAATTCCGAGGTGACATAGTTCAAAAGTACATGGCTCGCCCCCGTTTGCCGAAGGAATCTACGTATGTCGTCGGGTGTGTTTGCCCGGTGGGCCAGTTCCAGCATCAGCGGGGTGTCCGTCATGTAGCGCCTGATGGCGAGTTGCCTGAAGCCATAGCCCCTGCTTTCGCCCACCACGACGAGCCTGGCGGAAGCGGGGAGGAGTTGGGCGGCTTTTGTCGCCGCGTCATCGTAGGTCGTGAGGACGCGGGCGAGATGCTTTCCGCGCGATTCCAGCCCCATCCCGGCCGCGAACGACCTCTTGAAGAAGTCCGCCCCGGCCACGGCCTGGATTGCCCCGGCGGCCAGCACAACGAGGGTGAGCAGGGTGCGTATGCGGGCGGGCGCGCCGGGCCGGACGGACGCCCGGGAGAGTCCCAGCGCAGCCAGGAGCGCCAGCGGCGCCAGGAGCGGCATCATGTAGCGGATGCAGGGAACGAGCACCAGCCAGGCGGCGGCGGACACCGCCCAGACGAAGACCGCGGGGGAGACGGGAGAGATGACGGCCCGCGAAAGGAACGGAAGCGCCAGGAGCATCAGCGGCATGTGTTCGGTGAGCAGGCGCCACAGCGCGGACAGGTAGCCCGAACCCGGACTCCAGTCCACGCCGGGACACCCCAACAGGTGAAGAAGGCGGGTGTTGTCCGCCGTCCAGTTCAGCCCGCCGAAGACCAGCGGGTAAACGGGGTTGCCGGTGAACAGCCAGCCGTCCACCAGAAAAGGCGCCCCGCCGAGGGCCGCCCCGGCGGCGAGGGCGAGGAGGGAAACGCCCTCCCGGGCGGGGGCCCGGCCCATCCTCATAAGGTGCCAGGCGGCCATGCCCAATAGGGGAACCGCGGTGGTATATTTCGCGCAGGTGGCCCATCCCATCAAGGCGCCCGCGAAAAGCGCCCAGGCTGCCGAACCCCCGGAGGAAACCCGCCTGCTCCAAGCCCAGACAGCGGCCAGCCCGAACGCCATCGAGTAGAAACCCTCATTCAGGTGGCCGATGTGGAATCCAACGAGATTCGAGGAGAGCAGGGCGGCCAGTGCGAGGAATCCGGCGAGACTCCCCGCCAGCGAGGATGCCCACGAGAAAAGAAGGGCGCAAGTGGCGGCCAATCCCGCCAAGTTCAGCAATTTCGCGGCGGGTTCGCCGGCAATCAGGAACCCCTGGGCTAGCAGCTCCTCCATGAGCAGGGGATAGCGGTAGGTGACCTGGACGGTGTCGAATATCTTGTGGAGCCTTGCCATATCGGCGGGGGCGGCCAGGTGGTAGGCCAGCGCATCCGTCCATGTTTCCGGGGCCATCGCAAAGGCGCCGAGGAGGAGGGCGAGAAGGCCCGCATACCATTTAAATGTCCGTCCTTCACCGGAAATCACCCCGATTACGGCGCCCCGGATTTCCCGGATGCAGCCGGCGCCGGCCGCCGTCAGGAAGGCGAGCGCGGCGAGGGCGACCGGCGTGAACAGGAGGCCGCACAATCCGAGGCCGGCGGCGATGATGGCGTAGAACGCGGCCCCCGCCGCGAAACGGAACGAAAGCCTCCCGGGGATTCCCGGCCGGCGGAACAGGCCAAGCCAGCCCAGCGCGCGCGTCCCCGCCCCGAGGAAGGCCACCCCGAACAGTCCGGCCACCAGCACGGCGGGAGTCCAGCGGACCCAGTGGGCGAGGAGGGCCGTTTCAATGCCGGCGGGGGGACGGAAGGCCGCCAGGGCCGCGGGGACCGCGTGGCCGGCGGACCACCATACGGCTGTGGCGCACGCCAACCCCCAGAGCACTGCGGCCAATTCCCTCATCGCAGCTCCCCGGTGGGCTTTTTGGCGGCGTCGGTAATCCATCCGGCGGCGCGCACCCGGCGCAGGTGTTCCCGGGCTTCGCCGGGGCGGCCCTCGGCCAGCGAAACCCGGGCAAGGCGGTCTTCCAGCACCGCCAGCCGGCCGTAGGAGCCCGCCCATTCCTCCCAGACGCGCCGGGCCTGGGCGAGCCTTCCGTCCCGGTATTCGGCGTCGCCCTCCCAGGTCAGGATGCCCGCGCCCGGCAGGAAGGGCAGGCGGCGGGAGAACGAGGCGTCGTAGGTCCCCTTCCCGGGCGGGCGGCGCAGGAGGAAAGCATAGGAGCCGTTGACGCGGTATTTCTCGGCGGCCTCCCGCTTGATCACGGGCACGGCGTATTCCCTCCAGAATTCCTGCATGAGGAGGGCGGTCCGGGGCTTGAACCGGAACGTCTCGATTTCGGCGATCATGTTGTCGTCAAGGCATATCGTCGAGTAAATCATGTGGGTGAAGTTGCGCTGGTGGAGGCGCACCCGCAGGCGGGCGGGGTCCGGCGATTCACTGGCGAGCCGCCAGAGCAGGGGGTCGGACCCCCACTCGTAGTCCGTGAAGACCCGGCCGGACAGGTAGTAGCCCGTGTCGTCACCGAGGATGTAAACGGTGCCGCGGCCCGGGAAGGCCGCCTCGAGCTCCTTCCATACGGGGTAGCGGACCTGCCGCGGCACCATTCCCTCGGCGAGGTAGTGGTCCTTCGTGACGGTTCCGAACGCGAAGTCACGCGGACCGAACATGATGACACCGGCGGCCATGGTCAGCAGGGCCTGGACGAAGACGGTTAGGGACAGCAGGTTGCGGAGTGCGGTGCGCTTCCCGTTATCGAGCGCGGGAAGCACGCCAATCAGCGCCACCGTCCACACGCCCACCATCCCAATGACGTAATGCGGCGAAACGCCCCCGAACATCAGCACCCACAGGCCCGCGCTTCCCGCCGAGAACGCCAGCAGCATCCTGACCTCCGGGGTCGTCGCGCCGAGGTAGGCCAGGGCGGCGAGCAGGAGGGCTGAGATGGCCGGTCCGGGGTGCTCCCAATAGCCGAAGGGGCCGCCCATGAGGGTGATGGGGAACGAGAAAATCCGGTCGGGCGAGGTCAGCCACTTGTGCTGGACCGTGTTGATGAAATTGTAATAAATGGCAAGCTCGTTGGAGGACGAGGCGTCAAGCGAGGGCAGGCCGAAACGGGCGAGGTGGGGCGAAAGCGGGTCGCCAGTCCACAGCCATCGGGCCGCCCACCAAAATATCAGGGGGCCGGCGAACCAGGCCACCATCGCGGCCGGTTTGCGCGACAGCGCCGCCCACCAGTCGCGCCGGTCGGGCCGGACCGCCAGGAGGGCGACGTATCCGCCAACGCCGAAAAGGGCGGTAAATTTCGCGGAGAACGCCATCCCGAACAGGAGCAGGATTTCCCGCAGGCGGGAGAGGCGTGTCCGCCCGGTGAGGAAGACCAGTTCGATTGCCAGCTGGACGTAAAGGAAACACTCGTGTTCGGAGAAGGTTGCGGCGGTGACGAGCATGAAACCCGGGGCCGTCACCGTCAGCGCGAGGGCGAGTGCGCGGAGCTCCCAGGGAAGGCCGGCGCGTGAAGCCAGGCGGGCCAGCGTCGCCAGGACGGCAAGCGCGAAGGCCGCGTTCACGGCGCGGGCCGCCATGTCGCCGCCGAGGGCCATTGCCGCCGCATAGAGCATGTGCGGGAGCCCCATATAGGACCAGAAAAAGTAGCGCTCGATGAGGATGAACTTGTGCTCGAGCAGGAAGCGCTTGGGGAAGAACAGGTGGTAGCGGAGCGCGTCCTGGAATGTTTCCGGGCAAAGGCAGATGAGCAGGAGCAGCCAGCCCAGCAGGCCCGCGGGCAGGGCGAATTCGCGGAAGCGCCACAGCCCGGCCACACAGCCGGACGGCCTCCATTGGCGCCACAACCCGGCGGCGCCCGCGGCCGCCAACGGCGCGATGACGACGGCGAAAACGGCGCGGAACCAGCATCCGCCCAGGCCCAGCCCGAGGAGGGCCAGCGCGAGGAATCCCCAGCCCAGGGCAATAAGGCAGGTGGCACTTGCCGGAATCCGCAGCCACTTCGCCAGGATGCGTCCCGCGCAGTATCCCGCCGCGAGGGTAATGCATATCGCGGCCAGGAAAAGCGCTGTGTGGCCGAGGAAGAAGGGGACATGGGGAGGGACGATTGAGCCGGCCCACGGGAGACCCCACTTCAGGATGTGCGGTTTTATCCACATCCGGACGGGGAGGAAGTACCAGCAGATCATCACCACCGCCCACAGGAGGGTTGCCCGTCTTCCCAGCATGCCGTACCAGGGCAGGTGGGGAGAGACGCCCGAATCGTTGCGCATCGGTGGAATCGTCCGGATTATATCAGGGTGAATGTGGCTCCGGCATATTCTTGGAAACAGGAATCAGTTTACCGGTTCTGGGCTCGGGACGGGCTTCTCCGACACGCGCATCGCGACACGGTGGGGCGCGATGCGCTCCACTGCCGACCTTTCGCTCGTCCGGGAACCCTTGCTAGGCAAGGATTCCCGGACACCGTGGCCGCGAATTTTCCGTCCTTCGACTCGCTTTGCTCGCTCAGGACTCCAAAACGGTCGGCAGAGGGTCTCCGAGGCCCATCCCCTCGCCCCGTGGTGATTTTATTGATTTGCCCGATATTTCTCTGAAAGGTGTGACTGATATTTTGAAATGATGCGATCCACCGTGCCGAGGAATGCCTGCGCGAGGAGTTCATGGCCCCGGCCATTCGGATGCATGCTGTCCACGAAAAGCCCGTAGTCCGTCAGGCCGCCGGGGGAGGCGCGCTCGAGGTGTCCCGCGCAGTCCACGAGGGGAACCCCCAGTTCGGCGCAGACGCGGCCGGTGACCGCGTTGATTTCCCCGGTCACGGTGCGCCTGGAGAGGTCGATGTGCTTCCAGAGGGCCTCGCGCGCCCCGGCGTAATCCCCGGTCGCCGCAAGGCACAGGCCGATTTCGCGGTACAGCCGGGCATAGGACGGGTCGATTGATTCGGCCCGGCGGAGGCGGGCCAGCGCACTTTTCGGGTCGCCCTTCGCCTCCAGGTCACGGCCCTCGCTCCAGGCGGCGTTCCATTCGGCCAGCTGCCCGCGGGAAAGCCCGGGGGAGTGCCGTGACGCGCCAGCCATCCAGTCAGCCTTGAGGTCAGGGTCCACCTTGAGGTTCACCGGCGTGGTGCCGAACACCACCGTGACCTTCGCCGCGCGGCATTGGCGGATGATGGAGCGGAGGTTGGATTCGAAGAGGCGGAGCATGGCGGCCCTTTCCGCATCGTCCATCACCTCATAGCGTCCCCCGATGCGCGGCCGCAATTGCGCCAGCTTCCGCAACCCCGCCGCCAGGTCGAAGGCCGCCAGGAACATCCTGCTTTTTTCCGCCAGCTCGCCCAGCTTGAACGAGTTGAATCCGGTCGAGGTGAAATCGCGGTAAAGCGGGTATTCCCAATACTCGTTGTTTCCCGTCATCACAATCAGCATGTCGGGGCGGTAAAGGAGGAGTTCGTGGCAGAGCAGCTCCTCCCGGAAGGACCCCCATCCGCAGCCGGCCGCGTTTATCCCCTCCAGGCGGATTCCGGGATGCGCCTTCCGGAGGCTGGCGACGAGACGGGCGAGGAAATTCTGTCCCGCCGGGTCGGGCAGCCGCCACCCATGGGCGGCCGAGCCGCCGATGGCGAAGATGCGGCAGGTATTCCCCTTTTCCTTCGGGAATTCGGCGTCCTGGAATTCCTGCCGGTAAACCGGGTTGGTCCGGTAGACCGGCATGCCCGCTTCGTTGATCGCCGGCAGGTAAAGGTGCGTTTCGCGGAATGTGTTGTAGAGCGGGCTCCAGCGGGGGGTGTAGCCGGAAACGCGGAGAAGTATTTCGGCGGCGGCGAGGACGCCCACGGTGATTGCAGCACTTCTTAGCGCGCCGCGCATGAAACCGCCGGGACCCGGCCGTTCAGTCAAAGTAGCTCTCCAGCCTGCCTTCCCGGACGGTGTCCAGGGTGGAGCAATGCAGTCCGCCCAGCATGGTGTGGATGTGCCGCATGCGGGTGGTGGCCACGGTCAACCCGTGCTTTTCGAGCTCCTTGATGAGCGTTACCTGCCGGTCCTGGACCAGGACGGTGCGGGGGTCGAGGGAAAGCACGTTCAGCCCCGCCCAGGGGGAACTCATGTGGTTCAGGTCGGTCGACACGCCCAGGTTGAGGAGCTCCCCGTGGACCCGGTCCCGGACGTTCTTCTGGAAATCGAGCTCTTCCGCGGGAACGGGGGCCGCGTCAACGAAGTAGAGTTTCTCCCACTTTCCCAGTATTTCCGGGCAGTTTCCCGGGTTGACCCGCGCCCCGTTCAACAGCACGAGGCCGGGCCGGAGCGGAAGGATGGTGGAATCGATATGGGAGGACCGGTAGGAAGAGGTGATGTGGACCCGGTACTGGCTGCCCAGGGCGCCCTGGAGCCATTTCGCGCCCCGGTGGTTGCCGGTGTTGGAAACGAGGTAGATGAGGTCACGGCCCAGCCGCACGACGGCGGCCGCGTCAAACAGGATTTCGTCCTCAGTCAGCCGGTGGTAGGTTTCCACCCTCCCGCCGGACAGCTTGCGGTGCAGGGCGTCCTCCTCGGTGATTTCCTCCTCGCCAACGCGGTAATAGGGAATGATGTAATCGCCCACGAGCCTGGGTCGGGGCGCCTCGATCAAGGTGAAGCCCTCCCCCGAATAGCGCTGCCAGATTGGGCGTAAGGCTTCCGCCTCGCGGTAGCGGCATCTGGTGGGGGAGGGGGACAGGACCACCTTGTCGCCCACAATCAGGTGAAGGTCCCGGACGTTGCAGAGGTCCTTGCCGGTGGCCTGCCAGTCCGGGGTGCCGAAGAGCTCTTCGCTGGCGTAGGGCGTCGGGCGGAGGACTTCCGCCCCGAAGGAGCGCAGAATCCCGGCCAAACCCTCCAGGTCCTCGGTGACCTCGTTGCGGTACCAGTCTGGGATGGCCTGGCGTGATATCTTCGCGGCCTTTTCGAGGAGAGCCGGGGTCACTGGCTTCGCGGGGGAGAATTCAAGGCCGACCGTCATGTGGTCGACCGTACCCACGATGACCTCCTGCAGGCGGTCCCATTCATTGTGGGAGTTCATCTTCACGGCCGGGGGCCCCGTCTTTGTGACCTGCGGTTCTTCATGTGCTCCTCGTGGACGCCGATGGAAATGGGACAACTCATTATAGGGCCCCCCAGTCCGCCGCATCCAAGCAAACTTCCGGAAGCCCGGGTAAAAACACCGGGTGTTACAATCACAGGGATGATTCCGGAATGCGGGGCGGGAAGCCAATGGACCTGAGTCTCGTGCTGACCTGCTACAACGAGGAAGCCTGCCTGGCGGATTCCGTGGGGGAAATCGTCCGGACCCTCGACCTTGCGCGCATGTCCTACGAAATCATCTTCGTCGACGACGCCAGCAGGGACGGGACGCGCGAAGCCATCCGGGGAATCATGGCTTCCCGCCCCAAAGTGCCCATGCACGCCGTTTACCACGAGCGCAACACCGGCTGGGGAGGGGCGGTCGCGGACGGCATCCGGAAGGCTTCCGGGGACATCGTGGGCTTCCTCGACGTGGACCTGGAAATCCACCCCCGTTACATCCCGGCCTGCTGCGAGGCCATCCGGCAGGGCGCCCAGGTCGCCGCGGTCGAGCGCACCTTCAAATTCGTATGGGGGGGGATATCCAGGAGGTTCCTGAGCCTGGGTTACGCGGCGCTGGTCCGCCTGGTCCTGCCCGTGGGCGGCGTGGCCAGCCTGTCGTCGGGCTGCAAGTGCTTCAAGCGGGCCGACATCCTGCCGGTACTGGAAACCGTGGAGGATACGGGCTGGTTCTGGGACATGGAGATGCTGGTCCGCTGCCGCCTCGCGGGACTGTCCATCACCCGGGTCCCCTGCCTGTATGTCCGGAATCCCCGGAAACGGTCGGCGGTCCGCGTGGTCCGGGACTCGCTGGACGTGCTGGCGAAGCTTTTCGCGTTAAGGCGGAAGCTCCGCGGGAAGGCGGGGGGGAAGATGAGGCACCGGGGAAGCCTCCTGCAGGCGGTCGCGGTGGCCGCCGCCCTGAGCGCCGCCTGGATCGGGATTAGCATGGACAAGCCCGTCCACACCGACGACCCGTTTTTCCTTTATTGGGCGCGGGCCATCGCGCCGTTGCCGGGCGAAAAGCCGCCCCTCAAATACTTCAACTGGCTCCGCTACGACGAGCCGATGCAGGTGGAAACCCAGCACTATATGCCAGGGTGGTCGATGATGCTGGCCGCCGCGCGGCATGCCGTGGGGGAGCGCGAACGCCCCCTGCACTGGCTCCAGTGGCCGTTCGCGACGATGTTCCTGGTGGGAGTTTTCCTCCTGGCTCGCCTCTTCGGCGCGCCCCCCTGGGCCACGCTCCTGGTCTGCGCGACGAGCCCGGCGTTCCTCCTGCCGGTCTCCGGCCTGCTGGGCGACCTCCCCGCGCTGGGCCTCGGCGTCCTCGGGCTGGCAGTCTGGTTTTCCTCGCCGACGCTGGCCGGCCGCATAGCGGCCGCCCTGCTCCTGGTGCTGGCTGCCCAGATGAAGCAGTCGGTCCTGGTCATGTACCCGCTTTTGGTGCTGGATTCCGGCGGCCTTCTCACGCGGAGCGTGCGGGACTGGATTATTGCCGCTGCCGCGCTGGTCCTGGCGGGAACCTACCCGGATGTGGCCCCGCACGACCCGAACCGGGCGTCCATCTTCGGCACCGTGGCCTGGATCCTCCAGACTTCCTGGAATCCATCCATGATGCTCATGAAGCTGAGCTACCTTCCGGCGGTCTGCGGCTCGCTCATGATTCCGGTGGTATCAGCCGCCTTTGCCGTCCTGGCCCGCCGGGACCCCGCGAAATTGTCGGCGAAGCTCCGGGTCCTGCTGGCCGGCGGCCTCGCCATCCCCGTACTGTCCGCCGTGGGGTTCTGGAAAAATTACCCGGCGACGCTGGGGTTCTGGGTGAGCGATTCGGGCGCCGGCGCGCGCCTTGACCCGGTGCCGCCCACGCTGAACACGCTGTGGTTCTACCTGGTCATTGCGCTGTTCATCGCCTGGGCATTTCTCGCCTTCCGTCCGCGGAAGGCAGGCGCGCCCGCCTGGCTGAACGCCTGGCTGCTCCTGGCGGTCGCCGGATTCCTGCTGGCGACCTGGTTTCCCGCCGTCCGCCACATGCTCCCGATATTCCCGCCGCTCGTGATGCTGTACCTCATCGACCTGCGGAAGTTCTGCGGGAAAAGGGCCGCGCGGGCCGGGGTCCTGGTCGCGGTGGCCGCGAACCTGTGGCTGGGCCTCAGCCTGGCCCGCAACGACCTCCTGTTCGCGAGGTTCTGCGTGGACACCGCCAGCCGGGGCGCGAAGGAGGCGGCCGACCGGCACCTGCCCCTCGTGACCACGGCTTCCTGGGGACTGCGGTATTACGTGGAGCGGCAGGGAGGAAGGATTCTCGAGAAGTCGACGGAAGCCCTGCCGCGCGGGGCGGTCATGCTGGTTCCCCGGCTGACGGACCGCCGGATACTGCCCGCGGCCCTGCAGAAGCGGAGCAAGGTCATCTGGAAGATGGCCCTTCCGCCGTCGCGGGAAATGCCGCTGATCCTGCCGGTCCAGACCATCCCTCCCGCGCTGTCGATGGGAGCCTTCCACGGCGGTTATGTCTGGTTTCCCTACGCCTTTTCCCGTTCGCCCTCCGAGGAAATCACCGCGCTGGAAATCCGCCCGCCGTCCACCGGCCGCTGAAGCCGGCCCCTTCCCCAATTAGGGAGAACTGCATAAATAGGTTGATATCAACCACCTGATTAGGATATCGTGGAGGAATGGCACCCTCCACTAACCCAGCGACACCGGTCCGACGTGATGCAGCCGTAT